>JAEEGI010003981.1_pt1 | contig 34843 bp, 31 predicted proteins | sample 8958751 | NCBI WGS metagenome assembly JAEEGI01 (sample SAMN16246545, study PRJNA631951) | gut metagenome | biome: gut microbiome; feature: rumen; material: KS-attached | host: Bos | place: Iran: Karaj | collected 2018-10
CCGATGCCCTTGGCTTCCTTGAGCGCCTTCTTGGCCCAGACACCCGTCTCCAGGTAGCCGGCCTTGTTCTCGAGGAGGTTCATCGCCACATAGAGGAACTGGAGCGAAGCGCCGCCGCCGAGGAAGATCACTTCATAGTTGTCGGGAATGTTGAGGAGCTCTTTCCAGAGTGCGCGGCACTCGTTCATCGTCTCCTCCCATTCCTTCGAACGGTGAGACACAGATATGACCGGCATGCCGGTACCTTTGAAGTCTTGCAATGCTGCAATCGCTGCGTCAATCGCCTGCTGCGGAAGAACGCAGGGACCTGCGTTGAAATTGTAAGCTTTTTTCATAAAAATATGGGGTTGTTAAAAGTTGTTTTATGGTATTTGTCCGTAATCTGCAAATGTAATCAAATTATCTGATATTGATTTGACAAAATGCCAATTGTTTCTGAAAGTCCTCGATTTGTGCTAAACGCACCCGGACCTCGAGATGGCATTCCAGGTCAAAGTCCTGTTTCAGGGGCGCGATGCCCAGGTCCTTGAGTACTTTCATCACGTCGTTCATCCGCAGGTAGTCGAAGGTGAGCTGGAAATGCTGTCCGGCGATCTTATCGATAATTGTGGCGTTGGCCAGCGCATCCTGCGTAGCGGTCCTGTAGGCCCGGATCAGCCCCGGGACGCCGAGTTTCACGCCCCCGAAATAGCGCACCACAACCACCAGGATGTCGCTCAATTCCTGGCTCAGCAGCTGCCCGTGGATGGGCCTTCCTGCCGTGGAAGAGGGCTCTCCGTCATCGCTGAGCCGGTATGGTTCGCCCGTCAGACCGAGCCGCCAGGCAAAGCAATGGTGCCGTGCATCGAAGTATTCTTTGCGGACCGCCGCGAGGATATTTTTTGCCGCTTCTTCTGTCTCGACCGGATAAGCAAATGCTAAAAACTTGCTTCCCAATTCTTTATAGATACCTTTTGACGGAGCGGCGATGGAACGGTACGTGTCAGAAATTGAATTCATAGGGTAAAAGTACGCAAAAAATTGTTAAATTTGTATTATGGTATATCAATTCAGAGCAACGATACCCGAGAGCAAGATCTTTTTTCGGGTCTATGAAATAAAGGGTGAGATGACGCTGTTCAAGTTCAACAGCTTCATTGTAGATGATCTGGGTTTTTCGCCCGACCAGATGGTCCTGTACGAAGGATATGACGAGGCGGGCCATCTCAGCAGCGAGTATGGCCTCATCGACCTCGGCGACGGCGCGATGGATACCATAACCTTCGACAAGGTCGTGGCACGCGGCGAGTCCGAGCTGCACTATCTCTTCGATATGCGCAACAACCGTTACATCCGCCTCGTATTGGAAGGCGAAGTACCGGCCACCCCGTTGCGTATCTATCCCTGTCTGGTTGATGAAAAAGGACAGAATCCGGACCAGTTCCGGGCCCGCTTTGAAGAGGAGCCTGCCGTGCCCAAGTTGCATCCGTTCCGCGATACCGCCAAGTCCGGCGGCCTGGATGACTTGCTGGATGACGAAGATGACGACCTGGACGACGAGGAGGATGACGAAGGCGACGACAAGATCTTCGACGGAGAGGAAGTGTACGACGCGGACGAAGACAAGGAATAAACGCGGGTTTACCCAGCATGCCGACTTTGCAGATCATATTGGGGCCGACGGCGGTCGGCAAGACGGACTATGCCTTGGCGGCGGCCAAGGCTGTCGGATCGCCCATCGTTTCTTGTGATTCGCGCCAGCTTTTCCGGGAGATGCGGATCGGAACGGCCCGGCCTACCGAAGCCCAGTTGGCCGAAGTCCCCCATTATTTCATTGCCGACCGCAGCGTTACCGACGGTTGCACGGCAGGACGCTATGAGATCGAAGCCCTTCAACTGCTGGAGACTTTGTTCCAAACGCATGAGACGGTCGTGATGGCCGGCGGCTCCGGCCTTTATATCGATGCACTCTGCAACGGGCTGGATGATTTCCCGGAAGCGGATCCCGCCCTGCGCGCGCATTTGTCGGAGCGGCTGCGTACAGAAGGCGTTTCCGCCTTGCGGTCTGAACTCCGCATCCTCGATCCCGAATCCTATGCTACGGTCGATCCTGCCAATGGCCAGCGCATCATCCGGGCCCTGGAAGTGACCATTGCCACCGGTCGCAAGTATTCCTCCCTGAAGACACGTCCTGCCCGCCAGCGTCCATTTGCCATTGAGAAAACCGGTCTTACGCGACCGCGTGCCGAGCTTTATGCGCGTATCGATGCCCGCGTAGACCAGATGATGGAAGAGGGCTTGTTGGAAGAAGCCCGCAACCTTCTTCCGCTTCGCGGCCTGCCGGCACTCAATACCGTGGGATACAAGGAGTTGTTCGGCTATTTCGACGGCGCGTATGACCTGTCCGAAGCGGTTCGCCTCATCAAGCGGAATACGCGCCACTATGCCAAAAAACAGCTGACTTGGTGGGCGCGTGATCCTTCAATTCGTTGGATTGATCTTTCTGCTTGAGTTTTATGCCGGATTGGCACGATTTTCCCGAGATTCCCGTTACCGGCTTTCGAAAGCCGCCCAATACACCCATTATCATGAGAAGATTTACAGAAGTGGTACTGATGCTTTGCATCGCAATGATGTGTACTACCTCTTATGAGGCACAAGGCCAGAATCGTCGTCAAGGCGGTGGATCTTCCCACGCGCCACGGACGGAACACCGCGCCCCATCCGGGCACAGCGGGCCAAGTACGAAAATGTCGGCGCCCCGCAGCAATAATCATGGCGGCTCCCAGATCAGCCGCAGTCACAGTGCACCGCAGGTCCATCGCAGCCAGAGTGCTCCGCAAATGAATCGCAGCCACAGTTCGTCGGCTCCCCGCAATCATAGCGCCCAGATCAGCCGCACGCCCCGCGCTAACAACGGCAGCATCAACCGCGCACCCCGCGCCAACAACGGCAGCGTGACCCGCTCACCGCGCCCCAGCACGGGTCGCGGACCGGCTGTTGCCCGCAGCTCCCGTCCGAGCCACAACGCGCCGGTTGCCCGCAGTTCCCGGCCGAACCACAGCGCTCCGATCGCCCGCAGCCATCGGCCGAACCACAGTTCCGCGATTGCTCGCGGACCGCGTCCGAGCCACGGCCCTGCGGTCGTGCACCATCACAGTCCGGTTCACCGCGGACCGTCGTTCTCCCGTCCGTATCTGGAGCCGCGCTACCGGCCGTATCCGTCTTATCACTATGGCCGTCATTACTTCGGCCATCGGATCCACACCTTGCCGATCGGCTACTCGCTGGTCAGGGTCGGTTATCGCGATTACTACTTTTATGATGGCATCTATTACCGGCCGTATCTGGGCGGCGGTTATTATATCTGCCGTCCGCCACTGGGTACCCTCATCGCATCGACGCTGTTCGACGTGGCGATGACCACCATCGCCATCAACACCATCCGGAGCGAAATCGAGCGGGCACAGTATGCGGCCGAACTGTCGAGCATCTACGCGGCCCGTAACGCCGACTACGCCCTCCGTACGCGCGACGACTACTACAATACCAATCTGGTCAACCAGGCGGGACAGGACTACTACTATCAGGACGGCGTGTTCTACACCCTGAGCAACGGCCAGTACCGTGTGATCGAACCCCCGATCGGCGCCCTGGTCGAGGAAATCCCCGAAGACTACGATGAGATCGAACTCGGCGGCAAAACCTACTATCAGGTGGAAGAAACCCTCTACAAGCCGACCATCCTCAACGGCAAACTGCTCTTTGAAGTCGCTTGCAGCCTGTAGGACACAAGACTTGGAAGAATGAAGGCCGGCCCGAAAGGGCCGGCCTTTTTTGGTGTCGTCAGATGGGTGTCAATTACCCACTTCGGACAAGAATTTCAGCCGCACCAGCCGGACTTCCTCTTCCGTGTAGTCGCCGCCGAGTTCCTTGAGTGCGTCGGTGACGGAGTCGGAGTCGGCTTCATCGCGGAAATAATAATAGATGTCATCGACCTTGTCGTCGTCGATGTTCTGCCTGATGTAGTAGTCGATGTTGAGCCGCGTACCGGAGCCGACGATCGATTCGATTTCGTCGAGCAGCTCGTCGAAGTCCATGTCTTTCGTCCGGGCGATGTCCTCGAACGGCAGTTTGCGGTCGATGCTCTGGATGATATAGACCTTGTTGGCGGAGCGGTTGACCACCGACTTGACCACGAAATCGTCGGGGCGGATGATGTCGTTCTCTTCTACGTATTTGGCAATCAGGTCGATGAACGGCTGTCCGAACTTGCGCGCCTTGCCTTCGCCCATGCCCTGGCAATTCCGGAGTTCGGCCTGTGTGACCGGATACTGGATCGACATGTCTTCCAGGCTCTGGTCCGAAACGATGACCCAGGCGGGCAGGTTGAGTTTGCGGGAGAGATCGCGGCGCACATCCTTGAGCATGGCGAGCAGCTGCTGGTCGCCGCCGCCACCGGCATTCTGGCTGTGCTTGCCGGCGCCGACCGGCATGTCGTCGTCGTCGTCGTCCTCGCCTTCGACAAATTCGCGGTCTTCCGTGAGCATCAGTTGGTATGGTTTCTCGTAGAAGCTGCGGCCCGCCGGCGTGACAGAGATCAGGCCATACCGTTCGATATCCTTGTCAAGGAGGTGAAGAACCAGCCCCTGCCGGATCACGGCGCTCCAGAAACGCACGCCACGGTCGCGGCCGAAGCCGAACAGCGGATGTTTGTGGTGGTTGTACGACTTGATGATAGAGTTGCCTTCGCCGGCAAGAATGGCGGCCAGATGATCGGCCTTGAAAGCTTCTTTCAGCGAAAGGATGAGTTCGATGACCAGGCACATCTCCTCGTGGCCGTCGAACTGTTTCTTCGGATAGAGGCAGTTGTCGCACATGCCGCAGTTGTCCTGCGGGTAGTCTTCGCCGAAATAGTTCAGCAGGATCTTGCGCCGGCACTGGTTGGATTCTGCGTAAGAGACTGTCTCCATCAGCAGCTGCTTGCCGATCTCCTGCTCGGAGATGGGCTTGCCCTGCATGAATTTCTCGAGGCGCTGGATATCTTTGTAACTGTAAAATGCAATACACTGCCCCTCGCGGCCGTCACGCCCCGCACGCCCGGTTTCCTGGTAATAGCCTTCCAGGCTCTTGGGAATATCGTAGTGGATGACGAAACGGACGTCGGGCTTGTCGATGCCCATGCCGAAAGCAATGGTAGCGACAATCACGTCCACCTTTTCCATCAGGAAAGCGTCCTGGTTGTGCGCCCGTGTGACGGCATCCATGCCGGCGTGGTACGGCAAGGCCTTGATGCCGTTGACTGTCAGCAATTCGGCGATCTCTTCGACTTTCTTGCGGCTGAGGCAGTAGATGATACCGCTCTTGCCGGCGTTGTCCTTGATGAACTTGATGATGTCCCGCTTGGGATTCGACTTGTCGCGGATCTCGTAGTAGAGGTTTTCGCGGTTGAAGGAATCCTTGAACACGCGGGCATTCAGCATGCCGAGGTTTTTCTGGATGTCGGATTGGACTTTCGGTGTGGCCGTGGCTGTCAGGGCGATGATGGGAGCGCGGTGGATCTGGGCGATGATCTCGCGGATGCGGCGGTATTCGGGGCGGAAGTCGTGGCCCCACTCGGAGATGCAATGCGCTTCATCTATCGCATAGAAAGAGATATGCAACTGCTTGAGCAGTTGGATGTTCTCTTCTTTGGTCAGCGACTCGGGCGCGACGTAGAGCAGTTTGGTAACACCGGCCAGCAGATCGGCTTTCACTTCGGAGATCTGGGCCTTGTTGAGCGAGGAGTTCAGGAAATGGGCGATGCCTTCCTTGTTCTGGATGAAGCCGCGGATGGCATCCACCTGGTTCTTCATCAGGGCGATCAGGGGGGAGATGACGATGGCTGTGCCGGGCAGGCAAAGGGCCGGCAACTGGTAACAGAGCGACTTGCCGCCACCTGTGGGCATCAGCACGAAAGCATCGCCGCCACCGATCAGGTGCATGATGATTTCTTCCTGGTTGCCTTTGAAGGCATCCCAGCCGAAAAACTCTTTTAATTGGTTGTGAAGGTCGTCCGAAGTGATGTTCATACACGAAGATACAAAAAAAAACCTGAAATGACGCAGTTTCTGAAAAATTTTTCGAACTTTTGTTATATTTGCGGCTCAAAAGAAAAGTACTAGTTAATAAGATATGAAAAAGATTCTTACGATCGCAGTAATCTGCGCGCTCGGGGCCCTGATGCTGACCTCTTGCGACAAGAAGACCTCTGCAGGCAAGCAGCCTGCCACCATTTCGGCATCGGACGTGGATTCTGTCAGCTATATGCTCGGCTATTCCCTGGGTATGCAGATGAAGCAGAATGATTTCGGCCCGCTCAGCGGCAACCAGATCATCAAAGGCATCCAGGCCGCTACTTCCGGCGTGGAAATCGACTATATGCAGTTCCAGCAGATTGTCAATGGCTTCATGGAAAAACGCAGCCAGGCCGTCGGTGAAGAGATGCTCAAGAAAAGCGAGGACTACCTGGCCAAGATCGCCAAGGAAGACGGTGTCGTGACGACCGAATCCGGCCTGATGTACAAGGTGATCCGCGAAGGCGAAGGCATCAAGCCGACCCAGAAGGATACCGTGGAAGTCCACTATGAAGGCAAGAACCTCGAAGGTAAGGTGTTCGACTCCTCTTACGAGCGCGATCAGACCGCGACCTTCCCGTTGGGCGGTGTCATCGCCGGCTGGACGGAAGGCATGCAGTATATCGGCGAAGGTGGTGAGATCATGCTCTACATTCCGGCCAATCTCGCTTACGGCGAACGCGGTGCCGGTGGCGACATCCATCCCAACGAAGCCTTGACCTTCAAGGTGGAGCTCAAGTCGGTCAAACCGTACGTCGAGCCTGTCGAAGAGAAGAAGTAAAAAATGGGACACGGGCGATAGACGCCCTGCCCACTAACATCGAGGCCGACCCTTTCGGGTCGGCCTCGATTCTTATGGCCCGAGCCGGGCATTCTTTTTCTTATTAGCCGCAGTAGTAGTACTTCCGTACCAGTGCCGCCATCTTCTTCGGATCCGAAGAGGCTTCGTGGCGGATGTGCTGGTCCTTGTAGCCTTTCAATTTGGCGATGGTGCCGTCGATCAGGCTGGGGGAGAAGATGCCGTCTTTCTCGTAGAGGGCGCGGTTCTTCTCCAGGCAGAGGGCGGATTCATGGCAGGAGGCGGGGAGCTGTTCGAGCGAATTGAGCAGCGCCTCGTTCTTCTTGTCGTGGATGTTCACGTCCACATAGGTCCGGGCGGCTACTTCCAGCGCGTCGGGCATCTCAAAGCCGGTGCGGGCCGCAGTCACAAGGCCGGCCAGCATGTTGTAGATGTCGGCGCTGCCGTCGCCGGAGCGCATCTCCACGGTCTGCTTGTCCGGAATGACGAAATCATTGGGATCTTCCAGCGGGTTGGCCATGGCGCTCATGCTGTGGCCTACGCTCCAGCCCAGCGGTACGCGCACGAGCACCGAGCGGTTGCGGTCGCCCCAGCAGACGCTGGTCGGGGCTTCCTGGTGCGGCACGAGGCGGAAGTAGGAGGTCGGGTTCGTGTTGCCGAAAGCCGTCAGGGACGAGGCAAACTGCATGTAGCCGGCGATGGCTCGGCGGGCGTCGTCGGAGAGGGAACCGTCCTTGATCATCACGGAGTGGTCGCCTTTCATCATCCGGGTGTGGAAATGGAGGCCGCTGCCGGCTTTGCCGGTGGTGATCTTCGGGGCGAAGGTGATGTCCAGGCCATAGTCGTAGGCCAGGGTGCGGAGAATCCATTTGGCCATCGTCAGCTGATCGGCCGCCGATTCCACGGGATTGACGAGGAATTCAATCTCGTTCTGCTCGTAGATCTTGCCGTCGAGGGTGAAGTTGCCCACCTCGCAGTGGCCGTACTTGATCTGGCCGCCTACCTGCGCGATGCAGCGGATGGCGTCTGCCCGGAAGGCTTCGAACTTGGCGAACGGCGTGGACTCGTGATAGCCGTGCTGGTCTTCGGCAGGGAAGCGCTCATCGTCTTCGGCGACGATGTAGAATTCGAGTTCGCCCATGGCCTCAAAGGTATAGCCGGTGCGCTCCTGGAAAGCCTTGTGGGCTTTGCGCAGGGTGAACTCCGGTGCGCTCTCGAGCGGCAGGCCGTCCTTGGTGAAATAGCTGCAGAGGAATCCGATGGTCGGGATTTCCTGGAACGGGTCGAGGTAGGCCGTGCTGAAGCGTGGGATCACGTAGAGGTCGCTGCTGTCGGCGGCGATATAGGGGAAGAGGCTCGAGCCGTCCACCCGCTCGCCGTAGGAGAGGATGGTGTCGAGATACGCGCGGTTGGTCACCGGGAAGTTCAGTGTCTTGAGCCGGCCGTCGGCGGCTACATACCGGAAGTTGACGATCCGGATATCATGGCTGACGATGTAATCGGTCAGGTCCTTTTTCGTGAAGGCCGCCGGCTCCTTGCCGATCGCCGCCACCAGTGGATTGATGTTATATTCGCAGAAAGGATTCATAACAGTTGGATGTATTTTTGTATGTATAGTATGCAAAGATACAGATAAAAACCGAATTTTCGTATCTTTGCGGCACCTGTCGCTATGGCGTTCATGAAATCTTTCAAACGCATCCTGTCGTATGCGCGGCCCTATGGCCGCAGCGTGCCCGGCTACCTGCTGCTGTCGGTCCTTTCCGTCGTATTCGGCGTGATGAACTACGGCTTGCTCGGACCGCTGCTGGCTGTCCTCTTTGAGGAGCCTTCGACGGGGGCTGCGCTGGCGCGGCCTCAGTTTGCCTGGAGTCTTGACTATGTTACCGGGCTGTTCGGTTGGGCGCTTTCGTCGATCATACAGAACCGTGGCGTCATCCGGGGACTGCTGTTCGTCTGCGGCGCCCTCGTGGTTTCGTGCCTGCTGGCCAATGTCTGCCGCTACCTGTCGCAGCGGATCCTCGTGGGCCTGGAGACACGGCTGATGAAGAACCTGCGGGAAGCCCTTTTCGGCAAGATCCTTTCGCTGCCCGTGGGCTGGTTCACCAACCGGCGCAAGGGCGACGTGCTTTCGAGCATCTCCAACGACGTGGCCGAAGTCCAGAGCGGCATCGCCGGCAGTTTTCACGCCTTTTTCCGGGAACCGCTGCTGGTGCTCGGCTTCCTGGCCATGCTTATCTATATGTCGCCGCAACTGACACTTGTTTCGTTGGTCGCCCTGCCGGTGTCGGCCTTCATCGTGACCCGGATCACCCGGAAGCTCCGGGCCGGCTCGGTGGAGACGCAGCACCTGATGGGCCGCCTTCTGGGGCATTTTGAAGAGGCCATTTCCGGTTCGCGCATCATCAAGGCGTTCGGCGCCCGGCGTTATGTAGCCGACCGGTTCGGGGCGGACAACGAACGGCACCGCCAGGTTCTCCGGCAGGTCCGCAACCGGCAGGAACTGGCTTCGCCGGTGTCCGAATTCCTGGGCATCAGCATCGCGGCTGGCGTCCTCTTCTACGGCGGCTGGCTCAACTATCGCGGCAATCTCGGGATGACCTGGTCTCAGTTCATCGTCTATATCATGTTCTACTGGAAGGTGCTGGAACCGGCCAAGACCATTGCCAAATCCTATGCCTTGGTGCAGAAAGGGCTGGTATCGGCCGACCGGATCTTTGCCATCCTCGACGCGCCTGCGGAGATCGAGGACGGCCGGGAAAGTGTGAAGGATTTCCGGGAGGCTGTGACCTTTGACCATGTCAGTTTCTCCTATGGGGAGGAACCGGTGCTCAAGGATGTCAGCCTGACCCTTCCGAAAGGGAAGATGATTGCGGTCGTGGGTCCGTCCGGGGCGGGGAAATCCACGATGGCCGATCTGCTGCCCCGTTTCTATGATGTGACGGAAGGCGCCATCCGTATTGACGGCCGGGACATCCGCACACTGCAGTTGGAAGAGCTGACCGACCTGATGGGCATCGTCACGCAGGAATCCATCCTCTTCAACGACACGGTGTTCAACAACATCGCCTTCGCGATGCCGGGCGCGACCCGCGAGGAGGTCATCGCAGCGGCCCGCGTGGCCAATGCCGACGAATTCATCCGCCAGATGCCGCAAGGGTACGATACGAATATCGGCGACCGCGGCGCCAAACTTTCGGGCGGCCAGCGGCAGCGCATCGCCATCGCCCGCGCCGTGCTCAAGAACCCGCCGATCCTGATTCTCGACGAAGCGACCTCCGCCCTTGATACGGAGAGCGAGCGGCTGGTCCAGGACGCGCTCACGAAACTCATGGGCGGCCGCACATCCCTTGTCATTGCGCACAGGCTCTCCACCATCCGCCACGCCGACGAGATCTATGTCGTGCAGGATGGCCGCATCGTGGAACACGGAAGACACAAAGATTTGGTTGCAAATCACGGTCTTTATTCGCATCTTTGCAGTTTGCAGGATTTTTCATAAGAAACCATGGCTAAGAAACCCTCCAGAAAAAAATCGCTGAACGTTCTGTTCGAGAACTGTTTCAAGAAAAACTGGGACCGGCCGGCCCTTTCCAATTACAACCAGAACACCCTTTATTATAAAGATGTGGCGCGCCAGATTGCCAAACTGCATCTTTTCTTTGAAGCCTGCGGCATCAAACCGGGCGACCGGATCGCCGTCTGCTCGAAGAATCAGGTCAACTGGTGCCTGTCCTACCTGGCGGCCATGACATACGGGGCTGTCGTGGTGCCGATTCTCCACGAGTTCCAGCCTGCCAACCTCCGGCACCTCGTGACGCACTCCGAGGCCCGCATCCTCTTCCTGGGCGACAACATCTGGGCAAACATGGCCGACATGGACCTGCCCGGCGTCGAGGTCGTCGTGAAGCTGACCGATTTTTCGGTGGTCCGCTCCATCAATCCGGACGCGCCTGCTGCGATGGAAGGCCTGGAAGAAGCGATGAACAAGCGCTATCCCGGCGGTTTTGAGAAGGAGCATATCCAGTATTATGTGGACCAGCCCGAACAGCTGGCCCTCATCAGCTATACGTCCGGCACTTCCGGCTTCTCGAAAGGGGTGATGATTCCTTACCGGGCCCTGCTCTCCAATGTCCAGTTCGCACATGAGGCCGAGCCGCAGATGGACTGTAATTCCCGGATGGTTTCCATGCTTCCGACCGCCCATATGTACGGTATGATCTTCGAATTCCTCTTCGAGATGACCATCGGTGCGCACGTCTTCTTCCTGACGCGCCTGCCCAGTCCGAAAGTGATCCTCGATGCCATGAATTCCGTCAAGCCCGATACCATCATCGCAGTCCCGCTGGTCATCGAGAAAATCTACAAGAGCATGCTGGTGCCCTTCATCAGCAAGAAGCGCATCAAACTGATGCTCAATCTCCCTGTGCTTGACAAGGTCGTCAAGAACAAGATTCGGGAGAACCTGATCCAGGCTTTCGGCGGCAAGTTTGGCGAAGTGATCATCGGCGGTGCCCCGTTCAACCGGGAGGCTGAAGCCTTTTTCAAACGCATCAATTTCCCCTTCACCATCGGCTACGGCATGACCGAATGCGCGCCGATCATCACCTACGTCCATTGGGACAAGACCAAGCTCTATTCCTGCGGCAAGGCGGCACCCCGGATGAAGATCAAGATCGATTCCGACGATCCGAAGAGAATCCCCGGCGAGGTCCTGGTCAAGGGCGACAATGTGTTCCTGGGCTATTACAAGAATGAGATGGCTACCAAGGACAGCTTTGTCGACGGCTGGTTCCGTACGGGAGACATGGGCGTCATCGACGGAGATGGCTACCTCTATCTGAAAGGCCGTTGCAAGAGCATGATCCTCGGCCCTTCCGGGCAGAACATCTATCCCGAGGAGATTGAGAGCATCCTGAACAACATGCCGTATGTCGTGGAGTCGCTGGTGGTTGAAGATGATTTCAAACTGATCGCCCTCGTGTATCCCGATTTCGAGCAGGCGCAGGAAGACGGCCTGGACCGCGACCAGCTGATGGAAAAACTCAAGGAAGACATGCAGATGACCAACCTGGAACTCGACCAGTACTGCAAACTGTCCAGCATCGAGATCGTCGATCAGGAATTTGAGAAGACGCCGAAACGGAGTATCAAGCGCTACCTCTACCAGCGGGGCGTAAATGCATGACGATGATGGAAAAAGAAAAGAAATTCGACCGGAGTTACCTGGAGATGGCCGCCGTCTGGGCGAAGAACTCCTACTGCCAGCGCAGGCAGGTGGGCGCCATCCTGGTCAAAGACCGCATGATCATATCGGACGGTTACAACGGCACGCCGTCCGGTTTCGAAAATGTCTGTGAAGATGAAAACGGGGTGACGAAGCCGTATGTGCTGCATGCCGAAGCGAACGCCATCACCAAAGTGGCCAAGAGCAGCAACAGCAGCCTCGGCGCCACGCTCTACGTGACGGCATCCCCCTGCCTGGAGTGTGCCAAATTGATCATCCAGGCTGGTATCACCCGGGTGGTTTACAGTGAAGAGTACCGGATTACCGACGGCGTGGACCTGCTGCGCCGGGCCGGCATCCAGGTCGAGAAATTCGAATAGAAGACGATGAATGCCAAGATACGCGAACGGCTGGCCACCTTCGGGTGGGTCCTGGTCATCGTGCTGCTGGCGGTCCTGCTGGGCCGCATCTGGCAGCGCGACAAGAAGAATGAAGTGAAGATTCCCGAATCGGACTGGGCCAAGCTGATGCTCGTGCTCCAGAGTGTGGAACGCGACTATGTGGATGAGATCGACCAGAAAGCCGTGACCGAACAGATCTTGCCGGAACTCATGGCCAAGCTCGATCCGCACTCGCTCTATCTGCCGCCGGTCGAACTGGAGGAGGCGGAACAGGACCTGCAGGGCGGGTTTGACGGCATTGGCATTCAATTCAATGTGCCGAACGACACGGCAGTGGTGACGCATGTGATTGCGGGCGGTCCCTCCGAGAAAGCGGGCCTGCTGTCGGGCGACCGCATCGTCCAGGTGGACGACCGGGTTATCGCGGGTACACAGACCCCGCAGGACTCGATGGTCCGCCTGATGAAGGGAAAGCGCGGCTCGCAGGTACGCATTTATGTGCAGCGGACGGGTGTCAAGGATCCGATCCAGTTCAACATCACGCGCGATGTGATTCCCGTCAACAGCGTAGATGTCGCCTTTATGCTCAATGATACGACCGGATATATCAAGCTCTCGAAATTTGCCCGCAGCACCTATCTGGAATTCCTCAAGGCGGCCCTCTCCCTGCGCGAGAAAGGAATGCGCCGCTTGGTATTCGACTTGCGCGACAATACGGGCGGCTATCTCGACCAGGCGCTGCTGCTTTGCAATGAGTTTCTGGAGAAAGGTGCGCTGATCGTCTATATGGAAGGCCGCAACCGGCCCCGCAACGATGTGTTTGCGGACGGGAAGGGGAGTTGCCGCGATATCGAGCTGGCGGTGCTGATCAATGAAGGCTCGGCTTCTTCCAGCGAGATTTTCGCCGGGGCGATGCAGGATAATGACCGGGCGACGCTCTATGGCCTCCGTTCCTTCGGCAAGGGACTGGTCCAGGAACCGCTCTTCTTCAGCGACGGTTCGGGTATCCGGCTGACGGTGGCGCGTTACCACACGCCTTCGGGCCGCTGCATCCAGAAGCCGTATGGCGACGACTACGGGTACGACATCTATGAGCGCTACCTGCATGGGGAGATGATGAGCGTGGACAGTATCAGGGTCAATGATTCCTTGAAATTCGAGACGGTCGGCGGCCGGACGGTCTATGGCGGCGGCGGCATCATCCCGGACATCTTCGTTCCGCTTGATACCACGCATTATACGGACTTCATGGGCAAGTGCAACCGCCAGAGCCTGCAGGTCAAGTTTGCCAACCAGATGGCCGACCGCTACCGGCCCCGCCTGCGTGAAATCCGCGACCTCCAGACGCTCAACCGTTTCCTGGACGGCATCGACTTGAAAAAGGCCTTCATCGATTATACGACTTCGCAGGGAGTAGTGCCCTCTGCGAGCGAGTGGGAGATTTCCGGTCCGACCATCCTGGTGCAGGTGCGGGCCCTCATCGGACGCAACACGCCGATGAACGACGAGGCCTTTTACCCGATCTACCTGACCATCGACAATGTGATAGATGCAGTAATGAAAAACGGATAAAGTGAAACTTTTTTGGATTTTGTCCGTATAATTATTGTTTTCTCGCCTAAAATTTGAAAAAATGAAATTATCTCAATTCGGTTTTGAACTCCCTCCTGAACTGATTGCCAAGTACCCGTCCGAGCAGCGGGATGAATGTCGTCTGATGGTTGTCCACAAGGACACGGGAGCGGTCGAGCACCGGATTTTCAAGGATATCATCGAGTATGCCGCCCCGCATGACCTGTTCGTGTTCAACGATGCGAAAGTGTTCCCGGCGCGCATGAGCGGCAACAAGGAAAAGACCGGCGCTGAAATCGACGTCTTCCTGCTGCGCGAACTCAACCGCGACCAGCGGCTCTGGGACGTGCTGGTCGATCCCGCCCGCAAGATCCGGATCGGCAACAAGCTCTATTTCGGAGAAAACGACAGTCTGGTGGCCGAGGTAATCGACAATACGACTTCGCGCGGCCGTACGCTTCGTTTCCTCTTCGACGGCACGTATGAGGAGTTCCGGGAGACGCTCTACCAGATGGGTTCGCTGCCGGTCCCCAAGTGGATCCGTCCGCATGCCGAAGAGATTGACAAAGAGCGTTTCCAGACGATTTTTGCCTGCAAGGAAGGCGCGGTGGCATGTCCGGCAGCCGGCTTGCATTTCAGCAAGATCCTGTTCAAGAAGATGGAGATCCGGGACATCGACAAGACGTTCCTGACGGTCTATATGGGCAATGCGCATTTCCACAATGTGGATGTGGAGGACCTCTCGAAGCACAAGATGGACTCGGAGCAGTACTCGATCTCCGAGGAGACAGCGTCAGCGGTGAATGCGGCGCGGGGCCGGGGCAACAAGGTGTTTGCCGTCGGCGTGACGGTGGTCCGGGCCTTGGAAACGTATGTGACGACCAAAAAGGAGATCCGGGCGTATGACGGCTGGACCAACAAGTTCATCTTCCCGCCGTACCAGTTCTCGATCCCGGACGCGATGGTCACCAATTTCCATCTGCCTTACAGTACGATGTTGATGACGGCCGCTGCCTTCGGCGGCTACAAGAACATCATGGCCGCCTACCAGACCGCCATCCAGGAAGGTTACCAGTTCGGTACCTACGGCGACGCGATGCTGATCATTTAATACTGGGGCGCTGCCCCGTTCCGTCTTTTTTACCATCGATGGGTGCCTCCAGTCGCGAAGGTATTGCGCTGGATGACCTTAGCCACCCTCGGCTATTAGAGGGAGGGGCCCATCGCTGCGCGATGGGAGGGGTCGAGCGTAGCGAGACGGTCTTACAGCGCAATACCTTCGCGACTGGAGGCTGTTTCGACGGATCTTTTTTTTATTTTTTATCTCCGAACCGATATTGCTTTTTTGTCAATGGGGGTGGGGCGGGAGTCTGTATCTTCGTGGAAAAATGGAAAGATATGGAGACCGACCTTCTTGTTTATGGATGTGCGCTGAGCAAAGTGTTCGCGTACAAGTGTGCTGCCGGACGGCAGTTGTTGGAGCATTTCGGCGGATTGGCGGCTTTGTTTGCAGCCGGGCGCAAGGAACTGGCGGCAGTGATGCCGGGCGGCGCGAGAATGATCGATCAGTTGCTGGATCCGGCTTTGCTGGATTGGGCGGCACAGGAAGTGGAATGGGCGCAGACGGAAGGAATCCGTTTGCTGGTTATTGACCAGCCCGGGTATCCGCGGCGGCTGGCTGCGTGTGAAGATGCACCCTTGTTGCTGTATTGCAAAGGAACCGTCGATTTGGATGCACTGCGGGCGCTGGCCGTTGTCGGGACGCGGAAAGCGTCCTGGCATGGCCGCGAGGCTTGCCGCCGGGTGGTGGGTGCGTTGGGTGATTTGGCAGAAAAGCCTTTGATTGTGAGCGGACTGGCTTTGGGGATAGACGGCTGTGCCCATTTGACGGCCCTGGAGAACGGCTTGGCGACTGTCGCGGTGCTGCCCTGTGGATTGGACGAAATCTATCCCCGGCAACATGAAGAGCTGGCCCGCCGGATTGCGGCGCACGGCGCGCTTGTCTCCGATTTCGCCCGAGGAACGGCCCCCGTCGCTTTCACTTTCCTGCGGCGCAACCGCATCATAGCCGGGCTGGCCGACGCCACGTTGCTGGCCGAATCCTACCGGCGCGGCGGCGGCTTGATCACCATGCAATTGGCTTCCTCTTACAATCGCGATACCTTTGCCATCCCCGGACGTTTGTCGGACGCTTCCTTTGAGGGAAACAATCGATTGATAGCCAAACAAGAAGCGGTTCTTGTAGCCGATGAGGAAACGATTCCGGTCACCATGGGCTGGGCCGAAGCGCTCCGCAGTCAGCGTCGCAGTCCCTTGCTGCGGCCGGGAGATACACCGCAGCAACGTACGGCCCTGCAACTGCTGCAGCAACGCGGCCCTCTCTCTGTCGATGCGGTGGCTGCCCTGATGAGTATCGGAGTGGATGCCGCTTCCGTCCTGTTGCTCGAACTCGAAATGGCAGGCCGGGTCGGGGGCGACGGAAACAAATTTTTCGTATCTTTGTAAGAATGTTGACCGATACCCATTGCCATCTGTATGACGAGGCTTTCCAGCCCGATTTCGAGGCGGTGCTTTCGCGGGCGCGCGAAGCAGGTGTCGGAGCGTGTGTGATGCCGGGAATCGACCGTTCGTGCCATGAAGCAATGCTGGCCGTGGCGGATGCCCTCCCGGGTTTCGCTTTCCCTTGCATCGGCCTCCATCCTACCTCTGTGGGAGAGAACTGGCCGGAAGAACTCGATTTTGTGAAAACCCATCTGGGAGACCGCCGTTGGTATGCCGTCGGCGAGATCGGCCTGGATGAATACTGGTCGAAGGAGTACGTGAAAGAGCAGATGCACGTGCTGGAAGAGCAGATCGTCCTGGCGTCCCGGGCGGACCTGCCCGTGATCATCCATTTGCGTGAGGCGACCGACGATTTCTTCCGGGTGCTGGAAGATTTGCGCGGCGTGGATTTCCGAGGGGTAATGCATGCGTATTCCGGAAGCTATGAGACTTACCGCCGTTTGCTGACCTATGCGGATTTCAAGTTCGGCATCGGCGGCGTGGTCACTTACAAGAACGCGGGTATCGCCGCAGCGATGGAAAAGATGTCCCTGCAGGATGTCGTGCTGGAGACCGACTGCCCGTGGCTGACCCCGGTCCCGTTCAGGGGAAAGCGCAACGAACCGGCCCATGTCCGGCTCGTCGCCGAAAAAATAGCCCAGATCAAGCGCCTTCCGCTCGAGGAAGTGGCCGCCGTGACCACAGCCCAAGCCCAGTCGCTTTTCAAATTATAGTCCCCCATGGAAAGAAAGATCCTTCTCATCTACACGGGTGGCACGATCGGTATGAAACAGGATCCCGAGACGCTGCTGCTCAAGCCTTTCGATTTCCACCAGATCACCCGGGAAGTGCCGGAAATCAAGAAGTTCGGCTATGTCATCGACGCACTGTCGTTCGATCCGGTCATCGACTCGTCCGACGTGAATCCTGCATTTTGGGTGAAGCTGGCCGGGATCCTGAAAGCCAACTATGACTTTTATGACGGTTTCGTGGTACTCCACGGGACCGACACGATGGCCTATTCGGCTTCCGCCATGAGTTTCATGCTCGAGAACCTTGAGAAACCGGTCATCTTCACGGGAAGCCAGCTGCCGATCGGCATGCTCCGGACAGACGGCAAGGAGAATCTCATCTCCTCCATCGAACTGGCGGCAGCCCAGGATGCGGAAGGCCATCCGCATATCAGCGAGGTCTGCATCTATTTCGACAGCCAGCTGTTCCGCGGCAACCGCACCACCAAGTACAACGCCGAGAATTTCCGGGCTTTCCGCTCGGCCAATTATCCGCCTCTGGCCGAAGTGGGTATCCACATCCGATACAACGAATCCGCGCTTTACCGGCCTCCCGTGCGGGGCAGGGATTTGGTCCTGCACACGGCGCTGGATACGCATGTGGCTGTCCTGAAGATTTTTCCGGGCATATCCGAGCCGCTTGTGCGGGCCATCCTGTCCACGGAAGGGCTCCGGGCCGTGGTGCTCGAAACCTACGGCTCCGGGAATTCACTTTCCGATCCCTGGTTCCTCGGTGCGCTCGCCGCTTTTACCAAGGCGGGCGGCATCATCGTCAATGTCACGCAGTGCCAGGCGGGAACGGTTGACATGGGCGCCTATGCCAACGGCGATATTCTCCGACAGGCCGGATTGGTGTGCGGACGCGACATGACAACGGAAGCCGCCTTGACAAAATTATTTGTCCTTTTGGGTCAATATGCTGACAATAAAACAGTTGCAGAAAAAATCGAAATTGGGGTCAGTGGAGAAATTTCTTAGAAATAGTGCTACTTTCCGAAAAAATTGTTAAATTGCAAAGAATTTTGTGGCGGAAGTATGCACCAACCACCAACGAAACTATAACTATTTAAATACAGTGTTTAATAATTAATCAAAAAATCTATGAAAAAAATTTTCATGTTTTTGGCAGTGATCGGTCTCCTGACCATTTCTGCTGAGTACCAGAAGACTTTTGCGCAGGACAATCAGGCTGCCGAGCAGACTGAGGCTGTGGCTCAAGCCCAGGACGACGTAGTCGACCCGTTCGCTGCAGCTCCCGACGACAAGCCGATTCACCAGCAGCTCAAGAAGCTGTTCATCGATGGTGGTGCCACCTTTATGTCCCTCGTGTTGTTGTGCCTCATCCTCGGTCTGGCCATCGCGATCTCCAAGATCATTACCCTGAGCATCGCCCAGAATAACAACACCAAACTCCTGAACAAGATCGAAGACTGCCTGAAGAATGAAGGTGTCGACAAAGCCTATGAGCTCTGCCGCAACACGCCGGGCCCGGTTGCCCGTATCTTCACCCAGGGCCTCCTCCGCGTCAAAGACGGCCAGGGCATCGAGAAAGCTGAGAAATCGGTCATCGAGTACGGCTCCGTCGAGATGGGTAAACTGGAGAAAGGTCTTTCCTGGATCGGTCTGTTCATCGGTATCGCTCCGCAGTTGGGCTTCATGGGTACCGTCCTTGGTCTGATCCAGGCCTTCGACGCCATCGAGGTTGCCGGTGATATCAGCCCGGCATTGGTTGCTGGTGGTATGAAAGTCGCTCTGATCACGACCGTCGGTGGTCTGGTCGTCGCCATTATCCTCCAGTTGTTCTACAACTACATCATTTCCAAGATCGACACGATTGTCGTCGGTATGGAAGACTCTTCCATCTCCCTCGTCGACATGCTGGTCAAGTACAGCAAATAATCATAATAACAACCTTCATTCACGGAATTTGTTATGAAAGAAGCTAACGAAAAAAGAGAAAACAGGCCCTGGAGAATTCTTGAACTGATCCTCTTCCTGGTGTCTCTGGCGCTCTTCGTAGTGGTCCTCATGGCGAAGCCGACGACGACCGACAACGGAGCCCTCGATACCTTCCTGTACTGGATCTATGTTCTCGTCCTGTTCGCGATCTGCGTGACATTGCTGTTCCCGCTCTTCGCCTCGTTCAAGGACAAGAAGAAACTCCTCCGGCTGATCCTTCTCATCGTGGCAGTCGTCGTCATTGTGGGCGGCGCCTGGATGCTTGCTCCCGGCAAGCCGATCGAAACCAACCAGATCGTCACGGCCCGCGACTTCAAACTTGCCGATGCAGTACTTTTCGTTTCGTATCTCGCTATCGCCGGTGCCATCTGCGCACTGGTCTGGAGCGCTGTCCGTAACGCAATCAAAAAATAAGGATTAGGTATGGCTAAGAAAAAGGTTCCTGAAATTAACGGCTCATCAATGGCGGATATTGCCTTCATTGCGCTGATATTCTTCTTGATGGTGACCACGATGGACAAGGAGGAGGGTATTTCCCGTCTCCTTCCGCCGATCCCGCCCGAGGATCAGAAGGTGGAAAACCAGGAGGTCAACCGTCGGAATATCATCCAGGTGAAGATCAATTCCAGCGACCGATTGTTGGCCGGCAGTCAACCGATGGATGTCAGCCAGCTGAAAGACAAGATCAAAGAATTCATGACGAATCCTTACGATGATCCGAATCTCCCCGAGAAAGAAGTCGTGGAAATTCCGGGTCTCGGACCGACTCCCGTCTCCAAAGGTGTCATCTCCCTGCAGAATGACCGCGGTACCACGTACCAGGCCTACATCACCGTCCAGAACGAGCTGATCAAGGCCATCAACGAGCTCCGCGACGATTTCTCGATGAGAACCTACGGCAAGAAATACAGCAAGCTGGACGAAGACCGTCAGGAAATCGTCCGCAAGGCAGTCCCTCAGCGTATTTCCGAGGCGGAACCGAAGGATGTCAAAAAGAAATAGGAGAATTCAGTATGGCAAAATTCATCAAAGAAAATAAAGGCGAGCTTCCGCAGATGAATACATCGTCCCTGCCGGACATCGTGTTCATCATCCTGATGTTCTTCATGGTGTGTACTTCCATGCGCCAGACCGAAACGAAGGTACGCGTCCGTACGCCGCAAGCGTCCGAGATTGCGAAACTGGACCGCAAGGACTTGGCTACCTATATCTATATCGGTACGCCTTCCCGCCAGTATCAGAAGGAATACGGAACGGATTCCCGCATCCAGCTGAATGACGTCATTTGCAAGGACAACAACGACTTGAGCTCCATCCGCGACTTTATCGCCGCCGAGCGTGAGAAAATGTCCGAGGTCGACCGTCCGTTCATGCAGGTCAATATCAAGGCAGACCAGGATACCCGCATGGGTATCATCACCGATGTGAAGCAGGAGCTTCGCCGGTGCTCAGCCCTGAAGATCATGTATGGCGCACGCAAAGGCAGTGCCCAGAAATGACGGACACTTGTTTCAAGGAAAGGGTGGCTTCGTCCACCCTTTCTTTTATAATTTAGATGGAAGAAGATTCAGATGAAGAAGGTTTTCAATGCAATGGCAGTGGCCGCCCTGCTTTGTATGGCGGTATCCTGCGGACGGCAGGAAAAAGACGCGAAGTACGTTTTTTATTTTATCGGTGACGGAATGGGCTTCACCCATGTGGCAGCCGCTGAGGCTTATCTGGCCCAGGAGCGTGGCGTGATTGGAATGGATCCGCTTTGTTTCACGCAGTTCCCCGTGCTCGGCGAAGCTACGTCTTTCTCGGCGAGCAACATCATCACCGATTCGTCGGCGGCCGGAACCGCCCTTTCCACGGGCGAGAAGACCAAGAACGGGATGCTCTGCATCGCCCCCGACTCCACCACGGTTTTGAATAGTATTGCTTACAAGATACACGATGCCGGCTATTCGGTCGGTGTCACTTCGACGACTCCGGTCAACCATGCCACGCCGGCCTCGTTCTTCGGTCACAACATCAAACGCGGCAATTATTATGCGATTGGCCAGGAGATTCCCCAGTCCGGTTTCGAATTCTTCGCCGGCGGCGGACTTCTGCATCCGATGGGAAAAGACAGTTGTGAAACGAAATCGCTCTTTGACATCGTAGCCGAAGGCGGCTATACGATTGCCAATGGCTATGCCGATTTCCAGGCCAAGAAAGATGCGGACAAGATCCTGTTGGTACAGAGCGAAGGTTCCGACCAGATTTGCCCCTATGCGCTCGGCCGGCCGGAAGGTGCCCTGACGCTTTCGCAGATCGTCACGGCCGCCATTACGGTGCTTGAACGCAATCCCAAGGGCTTTTTCCTGATGGCCGAAGGTGGCCTGATCGACTGGACAGCCCATAGCCAGGATCTGGCGGGTACCATCTTCGAAACGCTTGATTTCGATGAAGCCATCGCCGTGGCCTACGCTTTTTATCAGCGTCATCCGAAAGAAACCCTCATTGTCGTGACAGCTGATCACGAGACGGGTGGCATCGCCTTGGGCCGTAAAGGTTACAACTACGACCTGACGGTCATCGACAAGATCAAGAACGCTTCGGCAACGACCGATGTCGAACAGTATATGAACGACCAGGTCTCGATCGACAGTGTGAATGAAGAGGCCCGTATCGGCTGGACGACGACTTCCCATAGTGGCGGTCCGGTTCCCGTCTGGGCTATCGGGACGCATGCACAACTGTTCGCCGGCCGTCAGGACAATACCGACATCCCCAAAAAGATTTGCGCCGCCATGGGCGTGCAGTTTTAATCGTATCTGATGAAAAGGACGCTTCTTCTTCTCCTTGCCGCCCTGCTGACTTTCACGCCTGCGCTGGCGCAGGAGTTGCCGAAGCGGGAATTCCGCGGCGCCTGGCTCCACATTGTGGGCAACCAGCAGATCAAGACGCTCTCGCGGGCGCAGATCCAACAATGGTTTACCGCTACGCTCGACGAACTGGCGGCCCAGGGCTGCAATGCCGTGATCTTCCAGGTCCGGCCCCAGGCGGATGCTTTTTATGCGTCCGAACTGGAACCATGGACCCGCTTTCTGACGGGTGAACAAGGGGTGGCGCCCAATCCTTTCTGGGATCCGCTGCAGTTCATGATCGAACAGTGTCATGCCCGCGGCATGGAACTCCACGCCTGGCTCAATCCGTATCGGGTCACCTCGAATGACCAGGAGCAGCTTTGCCCGGAACATCTTTATTTCCGGAAGCCGGAGATTTTCAAGCGCTATGGCAAGCAGCTCTATTTCGATCCGGGAGAGCCGGAATCCGTGGCCCATACCGTGAACGTGATTGCCGACATCGTGACGCGGTATGATGTGGATGCCATCCATTTCGACGACTATTTCTATCCGTATCCGGTCAAGTTCGAGGAGTTCCACGACGACGATTCTTTCGTCAAGTACGCTGCTGGACAAGGTTTCGAATATTGGCAGAAAGGGGATTGGCGCCGCCACAACGTGGAGACGCTCATCCATGCGGTAAACGATACCATCAAGGCCATTAAGCCGTGGGTCCGTTTCGGCATTTCGCCGTTCGGAATCCATCGCAACAAGAAGGATACGCCCGATGGCAGCGGCAGCGAAACCAACGGCCTTTCCAATTACGAGGAGTTGTTTGCGGATGTGCCGGCCTGGGCGGAGAAAGGCTATATCGACTACATCGTACCGCAGCTTTATTGGCGCATCGGCTTTCCTGCTGCCGACTACGATGTCCTGATCCACTGGTGGAACGACCAGAATTACAAGGGACAGCTCTATATCGGGCAGAGCATCAGTACCTTCCATGAGCCCGACCTGGACAATCCGGCGATTACACAGACAGCCCGCAAATTTGAATTGGTCCGGGACCTTCCGAATGTGGATGGCAATGTGTGGTGGCCAGGCTGGTCGCTGGCGCCTCAGGCGCAGCCTCGCCGGGACGGGCCGCAGCGCCCGCCGCGCCGGGATGAGGACCGCAAGCCTTTCGCGCTGCAGGACTCGCTGAAGACGATCTACCAGAAGGACCTGGCGCTGATTCCGGCCTATACGGACCTGGATGCCATTGCTCCGGACCCGGTGACATCGGTTAAGGCTTCTCACAAAGGGATTTCCTGGACGCCGGTTGCGACGGAGGATGTCATGCAGCAACCGCATTTCTATGTGGTATATCGGTTCGATGCCGGTGAATCCGTGGATATCACGCGCAGCAGCCACATCGAGAAGATCACACGCGATACGCATTACAAGCCCGCCCTCAAGCGCAACGGCAAGCATCAATACGTGATCACCGTCGTGGACCGCTGCTGGAACGAAAGCGTCCCGTCCCATGTCATCAAATGGTAGCAGTCATTCTGAATGAAGTGAAGAATCTATCGATATGAAACGAATCAAAGCCTATTTAAGCGGCCAGCCCGAGAACGATATCGTGGTGAAAGGCTGGGTCCGCACCAAACGAGGTAACAAGAATGTGGCGTTCATCGCCCTCAACGATGGTTCGACCATCAACAATATCCAAGTTGTCTGTGACCTTGCCAAGTTCGACGAGGCCCTGATGAAACAGATCACGACCGGCGCCTGCCTGTGTGTCCGCGGTGATCTGGTGCCTTCGATGGGCAGCGGTCAGGCGGTCGAAGTCCAGGCGAAGGAGATTGAAATCTACGGCACCGCCGATGTGGAGACCTATCCTTTGCAGAAAAAAGGACACAGCATGGAATTCCTGCGCGAGATTGCGCACCTGCGCCCGCGTACCAATACTTTCGGCGCGGTGCTCCGCATCCGTCATGCCATGGCGTTTGCCATCCACAAGTTTTTCAACGACAAAGGCTTCTTTTATCTGCATACCCCGCTGATCACGGCCAGTGACTGCGAGGGCGCCGGTGAAATGTTCCAGGTCACGACGTTGGATCTGGAGAATCTGCCGCGGACGGAAGACGGTGCGGTCGATTACAGCCAGGATTTCTTCGGCCGGCAGACAGCCTTGACGGTGAGCGGCCAGCTCGAAGGCGAACTGGGTGCTACGGCGCTGGGCAGCATCTATACATTCGGCCCGACCTTCCGTGCCGAGAACTCGAATACGCCGCGCCATCTGGCTGAATTCTGGATGGTCGAGCCCGAGATGGCCTTCTACGACGTGAACGACCTGATGGATCTGGAAGAAGAGTTCATCAAGTATCTGGTGCAGTATGCGCTCGACAACTGCCAGGACGACCTGGCGTTCCTCAACAAGATGATCGATCCGGAACTGATCACGCGTTTGCAGAGCGTGGTCTCGACCGATTTCGTCCGGCTGACCTACACCGAGGGTATCAAGATCCTCGAAGCCAGCGGCCAGAAGTTCGAATTCCCGGTCGCCTGGGGCGTGGATCTGCAGAGCGAGCATGAGCGCTACCTGGTGGAGAAGCATTTTGGCAAACCGGTCATCCTGACGGACTATCCCAAGGATATCAAGGCGTTCTATATGAAGCAGAACGAGGATGGCAAGACCGTTCGCGGCACCGACGTGCTCTTCCCGAAGATCGGCGAAATCATCGGAGGCTCCGAACGGGAAGCTTCGCTGGAAAAGCTGAACCGCCGCATCGAAGAACTGAAGATGGACACGACCAATCTGTGGTGGTATATCGATACGCGTCGTTTCGGCACGTGCCCGCACAGCGGCTTCGGCCTGGGCTTCGAGCGACTTCTGCTCTTCGTCACCGGCATGAGCAACATCCGCGACGTGATTCCGTTCCCGCGGACTCCCAAGACGGCAGAATTTTAATCCATTAAAAAACGATACGATGTTGATTATTGGCATTGCTGGCGGATCCGGTTCCGGAAAGACGACGGTTGTCAACGAGATTGCCCGGCGCATGCGCAAGACGGCGGGCGAGAATGTGACCGTCATTCCGCAGGATTCCTATTACAAGGACCAGGGACATCTCTCAATGGAAGAGCGCCAGGCCCTGAACTTTGACCATCCGGACTCCATCGACTGGACTTTGCTGGTCAAGCAACTCAAGGAACTCAAGGCCGGAAAGGCCATCGACCAGCCGACGTATTCCTACATCACCTGCACCCGGCAGGCGGAAACCGTGCATGTGGAACCCTCCGACATCATCATCGTCGAAGGCATCCTCATCTTCACCTGCAAGGAACTGATGCGGGAACTCGATATCAAGGTCTTTGTCGATGCAGACGACGACGACCGGCTGATGCGTGTCATCACACGCGATATCGTGGAGCGTGGCAAGAACGTGGAATGGGTCATTGACCGCTATACCAAGACGGTCAAGCCCATGTACCTGCAGTTCATCGCCCCGAGCAAGCGCTATGCCGATATCATCGTCCCGCAGGGCGGACACAATAAGGTGGCCATCAACGTGCTGCTTTCCGGCATCAAGAAGATGGCCAAAGAGAAAGAGCAGGAACAGGAGTAATGAAGTGGTGGGGCGGAAAGAACAAGGAGGACCGGGTCGGTTTCTACACGACCCTGGTCTTCCATCTATCTGTCCTTATCGTACTGCTGCTGGTCTCCATAGGCCGGGTGGCCTCTACCGAGACATCCTTCGTGCTGGATTTCACCAAACAGGAAGAGTTGGAAAAACTGCAGAAGGAAATCGAGTTGAAAGAAGAGGTCAACAAAAATCTCGAGGACCTGCTGGCCCGGCAGCCCCAACAGCGCATCCGCAATGTGGCGGTCGATGCGGGCAGCCGGCTCAAGGACGACCGTTTCAAGAATCCTTCGGAAGTGTATGACGAGGCGCGCGAACTCCAGCGGAAGCTCGATGCCTCGAAACGGGACGCCCTGGCCCAGCAAGCCGCTGAAGATGCTGTCGATCTCGATCAGCCGAAGGGGGAGGAATCTTCCGAACCGGCCCCTGCCTACAAAGGTCCTTCTGTCATCTCCTACGAATTGGAAGGACGCAAGGCGTTGAGCCTGCCTGTGCCCGCGTATAAGGGCTATGGGGCGGGCGACGTACTCGTGGATATCGAGGTCAATCCCGCTGGCCGGGTGACAGCAGCTTCCGTACGGGCATCCGGCTCCTCCGCGGATGCATCGCTTCACGCCTTCGCTATTGATGCTGCCAAGCGTTCCCGTTTTTCCGCCTCCGCCGATGCTGCCAAGACACAGCAAGGCTGGATCCTCTATCGTTTTATCGCGCAATAGTCTTTTCCTAAAACCTTTACCATGAAACCCGGAATCGAAGCCGCCATCGACAGCATCAATGTGACGATGAATGCCGGCGGCATGAACACCATCAACATTGTCCTCGCCTTCGTGATGTACGGCGTGGCACTTGGCATCAAGCCGCATACCTTCGTTGAAGTTTTCCAAAAACCCAAATCCGTCATCCTGGGCGTATGCTGCCAGCTGGTTCTGCTGCCGCTGCTCACGTTCCTGCTGGCTTTGCTGATGGACAGCGTGGGGTGGATTTCGTGGACCATGGCGCTGGGTATGATCCTCGTCGCTTCTTGCCCGGGTGGCAATATCTCCAATTTCATGAGCTCGCTCGCCAAGGCGAATATCGAACTGTCGGTGTGCCTGACGGCCATCAGCACGGCGCTGGCCGTCCTGATGACCCCGTTCAATTTCTGGCTCTACGGCAATCTGTTCCTGAAATTCGCATCGGTGCACGGCGAGGTGCCGTATCTGGTCATTCCGCTTTGGGATGTGTTCAAGACCATCTTCATTTTGCTGGGTGTTCCCTTGACGCTGGGTATCCTGACCTCCCACTATCTCCCGAAACTGGCTGATAAGATGAAGAAGCCGTTCCAGTGGGTCAGCATCATCTTCTTCCTGGTGATGGTCGTGCTTTCCTTCGTGGGCAATATGGACGCCTTCCTCAAGTGCATCAAGTACATCTTCGTGATCGTGCTGGTCCACAACCTGCTGGCGCTGCTCACGGGCTTCGGTGTGGGCACTTTCTTCAGGGTGCCGCGTGCGGACCGCCGTACCCTGACCATCGAGACGGGTATCCAGAATTCCGGCCTGGGCCTCGTTCTGCTCCTCGGCACCTCGATTTTCGCGGCCCTTCCGCCGCACGGCGGCATGCTGGTCATCACCGCCTGGTGGGGAGTCTGGCACATCGTCTCCGGCCTGACCGTCGCCGCTCTCTTCAATCGGTCCAAGAAGCCGCTGTAGGGATAAGGAATGGAGTCCTTACAACAAATAGGCATCGCAGCTTTGCTGCGATGCCTTTCCTTGGTTTGTGGAGCATAGGGGATTCGAACCCCTGACCTATAGATTGCGAACCTATCGCTCTACCAACTGAGCTAATACCCCGTTTTTGCAGGGTGCAAATTTACGCATTTTTTACAAAAGTCAAAAAATAGTTACCTTTAAGGTTGCAATGGAAAGACGCTTCCTTTTGACGGTCTGGTCGGTCAGCCTGGCTTTGACTTCTGTTTTCGGACAATCCCTTCGTGTAACGGAATTGCCCCAGCAGCAGTTCTATGTGACACCGGGGCAGTATTCCGGCATCGCCTGGGTTTCCTGGGACCGGTATGCGGTCGTGGACGACAAGCTGCCGGGCGGCGGAATTGTGTTTTTCGACATTCCCTTGCGGAACGACGGATCCGTCAGGACTGCGCAAGTGCGGAGGACGGTTCCTGAAGCGACAAGGGCGTCTTCCGTTGCGGGCAGGGACAACGAAGGCGTGGTGTATGCGGATGGGAAGCTGTACGTGTCGGCGGAAGGGGACCAGTCAATCCGGGAATATGAGCTGGACGGCAATCCGACGGGTTTCTCTTTTTCAATTCCGGCCGATATGGGCGTCCGGGCGATTGAGAAGAACGGCGGTTTTGAGGCATTCACCTGGAATCCGGTGACACGCAAGTTCTGGACCACGACCGAATTCCCTTTGAAAGCCGACGGGAAAGTCTCCCGCTTGCACCGGCTCCAGCGTTTTGCTGTCGGTCATCAAGCCGACGGGCGATGGCTTTATCAGATGGATGAGCCCTTGATGGCTGAAAAGGAGAGGGGAGCGGTCATGGCCTATGTGCATGGCATCTCCGCGATGACGGCTTTGGATGACGGACGGCTGCTCGTGTTGGAGCGGGAGGTGTATGTGTCGGTTGCCGAGCCGAAGGAGGTGCTGGCCCGTGCGTTTACGAATACCAAACTCTATCTTGTCAATCCTTCGGGCAGCCCGACGGCGGTCCTTCCCAAGCAACTGCTGTGCGAATTTGAAACACGGATCGTTTTGACGATGGCGGGCATTGACATCGCTTTGGCGAATTATGAGGGCATGTGTCTGGGGCCCCGGCTTCCCGATGGAAGGCGTTGCTTACTGTTGATTGCCGACTCCCAAGCCGGGATGGCTTCCCTGGCCGCAAAGTTAGGCCGTAATACCTTGACCCGCGAATTTGTGAAGGTCCTTTTGCTGGAAGGAGATGGAATTTGACTTTTTTTTGATTTTTTTCCAACCTTTCGGCTCCCATTTTCGTTATAGAGATGTAAACGCCTCGCAAGGAGGCCATGTCTAACGAATTAAAGAATGAAAACCATGATGAACTTTACCATCCTTTCCCTTACTGAGGAAGCGCTGATTGAGATCTTGATCCCCATTTGTATCTGTGTAATCCTTCCCATCGCCATTGTCTGGATAGTCAGCCACTATCGGCGGCTGGCCATTGACCGCAAGGCGGAAGTCATGATCAAGGCCCTTGAATCGGGAACGCCGGTCGATCCTGAATTCTTCAAACCGCAGAAGAAGGACCGGACTGTAAAGCAAGACCTGCTCGACCGTCTGAACGGTGCTTGCGTCACGAGCCTGATGGGAGCCGCCTTCTTGTTGCTCAGCTTTTTCGGCGTCGATTTCATGGGCTTCGGCCGATTCCTTCCCGTCGCGGGTGCAGTCATGTTGGCCATTGGTATCGCGCTCTTCATCGTTTACTTTGTCGGCAAGAAGATGCTTGCCAAGGAGATCGAGGTAGAGGAGAAGAAACTGAACGAACAGCCGTAACTGATGACACGCGACCGGTTCATCGCAGAAGTACGCACGTGCCAGGGCCCGCTCAGGCGGTTCCTGGCCTCGTTGTGCGGGGGCGATACTGCGCGGGCCGACGACATCGCGCAGGATGCCCTTGTACGGGCCTACGTGAGTTCCGACCGGTTCATCGGTAATTTCAAGGCCTGGCTGTTCCGGATTGCGTACAACTGTTTCATCGATCAGATCCGGCGGATGCCGGAGCCGGCGGTCGACCTCGATGCGCCGCAGGCGCAGCGACTGGCCGACGCCGCGGCTACGGATGATGCTTTCCGGCACGAAGCGCTCCAGCAGGCGTTGACCCGTCTTCCTGAAAAGGAGCGGACCACTATCGTCTTGCATTATTTTGAAGACCTTTCCGTCAAGGAGATTGCATCGGTGATGCAGATTCCGGCCGGTACCGTCAAATATTACCTTTCGGTGGGACGCGACCACCTCAAAACCCTGCTTCGCAAATGAACGAGTTCGAACAATACCTGCGGGACAACCGGCCGGATACCCCGGCTGAAGACCAGTTCCTGATTGAAACCAATGCCCGGCTGAACGCTGTCGAGGGCATCAAGCAGACGGTGGATGACGAACGCCGCCGCGGCCGGGTTGCCTTGCTCGCGGCGCTCATCGTAGGCCTGGTCATCGGTGCCCTGCTTGCTACCATTGTCCTTCTTTGGCCTGCCATTCCGGCTTCTGCTCTTCCGGACAAAACGGCGCTGACCCGGACCTTGGAATTCCTGCACCCTTGGAGATACTATCTGCTTCTTCCCGTGGCCGGTTGCGCCATCGCCCTCGGCCTTCTCTTACCCAAGCGTACAAAAGAGTCCTTTTTACTGGAATAGTATTTGTAACTATTCCTGTCTTTTTCCGTCTAAATAAGAAAGAATCTACCTGATGAGAAATAAACTCTCTTTGACGCTTTGCTGTGTCCTGGCTTGGCTGCTGCCGGCCAGGGCCCAGATTTTTGTAGGAGGCCTGTTCGAGAGGAATCAAGGTACCGTCGTCGTGAAGGTGCTGGAACAGGATTCCGAGAAGCCGGTGCCCTTTGCCTCGGCCTACCTGACGGCCAAGAATGATACGCTGATTACCAACTTCGCGCTGACCGACACGACCGGCCTGGCCCGCATCACGAAGGTGACGCGGGGCAATTACGTGCTGACCGTCGAGATGCTGGGTTACAAGACCTACAACAAGGAGCATTACTTCTCGTTCGATTGGGACCGGGATTCCGTGAACCTGGGTGTCGTCCATCTTGCGGAGGATGCCCAGATGCTGGATGCGGCACATGTGTCAGCGATCGGTAACCCGATCGAGATCAAGCAGGATACCATTATCTTCAATGCCGCCTCGTTCCAGATGGGACAGAACCAGATGCTTGAGGATCTGCTCAAACGCATGCCGGGCATGGAGGTTTCGAAAGACGGCACGGTGAAGTACAACGGCGAAACCATCCAGAAGATCACGGTGGGCGGCAAGACTTTCTTCTTCGACGATCCGAAGATGGCCCTCAAGAACCTGCCGGCCAAGGTGGTGGACAAAGTGAAGGTCATCGATAAGGTAAGCGATTCCGAACAGTTCACGGGCGTTTCGACCAACCGCGAGAAGGTGATGGACCTCGAATTCAAGCAGGAATTCAAACAGGGCTGGTTCGGCAACGCCACGGTCGGCGCCGGTACGACGGTAGCCGGTGACCGCAAGGACGAGATGATCGACAACCGCGGCTTTCTCTATACGGGCAATGCCATGGTGTCGGGCTACAACGAAAAAGATCAGATTACGCTGGTGGGCGGAGCCTACAACGCGCCGATATCGGGCGATGATGCCGTCATCGTGTTCGCGTTTGATGACGGAGGGGATATCAGTTCCCTCTCTGTCGGGGGTAGTGGCGGCGGGATCCAGACGTACCGGCAGCTGGGCGCCAATTACAATACGACACGCATCAAAGGAATAGAAACTACGGCGGCGGCCAGCTATAACCATTCCTTCAAGGATTCGCGCAGCCGGTCGGAGCGAACGACCTTCGACGCCACTGGCAGCGACATCTTCACGGGGACAGAAAACAAGACCTTCACGGCGGGTGACAATGTGAAGATCAATTTCGAACTCAAGAATACCGACCGGAAAAAAATACTCTTCTCCTTTGTACCGACCTTCCGCTATGCCGGTGGGAAGACCGAAAGATATAATGACAATGCCTCCAAGCAAGTGAACGGCGGGCAACAGCTCAACAGTTCCTCATCCAGCAATTACATGCAGTCCGGACAGTTTTCGCACAATGCTTCCTTTAGTTTGGGTATCAAGTCGTTGGGCGGCAACAAACTGCGCAGCATGACCCTTTCCGGGAACTATTCCCTGGCTGATTATGACGCGGACAGCCGTGAGTTTTCGCAGACGTTCCGGCAGGCCGTGCAGGATCCCGTGACCCGCGACCTTTTCTATGAAACCGATAATCGCAATTATAACGGAAACGTCCGGCTGGCTTACAACGAACCCCTTGCGGAACGTTGGACACTCACGGTCAATGCCAACGGTTACGGATCATGGCGGAACAACGGTAAGGATGCCTTCGACCGCACATCGGGGGCGGCCGGTTTCAATCCTTCAGTTGTTGACCGGAACAATTATACGAAACACAACGACTATTATTCTTCGTTCACGAAAAACCGCTACATCTATTTCAACGAAACCGTCCAACTCCAGTACAAGAAAGACCAGCATTCCCTGCAGTTCGGCGCCCAGATGCAAGAAACGCTCAACGAGACGCGGGCCAAGTCGCTGGGCCGGGAGACCGAAACCGGAATGGGCGAGTGGCTGTTTGACTGGAACCCGTATCTCAACTACCGCTGGATGAAGAATCAGAAGAATGTCAGTGTCTTCTATAATGGCCGGTCCACCCGTCCTTCCGCTGCGAATCAACTGCCTGTGCTGGACATCTCAGTGCCTACGCGACTGCAAATGGGCAACATCTACCTGAAGCCCGCGTATGGCCATCTGCTGAATGGGAGCATTTTCCTGAATAATCCGCAGAAACAGTTGAATTTCAACCTCTTTATGAATACCAGCATGAACATGAGGCAGATAGTGACGGCCAGCTGGTTCGATGAGGACGGCATCCAGTACAGCATCCCGGTGAACTCGGCGAAGCCGGCGTTTACAGCGATGGTGTATTCCGGTGCTTCGATCCCGATGACCAAGGATAAGAAGCTCAAAATGTCGCTCGCTTTCACCTTGACGGACAGCCGGGCTGTCAGCTATCAGAACACACGACGGCTGGCGGGCCTCGAAGTCGATGCGTTCGATTATGCTGAGTTCATGGAAGGGTTCTGGGGTGATGCCGCCGGGCATCTCTTTTATTCCGGAAAGAGCGGGTTCAGCGAAAGTGTTACCAACAGCCTGTCGTTCAGGCCGGGTCTGAGCCTGGATTATCGGGGTGAGTCGATCTCTGCCTATCTGAGCGGTGCGACCAACTACCAGTCCTCCCATTATTCCCTTGACAGCGCTGCGGATACGAAGACCTGGTCCAGCAGCGTCGCCTTGAACCTGGAATGGGAGACGAAAAAGGGATGGGAGTTGGAGACAGACGCATACTACAATTTTTTTCATGGCTTCCCGGAAGGCTACAACCAGCCGTTCCTGATGTGGGATGCCGGTCTTGTCAAGAACATCAAACAATTCTCCATCGGTATTCACGCCAGCGACATCCTGAACAGTACGCGCACAACGCGCCACATCACGACGGAGAACTATGTGGAAGACGCGATGTACAACCAGCTCGGCCGCCATTTCTTCATCACCCTGAAATGGAACTTCGGCAAACTCAACGCCGCCCAGAGCCGAAAGGCCAGCAACGCCGCCATGGACATGATGTTTTAGCCGCCCGGCCGTCCGGTCGTCCAGTCGTCTATTCGTCATGCCCGGCTTGACCGGGCATCTCGCTTACAGATTTCTCATCCACTTCGTCGCTTCCTCCAGCGGCTGGTCTGTCGTCACGTCCGGGGCGATCGGGTCGTCGCAGAAGATTTCGCCGGTTCGGGCCATGTCGCAGCCGGTCGTCAGAATGAGCTGCGAGCCGTCGGGCATAGGGTATGGCGCGTTTGCTGAGGCGTAGCCGGCTGTCGGAGCGCCGAAGGTGCGGGCTTTCTCCAGTCCCCGGAAACAGAGCAGGACGGCTTCGCCGGAGCTGGCTGTTTTATCATCGGTCAGCAGGGCGACGGGGCAGTCGAGGGCCGGCCGGGTCGCGAGTCCCACATTCCGCAGGACCATTTCTTTCGTCACGTGCATCGTGAACTTCCGGGTTTTGAATCGTAGGATATTGTCGTCCGGCAAGAAACGATGAATGGCGGCGATCATCGGATACATATTGCCGCCGGTATTGCCGCGCAGGTCGATGACGACGCCTTTCAGCGCATCGGCTTCGGGTAGCGCGTCGAGCACGGCCTTGGCATAGCGCTGGTTCTCCTCGGCCGACTGGCCGCTGAAATGCGGCAGAACGATGAGCAGGATGCCGTCATCGAGCGTCGTCACCGAAGGCTCGGTTGCCATGTCCTCGGCCGACAACTCCTGCTGGCGCTCCTCAGTCCAGATGAAAGAATGCTTGCCCCCGGCTACCTTAATCGCCGTCCGGGTAATCTCGTAAGCCTCTTCCTTCGACCCGGGCATGGCCTCCAACGCCGCCGCCCGCGTCTGTTCCCACGCCGGCCCCTCGGCGAACAGCCCGTGCTTGTCCATCAGCTTGACGGCTTTCTTGACATATTTTTGTTCCGTACTCTGGCACCCGGCCAGCAGCAGACTGACCACTGCGGCCAGTGTGAAAATAGAGAGATACAGTGAACGTTTCATACGGCGAATGTACGCATTTTATGGCAATTATCCTCGCGGAACGACATGTCCAAGCAGATTCTGCGCAGTCGGTCTGGCAGCGAAAGGGATGGCGGCGCCGCTTGATGCCTTTCGCTGCCAAATACCGACGATTTCGGCCGAAAAGTGGCAACGAAAGGGATGAGATAGATGAACTATACCTTTCGCTGCCGGAAAATGAGATAAAGCAGATGTAACGCCATCGCAGTAAGCAGCATCCAGGTAACGCCAGAGAGCGGCTGCGCAAGTTTCCCGACCGCCATCAGGTAGAGACTCAGTGACAGCCAGGCAAAGACGGCAATTCCCCACATTTTTAAGGCGCGGCCGATAGCTGTTGCTAAAACTGGATTGTCTTCTCCCGCTTGCCAAGGCAGATTGATCAGCCGGGGGTGTTTTTGGACAAAGAATAGCAGTCCATACAAGGCCGCAGCGATGAGTGCCAGATATAAAAAAACCGTCCGGTCTCCCCAGGCGTCAATTTCTCCATGGAAGAAATGCTTGGGAACGGGTATCCCTGCCAGTTCGCCATAGTGTACTAGCGGGAAAAGTGTCACCAGCAGCAAGACAGCAGTTATGATTTCCTCGAAGAGGCGGATTCTCTTGTTCATAATGGCAGCGTTATATGCAGTAAAGT
>JAEEGI010003982.1_pt1 | contig 34842 bp, 29 predicted proteins | sample 8958751 | NCBI WGS metagenome assembly JAEEGI01 (sample SAMN16246545, study PRJNA631951) | gut metagenome | biome: gut microbiome; feature: rumen; material: KS-attached | host: Bos | place: Iran: Karaj | collected 2018-10
AGGTTCGCCATGGCCGATGATCGTTGCTCCGTCAACAACATTCAGCACGCCGGCACGGACCTCGATCGCCGCGCCGAAGCCGTTTTCGTCTTCCGCTTCGACAGTCGCGCCGTTCAAAACATTGACAGTCGCATAGCCGTTCAGCGCAATGCCGACGTCAAGAGGGCTGTCGATCGTTCCTCGAACATTCAGAACGGAATCGCCCTCATAAATGTTGCCCATGACCCAAACGCAGCCGTTTACGGTACCATTGATATCCACGGTATAGCCATAGCCGGTATTGTTCGCAGCCTGATAAAGAATGACACCATAGTCGGCATTGATGACCGTGTCAGCTGCAAGCGTCAGTTTGCCGGTTTCGCCGGTAGACAGGCCGTTGCCATACACTGTGCCATTCACCACACCGTTTTCAATGGTATAATCGCCCGCATAGGCGTCAATGTAACCAGTCAAGGTCTTGCCGTTCAAATTAAGCACAAGCGTCTTATTCTGAAGCTCAAGATCCTCTGTAACGTTGTCGAGCAGCTTTATTGTGTCACCGTTCTGAGCCGCCGCGACAGCAGCTACCAGCGACTCAAACCGCTGACGGTCCGCGCCTTCGCCGATCTCAGCAACGTAGTTCGCCGCGACGATCCCGTGAGTCGCGCTGTCGTACTTCATTCCTTCCGCAACCAGAGCGTCCTCAACTCCGACAGCATAGCTACCGCCGGTCACATTGCCGACGATCAGGCCGCTGCTGTTCGCGGGATTGACGCCCACGCTCTGGAAGCTGCCGCCGCTGATGTTCAGAGTGACGGGGGTCGAGGCCTCGTCGTTCTCCACCACAACGGAGTTCGCCTCAGCCAACGTGCCTGAGCTCATGGTGAAGGTCGCGGCTACCGGATCGCTGCCCGTGTCCAGATTCACGCCACCCCAGCCGTTGCCGCTGGTGTTCAGATCTTCAGCAGTGACTTCAGAGCCGTTGACCAGAACGCCGTAGCCGGTTCCGTTCTGGGCGGTGATGTTCTGCAGAACGACACCGGCGGCATGCCATACCTGAATACCGTGCTTGGCAGTATTTGCGCCATCTACTGTCAGATTCTTCAGAGTGACGTCATTGCTGCTAACTAGGATCACTTCATTCATTGCAGCGCCGGCTGTGATTGTTTTACCATCACCACCATCAACAGTAATGGATTTGTTAATCTCCAGCGGGGCTGTAAGAGTGATATTACTCGTTACAACAACTTTGGTTGACAGCATATGACCATTATAATCGGTACCTGCTGCATCGATTGCTGCCTGAAGTGTCGGAAAGCTTTCCGAACCGCCTTCAACATACTCCACAGATGCAACATCACCGAAACCTCTTACCGCTGTGTCCGAGGGTAATTGGTCTTTAACATCCGGTTTAGCTGCTTCGCCCCCCCTTTCTGAGGGCTCAGCTTCAGACGTCTTTCCTGCTTCAGCAGGGGCTTCTGTCTGTGTTCCGTTTTCCGGATCCTGTGTCTGGCTGTCCGCCAACACGTTCGACGGAACCGCCAATGCCAGCGCCAGCAGAATTGCCAGCACCCGTTTCAAGCTGTGCTTCATAACGTTCCTCCATCGGGCAGGCTTCCCGATACTCCTTTCGTCACTTTTACGTGAGGGGCGCCTGTTTCCCCTTCTTTTTAAAATAATTTGTCGATATTTCCTGTTTTCACCGATCTGACGCCGTACTATTTAAGCATCGGCTTCATGCGACGCTAAAAGGAGGCCTTTCCAAGGCCCGTAATTGTCCATCACATAATTTATCACAAAAAGCAGCAAAAAACCACTTTAGATTCTTCGTATTTCTATTGCTTTCCCGTCATTTCCGGGCGTTCTGTTTCTATTCTTTAGTTTTGTGCGTCAACACCCCCTTCAATTCAGCTTTCACAATATCCCTGTGCGCTTTAGTGCTTCTCATAGCCCTGTAAAGCGGCAGGACAGGAAGTAGAACCGGATGTTTGGCAAAAAACGGGAAAGTTTCTTTGACAACGTCCATCGGTGGATAAAGACGACGGAAAAGATAACGGATCTTGGCACCGAATCCCTTCCCGTACCGGTTGACGTTGGCGATACTGTTATCCACCCGGTTTCTTACCGTCCCGTATGCGCCGGAGGAGATGACGTAATCCAGGATCTCCTGCTGAGCCTCATTTAGATCCTCTCCGCGGAAAAGCGTCATAGCCAAGCTACGGTTCTTCTCCTCAAAACCCGAAATATCAAGCTTCTTAATTTCAGTACAGATATAATCCCAGTCAAGATCATCGCCTTTGCAGGTGCAGTACAGGTAGGTGTCCAGCAATGAACGCAGGCCGGTTCCACCTAAGTAATAGTGTTTATACTCGTGGGCGATCATATAAATATAGAAATCTTCATCGTTAAAACGGTATCCGAAGCTGTTTTTCCCGTCCGGCAAAGCCCGGTCCCAGACGTTTTCATAATACCGGTACAACGCTTTATTGCCGACAAGCGGAGAAAAGAGTCTTTTGTGCAGTTCGATATGATAGACAGGCTCTTTATGGAAGCTGTTGTGAGCACCGCTTTCCTCCTCCTTTTCATACCCCATCTCCCGCATGATCCCGTCCGCATCCTCCATCCGCTCCGGATCGATCAGGATATCGATGTCGGACATTTCGCGCATGCCGAGGGCCGGGTACATATCTTTCAGGATCGCGCCCTTTAAAGGCATGTACCAGATGCCGGCCGCCTCGAAGCGTTCGAGGATCGCGTTTTTGTCCGCGTCCAGCAGGATGACCTTGCGGATAGCGTTGCCCTTGGCCTGCCGAACCGCATCCGTACGGATTCCGGCGCTCTCCAGCGACATCGCGGTTATGCCGGCCAGCTTGTGCTTCGCCGCCGCCTGAAGCAGCACGTCGGGGTCCGTCCCGGCGAGCTTTTCTTCCTCCGGGACTGTGCCGTTTACGGCGCAGGCGGCCAGATAGGCTACGGTTTTCATGGCGTTGCGGTATTCTTCAGCGGTCATGGGAGTTCACTCCGTTCTCGGTAAATTCCAGGACCCGGTCGCAGACGGAAAGCGCCGCCGGCCGGTGGGTGACGATGATGACCGTGCGGTCGGTCATGCTGCGGAGGTTCTTTAAAAGCTGCCGCTCGGTGTCGGCGTCCAGCGCGCTGGTCGCCTCGTCCAGAAGCAGGATGGGGCTGCCGGAAAAGACGGCGCGGGCAATGGCCAGGCGCTGCATCTGGCCTTCGGAAAGGCCTGTGCCGCGCTCGCCGAGCAGGGTGTCGGCGCCGTTTTCCAGCGCGGAGACGAACTCCGCCGCACAGGCGATGCGCAGGGCCTCCGCCAGCCGCTCTTCATCGGCCCCCGCCTCCGGTTCCGCGAAGCTCACCACCTCGCGGATGGTCCCGTTCATCAGGGCGTTGCCCTGCGGGACGTAGGCAAAAAGACGGCGGAAGGCGCCGGTCAGCGCGCCCCTCTGGCCGTCTTTATTTATATAGTAGCGTTCGCCGGAATCCGGCTGGTAGACGCACATCAAAAGCTTTAGGACCGTGGACTTGCCGCAGCCGCTCTGGCCGGTGAAGGCGACGTACTCGCCCTTTTTCACGGACAGCGACAGCTGCTCCAGCACCTCGGGCATGCCGTCCTTGCGGATGCCGTCCACGTCCGTGGCCGGCGGATAGTAGGCAAAGCCGGCGTCCTTCAGGCCGATCTCCGCCAGCTTGTTTTCGTAGAAATCCGTCACTTCGGCAGGCGAAGCCGCCTCTTCGGCGTCCGCCGTAAAGGCTTCCGCCTCCATCAGCCGCTCGGCGCTGGCCAGCATGGCGTACCAGCGGGGCAGATATCCGGTGATATTGGCGAAGGGCGTCTGGATCTGCGTGATCAGTTGCGTGACGGCGGTCAGCGTGCCGAAGCTGATGCGCCCGGTCAGGATGCCGTAGCCGCACCAGCCCACGCCCAGCAGGTACATGCCGTTCATGGCCGTGCCGAAGCCGATATTGCAGAGGTTGGAGAAGCGGTTTTTCCGCATGCGCGCGGCCTTGTGCTCCTCCATCTTTTCCTCCGCTTCGGCCTGCGTCCGTTCTTCGGCCGCAAAGGAGCGGATCATGAGCAGGTTCGCGATGCGTTCCTGCAGAAAGATGCGCAGACGGCCGTCGGATTCGCGCACTTCCTTGTGGAGGCGCTTCATCCGCTTGCGGAAAAGCGTGGAAAAGAGCATCAAAAGAGCGCCGCAGGGCAGCAGGATCGCCGCGAAGACCGGCTCCAGCACGATGATCATGATGATAGCGCTTATGAGCTTGACCGCCATGCCGGCGAGGCCCGGGAGGATCTCCACGGCATGGTTGGCCACGACCTGCGTGTCGCTGGTCAGGCGGTTCATCCATTCGCCGGAATGCAGCGCACTGATCTTTAAGAAGTCGCGCCGCAGCAGGGTATCGCTCAGCCTCGCCTTGAAGATGTTCTCCAGCGTGGCGCGCGAAAGCTCCGAGAGCCAGCGGATCAGGGCCTGCAGGGTGATCTGCAGCGCGATCAGCAGCAGGAACAGGAGCAGATAGTGCCAGAAGGCAGCCTTATCGCGGCCGGTCGCGGCGTCCACGATCTCCCGCAGCAAAAGGGCATAGAATACCCCCGAGGCACCGTTTAGGGCCTGGACAGCGGTCAGCGCCAGGATGATGCCTCTTTTGCGGCCGGGAACGCGGATCAGCCAGCGGACGGCGTCACGGTTCTTCATTGAAGCGCACCGATCTTCGTCAGCTCGGCCAGCACCTTTTCGACGTCGCGCTCGATGGCGCCCTCCGGCGCCTCAAAGCGCTCTTTCATGTCCGCAATGAGCTGCTCCTTCGTCGTTTCCTTCTGCAGCAGCTCCAGGATGGTGCCCAAGGTCGCGTTGCCCCGGACCAGGCCCGAAAAGCCCGCGCCGCCGGTCGGGATCAGGACCGATTCCTTCCCGCTCTGGTGGAATAAGAATTCTTTTTTCAGTTTCATAGGTGGTTCCTCGTATTTCAATCAGTCTTTCATGGCGTTGTAGGAGATCCGCGCGGCTTCCGGGTCCATGTTGCAGCCGAGGCGCCAGAGGCTGACCGAAGCCGCCAGCCGGTCGATCAGTTCCAGCGTTTTTTTCATGGCCGCCCCGTCCATCGGACGGTAGACCTGCTGCAGCAGCATCGGATAGCACTCGTAGAGGCCGGCGGGACGGATGCTGTTTTCCGCCGCGCGCTCCAGCAGGCAGATGGCCTTTAAGGGGACCTCGGTGCGGCTGCTTAAGTGATGCTTGCCGTCCCAGGGCGTGCCGCAGATGACGGCGCCGTCCTTAGTCAGGCGGATCAGGGGCTTGTCGTCGTTGACCATGACGGCCTTTTCGCCCAGCATCTCCCGCCAGAGGCGGGTGTGCGTGCTCTTCCCGGTGCCGCTTTTCGCGGTAAACAGATAGGCCGCGCCGTCCACGGCGATGCAGGAACCGTGGAAAAGGACCGTATCGTAGGCCGGCATTCTTTCCGCGATCTGCCGGTAGACCGCCAGCGTTTCCAGATAGCTGTCCTCATACCGGACCGGCGGCAGACCGGAAATCGTACGCTCCTTCTCGGACTTTTCCTGCTCGAAGGCGATATCCTCCGGCACGGTGCGTACGGCGATATCGACAGTCTCCGTCTCTTCGCGGTAGTCAGCGCACAGGCGCTGGACCTCCTCAAACAGCGAGTCGATGCGGATGCTCCGCCCGGCGATCCGGTATGTTCCGGTCATTTCGACCTCCTTACGCCCAGCTTCCGCAGGACCTTTTTGGCCAGATCCCTGAGGAACAGGATGGGCCGGCGGATAAAGAAAAGATCCGTCCAGAGGTGCACGTAGATCCGGTAGCCCGGCTCCGTGACCTCGTGCCATTTCCCCTTGCGGCAGAAGCGCACCACGATGCCGGCCACCTTTTCCTTCGGCACGTATTCCTTCTGCCAGCAGTTGTCGCCGTTGATGATATAGTCGTTTTCGCGCACGCGAAGCACGCGGTGGATGACGCCCTGCTGGTTTTCCCCGCGGACGTACATCACCAGATCGTAACGCTTCGCTAAGCCTTCCAGCTTCCGGATCTCCACGACGTCCTTTTTATTTCGGATCATGGGCCACATGCTGATGCCGCGCGGCACGCTGTAGTAATTTCCCTCTTTTTCCAGTTGTTCCAGTTGGGCCTTTCCCATACTATCAAGAAATCCTCCTGCCGGAAATGACAGGAGGATTGTAACACGATTGCTTTGTTTTTTCAAGATTCGGAATCATTCGCGCGGCGGCCGAACAATCCGCCGGGCCGAAGCTTCTTTACTTGAAATTAAACGCCTTCTTGCCCGGATATTCGGCGGCGACGCCCAGTTCTTCCTCAATGCGCAGCAGCTGGTTGTACTTGGCTACGCGCTCGGAGCGGGACGGAGCGCCCGTCTTGATCTGGCAGGTGTTCAGGGCGACGGCCAGATCCGCGATGGTGGTATCCTCGGTCTCGCCGGAGCGGTGCGAGGTCACGGCGGTGTAGCCGGCCTTATGGGCCATCTTGATGGCTTCCAGCGTCTCGGAAACGGAGCCGATCTGGTTCAGCTTGATCAGGATGGAGTTGCCGCAGCCGTTCTTGATGCCCTTCTGCAGGCGCTCGGTGTTGGTCACGAACAGGTCGTCGCCGACCAGCTGGACCTTCTTGCCGAGCTTCTTGGTCATCTTCTTCCAGCCGTCCCAGTCCTCTTCGTCCAGGCCGTCCTCAATGGAGTAGATCGGGTACTTCGCGACCAGGTTCGTCCAGTGCTCGATCAGCTCGTCGGTGGTGAAATCCTTGCCGGACTTCGGCTGATGATAGAAGCCCTTGCCCTTCGGGCTCTTCCACTCGGAAGCGGCGGCGTCCATGGCCAGGACGAAATCCTTGCCGGGCTCGTAGCCGGCGGCCTTGATGGCCTTGATGATCAGATCCAGCGCGTCCTCATCGCCTTTTAAGCTGTTGGGGGCAAAGCCGCCCTCGTCGCCGACGGCGGTGACGTCCTTCATTTCCTTGATCAGCTTCTTTAAGGTCTGGAAGACCTCGGCGCACTGGCGCAGGCCTTCGGCAAAGCTCGGGGCGCCGACGGGCATGATCATGAATTCCTGGGTATCCACGGAGGAATCCGCATGCGCGCCGCCGTTTAAGATGTTCATCATGGGGACCGGCAGCTTGGTGGCCTGCAGACCGCCTAAGAAGCGGTACAGCGGCATATCCAGGGACTGGGCCGCCGCGCGGGCCGCCGCGATGGAAACGGCCAGGATGGCGTTGGCGCCGAGTTTGGACTTGTCCTTGGTGCCGTCCAGCTTCAGCATCACGTCGTCGACCTCATAGATATTGAAGGCGTTGACGCCCTCAAGGGCCGGAGCGATGATCTCGTTGATATTGGCGACGGCCTTTAAGACGCCCTTGCCGCCGAAACGGCTCTTGTCGCCGTCTCTGAGCTCCAGCGCTTCGAATTCGCCGGTGGAGGCGCCGCTCGGGGCCGCCCCGCGGCCGACGGTCCCGTCGACCAGGGTCACTTCCGCTTCCACGGTGGGATTGCCGCGGGAGTCGATGATCTGTCTTCCGTAAACTTTCTCGATCTCTAAATAATCGCGCATGAGATTTCTCCTTTTATTTTTATGCGTTTTGCTTGTTTTACTGTCTTGTCACCAGGCTGCGGCCCGTCATTTCCTTCGGCTGCGGCAGCCCCATCAGATCCAGCAGGGTCGGGACGATATCGCAGAGCTTGCCGCCCTCCTTTAAGCCGATCCCCTCGCCCGCGTTCACCAGGATGAACGGCACCGGGTTGGTGGAATGCGCCGTCATCGGCTCGCCGGTCTTAAGGTCGAACATCTCGTCCGCATTGCCGTGGTCCGCGCAGATGAACATCTGGCCGCCGACCTCCTTCAGGGCTTCCACGGTCCGGCCGATGCAGCCGTCCACGGTCTCCAGCGCCTTGACGGCCGCTTCCATGATGCCCGTGTGGCCCACCATGTCCGGATTCGCGAAGTTGATGATGATCACGTCGTACTTTTCGCTGCGGATCGCCTTCACCAGCTCGTCGCAGACCTGGGGCGCGCTCATCTCCGGCTGCAGGTCGTAGGTCGCGACCTTCGGGGACGGCACCAGGATGCGGTCCTCGCCGGGGTTCGGCTCCTCCACGCCGCCGTTGAAGAAGAAGGTGACGTGGGCGTACTTTTCGGTCTCCGCCAGGCGCAGCTGCTTTAAGCCCAGGGCGCTAATATACTCGCCGAAGGTGTTCGCGAGCGACTGCTTTTTAAAGGCCACCAGGTGGTGCGGGATGGTCGGGTCGTAATCCGTGAAGAAAACGTAGGTGAGATCCTCCGGGCGCCTGCGCTCAAAGCCGTCGAAGGCTTCGTCTAAGAGGGCGCGGGAGATCTCCCTGGCACGGTCGGGGCGGAAGTTGTAGAAGATCACGCTGTCGCCGTCCGAAATGCGGGGCGTTAGCTTTCCGTCCTTCTCCACCACGATGGGCAGGACGAACTCGTCCGTGACGCCGTTATCGTACGACGCCTGGATGCCGGCCGGCGCGCCGTCCGCCTTTACGCCTTCGCCCAGGGTCAGGGCCCGGTAGGCCTTTTCCAGGCGGTCCCAGCGCTTGTCGCGGTCCATGGCGTAGTAGCGGCCGCTCACCGTGCCGATCACGCCGACGCCGAGCTCTTCCATCTTCGCCTCCAGCGCTTCCAGGAAGCCCTTGCCGGAGGTCGGCGCCGTATCGCGGCCGTCCATGAAGCAGTGGACGACTACGTCCTGCCCCGCAAGGCCGCAGCGCTTCGCCAGCTCGAGAAGGGCAAAGACGTGGGTGATGTGGCTGTGGACGCCGCCGTCGGACATCAGGCCCATCAGGTGCAGCACGCTGCCGCGCGCCTTCGCCGCGTAGATGGCCGCCAGCAGCGCGGGATTCTCAAAGAAATCCCCGTCCTCGATGGCCTTCGTGATGCGGGTCAGGTCCTGATACACGATGCGCCCGGCTCCCATGTTCATGTGGCCGACCTCGGAGTTGCCCATCTGGCCGTCCGGCAGACCTACCGCCAGGCCGCTGGCGTAACCCTTCTGAAAGGGGCCCTCCGCCATCAGGCGGTCCAGGTTCGGCGTGTTCGCCTGGGCGACCGCATTGTTGCGGGTCTCGTCGGAGAGGCCGCAGCCGTCCAGGATCATGAGTACGGTCGGTCTTTTCATTCCGGCTTTACCACCTTTTCGAAGTCAAGCTTCAGGCTGGCGCCGCCTACCAGGCCGCCGTCGATATCCGGCTGCGCGAAGAGCTCCTTCGCGTTGGCCGGTGCCACGGAGCCGCCGTAGAGGATGCGCAGGCTCTGTGCCACGGAGTTGCCGTAAAGCTCGATCATGAGCTTCCGGATGGCGCCGCAGACCTCCTGCGCCTGCTCGGTGGTCGCGACCTTGCCCGTGCCGATGGCCCAGATGGGCTCGTAGGCGATCACGGTCTTCGGGACGTCGGCCGCGGGAATGTTATAGTACGCGATGCGGATCTGCTTCCGGATCCAGTCCAGGGTGATGCCCTGCTCGCGCTGCGTTAAGCTCTCGCCGCAGCAGATGATGGGGATCAGGCCGTGCTCGATGGCCTTGATCGCCTTCTTATTGACGCCCTCGTCGGTCTCGCCGAAGTATTCGCGGCGCTCGGAGTGGCCCAGCACCACGTATTTCGCGCCGGCGTCGACCAGCATGTTCGGAGCGATCTCGCCGGTGAAGGCGCCCTTTTCTTCAAAGTACATGTTTTCCGCGCCGATGCCGATGTTCGTGCCCTTCGCCGCTTCCACGGCCGGGATGATATCCACCGCGGGCACGCAGAAGACGACGTCGCAGTCCGCATCCGCTACCAGCGGCGCGATCTCGGCGATAAAGGCCTTCGTCTCGGACGGGGTCTTGTTCATCTTCCAGTTGCCGGCCACCAGACGGCGGCGGGAATCGTCGGCCGCCATGACGCCGGGCAGCTCCTTGCCTTCCAGGAACTCCAGGGAGGCGCCGCCGCCCGTGGAGATGTGGCTCATCTTATCCGCATAGCCCAGCTGGTTGACGGCCGCTGCGGAGTCGCCACCGCCGATCACGGTCACGGCGTCCGCTTCCGCCATTGCCTGCGCGATCGCCTTGGTGCCTTCGGCCAGCTGCGGGTTCTCGAAGACGCCCATCGGGCCGTTCCAGACCACGGTCTTGGCGTTCCGGATGGCTTCGCCGAAGAGCTTGACGGTCTTCGGGCCGATATCCATGCCCATGCGGTCCGCCGGCATGGCGTTCGCCGCAAAGACCTTCGTTTCGACCTTCGCGTCGATCGGATCCGGGAAGGCTTCGGTGGTCACGGCATCGACCGGCAGCAGCAGGGTCTTGCCCAGCTTTTTGGCCTTATCGATCATCTCGCGGCAGTAATCCAGCTTGGTCTCGTCCAGCAGGGACTTGCCGATCTCGAAGCCCATCGCCTTTAAGAAGGTGTAGGCCATGCCGCCGCCGATGATCAGGGTGTCGCATTTTTCAAGTAAATTGGAGATAACGTTCAGCTTGTCCGCCACTTTGGCGCCGCCGAGGATGGCGACGAACGGCCGGACGGGGTTGTCCACCGCGTTGCCCAGGAAGGCGATCTCCTTCTCCATCAGGTAGCCGACCGCGTTGTCGCCGCCCTTTTCGGAGATGTATTTGGTGACGCCGACCACGGAGGCGTGGGCGCGGTGCGCGGAGCCGAAGGCGTCGCAGACGAAGGAATCCGCGAGATCCGCCAGCTCCTTCGAGAAGCCTTCTCCGTTCTTGGTCTCGTCCGCTCCGCGGAAGCGGGTATTCTGCAGAAGCACGATGTCGCCCTCCTGCATGGCGGCCACGACGGCCGTCGTTTCGGGCCCGGTCACGTTGTCGTTGTCCACGAAGGTGACCTTTTTGCCCAGCAGCTCCTCCAGGCGCACGGCGACCGCCGCCAGGGATTCGCCCGGATTCGGGCCGTTTTTCACCTTGCCCAGATGCGAGCAGAGGATGACCTTGCCGCCCTCGGAGGAGAGCTTTTTAATAGTCGGCAGCGCGGCGCGGATGCGCGTGTCATCCGTGATCACGCCGCCCTTTAAGGGTACGTTGAAGTCGCAGCGGACCAGGATCCGCTTTCCTTTGATTTCGATCTGATCTTCCGTTTTCTTATTTAACATCCTGTCCTCCCAAATGCATGTTTAGTCAATGGATTGATTTCTTTTCCAACAGTAAAGTATAGCATATCCCGGCGCAGAAAAAAAGAGGCGGAGCCCGGAAAATCCGGATCCTGCCTCTTTTCGCTCATCGCCGCCTGATTACAGCTCGGCAAAGTACTTGATGGTGCGGACCATCTGGCTGGTGTAGGAATACTCGTTGTCATACCAGGAGATGATCTGAACTTCGGTCAGGTTCTCGTCGATCGGCAGCACCATGGTCTGGGTGGCGTCGAACAGAGCGCCGGCCGTCATGCCGATAACGTCGGAGGATACGATCTCATCCTCGGTGTAGCCGAAGGATTCGTTGGTGTTGGCCTTCATGGCGGCGTTGATCTCCGCTACGGTAGGCTTGCCTTCCACGACCGCGAACAGCTGGGTCAGGGAACCGTCGGTGACGGGCACGCGCTGGGCGGCGCCGATCAGCTTGCCGGACAGCTCCGGAATGACCAGGCCGATGGCCTTGGCGGCACCGGTGGAGTTCGGGACGATATTCACGGCGGCGCTGCGGGCACGGCGGAGGTCACCCTTCCTGTGCGGGCCGTCTAAGAGCATCTGGTCGCCGGTGTAGGCGTGCACGGTGCACATGATGCCGCTCTTGATGGGAGCCAGCTCGTTTAAGACCTTGGTCATGGGGGCCAGGCAGTTGGTGGTGCAGGAAGCCGCGGAGATGACCTGATCTTCGGCGGTCAGGATCTGATGGTTGACGTTGTAGACGATGGTAGGCAGATCGTTGCCCGCGGGAGCGGAAATAACGACCTTGCGGGCGCCGGCGTTGACGTGCGCCATGGCCTTCGCCTTGGAGGTGTAGAAACCGGTGCACTCCAGCACCACGTCGACCTTCAGCTTCTTCCAGGGCAGCTTGTTGGCGTCCTGTTCACGGAAGACGGGGATCTTCTTGCCTTCCACTTCGATATAATCCTCACCGGCAATGATGTTGTTGCGGTGGGCATAGCGCTTCTGAGTGGAATCATACTTCAGCAGGTGGGCCAGCATCTTGGTGTCTGTCAGGTCGTTGATGGCAACAATCTTGTAGCCCTTCATGTCGAACATCTGACGGAAAGCCATACGGCCGATGCGTCCGAAACCGTTGATTGCAACTCTTACCATTTTGTTACCTCATTCCTTCTTTATATCTTTTCTTTTTCTTCCAGTTCAGACCCGCCGATACCTTCCGGCCCCCGGTCGTTTACGGTAAACAAAAATACCGTAAAGCCCAAAGCTTTCCGATATTGACGCTTTTCGAACTCTGATTTTGCTGCAAGAAGCGCTGCGGTATCCCGCAGGCCTCGGATATTATAGCACAGCAGAGAAAAAAAGGAAGATTTTGGAGCAAAAATGTTAAAAACCTTGATTTCTTAAGTAAAAAGCTGCGTTCCTCCCCACGGGCGCGCCGTTTGTCACTCTTTTTTGCGCGGGAAGGCGCCTTTCCGTGAAAGCATCCTCCGGCGGGGCGGCCCGGAAAGCCGGGCCGCCCCGCCTTATTCCGCGAGGACCTTCAGGCAGATCTCCAGCGCTCTTACGTCCTCTTCCACGCTCAGGGACGGATATTTCCCCTCCCGGCTCTGCTCCGGCAGATACGGCACGTGGAGAAAACCGGCCTTCATGCCCGGGAACTCCCGCGCCGCCAGGCACGCGGCCGTATAGAACACCGCGTTGCAGACGAAAAGGCCCGCCGTGTTCGATATCTGCACGGGAAGGCCCGCCTCACGCAGCGCAGCCTCCAGCTTCCGCAGCGGCAGCGTCGAAAAGTACGCCGTCTCCCCGCCCGGAACAAGCGGCTCGTCCGCCGGCTGAAAGCCGTCGTTGTCCGGGATGCGCCCGTCCATGAGGTTGACGGCGATGCGCTCCAGGCTGATGCCGCTCCGCCCGCCGGCCTGCCCGACGCAGAGCACCGCGTCCGGGCGGTCCTGCCGGATCAGGTCCTCCAGCTGCACGGGCGCCGCACGGAAGCTTACGGGCAGGCAGTGCCGGATGAGCTCCGTGCCTTCCGGCGCCTTCACGCGCCGCACCGCCTCCCCGGAGGGATTGATCGTTTCGTTGTCAAACGGCTCGAAGCCGGTCAGAAGGATCTTCATAATAGGTCTCTTTCCTGACGGGGAAGCAGGTTCTCCGCTTCCCCGTCTTTTGATGCCTCCATTGTAGAAAGCCGGGCGTTTTCTGTCAAGGGCGGCCGGATCGGGAGGCCGTGTCGACGGTACGTCCTGTTCGGTTTTGGGGAGTCAGAATCGAAAAGAACCTGACAAACAATCCGCTTGACAGGCAGTACCCCCCCCCTATAATATAAAGGCAAGGAGGTGGCCCGTAATGAAAGCTCTCAGAATATGTCTCGCCTTATTCCTGGCATTGCTCTGCCTGTGCAGCTGCGGCAGGCAGAATGCGGAAGAGAGCACGACTGGGCAGGAAAAAACGGTTCCAGCGTCTTCTTCCCAGGAGACAACCGCTTTACCGGCCGAAACGGTTTCCGCACAAGAACACGAAACAACCCCGGCGGCCGCTCCGGAGGCTTCGCGTGAGGGAAGCGCCAGCCGTCATGCCATGACGATAAATGAAATGATCTCGCTGGCTCCGTGCATCTTTACCGCGAAATATGAAAGCGGTCCGGACGTAAGCGGCCGGTATGATTTTACCGTCCTCGCCTGTTTCCGCGGAGATCTGACGGGAACGCAGTCCGTGAACTGCTTTGATTTTACCCCCGACAAAAACGCCGAATATCTGTTTTTCGCAGAACGTTTTGCGAACGTCATGAATGATACGGTTTTTCTTGTGATCGACGATTATGTTCGGGAAACCGGCAGCGGCCTGCAGTCTCTTTCCATTACGGACCTGAAAGACCGGACCTACGGCGGGCTTCTGTCGGAACTGCCCGCCCTCGTTCAGGCTTTTCCCTCCGCCAATGAGGGGGGCGTCATCTCAGACTATATTCACTCCAACGATATCCGGGTCATTGCCGAGGAGGCAGACGCCGTGATCCTGGCAACGGTGGAAGCCATTCGGAAAACCCTTGATGACCGCGTCTGGTGCCGCTTAACGGATATCACCTGCCTGAAGGGCGTGACCGTATCGTCTGAATCTATCGTCGTCGTTCCGCTCGGATCCGTTCAGGAAGGGGCCTCTTATTATTTCTGCCTGACTGACGTCGGCGACAATATCGGCTTCATCATCGCCGCCCCCGGCAGCATCTACCTGCCCGAATCCGAAGAAGGTCAGTACCTGTCCTCGCTGAAATAGCTTCTCTTCAGCCCTTGTTCGTCCGGCTTTACAGCGCCCCTTTCGTCCTGAGGTACCCGATCAGCTCCCCGTGGATGGAGGGGCTTTTTCTTTCCGTATAGGAGAGCCAGATGTTCCGGAAGGCGAGCGGATCGTCCAGCTAGTAAAAGACCACGCTGTCGTTCGGGGCAACGTATTCCGGGATCGTGTCCCGGAGGAGCGTGACGCCCTGGCCCTCGCAGACAAGATAGTAGGCGGTCATCATCTGCGTAAGAAGGAGCTTCACCGAAGGCGCGAAGCCCGCGTTCGCGCAGATCTTTTTGGTGCGGGCGTTCAGGTCGTTCCGTTCGTTTAAGAGCAGGAAGGGCACGCTCACAAAGCGGATGAGCGGCACCGGCGGCTTTCGGCAGCCGGGCTCGTTCCGCTTTAAGAAGGCGTCGAAATCGTAGCAGTAGGCCGCCAGCTCTTCGTTGATCTGATAGCGGGCCGGCACCGCCAGCACGATCTCCTCCCGCGTCCAGGGCTGCGTGACGATCTGCGGATGCTCCGGCTTTTCGACCGCCAGCGCGGCGTCCAGTTCCCCGTGCAGCAGCTTTTCAGTCAGGGTGCCCGGCTCCGCTTCCGCGAAGGTCAGCGTGATGTCAGGGTGCCCGTCCTGAAAGTCCTTCAAGAGCTGCGGCAGCAGATGCGTGCAGAAAAACATGGAGCCGCCGATGGTCAGCGTCTCCGCCGCCGCGTGGCGGATCTGGTCGAAGCGCTGCCGGCTCTCCTCTTCGATCTCAGCAACACGCTCTGCCTGCTCCACATAGAACTGCCCGGCTTCGGTCAGGGTGAGAGGCGAGGTGGAGCGGTCAAAAAGGGCCACGCCGAGCTGCCGCTCCACCTCCTTAACCTTGGTGCTCAGCCAGGGCTGTGAAGTGTGCAGTGCCAGCGCCGCTTTGGAGAAGCTCTTTTCGCGCGCGACCGCGCAGATATAGTCTTTGTATTGGAACATACCCCTCCTCTTCACATTATAAGAATTTACATATAACGTATTCGCATTTTCGTAATTTACAAGGGTTCCTTATACCGATATAATGATAGCGTAAAATGAAACACTCCGCAAGAGGCTTTCACAAAAGATCCTGCGGTCCTCAAAAAAAGCAGTCAAAGCAAAGGAGATTCCGAATGAGACTCGCAACCATCAAGCTGGGCGGTAAGGAAGTCGCCGGCATCGTCACAGAGAAGGGCATCCTGCCGATCCACGCGTTAAACGCCGCGAAGGGCACCGCCTGGAAGGAAGAAATGTATGAACTCATCACCGCCGGACAGGTGAAGGGCTTAACGAACTGGTACAACGCCGGCGGCAAAGAAGAGCTGGCGCAGATCCCCGGCACCGTCCCTTACGAAAAGGTCGTGTACGGACCGCTGTACCGCAATCCCCGCCGGATCTTCGGCATCGGCTTAAACTACGTGGACCACGCCGGCGATATCGGCGACGCCGCGCCCCAGGGCTTCCCGGGCAGCTTCTTCAAGATGGCCGACACCCTGATCGGCCCCGGCGACGAGATCCACATGCCCGCCATGAAGGAAGCCTTAAAGACCACCGCCGAAGCCGAGCTGGGCGTGATCTTCTCCAAGGACTGCCGCGACGTTTCCGAAGAAAACTGGCTGGACGCGGTCGCGGGCTACACCACCATCCTGGACATGACCGAGGAATCCATCTTAAAGGGCAACGAGTTCTTAAAGGGCAACCCCCGGTATCTGTGCATCGTGAAGAACTTCCCGACCTTCTTCTCCTTCGGCCCGCAGCTGGTCACCCCCGACGAGGTGCCGGACGTTTTGAAGCTGGAAGTCCAGAGCGTTCACAACGGTGAAGTTTACGCCAAGAACGTGGTCGCCAACATGACGCACCGTCCCGCCCGCCTGGTCTCCCTGCACAGCTCCATCCAGGGCTGGCTGGCCGGCGACATCCTTTCCACCGGCACCCCCCGCGCCTTCGGCCTGGCTGACGGCGACATCGCGGAATGCCGCATCTACGGGCCCGACGGCTTCTCCATGGAACCGCTCGTCAACCCGGTCGTGGATTTAAAGAAGCACCCGGAAAAAGCCTGAAAAACCCCGGCACCCGCCGGAAGAAATAACTGAAAACAAGATTAAATTTGGAGGAAAGAAAATGGATCTCGGATTAAAAGACAAGGTCATCGTATGTTTATCGTCTGCCGCCGGCATCGGCCGCGGTATCGCCAAGGAACTGGCCCGTGAAGGCGCAAAGGTCGTCATCACCACCGCCGAGCCCTTCAAAAAGGATCTGGACGCCGCCGTCGAAGAGATCGAGAAAGAGACCGGCAACCGCCCTTACGTTTATCTGTCCGACATCAAGGATCCCGACAGCTTAGTCAAGCTGATCGACGATGCCGCGAAGGATCTGGGCGGCATCTACGGTCTGGTCAACCTCTGCCCCGGTCCCAAGGCCGGCGGATTTGACGCTGTAAACGAAGCCGACTGGGCCGACGGCTATGAGAAGTGCCTGCACAGCTACATCGTCGCCATCCGCGCCGCCCTGCCTTACATGAAGGCCGCCGGCGAAGGCCGCATCTTAAACAGCACCTCCTCTTCCATCAAGCAGGCGCTGGACAACCTGATCATCTCCAACACCTTCCGCATGGGCGTCGTCGGTCTGTCCAAGTCCCTGGCCCGCGAGTTCGGCAAGGACAACATCCTGGTCAACACCATCGGCCCCGGCCGCATCTACACCGACCGCATCAAGTACCTCAACACCATGCGCGCCGAAAAGATGGGCATCACCGAGGAAGAATACACCAAGCGCGATTCCGCGGACTTCCCGCAGCGCCGCTATCAGACCGTGGAGGAGATCGGCCGCCTGGCCGCCTTCCTGATGAGCGAAGCGAACGGTTCTCTCACCGGTCAGGCCTTCCTCTGCGACGGCGCCATGACCACGGCGTATTAATAACGTCACAGAAACAACGAGCCCCGCTTAGCGCGGGGCTCTCTTTGCTAAGAAAGCACCATCAATAAGCAGGGAGGAAACATTTATGATCATCCGAAACGCCGTCATACACGACGCGATCCACAAAAGACCCTACCGGGGCGACATCCTGATCGAGAACGGCAAACTCGTCTCCGTCGGCCCCAAGACCGACCGGGAGGACGCGGAAATCCTCGACGCCTCCGGCCTTCACGCCTATCCCGGCTTCGTGGACGCCCACAGCCACATCGGCCTGGACGGCTACGGCGGACCGACGGGCACGACCTTCGACTACAACGAAATGAACGACATTTTGAGCCCGCAGCTGCGCGGCATGGACAGCTACTACGCGCAGGACGCCGCCATCCCGATGGCCCTGGAGGGCGGCGTGACCACCGTCGCCACGGGTCCCGGCTCGGCCAACGTCCTGGGCGGCACCTTCCTGGCCGTGAAGCTCCGCGGGAACACCGTTGAAGAAGCCATGATCAATCCGGCCGTTGCCATGAAATGCGCCTTCGGCGAGAATCCGAAGCGCTGCTACAAGGACAAGAGCGATTCCACCCGCATGACGACGGCCGCCAAGCTCCGCCAGATCCTCTTCGAGGCGCGCGACTACATGCTCCGCAAGGAGGCCGCCGGCGACGATATCACGAAGCAGCCGAAATTCGACATGAAGCTGGAGGCCTTGATCCCGGTCTTAAAGAGAGAGATCCCGCTCAAGGCCCACGCGCACCGCAGCGACGATATCATGACCGCGCTGCGCATCGCGAAGGAATTTGACCTCAAGATCACCATCGAGCACTGCACGGAAGGGCATCTGATCGTAGAAGAGCTGAAGGCTGCCGGCGTGCCCGTCGCCGTGGGTCCGACCCTGACCAACGCCTCCAAGCTGGAGCTCTTAAACAAGTCCTGGACGACGCCGGGCGTGCTGGCGGCGGCCGGCCTTTCGGTCTCCATCATCACGGATGCACCGGTGATCCCGCAGCAGTATCTGCCGCTCTGCGCCGGCCAGGCCGTCAAAGCCGGCATGGATCCCTTCCAGGCGCTGCAGGCCATCACCATCAATCCGGCGCGGCACATCGGGATCGAGGACCGCGTGGGCAGCCTCGAAGCCGGCAAGGATGCGGACGTCGTCCTGACCGACGGCGACCCGATGGTCAGCGACACCTGCGTTAAATACGTGATCGTGGACGGAAAAGTTCTGGTGAAGAACGCCTGATCAACACAAGACCTGAAGAAAGGGCCTGTGAAAAAATGAGCGAATCATTTTTCACAGGCCTTTTGCTATGTCCAATCGTGTAATCAAAACCACATTGGATTCAAAAGAGCGCATAATCCCCCTTTCCCCATAGATCAGGTTCTTTGGAACCCTATGCGGCAGATGAAATACGAGCTTTCTTGTTGTGATATTTATACAGGTTGTGACCGATAGAAACCAATAAAACTTTTCCTTCTTTTGTTTTTGCTCCGTTTGTTGACTGTTTATTCAAAAAGTGTTGTGAGCGCAAATCTGTGCACACTTTGTGCACACCTTTGGCCATTGATACGGAAAACTACTCCTGACGCTTACTGAGGGCTATATTACCCTACTGATACTTTCCCATACCAGTCCAAAAAAGCACCGACAACGCCTTGACATTATATCGGTATACCGTTATAATCCTTGCAGGAAAGGGGTGCTTATCATGACGATTCAGGATGCCATGCGGCAAAGCCATATGTCTATGTACCGTCTTGCCAAGGCAAGCGAAGTTCCGTACACCACGCTGAACGATATTGTGAGCGGCAGAACGCGTTTGGAAAAATGCAGTGCCGAGACAGTGTATCGGCTGTGCCGTTCATTGAATGTTTCCATGGAAGATCTGATAGCGCCTTACATGGTCAAACGGCCCAGTTTCGAGAATTTCAAAAGTACGGTATGCCACCGCGTAAAAAGCATGGGGGACATCGCTTTTATCGTGGACACTCTGGAGCGACAGGAGATTCGGAATTACTATGACAGAAAATGGTATCCGGAAAGCCTGTACCTCCTTGCCATGCTGGACTACTTAAGCCGGGAAAACAACATCCCGCTCTGTGATGAATATGACGATCTGCGCCTGTGCAAACTGGAAAAGCCGATATATCCCGCCAGTGTCCGTGCTATCTGCGCTGCGATGAAAAATGATACCGCCATGAAGCGAGCCGCAGAAACAGCCATTCCCGAATTCGCTCGCTTCAACATCATTGAAAACGAGGTGAAAAATGTCGTCTGACGAAAGATTTGAATTTACGAAGGAAAACATCGACGATTTCCTGAAGGAACTTGCCAAAGAATACAGAAAACAGGTCCGGAAGGCCATGCCGGCAGAACTGATCCTGATCGGAGGGGCTTCGGTTCTCATCAATTACGGCTTTCGAAATATGACGACTGATATCGATGCGTTGATCCACGCCTCTTCCGCCATGAAAGATGCGATTCGTCTCGTCGGCGACAGGCACTCCCTGCCGAACGACTGGCTCAATGCCGATTTCATGCAAACCGATTCGTATTCATCCAAACTGGCCGAATTTTCAGTCTATTATAAGACCTGGTCCAATATACTGACCGTTCGAACTATTTCAGCTGAATACCTTGTCGCGATGAAGCTTCGCTCAGGAAGACAGTATAAAAGCGACCTCTCAGATGTAATCGGTATTCTCGCTGAGCATGAAAAGAAAGGCGCGCCGCTCAGGATAGAGCAGATTGAAAAAGCGGTTTCAGACCTGTACGGAAGCTGGGACCAGCTGCCGGAATCTTCGCAGGCCTTTATTCAGAACGTTTTTCAGGATGGCCGTTTTGAACAGCTGTATTCGCAGATGGCAGCGGACGAGAAAGAAACGCGGTCGCTGCTCATTCAATTTGAGCAGAATTACCCGGACGTCCTGAAGAAGGAAAATGCTGACAGCGTCGCGGAAAACCTTCAGAAGAAAACGAACCGAGCTTCGCTTCTGGCAAGTCTTCGGGAAATGAAACAAGACGCCGGGAAAGATCCCGGCAGAAACAGGCGTCAGTCGCGTGACGCAAGATAACAAGTAAGCATTTGGCCCTTTGCCGGCGGACAGTTGATTTGTCCGCCGGCTTTTTATTAAGAAAAGAGGAATAATTATGGAAAACAAAACAACAAATGAACTGGAACACTTCTCGAAAATTCTTGAACGGATGGCCTGGCTTCCATGCACCTGAAATGAGCCAGGCTCAGCCAGGCGGCGTATTCTCCTCCCCCGCATCCGAGAGCGAGACCCGCAGCAGGAAGAAGCAAAGCAGGGAAAGCACGGTGATCAGTACGGCATTGACCGTCAGATCGAACTGAATGAAAAACGCCGGCAGCAGACCGAGGAACAGCCCGGCCGTCGTGATCCCGAAAGCCAGACCGGGATTGTTTCTCAAAATGCTCAGACACATGGCAAAGGTGATGCTCATCGTCATCGAAAACAGGAAGACGCCGATGCAGGACACCACCATCAGCCGGTCACCGAACAGCAGAAAGGGGATCGCCGCCAGGGTGCCGATGAAAGCGGTTTTTCTGACCCCGATCCGGTCCGCCAGAAAGCCGCCCAGCGCTTTTCCGGCGCCCATGATGAAAAACAGAAAGAAGTTCTGCCAGAGCGCCTTGTTCCAGGAGATCGGAATCGCATAGCCGATATAGCTTCTGACAGCCGTCACGGCAAAGGCGATCAGCAGGATCGTGCCGGCCGGGATCTTCCGATTGACCGCCTGAAAAGCGGGGCGCTCGTCACTCCGCACAGAGGCCTTCTCCGAAAGGCAAAGCAGCTCGGACAAAAGCAGCGGAATAATCAGAAAATACGGGGAGACCTGTGCGGTCCCGAGCGTCTGACCGATGACCACGCCGAAGGACCCGCCGGAGACAAAAAGCGCCGAGGGGAAGATCTTTCCTTCGCACACCGACACGGTTGCGATCGCCCCGCATTCGTGCAGGATGGCGTTGCCCGTGGCAAGAAGGACGTAGCCGGCCACGTGCACCGCCTTCACGGGTGATGCCACCGCAAAAATGCTGACGGCCATCAGGACGTGGCCGAGGGTTTCATACGGGATCTTTTTGTGCCGGATCATGATATCCCCGAAAAGGCCCTGCGGCAGGAAGGCAAAGAAATCATAGAGGAGGGCGATCGCCCCAGCCATCACGACCGGATAGTGCACCCGCAGCAGATAAAAGCAGACGATCTCAACGCAGGCGTGGACGAAAAAATATTTCGTTCCCGTCCGGTTTCCCTTACTGAGCTTCATGTTTTTCTTCCGGCGCGGGATCCTCGTCCCCGGCAGCCGGCTCTTCCTCTGACACCTCCCCGCCGTCTTCAGGCGTCCTGGTGCCTGCGGCCGCCTTCCGGTACTGCAGCTCCCGGACGATCGCCCGGATGCCTTTATACAGCAGGAAAACGCCGAGCGCCACAAGCAGCGCCACCACGATGGGGGAATTCAAGAGGAACGCAAAAAAACCGAGCGGTCCGAAACTCGCGTCCAACAGCAAAAATTCCATGATCATCATTCCTCCTTCCGATCCGTACGGCGGTTCTGTCAGAGCAGGACCCGGATCAACAGCGACAGCAGCAGTCCGGCAGCGCAGGATACTGCATTGGCCAGATATGTAAACAGGAAAATTTTCTTTGTGCCCGCCGCCGATATCTTCCGGTAAAGCAGCGCTTCCGATACGGGTATCAGGATCAGCTCCGCCAGGACAAACCAGACAAAAGCGAGCTTTATGATCCGACCCTGATCCGAAACCTGCCGAAGCCAAAACAGAATGCCTGCCAGGACCAGATTCAGCAGAACATTGGTCACGATATTGAGGCTTCGGATGTACGGTTTATTGTCCGTTATGCCGCCACGGATGATGATCGGCGTCTCGATCGCCACGGTCAGGACGATCGGCACGGCGAAAAACGCGGCAGCCGCCAAAAACGACATAATCACTTTGATTATCATAACACGATTCCTCTAAGCCGTAAACCGCAGGCGCCAAAAGGACCGTTTCTTTTAGCGCTATGACCGGTAGTCTCCGTTTAAATGGACGTATTCCTCCGTGAGGTCGCAGCCGTAAGCGACGGTGCTCTCCGCTCCGTCCTGAAAATCCAGCCGGATCACGGCTTCTTCCGCCCCGATCTCAATGCGGCACTTTGCTTTTGAAAAGTCCGCGCGGCTTTCCGCCCCGCCGGCGGTGCTTAAGATCAGGGCCTCGTACAGGCGGCCGTGGCCAAGCGCGGCTTTTACCAGGCTGGAGCCGGCTACAGCCATCGCGATGCGCCGGGCCTCCTGCCGGGTCTTAAGACCCGCCGCCTCCACGGTCAGAAGACGTTTTGCGCCTTCCCCGTCCGCCGCGATCCGGCGGGCCATATCGCCGAGGATCATCGCGAGGAGCGCTTCAAAGTCCTTCACGTCTTCCGGATCCGTGACCGCTACGCCCGAAGCCCCGTTCGCCAGCATGATCAGGCTGTCGTTCGTGGAGGTGTCGCCGTCCACGGTCAGCATGTGGAAGCTGTCCTCGCAGGCCTTTGCCAGCATGCCGTGCATCAGCTCCGCCTCCATAACGGCATCCGTGGTCAGAAAACAAAGCGTGGTCGCCATGTTCGGATGGATCATGCCGCTGCCCTTGGCCATGCAACCGACCGTGACCGGTCCGTCTTTCAGCTTCAGGGTGCAGGCGTATTCCTTACGTATGCGATCCGTTGTCATGATGGCCCAGGCCGCCGCCGTGCCGCCGTCCTTCGAGAGGACCGGCACGATGCGCCGCACCGCGTCCTTTACCTTCTCCGTCGGGAAGGCCTCCCCGATCACGCCCGTGGAGCTGACCAACATTTCGCCCGGCTTTAACCCCAGCAGATCTTCCGCATACGCTTCCACCTCACGGGCGGCTTTCAGTCCCTCCTGCCCCGTTCCGGCGTTCGCGTTGCCGCTGTTGATGACGGCGCCGCGTGCGCGTTGGTTCTTGATGATCTCGCGTCCCAGGATCACCGGCGCCGCGCAGAAGCGGTTCGTGGTAAAGAGGGCCGCGCAGGCTGTATCCGGCTCTTCGGAAAACAGGACCGCCACGTCCGGCTTATAGCTTTTATGGCTTTTCACGCCGGCATAAACGGCGCCGGCAATAAAGCCGGCGGGACTCGTGACGCCTCCGTTTTCGATGATCTGACAATCCATCTCATCCCGTTCCTTTTTATTTTTTACCGCGGCTTTTCCTTACCGCTTCGGCTGCAGCACCACCGAGGCGCGGAAGTTGCCGGGGGTCGTGCGGTTGATGCGGAAGAAGTTGCGGTTCAGGGTCTTGACGCTTCCGTAGCCGACCTCCGCCGCGATATCCGTCACGGTGAGCTTCGTCTCCAGAAGCAGGCGGCCGGCGCGGCTCACGCGGACGTAGTTTAAGAAATCCTCGTAGTTGCGGGAGGTCTGGATCAGAAGGAGCCGGTTCATTTCGGAAACGCTTAAGCCGAAGCGCTCCGCCACCTGCTTGGGGGAGAGTTCCTCCGCGTAATGCTTCGTCAGATACTCCGAGACCGCGTAGCCGGTCCTGGCCTCCTCCAGGTGCGGCAGCGTATCCGGCTGCTGATAGCTGCGCCGGTACTCGTGGATCGGCATGCCCGCGTACTCGGAAAAGACCTTCGAGATATGCGAGGCGTCCCAGAAGCCGACGGCCTCCGAGATCTCCTCCAGCGTCATATTCGTATACAAAAGATAGCCCGACACCTTGCCCAGGCGCATCTCGTTCAGAAGATCGTAGAAGCCCATGCCGGTCATTTCCCGGATGTAGCTGCGCAGCGCGCTTTCCGAAACGTAGAAGGTCCGAGCCAGCCCCTCCACGCTCAGCTTCTCCGCCGTGTGGGCGTACATATAGCGCAGAACGTCCCGAAGATCGCGCTTCTTTTCGGGAGCGGCGCCTTCCTCCGCCTGCCCGGCCTGCGCTTTAAAGCGCATCAGCTGGATCACCAGCGTCAAAAGCTGCGTCATGGCGCCGAGCGAGCTTAAGACCTTCGGCGGCCGCTCCTCCAGGATCGACTCCAGCCCCACCTCGTTCTGCAGGCGCAGGAAATAGTCCTGCATCCAGGCCATCTGGACGGGGCTGCCGTAAAAGACCGGATCGCTTAAGATCTGCCGCACGAAATCCAGCGGCTTTCCGTCCTTTTCCGGGAACAGCGCGAAGAATTCGCTGAAGACCTGCAGGTTATAGATGACCGTGTAGAACTGCAGCGGCTCGCCTACCGCCGTCACGTTGCTGACCTGCCAGGGCAGCATGCCGAGCAGCGCGCCGGGCCTGAGCTCGAGCGGCTTTCCCTGCAGTTCTATCACCCCGCTGCCGCGAAGAACGTACAGAAAGCGCGCCTCCTGATGCAGCAGGGGGTAAGTAGGCCCGTCCAGCGTCTCCAGATCCAGAGACAAAAGGCGGCTCCGCTCCACCTTGGAGCGGTCGTAGGATTGCAGGGTCGCCTTGTCCGTCATCATTTCTTACTCACTCAGCAGATCGTACAGCTCCAGGATCACGCCGGCAAAGACCTCGAAGGCTTCCTGCCGTTCCGCGTTGCTTGCCAGCGGGAAACCGGAATTCTTGGACGCGTTGATATAATCCTGCGTAAACTCCAGGCTCACCACGCAGCCGGCCAGCACTTCCGCGTAATCCTCAAACTCTTCCTCCGGCAGCAGGATGCCGACCGTATCGTACAGCGTGTAATACCAGTTCCCGCCCGTGTAATTGTAAATATCCATATCGTACAGCGTACCGGAAATGCCCAGCAGGCACTCGTCGCCGTTTTCGGCGTCCGCCCAGGCCATTGCCACGCTCTCGATGCCCGGCGTTCCCGCGTACGGGCCCTGATACGGGTAAACCGCCACCTTGTCGATGTCATACAGCGAGGTGAAGAGCTGCTTGCCCGTCCAGCGGAGCTGGTAATCGATGCAGTCCTGCCAGACGTCCAGCACGCCGCCGATATCGTGCTGCGTCAGCACCGGCCCGGAGACGATCTGGCCGGTAAAATCGTAGGGATTCAAGGCCCGGCGCGCGGCTTCGCTCTTGTGCAGAGGCGCCAGCGCTGCGTAATAGAAGAACTGCCGGCTCGGACGGGAAGGATCGTAGACCTTCAGGCAGTAATCGCCGAAGGCGCCTTGCATCTCCACGCGCCAGCCCTCCGGGATCACCAGCGAGAAATACCCGCCGTTATAGGTGACGAGCTTCCACTCGCCCGCTTCCTCCGGCGGCTGCGGTTCCGGCGGCTGCGGCTCTTCGCCGCCGGGACCCTCCACGACGGCCTTGCCGGAATTGACGGACGGCAGAGACTGCACACTGCTGCTCGTCACCTGGAAGCGTCCGAAATCGCCGCCCTCAGCCCAGCCGGAACCGGTAAAATTGTAATAATACGCCTGATTGTTTTCCACCAGCAGGATCTGCGCGATGTACGTCCCGGCCGGCAGCAGGGCGCTGACGATGCCGTCCTTGTCCGGGTAGGCGCGGCTGACGATCTTTCCGGACGTATTCGCAAAGCGCACCTGCACCTCCGCGCCGGCCAGATAGCCGTCCGTCTGGAAGCTGATGCGGCCGCAGTTCTTCTTGGTCGCCTCCCGGTAGCTGACGTTCCAGTCCTCATTGAGGCCCGCGTCCGCGAAAGCCTTGTTCAGCGCGGGGCCGTATTTCTGCAGCATGCCGTTGATCTTCAGGCTGAACAGCAGGATGCCGTGCAGGTCCTCGTAATCCGACATGGGAGTCAGCATCTCGATGGAGGTGACCCACATGGAGAACTGCTCGTCCAGGCTCATGCCGGCCTCGTCCAAAAGATACGCCATGTGTCCCACCAGCGAGTTGTTGATATGCACGCCGCCGTAATCGTTGACGTTCATGGACGGCGCCAGCACCGGCGGGCAGTAATACTCGTCGCCCACGAAAGCCGGCTGCTGAAAACGGTTCGGATCGGCCATGTCGCGCGCGGTGTCGCCGGAATTCTCCGTGATCAGCCAGCCCGGATCGTTCGTCTGGCCCAGGAGCTTCTCGCAGATATTGCCCATGATATCGCTGTAGGCCTCATTGATGGCGCCCGGCTCGTTGCGGTAGAAAATGCCCTGCATGGACTGGCTGGTGACGCCGTGCGTGAACTCATGCGTGACGATATCCAGGCAGTCGCCGTCGCGGTTGCCCTCGGAGAAGGCCAGGCACGCCCAGCCCTGGTTGATGCCGTAGAAGCATTCGTTGTCGATCGCCTCGCCGTTCTCGTTGCAGTAGCCGACGGTGACCAGGATCGGCCGGCCGAAGCCGTCCACCGAGGTGATGCCGCGCTCGCGGTAGAAATCGTAGGCCATGATGACGTTCGAGTAAACCAGCAGGTTGTTGTCGGAGAAGCCCTGGTCCGCCCGGGTGCTGCTCACAAAGTTCAGCAGGCCGCGGAAGGCAAAGTCCGCGTACTGCGCCAAGGCGATCTTGCGGGACGGATCCATCAGATAGTAACGGCCGTCCTTCGCGTTGCGCGCCACCGGCACGGTCACGGTCTTTTTGGAACCGTCCGCCATGGTGACCGTAAAGCTGTGCTCCTCGGTCGTCAGGCCGTCGAAATAGTGGTCCACGTTCTGGGCGTCCTGATTGGAACGAGCAAAATCCGCCGCCGGGATGGGCGCCAGATACTTCCCGTCCGTGGCGATATAGTGCGCCACGTAAGGCATGTCGAAGGCCGCGCTGGCGTCCGGGTTGTTGGTATAAACGACCCAGCAATTGTAAACGACGTTGCTGAACGTCGCCGCCAGCCGGACCGTATTGTTCGAATAATAGGTCAGCTTGAGGGACGGGAAGGTGTCCCGCACCACCTGCTCGGCCTCCCCTGCCGAAATGCCGTCTTCCGGTTCGGCCATGCCGATGTTCGGCACGAAGGAGCAGGTCAGGCCCGCCGCGTAGCCGTCCGGGTCCACCACGATGCGCAGCGTGGAGTACTGCAGGGTGTAGCCGCCGTAGCGCTGCTGATAGGTATAGTAGGTGTAGCCGTCGTTGTCCCTTTCGCCGTAAACGACGAAAAACTCGCAGCCCTTGGTCAGGCCCAGGAGCGAGGCCATCCCGCGGATGGATTCCACGCCGTCCTCCGCGTTGGCGATGGGCTTGTCATAAAACTTTCCCACCAGCGTGGACAGGTAGCCGTTGTTATTGTACAGATCGATCACCAGGGAATCGTTCATGGCCTGGATGTCTTCGATGGTCAGCTGCTTCGGCGCCGTCTGCGCGATCTCGCCGGCCTGTCCCCCCTGATTCGCCAGGTTTTCGGGCGTATCGATCAGCGAGCTGTGCTCGAAGAGGGAATAGGATTCGGGTTCCGCAGGCTCGGTCGGCTGATCGGCCGGCTCGGTGGCCGGCGGCACCGCTTCGGTCGTAGGCGGCTCGGTGACGGGTTCGGTCACTTCGACCGGCTCGGTGACCGGCTCTGTAACGGGTTCTGTTACTGGTTCCGTTGCCGGGTCGGTGACGGGCTCCGTGACCGCTGCGGTCTGCTCCGCCGTGGATGCCGGAGCCGTGGGGGCCTCCGTCTGATCGTTCTTTATGCCGCAGCCGGCCGCGCCGAGCACCAGCGCCGCCGCCAGAAGGACCGCCAGGATCCGCTTCGTTACACTGTTCTTCATCTGCTGTTCCTCCTTGATGGCCTGCCCTTTACTTCTGCTGCAGCCTCGTCCATCCGTCCGGCGCCAGGCCGTCCGGGCCCATATAGATCAGGTCCTCGTTCTGATAGACCGTATCGTATTTCGTATCCACCTTGATGGAGCTTCCGTCTTCGGTCAGATACTCGTTCCGCTCGTAGATCACGTCGCTCCATTCGTTCAGGAAGGTATCCTTCCCCTCGTCCACGTATTCGCTGTCCCAGCCGGAAATATCGCTCGACGTGGGATTGTAGGCCTGCTCCAGCAGGTAGTTGTTGATCATCTCCGCGATATAGGCGCCGTTCTTCCGGACCACGAAGATGAACTCGTTGCAGAAGCAGGTGTTGTTGACCACGTGATCGAATACCGGACCGTAGGTGTTCCAGGCCGCCTCCGACGCGGCGTAAAAGACGGCGGTGTACGGCACCGTCCAGAAGATCTGGTCAAAATACGCGCCGGCCGTGATGGCGCTTTCCGCGCCGATGACCGCCGACATCACCGCGATCCGGTCGACGCCGCCCTGTCCCACCTTAAAGCAGGTCTTTTCCGCCGTTCCCTCACAGCCGAGCGCCTGCGTCTGGCTGCCCATAAAGCTGAGGAGATAGTTGTAGGCGGCCTCGTCCAGGACCTTCTGCGCCTCGGCCGTCGCGCCCGTGGCCGAAATCACGGAGGCGCCGTAATAGCCCAGCACGCTTGAGGCGATGTACAGGTTGTAATCGTGCGCGTTTTTATAATTGATAAAGGTGTTGTACATGCCGTAGTTGACGCCCTCCTGCACCGCGACGCCGTTGCGGCTCATCTGCACGAAGGTCTGCGGCGAGCAGATCTCGATGGCCGCGCTGCCGTCCGGCGCGCTCATGATCACCGTGGCGGTCGCCGGATACAGGGTGGAGATGACGCCCCATTCGACGTTTACCTCAACGTTCCAGCCGTAGGGCACCAGGACCTGCACGGTTTTGAGGCCGTAGCGGCTGTCGTAGAAGGTCTGCATCGTATAGCAGTTCGTGGCATAGTCCGGCAGCTCCTCGGCCGAAACGGTCCGGGGTTCCGCAGTCGAGGCTTCCGTCGGCGGGTCGGTCGGGGCGGCTGTGGGCGGGTCCGTGACAGGCTCGGTCACTTTGGCAGGCTCGGTCACTTCGACGGGCTCAGTGACCGTATTGGTCGTTTCTGCGGCGGCAGACGGCCCGGCAGCCGTCGCCTCGGTCGCCGCTTTGGTCTTATCCTTCCCGCTCTTTTCGGTCTCCGCGGGTTCACCCCCGCAGGCGGCCAGACACAGTACAAGGATCAGCAAGGGGATCAGGCCCCTCCGCAAAAACTGTATTCCGTGCTGCATACTCTTCCGGTCTCCTCTTTTTGTCTGAATAATATAATAACGGTCAGTATTTTTCAACGCGTCCTTCCGATCCGGCCGAAAGCGATCAGTAAAACAGATATTTGATATAAAACTCGCTCTTATCTTCCACCCAGTCTTCCAGCGGCCCGATATTCATCTCGCGGAGCATCCAGTACGCCACCAGGACGCCCACGATGACGTCGGAAATGATCTGTCCCGCGGAGCCCGATCATGGCACTGAATGCAATAAATGCTAAGACGATCCGCCAGAACATCCCGGAATCCTTTCTCTTTCGCAGAAGAAATCATATCATCAAGTTTACAGTATAGCACAAAACCGTCGGCCGTTTCAATCCGCCGCCTACGCCCCCGCCGCGTTTTTTACCTTCCAAGATTATATTCGGTCTTGATGAAGGCTGCAATAGTCTAATATAATTTAAATGTGAGTCTAAAAGAGGAGATATTGCTATGAGTAAACAGCTCCTGCAAATCATCACTTTTCTTATCCTGCTGACAGTTCTATCCGCATGCAGCAAAACCTCGGAAGAAAGCAAAAACAGTTTGTCTTCCGTTCTCGCTGCAGACATTAACAATTTGTCATATTACGACAGCATCGAAGAATTTCTGGCGGCGGAACGAAACATTCCCGGCTATGAAAACGAAATCTTTTATGTGCCGGCACTCCCCTCTGATAAATATAAACTCATTCAGGTTTCAAAGCGGGACGATATTTATATCTCCGTCCTTTATCAGGTAATAAATCCCCCGCCGGCAAAAGAAAACCTGAGCGGTTACGATGCCGAACGCCGGCAGACTTTGATCTGTCAGACATATCTTTTCGAGGACAGTCAGACCACGTTGGAAGGCTTTTTGAAAAACGGTCATCGGCAAATCACTTACAATGGGAAAACCTACTACTTGTGGGAAGAACATGCCGGGGGCAGTTTCGAGAGGGAAATCATCGGCTATGAAATCGTTTTTATTCGCGACGGAAAGCTGATTTTCATGCATTTGCCGCCTGCGGATAGTTATGAAAATATGATGCAATTTGCAGAACCCGAAAAGATAACTGCCGCAAAGTAAAAATATATATTATTCTCAAAGTAAAAAGCCGGAGCCTTCCGGCTTTTTTACCGCGAAATACAAGATTTCCCGCATCAAATGTCCCACGTGTTTTTTACGGAAAAGTATAATAGAATAAAAGGCGGAGAAGCGGTAAAAATTCCCTTCCCGCCGGACGGAAGCGTTATCTGTATATCAAAATTTCCATAAGGAGGAAATGACCGTGCCCGTTAATTTAAGAGGTCGCAGTTTCTTAACTCTCAAGGATTTCAGCCCCGCTGAGATCCGCTACCTGCTGGACCTGGCCGCCGATTTAAAGTCCAAGAAGCGCGCCGGCATCCGCACCAATCTGCTCGCAGGCAAGAACATCGTCCTGCTCTTTGAAAAGACCTCCACCCGCACCCGCTGCGCGTTCGAGGTGGCCGCCCACGACGAAGGCGCCTGCGTCACCTTCCTGGACTCCAAGTCCTCCCAGATGGGCAAGAAGGAAAGCATGGCCGACACCGCGAAGGTGCTGGGCCGCTTCTTCGACGGCATCGAATACCGCGGCTACGATCAGGCGGTCGTGGAAGGCCTCGCCAGGGATTCCGGCATTCCGGTCTGGAACGGCCTGACCGACGTGGACCATCCGACCCAGGCGCTGGCGGATATCATGACCCTGCGCGAAAATACCACGAAGCCCTTAAACAAGTGCAAGCTCGTCTTCTGCGGCGATACCCGCAATAACGTCGCCTACTGCCTGATGTATATCTGCTGCAAGCTGGGCATCGACTACGCGGGCTGGGGCCCGAAGGAACTGGCCCCCGCGAAGGAAGTGGTTGAGTACTGCCGGAAGGTCGGCGCCGAGACCGGCGCGAAGGTCGAGTACGGCGAGGACGTCAGCCTCTTAAAGGGCGCGGACGCCCTGTACACCGACATCTGGGCCTCCATGGGTGAGGAAGACAAGATCCCGGAGCGCGTGAAGCTCCTGACCCCGTACCGCGTCACGAAGGAAGTCTTCGAAGCGGCGGAGAATCCCGACTGCATCTTCATGCACTGCCTGCCGTCCTTCCATGATTTCGAGACCACCACGGCCGCCGCACAGAAGGAGCTCGGCTATGATATCCGCGAAGTGACCGACGACGTCTTCCTGGGCCCGCAGTCCCGCGTCTTCGACGAAGCCGAGAACCGCATGCACACCATCAAGGCCGTCATGGTCGCGACCATCGGAAATATCTAAAGGAGAACGAATATGATCAAGTATTCCGCTATCGGTGCCGTAGGCTACGTCTGCGGCGAAATGCTCCGCATGATGGTCGCCCATCCCGAGACCGAGCTGGTGAGCCTCATGGACTCCTACGGCGTGGACCAGTACGTCTGGGAGCACTTCCCCGCCTTAAAAGGCTTTTACAACCAGAAGATCGAAGACCTGACCGAAGAAAACGTCTTAAAAGCCGCGAAGGAAAGCGACGTGGTCTTCATCCAGGTGCCTTCCGGCGACGTCGCCAAATGGGCGCACATCGTGCTGGGCGAAGGCAAAAAGATCATTGATATCGGCGCGGATATCCGCTTCCGCGACGCGGCCGTCTGGGAAAAATGGTACGGCGGCGTGCATCCGGATCCGGAGCTGACCGAAAACGCCGTCTACTGCATCCCTGAGGTGATGCGCGACCTGGCAAAGGGCAAGAGCGTCATCGCGAACCCGGGCTGCTATCCCACCGCCACCACGCTGGCCCTGTATCCCATCTTAAAGCAGGACGCCGTGGTGGAGAATACCATCATCATCGACGCAAAGAGCGGCATCACGGGCGCCGGCCGCCGGCCGACCATGAACAAGCTCCTGACCGAGGCTGAAAACAACTTTAACGCGTACGCCTTAGGCGGCGGCCACCGCCACACCCCGGAGATCGAGCAGAACATCGCGTATATCACCGGCAAGGACCTGCACAAGCCCGAGACCTGGCAGTTCGTCAATTTCCAGCCGCACCTGCTGCCGCAGACCCGCGGCATCGAAGTCACCGTGTACGCGACCTTAAGCCGGGACTACACGAACGCGGAGCTCTTCGAGCTGTACAGCGATTTCTACAAGGACGAGCCGTTCGTTCGGGTCTATCCCGCCTCCGTGCCGGTCCAGACCAAGTGGACCTACGGCACCAACTTCTGCATGATGACGCCGACCTACGACGCCCGGACCCACCGCCTGATCGTGTCCTCCGTCATCGACAACATCGGCAAGGGCGCGGCCGGCCAGGCCATCCAGAACCTGAACCTGATCTGCGGCCTGCCCGAGACCACGGGCCTGCTCTTCCCGGCGATGTACCCGTAAAAAAGGAGACGCTATGAACTACGTGCAAATTCCCGGCGGCGTGACCGCTCCGAAAGGCTTTCTGGCCGGAGCCGCCTACGCCGGCGTCAAGAATCCGAACAAGAAAAGCGAAAAGCCCGACGTAGCCGTCCTCTACTCCGAGACGCCCTGCGCCTGCGCCGCCTGCTTTACGAAGAACAAATTCTGCGCCGCGCCGGTCCTGCTGGGCCGCGAGGTCTTAAAGAAGGGCAAAGCCCGCGCTATCGTCATCAACAGCGGCAACGCGAACGCCGCCACCGGCGAGCAGGGCATCAAAGATGCAAAGGCCGTCGAAGAAGCGGCCGAAAAGCTGCTGGGCCTGGGCGAGGACGAGGTCTTCGTCTGCTCCACCGGCGTCATCGGCAAGCGTCTTCCCTTTGAGCGCGTCATCCGCGGGGTGGAAATGTCCGTCGCGGGTCTGGGGCGCGATAAAGGCTCCGACGCCGCCTGGGCCATCATGACCACGGATACCGTGCGCAAGGAATCCGCCTATGAGCTGAAGCTCTCCGGCGGCACGGTCCGCATCGGCGCCATGGCCAAGGGCAGCGGCATGATCCACCCGAACATGGCGACCATGCTCGCGTACGTGACCACCGACGCGAAGGCCGCGCCGGCGGATCTTCAGAAGATGCTCTCCCATGCCGTCGATATCAGCTTCAACATGACCACCGTGGACGGCGACACCTCCACCAACGACTCCATCTTCCTTTTGGCCAACGGCGCCAGCGGCGTGGAGATCGTGACCGAGGAAGACAAGGCCGCGCTGGCCGGGCTGGTGGAGCACATCTGCCTGGACATGACGAAGCGCATCGCCTCCGACGGCGAAGGCGCGACGCACCTCATTGAGGTGCAGGCGTACGGCCTGCCCACCGAGCACGACGCCCGCCTGGTCGCGAAGTCCATCGCCGGCTCCAGCCTGTTTAAGGCCGCCGTCTTCGGGCGCGACGCGAACTGGGGCCGCATCATGGCCGCCGCCGGCTACTCCGGCGCGGACGTGGATCCCACGAACGCCGACTGCTTCCTGGAATCCTCCGCCGGGAAGATCCAGGTGATGCAGGGCGGCTTCGGCCTGGATTTCGACGAGGGACTCGCGAAAAAGATCCTCTCCGAGCATGACATCACCGTCATCGTCCGCTTCTACCAGGGCGAGGGCGAGGCGAAGGCCTGGGGCTGCGACCTCACCTACGACTACGTCAGGATCAACGGAGACTACCGGACGTGAGCAACAGGATCATCGTAATCAAATACGGCGGGAACGCCATGGTCAGCGAGGAGCTCAAAAAAGCCGTCCTCGAGGACGTGGTCGCCCTGCAGAGAATGGGCTACAAGCCCGTCGTCTCCCACGGCGGCGGCCCCGGCATCAACAGGATGCTGAAGGCTCTCGATATCCCCACCCACTTCGTGAACGGCCTGCGCTACACCGACGCCGCCACGTTGGACGCGGTGGAGGCCGTGCTGATCGGTCAGGTCGGCACCGGGCTCGTGAGCCGGCTCGAAGCCGCCGGCGGCAAAGCCGTCGGGCTCTCCGGCGTCAGCGGGCAGCTTTATCACTGCCGCCTGCAGGATGAGATCTACGGCCTGGTCGGCGAGATCGACGCGGTGAACACCGAGGTCGTGGAAGCCGTGCTGGCAAAGGGCTTCATCCCCGTGGTGGCGCCCATCGGCACGGACGGCTGCGGCCAGGACTACAACATCAACGGCGATACCGCTGCCGCGATGCTGGCCTCCGCCTTAAAGGCAGAAAAGCTGCTGCTCCTCACCGATATCGAAGGGCTGTGCAACAGCATCGAGAAGCGCGACGTCATCGCCTACCTGAACGTGAAGGACGTGCCGGCCCTGAAGGGTAGGGGCGTCATCGCCGGCGGCATGCTGCCGAAGGTGGACGGATGCGTGAAGGCGATCGAAGAAGGCGTCGGGAGCGTGCATATCATCGACGGAAGACGGCCGCACAGCATACTGGACGTTTTTACCAAAGCCGAGCCCGGCGGCACCGAGATCGGGACGGAGAAAGAAAGTATAGGAATCAAGGAGTAAAAATATGATCGAAAAATTCAAATCCAACGCGGAAGTGATCGAAAACGGCGACAAATACCTTTACGGCAACCATATCCGCATCCCGCTGTCCTTAGAGGGCGGCAAGGGCGCGTGGGTCTTCGACAAGGACGGCAACAAA
>JAEEGI010003983.1_pt1 | contig 34841 bp, 23 predicted proteins | sample 8958751 | NCBI WGS metagenome assembly JAEEGI01 (sample SAMN16246545, study PRJNA631951) | gut metagenome | biome: gut microbiome; feature: rumen; material: KS-attached | host: Bos | place: Iran: Karaj | collected 2018-10
AAGGCGTTGGGCAGATGTCTGCGTCTTCTTCAAAAGTCATCGTACTATCGGATTTCATGCTAAGTGACTAATAATAAACAGTTAATAAACAATAAATATTGTCCAATTATTTGGATAGCAACATAGAAGAATTTTTAAAATAAATTTTACGTTTTAATTTTAAACTTCATTTCGAGCTGGAGACGACCAAGAAAGTGAAAGGTGAAAAGTGAAAAATGAACCTTTAGCTCGGCGTAGCCAATCAAGGATTTAAGAGGATTTGGGGCGCTTCGCTTGAAATTATATTTAGAATTATCATTTAGAATTTTTAAAATAAATTTTACGTTTTAATTTTAAACTTCATTTCGAGCCGGAGGCGACCAAGTAAGTGAAAGGTTCTTCATTTAATTTTTTTCCTTCTATTTTTTTGTTTTTTCATCCTAAATCGTATAACTTTGCACTAAGTATATTGTTCAACACAACGATTCCCTCTGGCTGGTGCAAGTGAGAGTATCGTATTTCATTAACTAATTGTATGAAACCTTTTTCTTTGCTGATTTCATGTTTTTGTGCTTCCATGTTATCACTTCCCATGCAGGCACAGACCGCAGTGACAGCTGCGGAAATGGCTCAACTGAGTAGAAACAAAAGCCATAGTCGAGTGAGTGTGCACGACCCTTCCATCGTGGATACGGGTACGGGCAGCTACTATATCTTTGGTTCGCACAATGCTATTGCGAGAACGACGGACTTGATGAACTGGTCGGGCGTGAACAATAGCGGACTGTTTGGTGTGGTGAACAGTAGTGGCAAGGTGGTGACGGCAAGTTTTGAGGATGCTTTCGTGACGAACCAAACGAAGAAGGTGACGGTGCTGAAGAACGGTGTGGAAACAGAAGTGACGTTTGGCAATTTCGATGCGAAGGCATGGATGACGGCACACGGCACGACGGTGGCAGGCATGATGTGGGCTCCCGACGTGATTTGGAACAAGGACATGAAGAAATGGTGCCAGTACCTGAGTCTGAACGGTGATGCCTGGAGCAGTGTGATTGTGTTGCTGACTGCCGACAACATTGAAGGTCCTTACGTGTATCAGGGACCCGTGACCTATTCGGGCTTCTACAACGGTACGGATGCAAGCATCAACTGGAAGAAGACGGACTTGGAGCTCGTGATTGGTACGCAGTCCTCTCTGCCTGCACGCTACAACCGTGACAGGAGATGGGGCGACTACTGGCCTAACAATATCGACCCATGTGTGCTCTACGATGAGGAAGGGCAGCTCTGGATGTCGTATGGTTCTTGGAGCGGTGGCATCTGGTTGATTAAGTTGAACAACAAGAATGGTCTCCGCGACTACACAACCACTTATTCCTACAAGGCTGATGGCAACGATCGTGCCACGAGCGACCCTTACTACGGCATCCGCATTGCTGGAGGGTATTACTCGTCGGGCGAGGGTAGTTACATCCAGCACATTAGCAAGCACTACTATCTCTTCATGACGAATGGCGGACTCTCGGCAAAGGAGGGTTACGTGATGCGCAGTTTCCGTTCGGAGAAGATAGAAGGTCCTTACGTGGATGCGAAGGGACAGACTGCCATCTACAACCGCTACGAGATGAACTACGGTACGAACGATACATCGATGAAGGGAAACCTGTTGATGTCGGCATTCAACGGACTGGCTTATCAGACGGTGGCAGAAGTGGCACAAGGGCACAATTCGGCGTTCGTGGATAGCAAGGGACGCAGTTTCTTGATCTATCACACTCGTTTCAACACGGGTAACGAGGGATTCCAGAACCGTGTGCATCAGATGTTCCTGAATCAGCATGGTTGGCTTTGCGTGGCGCCTTTCGAATTCGATGGGGAAACGCTCACGGACGATAGCATTGCTGCTGGATGCAAGTACAGCAAGGATGAAATCCCTGGCGATTATCAGTTTGTGCTGCACAAATATAAGTTGAACAATGAGCAGTTTGAGTGTGCCGATGTGGTGAACGTGACCTTGAATGAGAACGGAACCATCTCGGGCGACAGGACCGGTGCTTGGTCGTTGATTGAGGGTACGGGCTATGCCAACGTGAAGATTGGTGGCGTGACTTACTTCGGCGTGATTTGTCAGCAGACGGTGGATGGCAGGAACTATCGTGCTATCGCGTTCACGGGTCTTGCTACTACGGGTGTTACGGCTTGGGGATGGAAGATGGAGCCTCAGTCGGCTATCACTTACACGGTGAAGAATGCGACGGCACACGTGAAGAGTGGAGCGGCAAATACACACCTCGACTTCAACTATACGAATTACTATGGCACGACGGATTCGTGGGTTTCGTCGGAACCAACGGTCATCAGCAACGAGGGTAAATACAATCCTGCTGATACTGTTACGAACTTGACATTGACGCACCACATTGCTTCAGGCAATTACTACTATGATGAGACGTACAATATTCGTGCTCAGGCTGCAACGCAGGTGGAAGGCGACTATGCAACGGGTTTGCTGGCTTACTATGAGTTTGATGAAACGCCGATTTGCAATTACCTGAATGCTGAGGACAGAGCTATGTTGGCTCGTCAATCGAGTGGAGTGTCGCCTGTGCTGAACAAGGACATTGCTCGCTTTGGACAGGTGCTGAAGGTGACGGGCGGAACGGAGGCTGCCAAGTCGGGTGGATTGGCACGCATGAACAATCCGCTTTACGGACTGACGGACTTGGAGGGCATGAGCATCAGTTTCTGGGTGAAGCGCAACGATGCTGACCGATGGGGAACGATCTTCTCATTCGTCAATAGCAATCCTGCATACACCACTACCCAGAACAACCTGTCGTTCACGGGCAATACTTATCTGGGCTTCACCAATGGTGTGGATACCTTCGCCATCAATTATCCAACGACGGAGCGCAACACGCTCGAGGTGGGCGAATGGAAATTCGTGACGATTACGATTGACAAGGCTGAGGGTGTGAAAATCTATATCAATAAGACTAAGCGAGTGGTTTCGTTTGCATCTACGGAAGGTACTCGTGCAGCCAATTTCGACTACCAGAAGGTGCTCGACTTCCTGACGGCTTCGCAGTATCTCAGCATCGGCAAGGGTAATGGCTATGGCACGGCAGATATGTCTGTCGATGAGTTGTTTGTTCATCAACGTGCATTGACAGCCGAGGATGTGGAAGCGCTGTATGCAGCTGAGACACGTGTGACGGACATTAAGGCTGCGATAGATGTGACGGGAATTGAGGATGTTGCTGTGGATGCTGTGAATCCGAAGACTGATGATGCTTGGTACACGTTGCAGGGTTTGAAACTCGCAGATAAGCCTACCGGCAAGGGCGTTTATATTTGGAGGGGTAAAAAGTACTCGGTGAAATAAGAACGACAATGATTTAGGTAGGTTCTAAAAATTCTGTTTTTAGTTCACTACCAATTTGTAATATTTTATTTCGGTTGCTTTTTGTTTGATTTGAAGTCTTTTTGCCACTTTTCTCGGTTACATAGCTTTCTATGCGCCCTCAAAAACTGACAAAAATCCAATCAAATCAATTCAAAAATCAATCCGACATAATTTTTCGAACCTACCTTAAGGATTTTATAAAAAACCACAGATTCATCGGATGGACGTTGAATCTGTGGTTTAACTTTTTCGGAAAGAAATTAGAATAATTAGAATAATTTCTTCAGAAATACTATGTTTTTTTATGCTTAGTTACTCAAGATGAGGTTGACCAATGCCACGACGTCGGTGATGTCGATTGTGCCGTTGCCGTCCATGTCGCCAGTGCTGATGGCACTGGAAGAGCTGTCGTTGCTGAGGATATAATTAACAAGCGCCACAACGTCGGTAATGTTGACTTCTCCACTCATATCCACATCGCCGAGGATTTTGTTTTCGGGCTGTATGCCGAAGAGGAGAGAGTATCTGTAGGAATAATTGTCGGTGTATCCACCTGTACCTGCTTCGGAAGGACGCATGTTGTCGATGAGGAAATAGGAGTTGTCGGAACCACCCCATCCCCAGTTGATGTGATAATATGGTTCGGAACCATCGTAACGATAACCGTCGATGATGTATGAATGACCAGTATTATTTTCAGCTCTGCCTGACACGATGAGAGGACGACTGGCTTGCAATTCTTGCTGGATGCGAGCGTGCCATTCGTCAGCTGTTTGGAAGGATGACGGACTAAGTGTTTTGATGCCCTTGTCGTAGGAGAAGTAGTTGATGAGAGCTGGTGCAATAGAACCGTTATAAGCACCGCTGGCGTCTGTTCCGTAGTCCATCTCGACGGCTGCCCCGCAAGCAGCGTGAAGCTTAGCCACCTCGGCTGCTTCATCATCATTATAGCCGCAAGGGTAAATATAGTCGGAACCTTCGATGGTGAAGAAGCTGCCTGTCTTAGTGACGGAGAGATAGAACTCCTGCAGGTTGCCGTTTTTGTACTGTTTTGTGTAGGACCACTGGGAGGTGCCGTCCTTTTGGATGCCAATGTAGAGGCGATAGTTGCCGTCACTAATGTTGGCAGGAAGTGAAGGATCCCAAATTTCATTATAACTCCATCCCGCGTAGTTTGGCAAGTTATAAAAATCATCTTTAGTAGGTACAGGACGCATAAATACTCCATTGTTATCCGTAAGAATGAATTGCATAATGCCAGTAAGCGTTTCACCAGAGATGTTGATAAAATTTGTAAATTTTATGACGCCTTTTCTCTCAAAGACAACATCTTCTAAACGCATATAAGTAGAGTTGATCACTGTTTCGTTGGCAGTGTATGGAGCAATATAACTTGTATAGGTATCCTTTATCTTGGTCCAGTCGAAAGTGGTGGAAGACGGGTCCCATATTACAGGGATACCATTTTCATCTGTGGTATAGCTGATGTTATTGCCTTTCATTTCTGTAGGCCACTTGTGGTATTTCATGATCTGTGCCATAGCAGTGGCAACGCATCCAGTCACGCATCTTTCTCCATTATAGACAGGGCAAGCATTATTATAGGGTTCACGTTGGTTGAAGGCAATATCACCCAAAAGCGGTTCCACGGAAGTGAGTGTGGCAGCGTTGGCAAAGAATCTGCCTGGGGCTCTTCTTTTGGCAACGAAGTTTTTAGGCGTGTTGTTCATCTTCTCCACATAGGTCTGCAAAAATGCTTTCATGGGTTCAGGCATTTTGTTGCCATCGAAACGGGAAGAAGCAGAGTAAGCAATTACCTCGGGCAGACGTGTGTCGGCAGAAACAATCACATAGCCAGGAGCACCATTGGTGAAGGCGAAGATGAAGAATGCTTCCTCGTCGTTCTTGAAGAGAGAGGCATCTAACAAGTCGGATGATTTGCACTTCACGTCAAGCAGCGGAACTTGGAAAGGGACAGTCTGGGTGTTGTCGAGATTGAAGGCGGCGTAAGCAATCGACTTCATCTCTTCGAGGGTTCTCTGTGCTGCAAAGGCAGCTGTAGTTGCCATGAATGCAGTCAACATGATAGCTATCAGGCGCTTGCTGAACAATCGGTTTTTTGTTTTCATTGAATAAATAGTTTTAGATTAATTTCTGATTTAAAGGGCAAAATTAGTGATAATCTTTGTGAAAATGTGTTTGTTTGGTATTTTTTTTGTTTAAAATTAGGAATCTTCGTACACAATCAATAATTTTGCATGAATTTTACCAATATTAAGAACACATTTTTAACGTCTCCTACAATTTATATTTGTTATGAAAAAAACAGTTCAGAAAAACGTCGTATTACGAGGATTCGCTTTTGCCATCTTGGTCATGTTTGTTACCGTTTCCTATGCTCAGAAGCACTGGGTGGGAACTTGGGGTACAGCTCCGCAATTAGTTGAACCTCACAACAATCCACCAGCACCTGGTCTTGCAAACAATTCGTTGCGAGAGATAGTGCAAGTGTCGATAGGTGGCAAGCAAGTGCGACTGAAACTCACCAACGAATTCAGTAAGGAGGCAACGGAAATACGTGCTGTGGAACTGGCTATTGCAAAAACCTCGGGCAGCAGTAGCGAGATAGATGAATCAACCACAGTCAGTTTGACATTCAATGGAAAACCATCGGTAACAATGGCTGCAGGAGCCACAGCAGTGAGTGACCCCGTTCGCTTGAAGATAGGACCTCGAGAGAATGTGGCAATCACCATTCATTATGGAGAGGCATCCTCCACGAGTGTCAGTGGGCATCCAGGTTCACGTACCACTTCTTATCTAAAGGAAGGAAACACGACGGATTTCACGAATGCCATCAAGACCGACCATTGGTATTCTATCTTGGCACTCGAAGTGATGGCTCCTAAAAAGGCTGGAGCAGTTGCCATTCTTGGCAATTCAATCACTGACGGACGAGGCTCCACCACCAACCAGCAGAATCGATGGGCAGATGTGCTGTCACGTAGATTGCTCGCCAATAAGGCAACACGAAACATTGGTGTGCTCAACATGGGAATAGGTGGTAACTGTGTGTTGCGGGGCGGATTGGGTCCAACAGGCTCCAGTCGTTATCAGCGCGATTTGTTCGGGCAGGAAGGAGTGAAATACATTATTCTTTTCGAGGCAGTGAACGATTTGGGTAGCTCACGCAATGGAGTGGAAACGGCAAAAGCCATCATTGAAGTGTATGAGAAAATCATCAACCAAGCCCATCAGCAAGGCATCAAAGTGTTTGGAGCTACCATCACCCCTTTCAAGAAGAGTTTTTATGAGAATCCTACACGGTTAGAGGGACGCAATTATCTGAATCAGTGGATTCGGACCACGACGATGCTTGATGGAGTGATAGACTTCGATGCAGCGGTTCGCAACCCTGATGACCCAGAAGTGATGCAAGAACGTTTCCTTTTCGAAAACGACTGGCTGCACTTCAATGCATTTGGTTACGAAACAATGGGCAATGCCATCCCATTGGAACTATTTTAAGTTAACGTATTAAGTTTCAGGGCGCAAGCGCCGTTTCAAGTTTCAGGTTTCATTCTACTCCCCTCTCCCTTTGGAGAGAGGGCGGGGGTGAGGCTTTTACTCTCCAATCTCTTCCAATTTTCCTGTCACAGAATCGATGATGAAGCCACGGGTGATGACATCGCGAGGCATGAGAGGATGGTTGCGTACCGTATCAACCGTTTTTTTGACACTCTCCTCAGCATCGTGGAACCCTTCAAGCCAGTGGTCGAGGTCGATGCCACACCGCTTGATGGTGTCGAACGTCTCGTCGGTGATACCCCGTTCCCGCATGTGTCCTTCGAATTCACGGAACGACATGTGGCAAGCTCCACAAGTGGTGTGAGCAATAACCATTATTTCATTGACTCCCAGTTCATAGACCGCCACAAGCAGGGAACGCATGGCAGAATCGAAAGGCGAAATGACCAGTCCACCAGCATTCTTAATGATTTTGGCATCACCATTTTTCAGTCCAAGTGCTGCGGGAAGAAGTTCCGTGAGACGGGTATCCATGCAAGAAAGAACCGCAAGCTTCTTGTCAGGATACTTGTCCGTGATGTATTTCTCGTAATAACGTTCTTCTACGAATCTCTGGTTATATTGAAGTATTTGGTCAATCATATCATTAAAAATATGTTTCAAGTTTCAGGTTTGGCTATCGCCAAGTTTCAAGTTTCAGGTCAAATACTTATTTTTTACTTTTCACCTTTCACTTTTCACTCCACCCATTCTCGTGGTAAGTTGATGACGATAGGGTTGCCCGACGAAGGACGAAGGAGATAGACATCCCTTTTCCTGTTCGTGAGGTAGGAAACGATGTTTTCATTGTTTTTGCTGCGCCAAATGCCCCAGTAGCCGAAGTAGCCACCCGAAGCGCACAGCCTAAGCCAACCGCTCATCGAGAAATGATGTTGTGGTTCCACCTCGAATTGTTGCAGGTTGAGAATCTTCCGATGCGCCAGAAAATGAATCGTGATGGTTTGTTCCTTCTTTGTGGCATAGAAAGGACAGAAGAATATCGGCACCAGAAGAATGGCAGCTGACATGAAAATCACGAAAACACCAATTCCTTTGCTTCCTTCCTCATAGGCAAACAAGCGATACCCCTCATAGAAGAGAAACAGGCAGACAAGTGAAAGAATGACTGTAATCCATGTGGTCAGTCGATCCCAAGTGAAGGTATATTTTTTCATGGTACGAAAGATAATTTCAATGAAAGAATTATTGTTTTGGAGCTGGGAGCATTCGGTAGCTTATCAGCTTTTGACTTTTTGAAATCCGGTGATATGAACTCTGGTGTTATGAAATCGATTGCAAATTAAGATATTTATTTTTATTTTAACAAATAAATGGGCATGAAAATTCCCATGACAAGTATTCTTGTGGCATCCCGCTTTCTGTTTTTGATACCTGCTTTTTCACAATTATTGGCTTCTTTTCAGTTGCAATGCTTGTTTTTTTGATGAAAATGAAGAAATATTCAAAAATAATGCTCATCTTTGCACGATAAATAAAGATGTTTGTTTGTGTTTAACAATTAGTGACTACTTTTATGATGCATAAAACAAGAAAGTTATCTACGACATTTGTCGTAGTGACTGTTTTGAGTTTGTGTTCCTGCTTCAATAACGACTATGATTTGTCGGACATTGACACGAACGTGAGGGTGCAAGCCAAAGACTTGGTCATTCCCATCAACATGAGTCCCATTACCTTGGAGAGGGTGCTCGATATAGATGATAGCGAACCCGATGCAAAGATTCGACGAGTGAATGGGGAGTATGCAGTGGTGAAGGAAGGACGTTTTTCGTCCTCGAACGTGAATATCAATCCTTTCCGTATCGCAAGACTGAAGGACGTGACGGCAACAGCTTTCATGCCTGTGACCGATGAATTCAAGGAGGCGGATTTGCCTAACTGGAATGTGGTGACGAAGGAGCATTACAAGACCGACCGTAAACTGATTGCCAGTAAGGTGACGAGTGACACGGTGAATATGGATTTCCATGCTTCAAATGTGGATGCTGCCATTGAGCATATCGATGCCATTGAAACGGAACCGTTCGAAGTGAATGTGTCGGTGACAGTGAGCGGATTGGATCAATTTGTGAACACCTACGATTTCGAGAATTTGGTGCTTCATCTGCCTAAGGGATTGAAACTGACTGAGCATGAGGGAGAGTATAATCCCAAGACAGGTTTGTTGTCGTTCAACGAAACCGTGATACTTGAAGAGGGAAAGCCAAGAAACTTCAGATTCATTGTCGAGGGTATCGATGTGAGTGTTTCGGATGCTACGCTGAAAGACCAAATGTTCTCTTACAATTTTGACTGCTATGCCACAGGTATAGTGACCATTTATCCACACAATTTGGTCGAGGTGATTAATCCTACCAAATTGTATGAAACGGAAGGAGTGGGATACACCCTGATGGCAAACATGAAGGATGACGTGGTGATTAAAACGTTCTCGGGCACGGTGAATTATGAGGTGGACAACATCAACGTTTCGCCTGTCGATTTGTCGGACTTGCCTGATTTCTTCCGTGATAGTGAATCGCAAATAGGTTTGGTCAATCCGCAAATCTATCTCTCGCTGACCAATCCTATTCAGCAGGGAGTGGTTCTGACTGCCAATGCGGAATTGATTCCTTCGCCTGATAATGTGGATGGGAAATCATTCACTTTTGATGTGGCTGCCGAAAAGGAACAAAACGCTTTTTGCTATTCTCCTCAGAAACCTGCCACTTACTATACGGGATGGGAAAATGCTGAATTCAAGGAGTTTGCCAATTTCACCGACATTCTGAAGAGTAAGGGCAAGAACGGTATGCAAGTTCCTGACTTTATCAACATCGAGGTGAATGCGGGAGTGAAGCAAAAACTGACGAATTTCAAGTTGGGCAAATACGACAAAGTTGAAGGTGCCTATACCTTCTTTGCTCCGCTTCAATTGTCGGACGGTTCATTCTTCGTTTATACTGACACGATTGATGGATGGAGTGATGATGATTTGGACAAGTTGACCATCACCTCTTTGGATATAATGGCAAAGGTGAATTCCGAGGTACCTGTCGATGTGACTTGCGACATCATCCCGATTGATAAGAAAGGAAAAAAGATTGAGGGTGTGACAGTAAAAGACGCTCGGATTCCTGCCCATGCCAACAGCCATGATTTCCATGCTGTCGTAACGGGTGAAATCAAAAAGATTGATGGTATTATCCTGAAGGCAAGAGCCGATGCGAAAGATGGAAAGGCTTTGGGTCCCGATATGAAAATCACGCTCATCGATACCAAAGTGAAGGCTTCAGGGTATTATGAGGATGAGTTATAAAAGTGAATAATTAAAGCCTCACCCCCGACCCCTCTCCAAAGGGCGAGGGGAGTGAAATGAAGAATTAAAAACTTGAAACTTGAAACCTGAAACCTGAAACTGGCACGAAGTGCCTTGAAACCTGAAACTTGGCAATAGCCAAACTTGAAACTTGAAACAAGTATGAACAACAAATATAAAATAGTATTGGTGCTGGCGTGGGCATTGGTTTGTTCCACAGCGGAGGTTTCTGCGCAGCACACTTATTCTGGCTATTTCACTGATGGCTATTTGTTCCGCCATGAGATGAATCCTGCTGCTGGTAACGAACAGAGTTATGTGTCGATGGTGGGAATCGGAAATGTTGATTTTTCTGTCAGAGGCAACCTGGGCCTGAAGCATGTTCTCTACAATGTGAATGGCAAGACTACCACTTTCCTCAATCCTGCTGTGAGTACTGATGAGTTCCTCAGCAAAATCAAGGACAACAACAGGATTCGCACCGATTTGAATCTGCAATTGTTGGGAGTGGGATTCAAGGCATTCGGTGGCTATAACACCATCGGATTGAGTGCTCGTGCCAATGTGAATGTGAATGTGCCTGGTGCTTTGCTTCGTCTTGCTAAGCAGGGCATTGAGAATAAAACCTATGACATTAGCGATTTCAGGGCACATGCTGAAGCTTACACGGAGTTGGCTTTTGGACATTCACGCGGTATTAACGAGAATTTGCGTGTGGGTGCAAAACTGAAAATCCTGATTGGTGCTGGCAATGTGGATGCTGAATTCCAAAAGGCACAACTTGCCTTGGGTGAGGATGCTTGGACAGCTGTCACGGATGCCAAAGTGCAGGCAAGTGTGAAGGGATTAACTTACAAAACGGAAACAAAAATGAGAGGTGCTGAGGGTGAGAAGCAGCCACACACATACGTGAGCGACCTTGATTACGATAAGTTCGGCATGAATGGATTCGGTTTGGCAGTTGATTTGGGAGCTGAATACAAACTAGATGATGATTGGCGTTTTTCGGCTGCTCTGCTTGATTTGGGTTTCATCAAGTGGAACAACAATATGGTGGCATCCACGAATGGCGAAAAGACTTTTACCACCGACAAGTATATATTCAATGTGAACGACGAAGAAAAGAACAGCTTCGAAAACGAAGGTGATCGTTTGATGAATGATTTATGCTATCTGTATGAGCTTCAGAATAATGGAAACGAAGGTGGGCGTGCTCGTGCCCTGGGTGCCACTTTCAATGTGGGTGCAGAATACACGCTTCCTGTCTATCGCAATTTGACATTTGGTTTGTTGAATAGCACACGCCTTCAGGGTGCTTACAGTTGGACTCAGTTCCGTTTGTCAGCCAATGTGGCTCCTGCCAAAATCTTCTCAGCAGGCATGAATCTGGGTATTGGTTCGTTTGGTGCCGATTTTGGTTGGATCATCAATTTCCATCCTAACGGTTTCAATCTTTTCCTCGGCATGGACCACATACTTGGCTCTTTGTCGAAACAAGGCATTCCTCTTGCTTCGAACTCTTGTTTGAATATAGGAATGAACTTCCCATTTTAAATGAAGAATGAAGTAATTAAATGAAGAATGAAGAATGTAGAATGAAGAATCTATTTTTGTTCATGTAATTTCAATTCTTCATTCTACATTCTTTATTCTTCATTTCGGCAAAGCCGACATTCTTCATTTAACTATTCCCCGTATTAACAACAGGTTGTGCGGATTCATCACCACAAAGCACAACGAGTAAGTTGCTCACCATCGAAGCTTTCTTTTCGTCGTCGAGATTGACGATTTTGTCCTCGTTGAGTTTGTCGAGGGCCATCTTCACCATCGAAACAGCACCACTTACAATCTTTTCACGGGCAGCGATGATGGCAGATGCTTGCTGACGACGCAGCATGACGGCTGCAATTTCTGGTGCGTATGCCAAGTAGTTGATGCGTGCTTCCACCACTTCTATGCCTGCCATTGCCAGGCGCTCGTCGATTTTCTGTTCCAATTCCTTGTTGATTTCCTCACTTCCGTCGCGGAGGGTGATTTCGTCTCCTTCCTCGTTGTCGTAAGCATATTGTCCTGCCACCTGACGAAGTGCGGCATTCGCCTGAATGCTTACGAATCGCTGCAATGCCTGCATCATTCCTGCCGTTGAAGCATCCTTGCCATTCACAGCCATGGTTTGTGTGTCCACGTCGAACATTGCCTTGTAGGTGTCTTTCAATTTCCAAACCAGTACCAATCCTATCATCACAGGATTACCCGTTTTGTCGTTCACCTTGATAGGTTCTGCGTCGAGGTTTCGAGCACGAAGAGAGAGTTTCTTAATGTTGATGAATGGGTTCACCCAATAGAAACCTGCCTTGGAGAAAGTACCTCGATATTTGCCAAAAAACATCATCACAGCCGTTTCGCCTGGTTCCAGTTTCACGAAGCCTCCCCAGCAGATCAGCGCTATGACATTGAGGATGGCACCTATGATGAAATGTGATGCATATACCAGTGGCGAGAAGATGAGCCAACATCCTATGGCATGGATAGCCAAGTTGATGAAAATAAACAAGATACCATTGATGGTTAAACCTTTAAATGTGAATTCTTTTGTTGCTGTCGTTTCCATAATTATTTGTTTTAATTGGGTTAGAATATCTTTCTACATGTTGATGCCTTAAAGACGGAGCAAGAAAAAAGAAACTATCATTCGCATTCACGGAATCGCGAAAAAAAATAAAAACTGCAAAATGGAGTTTGCAAAAGCCCGTCTATTTTGTGAGTTCCTGACAAATCTCATCCTGAAACTGGCGACAACCATAGCGGTTAGTGGTACCATTACAAAGAATGGAGAAAGCCAGCAGATGACCATTCGAGGCAGTGGCATACCCTGTGAGGCAGGAGGCATTCGTGTGAGTACCCGTTTTGGCATGTACGTTTCCGTGAGTCGTTCCTTCTTTCATTCTTTCCATCATCGTTCCGCTTTCGCCTGCCACGGGAAGCGATGCATAAAGCACATCGAAAATCCCCTTTTTCTTCTGATAGGCATAGCGCAGGAGTTTGACTTGTGCTTCAGCGGTGAAACCGTTATAAAGACTCATGCCACTACCATCCACGATGCGCAATCGTTTTTTGTCTATTCCCGCTTTATCAAGCAAGTTCCAGAGGAGAGAAATGCCGTCCTTGGCAGTAGCATGTGCGTTGTGTTGCGTTGCCGCCATACGATAGAGAAGTGCTTCGGCATAGAGGTTGTCGCTTTCCTGCAGAAGCGTTGGCAGAATGTCCTTGATAGTATGAGTGACCGTGAAAAACGCTTTGTTCAGTCGAGTGTCGGAAGGAGACGAACTGAGTTTGATGGCTTTTTCTTTGCTTTCCACACCGATAGCCTTGAGTTCCTTTTGCAGCATCTGAAGGAAATACGCATCGGCATTCATCATCATGTTCATCCTTCCGTCAATGGGACGCTGATGATTGAAAAACAGGGGAGTAAGGCAAGGAGTGACAGGGGAGGGGACATCATCCCAACTCCAACCATAGCCTAATCTCAGGGAGTCTTTCATGCTGATGTCGCCAACGATATGTCCCGCAATCCTTTGAATTCCCAAGTTTTTCACGGCTTTAGCCAAGCGTTGAAGGTCCTGGTAACTGAAAGCTGGGTCGAATCCACCCACCACACACAAATCCCCTTTCAGCACACCCTGCTCAATGCTACCCTCGTAGAAAGCATGCGTTCGGAATTTGCCATTCTCGCCCAGCGTGTCGAGTGCTGTGATGGAAGTGAGCAGTTTGTGGGTCGAAGCGGGAATCATCGTTTTCTGTTCGTTGAATGCAGAAAACAAAGAGTCGTCCGTGAGGTCATAAACACAAAGAGCCGTGTTGAAGTTGGCTGCTTTCGCTTTCTCCTCAATGGTTTGCAATCTCTCATGCAACTGCCGACTCCATGCCCTGTCCCTCTCTTCCCTTGCTTTTCGTGCTTCGAGGGAGGCCAAAGTGGCAGAATCGGATTCCGCCGAAAGTCTGTCAGATGCCGAATGTCCGCCGCAACCCATCATGGCAATGGATGCAGTGGCGATAAATACTCGAATGACGACATTTCTCATGCCTTCAGTTTTGCAGCGAATGCTTTTCCTGGTTCGATGCATGATGTTCTTGGTTTGTTCGTATGTTATTTCGTGTTCCTTATTACTAAAAAACGAGGCTGAAGTATTGCTTTGTCACTTCAACCTCGTTGAATGTTTGCGAATGGAGAGTCTTATCGTTGCTAAACGCTTGTCTCCATAAATACCTTTGGCGAAATGCCCATGTTGCGCTTGAAATAGCGTCCGAAGAAACTCTGGGAAGGGAAATTCAGTATTTCGCCCACCTCGCGGACACTGTATCTTTGCTCACGTAGCAACTCCTTGGCACGCACAATCACGTATTCGTCAATCCACGTACTTGCATTCTTTCCGCTATAGGCAATGCACAGTGCAGAGAGATACTTAGGTGTGATACCCAATTTCTTGGCGTAGAATTGCACCTCACGCTCTCTGATGCTATGCTCGTTGAGCAATTCGATGAAATTGCGGAATTGGATGGATTGGCGAGAAATGTTCTTCTTGTTGCTGTTCACGAAATAGTCGAAGAACTGGAAGTCATTGATGAGAATCACATTGCCCCAGCTTCTCACAGCCAGCTTCCTATGTATGCTTCCGCGGTGCAGAATCTCGTCTTTGATTTGGCGATAAATATTCAGGCGATAATCAAAATCTTCTTGCGAAAGCTGATGCGTATGGAAAGCAAAAGAAAGAACAGATTTGTTGTAGCCGAGTCCTAAGTCATAATGAAGGTCCTGGAGGAACGTGTCATAGAACATGTACATGAAATACTGCAAATCCAAGGTGTAACTCACGATTCTCACCTTCGACTTAGGCATGATATATGTGTAACTGAGCGGATTTAATCCCACCTTTTGACCATTGATTTCCATCTCCACATGTCCACGAACGATGGCAAACACGGTCATCTTTTCCGTGATGAATGGTAAGACTTTCCCCACAACCATCTTAAAGGGATTGAATCCGTTTTTGTTGTCGTAGAGAGATATGTAATCCGATATTGAAGCAGTATATGCTTGCAGAATCGATGGGTTGAGTGGTCCAAATTCAAATTCTTTCATTGTTTCAAAGATTTTTTTGGAGAATGAGAAAATGAAAAATCAAACCTTTTTCTTTTCTAATTGAGCGCTATCTTCATCCAACAAGTACTTGCTGTTCTGGGCAATGTACTGACGAGGCGAGAGGCCAGTAACGCGCTTGAAGTAACGTCCAAAGAAAGATTGAGTAGGGAAATTCAGACTTTCGCTGATGCTCTTGATGTTGATAGTACCATCATAGAGTAGGAGCTTGATACGAAAGACGACATACTGGTCAATCACGTTAGAAGCAGGAAGCTGTGCAAATTCCGTTGTAATGGAAGAAAGGTATTTCGAAGTGATACCAATCTTCCCCGCATAGAACTGCACGGAACGCTCCTTGTTGTAGTGGTCGTTGAGCAAATCAAGGAACTGGTTGAACATCGTCCTTTGGCGAGAGTTCTTACCCAGGATGATTTCGCCAAAGGTGGATTTCACGTGATAGAGATAAGTGAGGTACACCACGATGAGGGCACGAAACACGAATTCCTTCATCAGGTAGTTTGGTCTAAACATCTCTGCCTTCTGAAGCAAGTAAACCTCCTTCAGTCGAGCAATATGTTCAGGCAAGAAATGATGGTAGTGGAAACAGAAACTGTTGTGGCGGATAGAAGTCTCGAACCCGATGTGGTTGTAAATATCCATCATCAGGCTTGCCTGCACCATGTGGCAAAAGAAAATGGCGCGTGACTCCTGTATTTCCACTGTCGTACAAGGCATGATGGAGATGTAGTCGTTCGGCTTCATCTTCACGAGCGTGCCATCCACGACGATGTCCATACTTCCCTGAACTACGGTGATGACGATACTGTAGTTGGCATTGAAAAAAGAATCAACCGCCTTCACTAAACCATCCTTCGAATCGAGGTTGTCAATGTAAATGTACTTGTCTTTAAAGGATAAGTACGACGTATTCGCGGTTACATCCTCAGCTGTTAATGTTTTAATGTCAATCATACGAATCTTCCTCCTTTCATAAAAATCACTTCGCTCAGAAACGAAGTTCAAAGGTCAAAAGCCAAAGGTCAAAGGCTTATTTTTCACTTTTCACTTTTAACAACGGAAAAATCGGAAATATTTCGGAAAATCGGAACCTTTAGCTCGGTGTAGCCAAATTTTGAAAATTATCGGATGAAAAAAACTTTCTTTTCTGTTTTTCCGTTCTTTTCCGTTTTTTCCGTTGTTCCTTTAAAATCCCTTAAATCCCTGATTTTTCACTTTTCACTTTTCACCTTTCACTTTCTTGGTCGCCTCCAGCTCGAAATGAAGTTTAAAATTGTAACGTAAAAAATTTTTTTTAAATTCTAAACGATAATTCTAAATACAATTTCAAGCGAAGCGCCCCAAATCCCTTAAATCCTTTAAATCCTTGATAAACTCTTCAGGTTTGACTTCGTCGAGCTGAAGGTTCAAGAATCCTTTTAAATCCCTTAAATCCTTGATTCGCTCTTCATTTCACTCCCCTCGCCCTTTGGAGAGGGGTCGGGGGTGAGGCTTTTTTCACTCTTCCTTGTCCCCTGCTTTTCTTAAGATAAGCGTTGTTGCACCTATTGTGATGATGGCACCATCTTCGAGTCTGATTCTGTCGTTGTCGCGCAGAATGTTGTTCATGTAGAACGTACCCGTATCGCTTGGCGCATCTCGCAGGATATAGCGCAACTCACCCCTCTTCGTCTTTTCCACCTTAATGGCGCAATGGAACGTGTCAATGCTGGGATCGCTGGTTTCTATGGGTTTATTGATGTTAGTTCCTTTGATGTATCTGCCAAATTCATTCTCACCCAGTTCGAGAGGAATCACCTGCTTGAAGGCAAACTGATTTTCCACCACCACGATACTGCCGTAATCCTGACTGTAGGCATGTTCATCAAGAGTTTTTTCGCTATGAATTCCAGTTAGTTTAGACATTCCTATACGGATGCCAAATTCTTTCTTGCAATGTTGGCAAACGAAAACGAGATTCTGACCAACAGCGTATTTCGTTTCATCGAAAACCACATACGTGTCGCATTTAGGACATCTAACTCGCTTCATTTTATATATATAGTTTCGCTAAAAAGACCAGAGGTCGTTTCAAGTTTGACTTCGTCGAGCTGAAGTTTCAAGTTTCATTCTACTCCCCTCGCCCTTTGGAGAGGGGGCGGGGGTGAGGCTTTTTCACTTTCTTGGTCGCCTGCGGCTCGAAATGAAGTTTAAAATTAAAACGTAAAATTATTTTTAAAATTCTAAATGATAATTCTAAATACAATTTCAAGCGAAGCGCCCCAAAATCCTTTTAAATCCTTTAAATCCTTGATGCACTTCTCACTTTTCCCTCCCCCTCGGGGGAGTCGGAGGAGGGCCTATTCATCCACTTCCAGCACCCAAGCCTGTTTGAATTCCCTGCTCTTCTCGCACAGATCGCTGAGAGCAGCTTCAGCAGCCTCCTCAGTGGCATAGTGTCCATAAAGAACACGAGTCATCTTACCTCTTTCAAAGAAGCGACCTTCCTTAAAGCCGTTCTCCGCCAGTTTCTGAATGTATTCATCACCATTGGCTTTGGTGGTATAGCTTGCCAAGACCAAAGTGAATTTCCCATTCGAAACCTCAGCTTCCTGACTCGACCTGTTTTCGCTGATGTTCACTGCACTCGCTGCAAGCGTGTCCGTCGAACCCTTTGGCATCGACTCATAGGAGAGTAAGAAGAACAGGATCACGGCAGCGGCTGCAGACACAGCGATGTCGATCCAGCGGCGGTTGAACTTCACCACGACAGTCTCACTCTTCTCCGAGTCCTCACCAGCCGACGTGATCGGCAGAACAGAAGTCTCTTGGATAGCGGCAGAGATTTTGCGTTGCTTCTCAATCGCATCCACAGGCTCCAAGGCGAAGGACGAAAGACCATAGAACCAAGGAGTGTTCACACCGCTCTCATCCGTCTCCAGCGAAATGTTACGGTTGATGTCGATGCGAAGCGTTCCTATGTTCTCCATTACGTACTCGCCCGTGAGGTTCAGTTGGTCCATCATCTCGTCGATCTCCATCTGCATCTGCTTCTGGGCAGCAGGGAAAGACGCGTCATAGATGTTCATGTACGACTGCACCAGCAAACCATCGTTAGCTTGAAGTGCCTGATTGAATCTCACGGTTCTAAAAGGTGGCATCATCTGCCACTCATGCTCAAGGAACTTAGCCTCTTCAGCCTTTGTGATAAAGCCTCCGAAGCCAGGAATCACGACACAGTCGTGCTCCAAGAGCAATATCTCTATATGTCTTGCCAAACTAATCATGCTGCAAATATAAACAAAAAAAATGAGTGCCGTCAACTTTTTGGAACACTTTTTTTCTAAAATGCAAAAAAATCTCATAATCCATAGATTAAGCAGAGCGATTCCTTGGAATGAACAGAACTGTTTCTTTGATTGAACACAACTGTTTCTTCGATTGCGCAGAACCATTTCCTCGATTCAACCGAAGCATCAGCTCGGAGCAAGTCAAAAGCCGAGCCTTCAACGAAATGATGGCGAGCCCTCGTTGTCGCAACGCCGAGCCCTCGCCGTTTCGATGGCGAGCCCTCGGCAACTAGTTGAATTCAAAGGAGCGGTTCAGTCAATCCACACATGAACTTCTGATAATTCCCAAAAGAAACTGACGAAAATCTATATTTAGACAGCTTTCTTGTCCCGAACAGGTGTTTTCTCTTGTTTTTTGAAACGAAAGAAAAGGGTAAAAGTGTCACTTATTTCCATGCTTCTTCTTGTTTGCAAGCAAAAGGAGCTTTTTTTCTGTTATAATGTCAGGGAAATGAAATATTTATTGTAAATTTGCAAGCGAAATCGTAGTACAAGAAATCAATAACACAATTTGAAAATGTTTTAAACAAATGAAAAAAATTTACTCTTTCTTGTTCTGTGCGTGTTTCGCAGGGGCGACTGCTGCTTGGGCACAGGGACAAAAATCAAAATCCGACCAACATGATTGGTTGAAGAACCTTTCGGAAAGAATTACTTTGAATGGTTATGCTCAAGCTGGTTACACTTGGCAGCACCAAGATGGGAACTACACCAACTTCATCGACTTGAAGCGCACCTTGCTTTGGGCGAAGGCTCAAATCACGGATCGCTGGTCCTTCTTGTTCATGTACGATTTCTCGAGTGTGGTTCAGGAGTTTTACACGGATTACCGTCTGACGAACAACCGCGCCATGACAGTGCGCGTGGGTCAGTTCAAGAATAGTTATACGTTGGAGAATCCGCTTTCGCCAACGAAATTGGAACTGGTCAATGTCTGCTCCCAGGGTGTGACGTTCTTGTCGGGCTGTGGCTCCGACCCGCTTTATGGTGTGAACTATGGTCGTGACTTGGGTATCGAGCTTTATGGTTTCCTCTTCAAGAACCATCTCTATTATGAGCTGGCGCTGATGAACGGTCAGGGCATCAACCGCAAGGATAGAAACAACCAGAAGGATGTGATTGGACGACTGGATTTCCGTCCTGTGGAGAATTGGCGCGTGGTGGTGTCTGGACAGTTGGGTAAGGGCAACGCCGTTTCTTCTTCGGTCTATAACCCAAATATTAAGGTGGGCGAGAACTACACCCGTAACCGCTGGTCGGCAGGTGCCGAATGGAAGAGCCACGTGCAGGGTGTGGATTATTGGAAGAACCGTGCTGCCACGGTGCGTGCCGAGGTGCTGGGTGGCAAAGATGGCGACGTGAACAGTTTTGGTGCTTACGGTACTGCCAGTGTGCCTGTCTGCCAGGCATTGGATGTGGTTGGGTCTGTGGATTATTTCAACTATAACACGGATATGGATTACAAGCAGACGAACTTGACTGCTGGCTTGCAGCACTGGTTCTATAAGTCTTGCCGTCTGCAACTGCAATACACTTATTCCATCGCTGAAAAGCAAGAGAATTACGGAACGCTCCAAGCACAGGTGCAGGTGGCGTTCTAAAAAGGCCCCTCTCCAGCTCCCCCGAGGGGGAGGGAAGGCATCAAAATGGTAGCTAAAGCTAACGCTAATGCTTTCATTTTTAATTTTTTTATTGTTCATTTTTAATTTATAAGCTTATGTTTGTCAAGATATTATTAACAGTTATATTTCTTGTTGTGTTGGTGGGCGTGGGCGTGTTGTCGCGCAAGCAAGCCAATAGTGTGGATGGATTTGTGTTGGGTGGACGTTCTGTAGGGCCTTGGCTCTCTGCTTTTGCATACGGTACGAGCTATTTCTCGGCTGTGGTGTTCGTGGGTTATGCTGGTCAGTTTGGTTGGAAATACGGTATGTCCTCCACTTGGATTGGTGTGGGCAATGCCGTGATTGGTTCGCTTTTGGCTTGGTTGGTGCTGGGTCGCCGCACGAAGTTGATGACGCAGCATATTGAGTCGCGCACCATGCCTGACTTCTTCGGCACTCGTTTCCGTTCTCAGAATCTGCGTGTGGTGGCTTCCATCATCGCCTTCGTCTTCCTGATTCCTTACACGGCGGGTGTGTATAAGGGTATCTCCACCTTGTTTGAGATGGGCTTCGGCATTCCTTACGAATACTGTGTGATTCTGATGGCGTTCCTCACTGCGCTTTATGTGATACTGGGTGGTTATCGTGCCACTGCGATGAACGACTTCATTCAGGGTGTGATCATGCTCTTTGGTATCGTGACTATCATTGCGGCTGTATTGGCTCAGAAGGGTGGATTGGCTTCTGCCCTGGAACAGATGGCTGCCATTCCTGCTGATGACAACCCTGCCGTGAACGGTCAGTTGGCTGACATCTGGGGCCCTGACCCTTGGAACTTGCTGGGTGTGGTGGTCTTGACGAGTTTGGGTACTTGGGGACTGCCTCAGATGGTGGGTAAGTTCTATTCCATCACGGACGAGAGTGCCATCAAGCGTGGAACCATCATTTCCACGATTTTTGCTTTCGTCGTGGCTGGTGGCTGTTATTTCTTGGGTGGTTTCGGACGTCTTTTCGGTATGCCTCCAACGCTGCCAAACGGACGTCTCGATTTCGACTCCATCGTGCCAAGTATGCTTTCGTCCTTGCCTGATATTCTCATCGCTCTGGTGGTGCTCTTGGTGCTTTCTGCTTCGATGTCCACCTTGGCTTCGCTGGTGCTCACTTCCAGTAGTACGATGACGCTCGACTTGATTTATAGAGACAAGAAGTCGCTGGAAGGCGAGGTGAACAGTGGTGAAATCGATGATGAGGTGTCGCAAAAGGTGGAGAAGCGCAAGGTGATTGTGATGCGCGTGCTGATTGTGTTCTTCATTGTCATTTCGTTGATGATTGCCTTGAACCCTCCTACGTTCATCGCTCAGCTGATGGGTATTTCGTGGGGTGCTTTGGCAGGTGCTTTCTTGGCTCCATTCATGCTGGGTCTCTACTGGAAGGGTGTGACGAAGGCGGGTGTTTGGGCATGCTTCATCTGGGGCGTGGGCATCACCGTTGCGAACATGCTTCTGGGTAATCCTATTTCGCCTATCAACTGCGGTGCCATTGCCATGGTGGGCGGATTCGTCGTTGTGGCGATTGTGAGCTGGATCACACCAAAATTGCCTCAGAGACACGTGGACAGAATCTTCGAATGTTATCAATGATGCAATAAAATGAGGCGCTTTTTCGTTTAGAATTATGCACCTTATTATATATAGGAATATATAGGGAAACGAATTCGTGAAAATTGCGATTCTTCAGTCGGACATAGCTTGGGCTCAGCCTGAGCGGAATCGGCAGCACTTGGATGTTTGGCTCGACAGCATGGCTCGAGCCGACCTCTATGTGCTGCCTGAGATGTTTTCGACGGGTTTTGCGATTCAGCCTGAGGGCATTGCAGAAAACGACTGTGCTTCGCTCCTATGGATGAAAAAGAAGGCTCGAGAGCTCGATGCTGCCTTGGCAGGAAGCGTAGCAACGGAAGAGGATGGCAGGTTTTACAATCGTTTCTATTTCGTGAAACCCAATGGGGAGGTGACTGCTTACGACAAGCATCATCTCTTCACATACGGCAAGGAGCATTTGCAGTTCACTGCAGGGCAGGAGCGTGTGGTGGTGGAATGGAAGGCTGTGCGTATCTTGCTGGAGGTGTGCTATGACTTACGTTTTCCCGTTTGGTCAAGAAACCACAAGGATTATGACATGATTCTCTATGTGGCTTCGTGGCCAACGAGTCGTGTGAAGGCATGGAGCACGCTCTTGAAGGCTCGTGCCATCGAGAACCAATGCTATGTGGCGGGTGTGAACCGGGTGGGGGAGGACCCTCACTGTCAATACTGCGGTGCATCTGCCATCATCAATCCTTACGGCGAGGAAATGGAAAGCTGTGGCGTGGACAAGGAATGTGCTGTTTCAGCAGTCATCGACATGGAAAAACTCATGGCTTTCAGAAAGAAATTCCCAGTGCTGGAGGATCGAGATTGAAGGGAGGCACCAAAGCCCCCTCCCAACCTCCCCGAGGGGAGGAGAAAAAGCCTCACCCCCGACCCCTCTCCAAAGGGCGAGGGGAGTAGAATGAAGAGTGAAAAGTGAGAAGTGAAAAGTGAATCAAGGATTTAAAGGATTTAAAAGGATTCTTGAAACCTGAAACTTGAAACCAGCACGAAGTGCCTTGAAACTTGGCGCAGCCAAACTGAAACTTGACGAAGTCAAATCACATATAAAAATATATTATAGATGTCAGAAAAGAAACTTTTGCTTGGTGATGAGGCGATTGCCTTGGGAGCTATCCACGCTGGTTTGTCGGGCGTGTATGCTTATCCTGGCACTCCTTCCACCGAGATCACTGAATTTATCCAAGGTAATGCCTTGGCGAAGGAACGCGGCATTCATAGCCGTTGGAGTACGAACGAGAAGACAGCGATGGAAGCTGCTCTGGGTATGTCGTTCATGGGCAAACGTGCCTTGGTGTGCATGAAGCATGTGGGACTGAATGTGTGTGCTGACCCATTTGTGAATTCTGGTATGACGGGTGTGAATGGTGGTGTCATCGTTCTTGTTGCCGACGACCCTTCCATGCACTCTTCGCAGGATGAGCAGGACTCGCGTTTCTATGGGAAGTTTGCGATGATTCCTACCTTTGAACCAAGTTCTCAGCAGGAAGCCTACGATATGATGGCGGTTGCTTTCGAGTATTCGGAACAGCAGCACTTGCCTGTGCTGATGCGTGTCACCACCCGTATGGCTCATAGCCGTGCTGTGGTGCAGGTGGCTACTGAACCTCGTCAGGAGAATGAATTGAACTACAATGCTGTGGCAAGCAGTTGGGTACTTCTGCCAGCCAACGCTCGCAAGCGCAATGTGATTGTCACTGCACAACAAGCACAGTTGGAGGCTGACTCAGTGCGTTCCGTTTATAACAAATACATCGACGGAGAGGATAAGTCGCTGGGTATCATTGCCAGTGGCATTGGATACAACTATGTCATGGAGTGTTATCCCGAGGGATGTCCTTTCCCTATCTTGAAGATTTCTCAATATCCATTGCCTAAGAAACTCGTCAGGGATTTGATGGCAGCTTGTGAGAAAATCCTCGTTGTGGAGGAAGGTCAGCCTTTCATCGAAGACATCATCCGAGGTGTGGAGGACAATGAAAGGATTCAGGGAAAACTCACGGGTGAACTGCCTCGCACTGGCGAATTGACTCCAGATATTGTGAAGAAGGCTTTGGGCATTGAAAGCGATGAATGCTTTGCTCCTTGCGAGGACGTGGTGCCTCGTCCACCAGCACTCTGCATGGGTTGTGGACACCGTGACGTGTATGCCGCTTTGAACGAAGTGTTGAAGGAATATGAGAACCCTCGCGTGTTTGGCGATATAGGTTGCTATACACTCGGTTTCCTTCCTCCATATCGTGCCATCCATTCCTGCGTTGATATGGGTGCGAGCATCACGATGGCGAAGGGTGCTGCCGATGCAGGACAATGGCCTGCCGTTGCCATCATCGGTGACTCTACTTTCACCCACAGCGGTATGACTGGACTCTTGGATGCCATCAACGAAAATGCCAATATCACCGTGATTATCAGTGATAACTTGACAACGGGTATGACGGGTGGACAGGATTCTGCTGGAACCAATAAGTTCGAGGCCATCTGCCGTGGCTTGGGACTCAGTGATGAACACTTGCATGTGGTGGTGCCTCTTCCAAAGAATATGGAGGAGATTACCAACGTGATCCGTCAGGAGATTAACTACAAGGGTACGAGTGTGATTATTCCTCGTCGTGAGTGCATGCAGACCTTGCAGAGACATTTGAAGGAAAAACGTGCTAAAGAACAAGCAGAAAAAGAAAAGGAGGCAAAACAATGAAAACAGATATTATCTTGTGTGGTGTGGGAGGACAAGGCATCCTTTCCATCGCAACCATCATCGGTGAGGCTGCCATGAACGAGAACCTCTACATCAAGCAGGCTGAGGTACACGGAATGAGTCAGCGAGGAGGCGACGTGCAGAGTAATCTGCGTATATCCGACAAGCCTATCAATAGCGACCTCATTGCCAAGGGTGGTGCCGATGTGATTATCTCCATGGAACCCATGGAAGCGCTTCGCTATTTGCCTTATCTCAACAAGAACGGATGGATCATCACTTCCAGCGCTCCATTTGTCAACATTCCCAATTATCCTGACATCGAGGTCATTAAGAAGGATTTGAACAAGATTCAGAATGTGATTGTCATCGACATCGAGCAGTTGGCAAAGGAAAACGCTGTGCCTCGTTCTGCGAATGTGATTCTCTTGGGTGCTGCCCAAAAAGCTTTAGGCATCGAATACGATAAGTTGGAAGATGCCATTCGTCGCGTATTTGGCAGAAAAGGTACCGCCATCGTTGATGCGAATATCAAGGCATTGGCTTTGGGACGAGAGGCGCAGAAATAAATAAGGGAGGCCCCCCTCCGACTCCCCCGAGGGGGAGGGAGAAACGTGAAGCGTGAAGTGTAATTTCGTTAAACTTTAAACGTTAAACTTTAAACGATCAATCATTTAATGAACACTCCAATCAAGAAAGAAATCGTTGATGGATTAATCGACAGTCTCGGCATACAGGACTTTGCCAAAGCAACCATCCGTGAGGTGAAGCAGGTGGCGGCAATGGCTGAAAAGCAGTCGGGTGTGGAGTTTATCAAAATGGAAATGGGTATTCCAGGACTTCCTGCCGCTCAGGTGGGAGTGGATGCACAGATAAAAGCCTTGCAGGACGGAATAGCTCACAGTTATCCCGACATCCAAGGTTATCCCGAACTGAAGAAACAGGCGTCCCGTTTTGTGAAGGCATTCATCAACGTGGATATTCAGCCCGAAGGTTGTGTGCCTGTGAGCGGAAGTATGCAAGGCACCTTCGCTTCGTTCCTCACTTGCTCTCAAGCAGACAAGAAGAAGGACACCGTGCTCTTCATCGACCCAGGTTTCCCTGTTCAGAAGATGCAGTTGCAGGTGCAAGGTGTGAAATACAAGACCTTCGATGTGTATGATTTTCGTGGTGAGAAACTGGGTCCGAAACTCGAAAGCTATCTTTCAGAGGGAAACATTTGCGCTATCCTTTATAGCAATCCAAACAATCCCGCATGGATTTGTTTGAGCGAGGAGGAACTGCGCACCATCGGAAGTTTGGCAACGAAATACGACACCATCGTGATGGAAGACCTGGCTTATTTCGCTATGGATTTCCGTCAGGATTTCAGTAAGCCTTTCCAGCCACCTTTCCAGCCAACGGTGGCTCACTACACGGACAATTACATATTGCTCATCAGTGGTTCCAAGGCGTTCAGCTATGCAGGTGAGCGCATCGGAGTCACTTGCATTAGTGACAAACTTTTCCATCGCCACTACGACGACCTCTCAGCTCGCTACGAGGGTCTGCCGTTCGGTTTGGTGTTCTCCACCCGTATGCTTTATGCACTTTCCTCTGGCACCAGTCATTCTGCTCAGTACGCTATGGCAGCCATGATGCGTGCAGCCTGCGACGAGGAGTACAATTTCCGCAATGAAGTGAAGGTGTATGGAGAGCGTGCACGTAAATTGAAAGATATCTTCTGCCGCCACAACTTCTATGTTGTTTACGACCGCGACCTCGACCAACCCATTGCCGATGGTTTCTATTTCACGATAGGCTATCCAGGCATGACCAGTGGAGAATTGGCTCGCGAACTGATGTATTATGGCGTGAGTGCCATCTGCCTGATTACCACAGGCTCTCATCAAGAAGGCTTGCGTGTCTGCACTTCCTTCATTGAGGACCATCAGTATGCACAACTCGAAGAGCGCATGCAGATTTTCCAAGAAAACCATCTTATTTAAGTGAAAAGTGAAGAGTGAAAAGTGAAAAATTACAAAAAGTACAAAGTACAATTTACAAGGTACAGGCATGTCCTTTGTTCTTTGTCCTTTGTTCTTATCTTCACTCTTCATTCTTCACTTTTCATTTCTCACTTTTAACTTTTCACTTTTAACTTATAACCATGTCCTATTCAGATTATTTCAATCCTGAGTTGGAGACCATGCCACGCGAGGAACTGCGAAAGCTACAGTTGGAGCGTTTGCAGAAAACCGTTCGCCAGTGCGCGAAGGCTCCTTTCTATCAGGACAAATTCAAGGAAATGGGCATTCAGCCCGAAGATATCAAGTCGCTCGACGACTTGCAAAAATTGCCTTTCACTACGAAAGACGACCTACGTGATTATTACCCTTGGGGACTCACTGCTGTGCCTCTCAAGGAATGCGTCCGTTTGCATTCCTCCAGTGGTACGACAGGTAATCCGACCGTTGTGACGCACACACAGAAAGACCTCAATGAGTGGGCAAATGCTGTGGCTCGCTGTCTGTGGATGGTGGGATGCCGTCCCGAGGATGTGTTCCAGAATTCCGCAGGCTATGGCATGTTCACCGCTGGACTCGGTTTCCAGTATGGAGCTGAGCGCGTGGGTATGCTCACAGTACCAGCGGCAGCAGGAAACACCCTTCGCCAAATCAAGTTCATCAAAGACTTTGGCACTACCGTTGTGCATGCCATTCCTTCTTATGCAAGTCGCATTTACGACGTGATGCGTGAACAAGGTGTGGACCCACGCAAGGACACAAAACTGCGTGTGCTCTGCATCGGTGCTGAACCTCATAGCGAGGAACAGCGTCGCCGCATCGAAGAGAATTTCGGTGTGAAGGCATACAACTCCTACGGCATTTCCGAGATGATGGGTCCTGGAGTAGCTTTCGAATGTCCTGAACAGAACGGAAACCACATCTGGGAGGATTATTTCATCGTCGAAATCATCGACCCTGTCACCCTCCAGCCAGCTAAGCCAGGCGAATTCGGTGAGTTGGTCATCACCACCATCAACCGCGAGGCAATGCCATTGCTGCGCTATCGCACCCGCGACCTCACCCGTCTGCTCCCAGGCGAATGTCCTTGTGGACGTACCCATGCCCGTATCGACCGCCTGCGTGGACGCTCCGACGATATGATTATCCTCAAGGGCGTGAATATCTTCCCCATTCAGATTGAGAAGATTCTGTTGGGCTTCCCCGAGCTGGGCACCGACTATCTCATCACGCTGGAGACTGTTGAGAGTGGTGACATTATGACGGTTGACGTGGAACTGGCACGTCTCGATTCGGATGACTACACACAGTTGCAGGCACTTACCCGTGAGATTACCCGTCAGCTGAAGGATGAGATTCTCATTACGCCCAAGGTTCGTCTCGTGCAGAAGGGCTCGCTTGGAGCCAGCGACGAGAAGAAGGCCGTGCGTGTGAAGGATCTCCGCAAACTGTTCTAATAAGAAAACATGAAGAAGACCATCCTTTTTGGCTTGCTGTTAGCCTCCACTTGTAGTTGGGCACAGCAGGCCACAACTACGATTCGTGAGTTTCGTCTGGCAGGACCCTATGCTGTGACTACGCCCTTTGCAGCCGACACCGTCGATGTGAACGGCAAGAAGTTTGACGAGCAGTCACTCATGAGTGGCATCGGACTCTCCGAGACGGCCGCTACGAAGGTGTGGCAGGCAGGCTTGTTGCCATCGCTCAAGGAGCAGAAGAGCGTTGGCGTGCTCTCTTTCTACATCAACAACAGCAGCTATCTCAAGGGCCAGCTCTGTGTGAAGGGACCGCACAAGTATAAGGTGTTTGTCGATGGTCAGGAGGCCAAAGAGGAATTGAAGCTTGCTCCTGAGCACCACACCGTGGCCATCAAGTTCATGGCCGAGCCTTCCGATACCGACTCCATCAGTGTCACGATCAAGGCTCCTGCTGCCGTGTCTTATACGTTGGAGAAGAAGCATCCCTACATGGTTCACGACCTGACCGACGGCCGTCGTGTGCGTGGCATCTCGCTTTCAGCCGACGGTGCCTACGCCACAGTAGCCTATCAGACCACTGAGCGTGGAGGACAGAGCCGTTGGGACTATGAACTTATCGAAGTGAAGACGAAACAGGTGCTGAACCATTTGTCGCAGAACGTACAGTGGCTCCCTCGCACGTGCGCATATATAGAAGAGGTGTGGGAGGGCAGTCGTCGCATGCTCTATCAAGTGGAGCCCAAGACAGGTCGTCGCACGGTCTTTGTCAGCGACCTTCCCAAGGGTGGTTACACCATCAGTCCCACCGAGGACTACCTCGTCCTGAGTGTTGAGGAGGAAGGCCCCAAGGAAGATGCCGACGTGTTCGAGGTGCTGGAGATGGACGACCGTCAGCCCGGCTGGCGCAAGCGCAGTCACCTGGAGCGTTACAACAGGGCCACAGGGCTCACGCAGCGCATCACCTTCGGTAACAAGGGCGAATACCTCTACGACATCACGCAGGATGGTACGAAGCTGCTCATCAGCTCGTCGCGCTCGCGTCTTTCCAAGCGCCCCACCACTGTCACCGACTATCTGCTCATGGATGCACGCACGCTACAGGTCGATACACTTCTCGCTGCTGCCGAGTTCCTGGGGGGAGCTTCCTTCTCGCCCGATGGCAAGAAGATACTCTTCACGGGCAATCCCGAGGCTTTCAACCGCATAGGCTGTCAGTTGCCTGCCAGCGTTACGCCCAGCATGACCGAGAACGAGCTGTTCCTCTACGACATCGCTTCTCGTCAGGTGACACCGCTTACAAAGGATTTCAATCCCTCCGTCAACCGCGCCGACTGGACGTGGGGCGACGGCATGATCTACTTCTCAGCAGAGGATCGCGACTATGTGAGGCTCTATCGGCTTGATCCCCATACAGGAGCCATCATCCAACTGGAGCATGCAGGCGACTATGCCTACCGCTTCGATGTGGCGGCACACGCTTCCGTTATTGGCTACCTGTCGTATGAGACAATGGCACCGGCTTCGGCATACGTGGGCTACGTCAGCAACAAGGGAAGAAGTGCTATGAAGCAGATTCTGCTCTTCGACGGTAAGGCAGTATTAGGCGATGCTGAACTGGGCACTTGTGAGGACTGGAACTTCACCAACTCGCGCGGCGACACCGTCTATGGCCGTCTCTATCTGCCCAAGGACTTCGATGCCTCGAAACAGTACCCCATGATTGTCTATTACTATGGCGGCTGCTCGCCTGTGTCGCGCTATTTCGAGTCGCCCTACGCTCCGCAGTACTGGAACTCGCTGGGTTATGTGGCCTATATCCTACAGCCCAGTGGCGCTACCGGCTTCGGCCAGGAGTGGGCTTCGCGCCACGTGAATACAGCTGGGCGCGGTCCTGCCGACGACATCATCGAGGGTACGAAGAAGATATGCGATGCTCACCCCTTCATCAATCGCGCGAAGGTGGGGTGCATGGGTGCCTCTTACGGTGGTTTTATGACGCAGTATCTGCAGACCGTGACCGACATCTTTGCTGCTGCCGTATCGCATGCCGGCATTGCCAACCACACCAGCTACTGGGGTGAGGGCTATTGGGGCTACAACTACAGTGAGGTGTCGATGGCCAACAGCTATCCCTGGAGCCATCGAGAACTCTACGTCAATCAGTCTCCACTCTTCAATGCCGACAAGATTCACACACCGCTGCTGTTGCTCCACGGCACCGACGACACCAACGTGCCTATCATTGAGAGTCTGCAGATGTTCACCGCCCTGAAGCTCCTCGGTCGTGAGGTGGCACTGGTCGAGGTGAAAGGACAGAACCATCACATCACCGACTACGGCAAGCGCGAGAAGTGGCTGGCCACGCAGATGGCTTGGTTCCAGAAGTGGCTCAAGGATGATCCCTCATGGTGGGATGCCCTCTATCCGAAGAAGAATCTATAAGTGAGGTCACTTCTCTTTTGCCGAAATCAGTGTGAACACGTTCCATGCCAGCTGCTGCACGTAGGCAGAATAGATGTACTCGACTAATAAAAAAGAGGCAAGTGCCTAAGTATTAATACTTATAAGGCACTTGCCCATGTCAGAAAATTCACTTGCCTTTGTGAGTACAAAAGCAATTTGTGTGACTGTGTTGTGACTTTACTTATTATGTTTCACTTCAACACCGGTAACGTTGAATACACGACCATTGCGAACGATGATGATATGTCCGTTCTGCAAGTACTTCCCGTCAGCAGTACTTTCTGCCTTGACTGAACTAACAGCCGTCGGTTTGTTCTCGGGCGATATCTTAATGCTCTGAATATAAGCGTTGGCCTTTGAAGATGGGGCTCTCCTGGCTGATGGTGACGATGATGCGTGCAGATAGATAACGACGTGTGTAGGAACAGTAACGTTGTAAGTTACTTTTGCCCAGCCAAACGATTCCTGCGTGATGCTGACGGCACCCTGGCCATTGATCATAATGTTCAGTGTATAGCCGGGAACAGTCATACAGTTGACCAGAATCTCGCCCTTACCGGCAGGAATGTCGAATACCAGCGAACCTGGCAGCATGCTCATCCATGCGCTGGAACCAGGAATGAGTGTTTCCAAAGCTGTTGCCACCTGTTCGTCGGTCAGCGTTGTGGAAATTTCCAACTGTCCTGTTTCCTCGTTGTAGGTGTCATTGCCCGAGCTGCTGAATACAACGACATCGTTGTCATTAGGGTCGGTCATATTGAACTCGATGGTCGTCTCCTCATCACTTGAAACCGTCACAGGCACCTTTCCAATCTCAACAATTTTCGAAATCACCGTGTTTGCTTCGTCATCGAAGAAAGCTTTTTTAGACATGTCGAAGTGTACGCCTGGAGTCAGTATTTGAATACCCTCATCAGCAATCAGGAATTCATCACCACACACTATGCCGGCGTAAGCATTGGTTCCCGAAGCTTCACCATAGACGTGGCTTTGCTTAGAAACGGTGAGGCTTCCGAGTTTCATGCCGACCACTGAGCCTATTGCTTTTACGTCGCACTCATGAATCTTGACGGCATTAGCCTGAACGGCTATCGACTGGGTAGTCTCGTTGGCTGTCAGTGTAAGTATGCCATCCTTGCTGTCGCTCTTGAAGATAAGTGCTCCCATTGTGGAGACAATACATCCGTCGGCATTGCTGATGGTACATTCACCAATAGGATTGATGGTGAGCGGCTCTTTACTGTGATTCCAAATGACATGCTGCCTGACGTTTGCGTCACCAATGCCAGAGGCATCTACCACCCAGTTGTTCAGGTTCAGCGTGCGATTCTGCTTGTTGAAGGTCACCTTCTTTGAACCGTCACCAAGAATGTCGTCGGCATTGAGACTGCTTACCTCTATGCCCATTACCTGCAGACCGATGGTAGCAACGTGCAGCATATAAGAGGCAACGGTCGCCTCGAAGGTCTCGGTGGGCGAGGATTCACAGAAGATGTAGGCATCGCCTACGCCCTTTATAGTCACCTCTCCTGTAGTCTCGTTTACTTCGGCCACATTTGTGGCATTGCTGTACCACTTGGCTATTGGCACATTGTTGGTGTTGATCAGTGTAGGCGGTGTGAAAGGCACATTCGGCTCACCGTAGGCTATAGACTCGCTGAAGGAGAGCTCAGGAGTGCGTTTCTTTACGTTGACCGTGTAGAAGCCCATAGCAGCATAATGCTCGTCTGTCTCGTTGACATAGGCGAATATGCGTGTGGTGCCCTTGGAGAGGAATTGCACATTACCCGTCTGCTCATCGACCGAAGCCACCAGTGGGTTCTCAGATTGCCAGCGGTCGATGGTGAGCATCTGTACATTGGGCAAGGCTGTCATTGACTCGCCCACGAAGCCTGTGACTTCGGTTTGATAGAAGTTCACATAGACGTTCTGCTTAGGAGCCTCCACGCTGAGCTCGTATTCGGCAGAGACAGACGTCCAGTTGGTATTGCCTGGCCAGGTGGCACGGATGGTGGTCTTACCATACGATACAGGGGTAACGCCTCTGGCTGTCACTGTTGCCACATTGGGATTAGTTGATTCGAGCGTACATTCATGTGCATAAATATGCTTGTCCCTGAATTTTGGGAAAACACCTTGCTCCAGATATACTTCTTTGATAGCAATCACCAGTTCGGGGTAATCGAAAGAATATCCATGGTCGGGGTCGCCGTCCCATATCAGCCTTGACGATGTGATAGGCTCGTTGCCCACGATGTAATATGCCTCAGGCGCACCCATTATAACGGTATAATGAATGATGTGATGGGTTGTGACACCTGTAGTGGAGCCTTCGCCATTGCCTCCTGCACTACCGTCACCGCCGACACCACCGCTACCGCCTGAGCTACTGCCGCTTTCATCACCGTTGAACATTGTTTCGTCGTATTCCACGGTAGCCGATCCTTTGCCCACGATGAGCACTGCGGTGTAGCCGTTCTGATTGTACGTGCGCACCACATCTTCATTGGTGGAGGTAAGATTTTTCACCCAACTCTTAGTGTTGGTGACCTGACCGAAATCGCCCACATTGACCGTTGCCTCTATTTCAAGGTCTTCGCGATGGATTGACTGTCCTGGAAACAAGTCGGGCGTAAAGTTCTGCGCACCTACATTCAGTGGCAGCATGGCTGCTGTTGATAGCAGTAAGCTTATCAGCCAACTAAAGGAAAATGTTCTTGTTTTCATCATAGTAATCATTAATTTGAGTTTGACAATAACTTTATTTAGCCTTCGCTTTTTTCTGATTTTTCTTTCATATACTTCGCCACTGCTTCTTCAATGCGACTGTCAAGACCTTGACCCAGGATGTTCTCCATCTTGAGTAACTCGTCCAGATATTTGCGGGCATAATCAGTGGCTGCTTCTTGGTATTTTGTCTTTGCCATAGTAATATTGTATAGTTTTCCTGCTGCAAAGATACGATTGAATGGCACTTTTTGTGTTATCATTTCGTCAAATTGTCTTATCATTTCGTGCAGTCAGACATGAAAAAGCCCCCCAAAACAATGTTTCGGAGGGCTTTTGCCGTGTTTTTTTACAGACAGTGCTGAAGACAATCAGTTGTCTTGCTGACTATTGCTTTACACTTTCGATTCCTTTCTTCGGTCGAGATATTGCGTCGGTGTGATGCCGAATGTTTTTTTGAAGGCACGGGTGAAGTTGGGCGTGTCGTTGTAGGCACAAAGTGTGGCCACCTCAGAGATGTTCATTTCCGGGTGGGTGTCTAATAGGTAGCGAGCCCGCCGCATACGGACAGCAGCGATGAAGTCCTGCGGCTTCTCGCCAGTGATGCTATCCAGTCGTTGGCGCAATTGGTAAAGACTCATTCCCATGTGCTCTGCCAGTCGGTTGGCATCGGGCTGCCCCTTGCGGATGAGCAGGTTGATGCTGTTGATGGTTCGTTCCAGGAACTCGCGGTCGCTCACGTTCAGTTCTGTAGTGTCATCACGATTGCCCGATAAATTGATGGCATTGTCATAGTGCTCACTCAGCACATTGTATTTCTCACTTAGCTCCTTAAAGTGAGCACTCAGTTCCTCATTGATGCGTTGCTGGTGTCTCTGGTGACGCCGCATCAGCAACCAGATGCCTATTGTCAGAGCAGCTAAAGCAATGGCAATAGCTATAGCCCACTGCTTGGCACGCCGCTGCTCGTGGTTCTCTATCTGCAGCCAGTCGTTGCCAAACTCAGCATTGTATTTTGCCAGCTTCTCAGCCGACACATTATTATATAGTGAGTCTTTCAGGGTCTCGAAGCGCTTCAGGCAGTGACGCGCCCTGCTGGGGTCATGTTTCCACAAGCACTCATAGAGTCCGCGTAGGGCATGCACTTCGTTGTAGGGGTCGCCCATTTGCTGGAATATGTCGGCTGCTTCCTGATAATAGAGGGTGGCTTCCTGTTCACGGTCCTGCGAAAGCATCGTCATGCCCATCTTGTTAAGCGCGATGCCAAGCGAATGACGGTCGGGAGTTTCGCGCAGATAGGGAATCACCTTCCGTAGCGTAGCCTCGGCCTCTTCATACTCATGCAGTCCGATAAGCACGGAGGCTTTCTGAGCCAGGCGCACCATCGAGCGCTGCTCATTGCCCATCTGCTTGTCTATCTCGTAGGCACGCTCTATATATGGCAGCGCCTTCTTGTCGTCA
>JAEEGI010003984.1_pt1 | contig 34834 bp, 28 predicted proteins | sample 8958751 | NCBI WGS metagenome assembly JAEEGI01 (sample SAMN16246545, study PRJNA631951) | gut metagenome | biome: gut microbiome; feature: rumen; material: KS-attached | host: Bos | place: Iran: Karaj | collected 2018-10
TTGCTCCCCAGCAGAGCCTTCCTCCGTTTCAGCTCGCACTGCAAAGATACTCTTTTAGACTTATCTCTGCCTATCATATTTTGTCGTTTTTTGACCTCCGTCACCAACCATTTTTGGCAACATTACCTTTATTTCAACAACCAAAGGAAACCGCTTCGTCAGAGGCGGTTTTTTTCGTTCGGATAACCAATTTCTGTTCCCCTTTCAATGTGGTGGCAAACAAATAGGTTTCGTCGCCATCGCCGATTTTCAAGGTTTTCCGCAATTCAGCCACCGAAAGCGGGAAGTTGCGTACGGCAATGCTGGCCTTTTCAACATCGTGAAGCAAAACCTGCTTCACCTTTTTATTATAAGGTGCCCAACCTTCCACCTCGAAGATGCGGCCAGGAAAATCTGAAACCAATCGCTCTGAAGTGTATAGATTGCTGTTTTTATGTAATTTAAGCACATCAAAACGCTGCGTCAGCAATTTGTAGCACCCCGCTTTCATCACAGCCGGATTGGGTTCATAAAGATATTGCATAACACCATCGGCGAGCCGAATAGGACTAATGCGTTCTTCCTCTTGTGTGAAATGCAGCTCAGGCTGAGTAGTCAGCAGATTGACACAAACAAAACGTATTTCCCCTTGATAGCCTCGTTCCATGAGGATGTTCAACTCCTTGCACTCGTTGGCAACTGCCACCACATGAACCTCTCTCACATGATGCAAATCTTCCAGAGCTTTGCTAACGTCAAGCATCGGCGACAGCTTCACCATCACCTTTTCAGCTTTTTGGAGCAGCAAGTCCTGGATTGCCGTCACATCGGGCGTGCAGTCGCTGATGGAAACGGTCTTGCGGCCATGCATGTCTCTTCGGGCTGGGTCTATAAAAATACAATCTTTTGGATCACAATGGTTTAAATACTCCTCAGCCGTTTCGTTCCACACCTCAACGTTGACCTCCAGCACTTCAAAATTATGTTTTGCCAAATTGCAAAGCTCGGCTTGCCGCTCCACATAGTCAGCTTGCCCAAAGTGTCGTGAAATGAAATAAGTGTCAATGCCGAGACCTCCAGTGAGGTCGGCAAAGGTTTGGCCTTGCAGCAAAGTGGCTTTGTATTGTGCACTAGCTTCAGAGGAACATTGCTCGATGGAGAGATGTGCGGGGAAGAGCAGGTCTTCATTATCGCTCCACGAAGGCACTTTCTTTCGCAACAATTGTCGTGCTTCTATCTGTCGCAGTGCCAAGGAAACGTCAGTGCCGACGGGCGCCTTTTTCAAGGCGAGCGTCGGCACGTCGGCATTCAGGTTTTCCCTGATGAATTGTTTGGTAATCTCGTTCAATTTCCAAGTTTCTTCAGATTCGCCACCTCGAGGTCGGTGAGGAAACGCCACTCGCCACGGGGAAGTTTGTACTTGTCAAGACCGGCAAACATCACACGGTCAAGCTTGGTCACTTCATAGCCGAGGTGTTCGAAGATGCGGCGAACGATACGATTGCGGCCCGAGTGAAGCTCGATGCCGATGCTCTTCTTGCTGTCGTCGTCTTGGTCGTAGGCGACGTTGTCAGCGGCAATAGGACCATCGTCCAACTCGATGCCTTCGGAGATGCGCAACATGTCATTCTTGGTCAAAGGCTTGTCAAGGATGACATGATAGAGCTTCGGAACTTCGCTGCTCGGATGGGTCAACTTCTTGGCCAAGTCGCCGTCATTGGTAAACAGTAGCAGGCCAGTGGTTTGCTTATCGAGACGGCCCACGGGATAAACGCGCTCGGGGCAGGCATTCTTGACGAGTTCCATCACCGTGTCACGCTCATACGGATCGTCGGAAGTGGTGATGTAGCCTTTAGGCTTGTTGAGCAAGATGTAACGGAGCTTCTCGCGGTTAAGGGTCTGACCGCCGTAAACCACCTTATCTTCGGTCTTCACCTTATAGCCCATGGTGGTAATCACCTCATCGTTCACCATCACACAGCCGGCCTTGATGAGGTCGTCGGCTTCGCGGCGTGAGCAGATGCCACAGTCGGCCAAATATTTATTTAAGCGGATTTCGCCAGTGGCTTTCGGGCGGTCGTACAGCGGGTCTTTCTCGCGAACATAACCCTTGCGGCCACGGCGCGGTTCTTCTTCGTCATCGTAGCGGCGGCGCGGACGGTCGTCGAAACGGCGGTTGCCCCCACGCGGACGCTCATCATCGAATCTACGACGTGGACGCTCATCATCGAATCTACGACGTGGACGCTCATCGTCATCAAAACGACGTCTTGGGCGGTCGTCGTCAAAACGACGGCGGGGACGCTCGTCATCGTCAAACCTACGACGCGGTCTATCATCGTCATGGAAACGACGCTCACGCGGCTTGTCATCATCGAAGCGACGGCGTGGACGGTCGTCATCATCAAATCTGCGACGCGGACGGTCGTCGTCATGGAAACGGCGTTCGCGCGGCTTGTCGTCATCGAAACGACGGCGTGGACGCTCGTCATCGTCGAATCTGCGGCGCGGGCGGTCGTCACGACGGCCTTCGCCACGTTCTTCGTCGTCGAAGCGACGGCGGGGGCGGTCACCAAACTTACGGTCGCCGAACCTGCGGTCGCCACGGTTGTCATCAAAACGGCGCTCACCTCTCGGCTTGTCGCCAAAACTTCTCTCTTCGTGTCCTTCCTCGTCACCGTCACGGTGATAGAATTTGAAGGACTTTCTCTGTTGGAACTCTTCCGGTTCCCCAATTCTGGTGCGCGGACGCTTGCCAGATCTTTCGTTGTCAGTCATTTTGTTGGTATATAAAAATTGTAGATGTGATATTGGACTACGGGACGCGGGACTGCGAGACTCGCAAATTTCAGGTCCCATCGTTTCGAAGAATTGAGGTCCCAAAGTCCGATAATGGGCGGCAAAAGTACAAAGAAATTCGGAAACTATTGCGATTTAGGAAATAATTGTTACTTTTGCAGCAGAAACCATTCGGAAAAATGACGACAACAACTTTGAGATACGACGAAAACAATCAGATGGTGCTTGATGCCTTAGGAAATCTGATTAGCTCTGGATTAGCAACTGTTGACGAGACTATACCCGAAGGCAGCATGACTGTTTCGCAATTTGGCGCATTATTAAAAAACGAAATCAGAAAAAGTTATCGTGCATAAAATCATTCCTTCCAAAATGGTTATTTGGTAACGATTTTGTTTCTTCGCTCCCTCCATTCCGAAAAGCACTTAAAGAAATCGTAATCCAAAATATCACAGATTTTCAGCAGCAAATCAGTGTAAATCCACTTGCGGTTAAGAATCTTGTAAGCGTTTTGTCGCGAGCAACCGAGTTGCTTGGCCAACCACGTGATGCTGCGCCCTTGCTCGACCAGTGCTGTCTTGATGATTTTCCCTATATGCGGTTCTTCGTTCATCGGTTTGCCTTTGCGTGAGCCTTGCGCGGTGGGCAAACAAAACGGGCGGAACCGTTTTGATTGCTTACTTGAAACCGAAGGCTCGGCAAAGCCCGTAAACGCAAATAAACAACAAACAATTCACGCCCTAAGACGCGAACCATTCGCCACTTATTTCTCGTTTACTTCCAATTTGCCGATTTTCGGTTTAGAGAATAAGAGCGTAAAGCTCGGTGTGACTATCTCAATATTCTAATTGTACTATCTTCTGTCGATTTAGTTTGGGCAAAAGTAGGGATTATTTGAATTGGTTGCCACATTTTGACCGTTATTTTCATCAACAAAAGAAAGGAAATGCCATTTGACACTTCCTTTTCATCATAGATTATATACAATTTTCAAAAGCTATTGCTTGTAACATCTGAATATTTCATTGTATCCTGACTGCAACGCTTCTGTTCTCAGTTTGATTTCCAAATCATTGCAGTTTTTTGCTCCCCATGATTCAGGATCCATAGTTGTACTACCGTAATAGTAATTATCTGTAGCATCATATTCTTCACATTTGCAGTAAGAACTTTTGTTGCATTGTGAAAATAGCATTAGGCTGAATAATGCTACTGCAAAGATTAGTACTTTTCTCATAGTATTATGGTTTTACTTAACAATCAATATTCTATCTTTTCCAATTCCTTTTCCATTTCCTCTATCAATTTGAGTCCATTGCCACCATACCAAGTATTTGTATCGACATTATATGCTAAAGCAAGACCTCCCGAAATGCCAGCAGAGTTTTCTGTGATTATTCCACAATAAACCCATCTTTGTCCTTGGAATACATCAATCCACGGTGTATAACTAAAAGAAGCCCATGTATCTGTACCTGGCATGGTCTCTATAACAACATATTCATCAGTGTCAGGATCTTTCACCTTCAAATATGCTGTTGTTGGTGTACCACAACCAGATGAGGTCGGATTAGTCCATCTTAGAGTTATTTTGGTACTTGTTGCCGTATGACTCGTATAATGAACTGGGCAAGGACTATAGACTGTTGGTGTGTTATTGAAGTAGGCATACGAACTATAACTGCTCTCTCCAGCACTATTAACCGCCTTCACCTTATAGTAATTACTACCGTTCATCGGATTCCTATCATTATAATCGGTATACTCTGTTGTAGTAATCAGTGAATAACTACCATTAGCAGATGAGCTTCTATATACTTTATAGGACGTGGCATTTGATACTGAGTTCCAACTTATTAAAACCCATGTTTCACCCACAACACTATTATCGTGTGCCTCAACACCAGTGGGAGCATCAGGAACAGTGGTGGTACCCCCACCGCCGCCTCCACCTCCACCACCGGATGAATAATGGCAGTAGGCGTAAGAACTTAACTCACTTTCTCCATAGTCATTTATCGCTTTTACTTTATAGTAATTGTTCTCATAAGGAACATTGTCATAGATATAGGTGTTACTCGTTGTTCCAATTGTAGTATTATAACTATTACCACTTTCAGACCAGTAAACCTTGTAGCTGGTTGCATTGGAAACGCTATTCCATGACACTTTAATCTGAGAACCGCTAACTGTAGCAGACACACCAGTCGGAGCTGATGGCGCAGAACCTGTTCCGCCGCCACCACCGCCGCCACCTCCTCCTCCATTACCACCCCCGTTTTCGTTGTGATAATAGCATGATGTGGAACTATAGGAAGAACTTCTTCCGTATTCGTTTCTTGCGTAAACTCGGTAGTAATTGTATCCTTCGCTGGGCGAATTGTCGGTATATGAGGTGCTATATGCTGTTCCTATAGAATAGCCATCTCCGTCAGTTATTACATATGAATCAGCACTCTCAACACTATTCCAAGTTAGTTTGATTGTTGTTCCAGACACATATGCACTTACTCCTGTTGGTGCGGACGGAGCTTCTTTTTTCTTGCAAGCTACCATAAACAACACGGACACTGATAAAACAGCAAAAGCCACCAGAGTTCCTACCCAAATCTTTTTCTTCATTTTTTTCTTTCACCCAGTTCTATCCCATCGGGCGCGTCGGTTTTAAGGTTATTTATTACTTCGCAAAGGTAAAAACAACCCACCTATGTCACTCATCTTCAGCGTCATCCATTTGGCGCGAAATATTATCTTTTTTAGTTGTCGGAAATGTAAACGGATTGGTGACACCATCAGATATACATCAAAAATGGCATCATTTTGGTACCAACATGGTTGCAAATTGAAAAAATGTGTATTTTTGCAGCAAAAAAAAGAAAGGAAAACACCATGATTGTAGTCAGTAGCAGAGAATTCAGGACAAACATGATGAGTTATTTTACAGAGTCAAACGGAGATGATTTCATTGTCAAGACCCGCGACCACGGCGCATTCAAGGTCAGCATCAAACCCGTAAAGAGAGACGATACCATACTCAGCATTCCGCCAAAGTTCCGTCGCGACCCATACGAAATCAGCCCAAGCGGCGATCCCTTCTTTGCCGACCAAAGGAACATCGACATGTTGGAAAAACGGCTGAAAGAAGCAGAAAGTGAAGAGGCCAAATCCCATGAAATGCTTCCTGGTGAATCATTGGACGAATTCCTAACCAGAATTGAGCATGAGTTACAAGATTAAGTTCTTAGATAGTGCTTCAAAAGATGCGCTCAAATTGAAGCAGGAAGAGCCAAAATCATTTACCAAATTAATGAGAATGGTAGATGAATTGAAGGAGCATCCCATGACTGGTACTGGCAAGCCTGAATACTTGAAACACGATAAACGAGGTGTGTGGTCAAGGCGAATAACTCAGAAACACAGACTTATTTACAAAATCTACAATGATGTTGTCGTTGTAGAAGTGGTTTCAGCCTACGGTCATTATGGGGACAAATAGAATCTCCGTCCTTAATTATACAGGTTTTCCAAAACTACCCCTGGATAACACCACTGCATTTCCTTGATTTTCTTTTCCTTCTGAAATTCAAACTTTTGGAAGGCCTTGCTTTCGGGAAACAACGGCCTATGTTGCAGCATCTGCTTCAACTTGGCGGCGGCTTTCATGGCAGATTTTTCTTTAGGATCAACAGCGAAATCGACGAATCGTTCCCAGATGTAACGCACCGCCTGCTCGGTAGGATGCACCATGTCTTCCTTGTAAAAACGATAGTCGCGTAATTCGTCCAAGAGGATTTCGTAGGCGGGGAAATAATGGGCGTTTTCAAATTGCTTGCACACTTGGTCGACAGCAAATAACAAAGCAGCCTTGCTCAACTGGTTTTCGTGCAAACCGTCTTTCAAATGGCGCAAGGGCGAAACGGTGAAGATAAACTGCTTGTCGGAATGCTGTTGAACAATTCCTGAAAGGTATTGCGAAGACTGTTCTACCGATAGAAACTGCCTTTCAAACTGATGGGCAGGCAGTTTATGGCAGTTGGAGACCACTTCTTGTGTCTCCTTATTTCTGAAAACCCATGAGGTTCCCAAACTGATGACGACCCACTTGGAGTCCAAGAAATGCGCATGGGCTTCGGCCAAGCTCTGGTTCACTTGTTGCAGCAATGCCTCTTCAGTAGTGTTCCAAAACGCCGTATTATGGCTAAAAGTGCAGTATTGCCCCTCACCCACTCGAATTACATCATCATGGCAGAATGGCTTGCCACTATTCAGCCGCTCCACCGACTGCACGATGCTGGCGGGGTTGTAGAGCACGCCAAAGGGATTCACAAGGGCATCGAAACCCAAGCCACGGCAAAGTGCGCCCACCTCGTCAGCGAAACAGGAACCTAAGAAGAGCAAACCATCGCCATAATGGATGGTTTGCTCCAAAGGATTAATCTTTATCTCAGTTTGAAGGTTCATTTATGCTCAGCCAAAAACCGCTCCACTTCAATACCAGCCATGGCACCCGTTCCTGCAGCCACGATGGCCTGGCGATAGATGCGGTCCTGGCAGTCGCCGCAAGCGAAGATGCCCTCTACATTGGTGGCCGTCGACTTGGGCTTGGTGATGATGTAGCCTTCCTCATCCATATCAAGGATACCCTTGAAGGGTTCAGTGTTGGGTGTGTGACCGATGGCCTCAAAGAAACCATCCACATAAATGGTGCGTTCTTCTTTGGTGTCGCTGTGATAGAGCACAGCGCCTTTCAGCTTCTTCATAAAGCCTTGCTGCTCGCCAAACAGTTCCTTGGTCTGGTGCTTCCACAGCACTTCGATGTTAGGTGTGTTGAGCACACGATGCTGCATGGCCTTGGAGGCACGCAACACGTCACGGCGGACAATGAGATAGACCTTATTACAAAGCTTGGCCAAATAGGTGGCATCCTCGCAGGCCGTGTCACCGCCGCCAACTACCGCGACATCCTTTCCTTTATAGAAGAAACCATCGCAAGTGGCACAAGCTGACACGCCGCCGCCCTTGAATTCCTCTTCGGTGGGCAGACCCAAATAACGCGCCGCAGCACCCGTGGAAACAATGATAGAGTCGGCTAAAATCTCGCCGTCATATTCTGTTGTCACCTTAAAGGGACGTTGGCTGACATCAATAGCTGTGACTTCGCCTTCGCGAATTTCAGCACCAAAGCGCAAGGCCTGCTGACGGATATCTTCCATCATGTCGGGACCATTTACGCCCTTCGGGTAGCCAGGGAAGTTCTCGATTTCGGTGGTTTGCGTGAGTTGACCGCCGGGTTGCATCCCTTCGTAAACGACGGTTTTCACGTCAGCGCGGCAGGTATAAATAGCGGCTGTATAGCCAGCAGGACCTGAGCCAATTATCAGACATTCAATATGTTCCATTTTCTTAAGTTTAGAGTTTAGAGTTTAAAGTTTAAAGTTATTATCTGCAAAAATAACTTTTTTTTCGGAAAGTGGACATTTGTATGAAAAACATTCGTATCTTTGCAGCCGCAAATCGAGAGATTGATATGCAATCGGGGTGTGGTGCAGTTGGCTAGCATTCTTGCATGGGGTGCAAGCGGTCGCCCGTTCGAGTCGGGCCACTCCGACAAAAGAGCAGCTGATGATTCGGCTGCTCTTTTTGTTTGCCTACCATTCACTATGAAATCCATAAATCAAAAACGGCCACCTCAATTGAGATGACCGTTTCGTTTGAATAAAACCAAAGTTTAGTTTCCCTTGGAGGGCTCATACACCACTTTAAAGCGGTTGGCAGGGTCATCCGTCGTGGCTTTAAAAGTATAGGTTGGATTCTGGAGCAAGTCGATGTCGGCACCAGTTTCGTTGTCGATGAGATGGAGATAGTCCATGTCGAGGTTTTGGATGTCGACACTGAAGGTATAAATGCCATCTTGACTGGCTTTGAAGCTGATAGGAGTGCTGTTTTCATCATTACGAGCCACAACTGCGTAGTCATGACCGTTTTCAGCGATGTAAACTTTGGTGCCTCCTTCGTTGAGCATCAACTTCTCAAGAGTGCTGCCACCATCGAAGTTGATGATAGCACGGTCGATAACTGAGCCTGTCGAATTACCACCAAGCAGATTAATGACCACCTGACTCTTGCTGCCCGTAGAGGTCTTGGTGAAATGGACGGCCTCACCGTTAGGATTAGAGGTGACCACAAAGACGCCCTGCATCGGGCTGATAACCTGTGTTTCTGCTGCGATAATATCGTTGTCGGCACCATTCATGACATAAAAAGGACGTTGTTCTGCCAAATAAGCATTGCAGGGATAAGGATTGCCCACGAGATTCCATCCGGGTGCCTCTGCCTCAGAGACGTAGTCCAAAGTGACCGCACCGTTATGGCTGTTCAACAAACCAGCAAAAGAGAGAACAATGCTATTGCTGTTGGCATAGAGATACCCTTTTTCAGAAGCGAGGCTAAAGGTTCCCGACTTGTAGTTGATCCATTCCAAAGACTGAGACTGGTCGTAATAATAGAGGTCATAGCTGTTCGACAACATATTGGCAACCAAAGAGGGCCTAACGCCATTGACAGGTGCCGAAATCAACTGCCAACCGCCCAAACTGTTGTAGCCACCAATGCTTTTCTGCATCGTTCCATTCACACTGCCCGTAGCAACAAGTTGGGCACCATCGGCAATGATAAGACCTGTATTAACGGTGTTGGTGAGCGTCCCTGTAACCGTCAAGGTCTTACCTGATTGAAGGGTGAGTGACTGACCAGCAGATATGGTCAGGTCGGCAACTTCGACATCCATATCCAACGAGCAAGGCGCATCTATGAAGACCTCATCCTCTGCGGTAGGCAATGCCCCACCTTGCCAATTGGCAGCATTACTCCAATTGCCTTCTGCAACAAAATGATATTCCGAATCTACTGGCGTGATGCCAAGGAGAATATGGTTCTTCACCGACAACACCCCATGGTATTCAGAATAACCACTATAGTTGGTTGGAGGAGACATGGGGTTATAATTGGTGTTATCGGAATACACGTATATGGCTTGGTTGGCGTTAGAGTTATACACCGAGCAGGCCATGTGAGGACTATAGGAATAACCATTGCTGTTGTCATCGGCGACCAAAACAAGGTTGGAAGTGCCGTCATACTCAAATGGAGTGGTGAAAGTTATGAAAGTCCATGCATTGGCGGTCATAGTCACCTCGCCGCTAAACACTTTGTCGGAGGCCGATACGGTAATCCAATCAGTTTGGTTACTGAATGATGATTTCGTCGTTGCCATTAGATAGAAATCGTAAGTACGGGTCTTTTCTTCTCCTCCATTGTAGAAAGCGATGCTGTTGATGGTTCCTGCCATGCCAATTTCATCTGCAGTATAAATCTGCTGACTTAAGGTATACTTATAATAGTTGTAGCTGGGGAGATAATTGTTGGTTGTATAGTTTTCACCAATTTCTAAGGCATGGACGAAGGTGGCCACAAGGTTATGATCGTTGGTAACATTAAAGGTGTATGGATTAGCACTTGAGACAACTGCGCCATTCTCAGTCCAACCGGCAAACACGTAGCCATCGGCAGGTGTAGCGGTTACGGTGCAGGATTCACCATAACTGAACTCGCCGCCACCACTCACTGTACCATAACTGGCATTGCTCGAAGTGGCAGTGACATTGAAAACTGCGGTTGCGGCTGCACAGTTGCAGTCGAATTCATAAAGCACGCCGGCACTAGGGTTGGAGTTTGTTGCCATTTCGTAAATGACCAAGTCACCTTCCTCATACTTCACCACAAAGGAACACTCGTTGTCATAATTACCTTTAGTCCAAGTCAACGTGACATGAGTGCCGTTGCCGATTTCAATAGTTTGGGTAGCAAAATTAGAGCCGCTATTGATAGTGAGACTTTGCGAAGCGGTACCGTCATCAAAGCTGACCGTGAGTGTAGCGCCGTTCCAGCCATCGTTACCTGAGTATGAATCATGTAGTTCGAAGACCATATTGCAGGTGTTCTTTAAGGTCTCATTGCCTTGTGCCATGAGATCACCGTCGGCAGTCATCGTGAAGGTGACAGCAATCATCTCGCTTTCGGGGCAATTGGCCGCAATGGTGACATTGAACTCGCAGGAAACCTCCTCGCCCACCGCGATGACACCCACGTTAATAGGCGAATTGGAAACATTGACGTAATCGCTTGAAGAAGTCATAATAGCGATGGCGTTAGTAGCTTGGTAATGACCCTCGTTCTTGAACTTGGCGGTCAGGGTAAACGTTTCGCCAGAAGTAAAACTGCCGTCCCATTCCATGCCCTGATAGGTTAGTATGGCCTGTTGGGCGGTGATAGTAATTTCGTCAGTCCAGGTCTCAGTGCCACAAACCATTTCAACACCAATTTGGAATTGGGTACCGTCCTCCACCCCTTCAGCAATGATAAAGCTGAAGGCATCTTGCAGTGTGACGGTGCTACCAGAGGATAGCGTATTGAACTCAGCGATTCCATCGGTGATGTTGAGACGGTTGTCGTCGCAAGTCAAAGAAACGGTGGTGATGCCACTGGTTGATTCTGTACCCACATTCTTCAACGTCAAGCTCAAGCCTGTCTCTTGATTGACAGGAGCAGCTTCAGGCGTATAAGCCTCTACACTCAAATTGGGACCTTCAATAATGATTTCCTCAAAGTTCGCAACCAAGTTCCTGTTAGAAGTAATGACAAAGGTGTAAGTAGCTTGGTTGGAGACTACTGTTCCGTTTTCAGTCCAATTCAAAAACTCATAGCCATCGTTGGCCACGGCTATTAGAGTAACGTTGGAACCTTCGTTGTAAGTACCTGTGCCTCTGACGATACCGCCCGCACTCGGGTTGACAGTGGCAGTGACGGTATATGTGCCCTGCGCGAAGTTCGCCACACAGGTTGTGTTTTCCGTAACATAGAAGCTATAGGTGGGATCGGTCGAAGCCACACTTCCGTTTCTTGTCCAATTGACAAAGGTGTAACCCGCATTGGCCGTGGCAGTAAGGGTACACAATGAATGGGCGGAATAGGTGCCTGCTCCGGTTACTGTACCACCCGCCGTGGGATTGGCAGTAGCCGTGACGGTATATGAGCCTGAACCGCTACCGCCACCGCTGGAGTATTGGCTAAGCGAAACATTGGAACCGCCAGTGACCGTGGCATTAAGATAGCTTTTAGGACCATAAAAAACAGGTGTGCCGTTACTGACGGTGACACCGCTCTTGAGTGTCGGTGCGGATGGAGCTGAAACTACCAATCCAGAGGAATTGCCGCCGCCAGGACCTCCACCGCCAGGGTTCCAACCGCCACCTCCACCGCTACTAACGGTTGGGGTTAAAAAGGCTATAACGTTTCCTCCATAGGTCATTGAATACCAAGTATTGCTGCTCACCGATGAGGATTGATAACATGTCTGTGCGAGCGTGCTGCCCGATTCTAATCCGCCGACGGCAATGAGGACACCGCCATTGAAATGGAACTTCTTGTTTTCCTCAGAGTTGGCATCAATGGCCACTTCGGGCGATGCAGCACCGATGGCATAAATAAGGCCACCCTCAATGACCACATTGCCATTAGCGTCAATTCCGTCGTTGTTACTGGAACGAGAATAGAGATAGCCATCCGTAACATACAAGTCTTGCGCCGCGTTGATGCCGTCGTCGTATGCCTCAATCGTAGTCTCGCCACCTGTGACATTGAGATAATTCTTACTCTCGATTCCTTCGGCATTGCGACCAGATGTGGTGACATACAAACTGCCGCCGCTGATGTTGATGCCACCATAACAGATGGTAGTATTGCCCTGTTCATCCTTGTAGCCAGCCTTGATGCCTTTCGCCGCCGAATAGTATTTATTGTCGACCCAATCGGTGTTGGAAGTGTAGTTCGTGTTTTCGGTGCCGTTGCCGTTATTGTAATAAAGGCCACCTGTGGTAGAAACCGTAATGTTGCCTCCGCTGATGTTCAATACATTGTCGCATTTCATACCCTTGCCGCCAGAGCCAGTGGCTTTGAGGGTGAGGGTGCCACCGCTGATGTTGATGTCGCCGTCAGCACTCAATCCACAAGCGGCATTGGTCTCCTGGTCAGTTGAGTCCCATTCACCTTTACCCGTGGTGGTGACGTTGATGACGGGATCGCCTGAGATGTAAGCGTCGCCTTGGCATTTAATGCCTTTGGCAGCAATGGCATCGCTATTAATAGTGATGCTGCCACCGCTGACATAAACGTTGCCTGAGTCCTCGTCCTCATGGTCAACAGTCATACCAGTAGAGGTTTCGCCGTCGAGGTCACACTGTATGCCGTCGTCGCCCGTACCACTGATATTGACCGTGCCACTTTCCATGAGAAAATACTGGTTGCAAGATATGCCATCACCTACAGCCGAGGTGACATTAATAGTTGCATTTTTGACGGAGATATACTCACCCGCCTTGATACCATGACTCGTATTGCCCACGATATTAAGCGTGCCTCTTTGCTTAAACTCGGCATGGCCTTTCACGTAAAGGCAACCTTTTTGCGAACCATTGGCAGCATCGGTAAGGGTGTTGGTAGTGCCATCCATCAGCTTAATATTAATGCGTTTGCTGTTTTGGATGTGGATGGCGGCGCCACTGTACACTGGGGTCGTGTTGGTCAGCGTGAGTCCACTCAACTGAATGGTAGCCTTGAAGGAGCCCGACATGTAAAACTCGCCGTCAGTTGACATGCCCGAAAGTGTGTAGGTAATTTCTTCTGCAACATCGGCACTTTGAGCTATCGAAACATGTGCCCCGCTTTGCGTAACAGTCAGATACTGTGCCACGTTGTCATCTACAGTCACCGTCGCTGTCGTGCCGTTGTAACTCACAGTGACGTTGTTGTCAGCCCAAGTCGACAGGCAGGCAACAATCATCATTAATGTCAAAATTAATCTCTTCATTGTTGTTTGATTTTTGATTAGTCATTATTAAGGGGTGCAAAAATATTATTTCCCAAAATGACGATTTTAAACAACATTGCTAAAGAGTAGAAAAATCGGGCTAAAAAAGAAAAATGGAAGTTTTGCCAACATCAAACAAGTGGAAGAACAACCCATAAAAACGAAAAAAGGACACCCTCGCGGATGTCCTTTTCCTTTCGAATCTCAAACCATCAATATTCCCAAAGTCCTTCTTCGAAACTGATCATTGCGTTCTTGATGCGCTCCGATTCGTAGAGGGCGTCAATGTTGAATGCATAGGAATTGATGTAACGGTCATAGACGTTTTCCTCTTTGATGATGTAGCTGTCGAAGATACGCTTCTGCAACACTTCATCATAGGTGCGACGTTGTGCCGAGTTGTTACGGTTGAAAGCAAAAGCCTTGGCCAACACGTCACGGGAGTCCTCGTAAGGCACCCAGCAGACCTGTGACAGACCGCCGTCATCGTCAACGACGATGGGACCCAAGGCAATGATGCGGACGAGCATCTGCGACAATTTCTTGTCGAAATACCAGTCTTCCTTGATTCTCAGACGGGTCACATTAAGCATACGGTCTTTAAACTCAATCTCGTTCGGCACTTCCTCGCCGTCTTTCCAAATGACCGGCGGGTCGCCAATCTTTGTGTTTTCCTTTTCAAAGTCGGCCAGCGTCAACGGTGTCACCATGTCGTCGATGTTGTTTTCGACACGGTAAGGGGTGATGTCACCGCTTTGGATGCCGTCGTAGATGACCGTGATGAGGTTTCTCCAGTCCTCAGTCGGATTGATAGGATAGTAGAACACTTGATTGATCTTCTGACGGAAGTCGATTTCCCTGATAATCGTCTTCTTCCACATGATGTTTGACTCATCAATCTCTGGAAGCGGCGAAGGGGCCTTTTCGTTCATGATTTGCTGCTGACCGGAGATGATGCTGTTCTTCGGGGGCTTGATGTCGGTCGTCTGGGCGTTAAGGCTCAGGCTGCCGAAGAGCACCGCAAGGGTCAACATGGAAACAAGTGTCTTTTTCATCTTATAAGGGTTTTAAGTATTCAATTACTTGATTTCGATACCGATGGGGGTTTCGAGGGTCTTGGTCTTGCCGTCGTTACCTCTCACCTGGATGGCGGTGAACACGAACATGTCACCCACATTGGATTGGCTGATGGCAGTCCTGATCTCATCGGTGAAACCGCCAGCGTTAGCCTTGGCTTCCTTGGTGGTACCGCTCTTGGTCTTGTAACGGAAGGTATAACCGACCACATCGTAGTGAACACCGTCGAAGTCGAAGTCCTTCATCTCAGCTTCCACACGACCTGCGGCAAGCAATGCATTCTTCGACACCAAACCGTTCACAACATTACGAATAAGGGCTTCAGGCTTGGGAAGGTCTTTCACACGGAACTTCATGCTACCAAGGCTGGAACCAGCTGACGTGACGCTAATGGTCACTTCGTTGGCCTCACCCGGACGCAAGTTGTAAGTGCCGTTACCAGTTCTGGTCAACGAGCCGCTGCTAGCACTAGCAGAAATCTCGCCACCAACACCGCCACCAACGGCAATCGGGTTGTCGATACCACGATACACCACATTCATCTTGGTGGCCGAAACGCTCACCGCAGGAGGAGCCACGACAAATGAACCTTGGAAGGGGTATTCTTCCATTTGGTTGGTGGAAGGATCCAACATGTCGATGATACCAGTATAGCTGTGTGAGCCAACGCCGACGTTCCATTCCAACGGAATCACGCCTTGGGCATTGCTGGTGTATTCTTTCTCAGCACCACCGTCGAGTTTAACGCGGGCGGTCAGTTGAGAGTTCTTCCAAGCAGTCACCATGGCCTGGGCCTTATAGGTCTGGCCGGAGAGGAGGTAGCCGCTTTCAGCAAACACCTTGGCACCGATTTCATCAAAGGTGAAGTCAGTAGCGTGGATGTCCGACATTAATTCGGTAATGGCATTCAACTCTGCGGTTTGGGCTTCAGAGATAATCTTGTTCAACAAGGTCACGTCAGCAACCAACACAGTGTGGTGGAAGTTATGATATTCCCAGCTGTCTTGCACCATGTCGGTTGAACCAGGATAATAGCTAATCTTGGCACCATAGTAGTCACCATCAAAAGAAAGCTTCTTAAGTTGGCTCTCAGTGTAGCCATTTGCAAGCAAATAATCTTTCGAACCGAAGATACTATCAGTGATAAGACCGATTTGCTGAAGATGTTCCGGACCTGCGGCTTCAATCAACTTGTGGCGGAATCTCTTCATTTTTTCAGAAAGATCGTATGCTTTGCCACCATTGCCGGGACCCTCGGGGTTACCCATCATGATTTCAGTGGGTTGGTTGTAACCGTCTCTCGACTTCACCTTGGAGGTGTTGATGTCGTAGATAGTACGTCCATTGAGGGTGGTGTTAGAGTTCTTCAACAATCCTCTTTCATTAATAGCCATCTGGATTGCTTCTTCATCCGAAGTAGCCTTAGCGAGTTCAACTTGCTTCACCAAATCCCATTTCAAGGCTTCGACGTAGTTGATGAAATCCGTGGCTTCCTCTCTCAAAGCTTGGGCCTTTTCCCAATAGGGACCGACCTTCTCTTGATCGAGGCCATACTGCTCCTCAAAGGCAGCATATTTCTGGCTAATCTGATTCGAGAGGGTGATGTTTGTAGTTTGCACACCCGTATTCACTGTGTCGAAGGCATCCAAGATGTCCTTCGAGACATTCATTGCTAACAAGGCAGTATAGACCAGGTACATCATACCGATCATTTTCTGTCTTGGGGTTTCTTTATAGCCTGCCATAATTCTTACTCCTTTTTTATATTAAACAATCAGTTTCGAGTAGAATTATGCCTTGATATTCATTGCTGACAACATTCCACCATAGACATTGTTCAAAGCGGACAAGCGCTGTTGCAACTGGGTCAACTGCTGGTTGAGTTGACCGGCGTTCTGTGATGAAGCGTTGAGGTTTTCCATGTACTTGTTCATAGTTTCGGTCAACTTCTTGCTGGCAGCTGAAGTCTGCTCGGCACCTTGCAGTTGCAACTCATAGATAGAGTTGAGCGAAGTCATGCTGCTGGCAACTTTCTTGATGGTGTTGGCATCGAGAGCGCTGAAGTCGAGCTTGCCCAAAGAATCGGAAAGTTTCTGGTTGGTTTGGACGTATGCATTCGAGAATTCAGAGATTGACTTCGTGGCGCGGTCCATGGCAGTGGCATAGTTGGTAGTAGCAGCCAAAGCATTGGAGATGTCGGCCATCTGACCAGCATTTTCAGCCAATTTGTCAATACCTCTACCAAGTTTCTTGAAGGTGTCTTCAGAGACATTCATCTTTTCAAGCATCTTGCTCAGCATGGCATCTTCAGCGCCAGTGAGATTGCTGGAAGAGGCGCCTGTTGTGGCAAACTGAGTACGCGTTTTTCCATCCCATTCTTCGTCAAGTTCAACGAAAACGTTGTCCCATGCATATTCGACATGCTGTGGCTCAAAAGCCGACATAAAGAAGATCAATGCCTCGATACCCAGACCGAGAGCCAGCATAAAGTCAGCACCAGGAATGTGGGTCAGTTTGAAGTAAGCACCGATCATAACCACGGATGCGCCCCAACCATAGAGGTATCCCATAAAGGTTTTGAACTTTCTCGAAGTGAGGAATTGTTGGAATTTGCTAAGTTCTTTCTTTGCCATGACAATTTGAATTTAAGTTGATTATTTTATTTATTTAATTAATTGATTTCTTTGTTTGTTTATCTGTACACTCTCGACATTCTCGGATTGTCGCCCTTGTTACGGCCTAAGTAAGGCTGGATGCAACGGAAGCCCGTGTAGCAGTTGGCTGAATCTTGATATTGATAGTCGCGGGTAGTGACTTGCATATAATAGGAAATGTCCTTCCATGAGCCACCACGCACCACTTTACGCTTCATGACCGGCGGGTCGTCGATTTTTGCGTTGTAGGTATAGTTGGGGTTCATGTCCCAAGTGAAGTTATAGGAATTGGGATCGTAAGCGGTGTTGGTCCACTCGGCCACATTACCAGCCATGTCGTAAAGACCCCAGCCGTTGGGCGGGTAGCAACCCACGACGAGGGTGCGCAGACCACCGTCGGCAAGGTAGTTACCTCTTCTCGGCTTGAAGTTGGCCAAGAAGCAACCTTTGGCGTTGTTGGGGTTAGGACCGCCCCACGGATAAGGATTCAACATCTGACCGCCACGAGCAGCCCATTCCCATTCGGTTTCGGTAGGCAGACGGAACTCCGACACGTCAATGCCCTTACGCGTGCGCAGGTAGGCGTTGAGCAATTCGGTACGCCACACGCAGAAAGCGCGAGCCTGTTGCCAAGTGACACCGACCACCGGATAGTTGTCGTAAGCCGGATGCCAGAAATAACGCTCCGTCATCGGGTCGTTGAATGAATAGCTATAGTCGTGAATCCAGCACAGCGTGTCAGGATAAACGTTGATGACCTCGGCACGGGCATAGACCGAACGGTCGCTATAGCCCTGCTTACGGTTCGTCCAAGCACCCTTTCTGTCGACATTAATACCTGCATCGGCTTCGCCAATCGAATAATCGTTGCCCACCAGCTTGTCCTCAGAAAAGTCTTTCTTGGCAGCGGCGACCATGTCGAACCAGAAATAGGAGTAGTACAGTTTTCTCGTGTCGATTTCCTTTCTGCGGAAATATCTCTCATGTTCAGGAAGGTACATTGGTTCGAGAGCTTCACGAACTTCCTGTTCCTTGCTGTTCCAATCGAGTTTTTCCTTCCAATTCAACCTCGGCGGATCATACACCTCACCCGTCTTGCTCTCGGTGATGGCATATCTGTCCGGGAAGTTGTCAGCAAGGATTCTTCTTGCGATGGAGTCTCTCACCCAATAAACGAACTGACGGTATTCGTTGTTGGTGATTTCGGTTTCGTCCATGAAGAATGCCGAAACTGACACCGTTTTGGGTTCGTTCAGGAATGAGCCTGTGATGTCTTCACCACCTACGCCCATTGTAAAATTACCCTGCGGGACAAAAACCATCCCATACGGGTCAGGCTGATTAAAGGTTTTGTTGGACTTTCTTACTCCAACCAACTCGCCTTGATTTGAATTACCACAGCCTGCAAGCAGCAGCGCAATGGAAAAAACGAACAATAGTCTTTTCATCTTCTTGACAATGATATGATTACTATTTTTATTTATTTATTCTTGCTTTACTTTTGTCGGCCCGATTTCGCCATTTTCTACCGACGGTTTAGTATTAAAAACCGCCAAAATTAGAAAATATTATGTTCTATCGGCCCATTTTTTTCATTTTTTTTCGATTTTTTTATTCTCAATGCGAATTAATCCGAATTAAAACGACCTCAATTTCGCCCCAAATTCATCACAAATACCTAACGCTTCGGTAGTCTCTCGGGGTCCTGTCAAGGTCAAGTTTGAAACAATAACTTAGTGCTATCTCATGTGAGCCCGGCACACCCAAGCCCATGGTATTAATATCGTATGCATATCCAACTGTGATGTCCTTGATGGTGAGCCCCACCATGAGGCCAACGGATTCCTGCGGACGGTAGTTGACACCCAAAGAGAAGAGGTCCCTGTAGACGACCTTCATGCTGGCATTCAATTGTGTGGAGGCGATGTCGCTCATCACACTCACCGAAGGCACAAAAGTAAATGAAGGTATGTCCTCGAAACGGAAGGGCCAACCTGCAATCAAATAGAAGGTTCTGTCAGTAGTAAAACTGGCACTCGTCTCCGAATTGTCGCTAAGGGATTTGGTCATGCTTTGGAGCACGTTGACGACCGAGACACCTATATAAAACGACTCAGGAATTTGCCAGAAAATGCCCGCATTGAAATCGAACAGCAGGTCACTCTCCTCGCCCAAACCTTGGAGAAGCGGGTCGCCTTCGCTGGTGGGATGAAGCTGTGAGAAATCGACGGAGCGGTTGAGCATTGTCCCTGCCAAACCGATACCCAACACAGAGCCACCCAAATCCATGTGGAAGGAATAGCCCAATCCTACATTGACGTTATTCTCGAATCCGAGTTTGTCCTGCATCACCGAAAAGCCGAGGCCGCCGTGCAAAAAACGAAGGGGCATGTCACCCGTCAACAAAAACGTCTTTGGGGCGACGTCGTTGCCATCATTATCGACGAAACCTGCCCATTGCATACGATACAGTCCCATCAAATTAATCCCTTCACTCATTCCATTGAAAGCAGCATTGGCGTAGGCATAGGAATTGGAGAAGTTGGTGAAAATGGGAGCTTGTTGGGCCACGGCATCACCCGCCATCCAAAACACGACAAACAACAGGAGAATATGTCTTATTTTGCTTTTCAATTGCAACATCGTTGACGAGATTGAAGCCGCTAAAATACAAAAAATAGTATTCTCTCGGCAATTAATTTTGACCTAAATTATTAATTCGCTGATTATTAGTTTTCTAAAATTCAATATTTAATTCCATTCAAAATTTCGGCCTTACAACCTACTTGAAGAGCCTGATAATATCATTGCCATTGGCTAAGATGACCAATCCCAACACGATGATGAGACCCACGGTTTCGGCCACTTCCATAAACTTGTCACTGGGTTTGCGGCGCGTGATAATCTCAACCAACAGGAAGAGAATGTGGCCTCCGTCCAAAGCAGGAATGGGCAGGATGTTCATCACGGCGAGGGCGATGGACAAGAAGGCCGTCATGCGCCAGAAGATGCTCCAAATCCACTGGTCAGGGAAAATCTTTCCGATGCTGATGAAGCCACCAACACTCTCGTAAGCCTTGGTCTTGGGAGAGAAGATGAGCTTGACCTGCTTCCAATAGTCATTTAGCTCGTCGAAGGTCTTTGAGAAGCCAGCGGGAATGGCCTGGAAGAAGGTGTATTCCTTGGTCTCAATCTCATAATAATCAGGCAGATAAGTCCTGCAATAGGCACCTATCACGCCCTCTTCGGGAAGATGCATGGCCAAGGTGACTGTGTCGCGGTCGCGCAACACAATGACTTCAATATCTTGATTCTTGAACTGCTTGATGTTTTTTACAAAATCCTGATAATAAGGTGTTTCTATCTCATTAATGCCGATGATAGCATCGCCTTCCCTCAGCCCACCGACCTGAGCGGCAGAATTGTCCATCACTTGGTCAACCACGAAGGGGAAACGATATGTGATGAAATTGGGATCCTGCGAGCTGAGCAGCTTGGTGACCGCATCTTCGGGCAAATTAATGACCGTATCTCTTCCATTACGTTTCACCTCAACTGCCTTGGCCTTGTCGAGGATGATTTGCATGGGGATGTCCTGGAATCTCTCGATTTCTTCGCCATCGACGGACAGGATCTGGTCGCCGTCGCGGAAGCCCAGCTCAAAACCCAGGCTATCGACGCTGATACCATACTTGTTGACTTCGGTAGTAGGAAGATACTGTTCGCCTTCCTTGGTGAGCAGGCCGATATAGATGACGAAAGCCAGCATCACGTTCATAAACACACCCGCAACCATGATGATGAAACGTTGCCAAGCGGGTTTGGAGCGGAACTCCCAAGGCTGAGCGGGTTGCTGCATCTGCGACTTGTCCATCGACTCGTCGATCATGCCAGCGATTTTGTTGTAACCACCCAGCGGGAACCAGCCGATGCCGTATTCTGTCTCATCACTGCGGCGCCAGTCGTCCTCGGACAAGGTGCTAAGGTCGATGGGCTCGTAGTTTTTCTGCTTCTTCCCTGCGGCGTCTTTGTATTCAGTGACTGTGTATTTCTCGGGGACATTCTTCGAGAAAAACTTGAAGCGCCATTTGCCGTTCACCTTCTTGCAACGGAAGAGCGAAAAGCCCCAATCGAAGAAGAGGTAGAATTTTTCCACGCGGGTCTTGAAAGCCTTTGCGGCAAGGAAATGGCCCAACTCGTGGACGAAAATCAAAATAGAGAGGGAAAGGAAGAATTGTAATACCTTAATTAATATAGTCATTGTTTAATGTTGATTTGTTGACTGTTTAATCGTTTAATTGTTGATTGTTTAATTGTTTAATTGTTGACTGGCTTCGGGCTTCGGGGCCTTCGATACTTCGACAAGCTCAGCACTCAGGCACTCTCTGCTTTTGTTTAAGGTCCCTGAGCCTGTCGAAGGGCCGTCTCTTATTGCCAATACATTATCTTATAGTTCTACAAAAAAGTGTGCAAAGATAAGGATTTTTAGTTACCGTTGGGATTATTAATCGTCATATATTCAGCGGGATTAATGGCGATGCCACTGCGCCACAGCTCAAAATGCAGGTGTTCTGATTCCTCCGCCTCACCCGAGCGACCCAAAATGGCAATGGCCTCCCCTGCCTTGACGTAGTCGCCTTCCTTCTTTAGCAAGGTCGCATTATGCTTATACACAGAGAAATAGCTATCTTCGTGTTGGATACCGATGCAATAGCCGTTGTTGATGCTCCAAGTGGAAAACACCACTGTGCCATCCAAGGTGGCATTAATAATCTGGTCGCCGTCGGTGACAATGTCGACACCAAAATGTCCATCATCAGGATTAAAGCCCTTAATAATGGTGCCAGTGAGCGGGACAAAGAAGTTTTTCACCAATGAACTTGGTTTGGCAGGCGGCAGATAGTCGTCACCGAAAAGGTTATATTGGCTTTGGGCCTCATACTCCGCACGAAGCAGGCTGTCCTGCACGGACTTTTTCAATGTAATCGTGTCAGTAACACCTTTAGGCAGCGGTTCATAGATATTAATCGATGCCAAGGCACTGTCGGCGGCGAAGTCATAGCCTTCGACGATTTTTTTCAGATTCTCAAAATAAACGTCCTTTTTCATCATTTCATTTTCAATCGAGTCGGCACGAAGGTTGAGTTCATACACTTCTCGGTTGAGGTTGGTATCGGTATAGCCCGGAATGTATTCGCGCAAAGGCGTGAAGGCAATAATGAAGGTCGTGATGATGATAAGCAGCAGGGCAATGCCGATGATGACGAGAATCAGATTCAGCAAATTCAGCTTGAAGCCCAATATTTCCTTTTGGGATTCGTCATGCCTCAACAAAAAGTCGTATTTCCGATTCAGTTTCTTCAAAGAAACATTGCGGAGGTTGGGTTTCCTATGCTTATTATTTTGAGGGGTTTCTGACATTTTGCTATGTGATAGGTCACTTCATTATTAATAATCGGCAAAATTAGGAAAAAATTGCGGAACAGCTGAAAACTTTGATAATCTACCGCAAAAAAGGAAAACGAAATGCCACAAAAAAGGAAAATGAATTTTGTAAATAATTAAAAAATAAGTATTTTTGCAGCCGAAACAAACCACAAAAAAAATGGTTTATCTACATCGCACATCTGACATCATTTTGAAAGAAAGGCTTGAGGCCTTCGGAGCCGTATTGATAGAAGGACCAAAATGGTGCGGCAAAACAACCACCACCGAACAAATCGCAAAAAGTGTCATCAAACTGCAAGACCCCGATATGCGCAACGAGTATCTTGCCACGGCTGCCTCAAAACCATCGTTGTTGTTACAAGGCGAAACACCACGGCTTATCGATGAATGGCAAGACGCTCCCGTCATTTGGGATGCGGTTCGTACAATGGTGGACAAGCGAAACCTTCCCGGGCAATTCATTCTGACAGGATCGAATGCCGTTGACAAAAAAGCCATCTTTCACTCAGGCACAGGCCGTATTTCCCGAATGAAAATGCTTCCCATGAGCCTATGGGAATATGGTGAATCGAATGGGAAAATCTCACTTCAACAGTTATTTGACGACCCAACATTGGACATTGATGGCATCACTTCTGATATGCAGGTGGAAGACCTTATCTTCGCCGCATGTCGCGGAGGATGGCCTGCAACCATCAATATCAAGTCGGATAAGGCAAAACTCTTTGTGGCAAGGGATTACGTTGATTCCGTGTGCAAAGAGGACATTTCCCGAATCGACGGCGTACAACGCGATGAAAGAATTGCCAAGAAACTGCTTCGCAGTTATGCCAGAAACATTTCGACATTGGCCAAACAAACTTCCATCCTCGCCGATATAGTTTCCTCGGGCGAAGTTTCGCTGACCAAACCGACTTTTGAGGATTACGTCAAGGCGTTGGAAAGGCTCTTTGTTATTTGCGACATCGACGCTTGGTGTCCAGCCATCCGAAGCAAGACTGCCATCCGAAGCGGCCATAAACGGGCGTTCATCGACCCATCCATAGCAGTTGCCGCATTGGAAATTACTCCAGAAGCCCTGCACACCCAACTCAAGACTTTCGGTTTCATCTTTGAGCAAATGTGTGTCAGGGACTTAAAAGCCTATACTCCTGATTTCGATAGCCATTTGTCTTATTACCGCGACCGTTACGGATTGGAGGCCGACCTTGTCCTTCACCTGAATGACGGGCGATATGCTTTGATTGAATGTAAACTTGGCAGCCAAGAGATAGAAGAAGGAGCTGGACATTTGCTTGAATTGCAAAGTCTTGTCCGTGAGTATAACAAAAAGGAAAAGCAAGTTCCCCTTCGCGAGCCTGACTTATTAATCATCCTCACGGGCGGCAAAATGGCCTACACCCGCAACGATGGGGTGAAGATTATTCCATTGGCGGTATTGAAGCCTTGATTTATTCTTTTGAATATAAGCAAAAAGGCCGACCGCTTTCGCAGTCAGCCTTTTGCTCGTTTCCATTATGTGACTTGGGACGCGGGACTAAAAGACGCGGGACACGAGACTACCTTGTTCGCAGGTCTTTCCGCATTCCTAATTCCGCATTCTGCATTCTGCATTCAGAATTACATCATTCCGTCCATTCCGCCGCCCATGGGCATAGGAGGTGTAGGAGGCGTAGGCTCCTTGTGATTGCTGATGACGCACTCGGTGGTCAACAGCATGCCAGCGATAGAAGCAGCGTTCTCCAAGGCGACTCTCGACACCTTAACAGGATCGATGACACCAGTGCTGAGCAAGTTCTCATAGACCTCAGTACGGGCATTGAAGCCGAAGTCGTTCTTGCCTTCCATGACCTTGTTGACGACGACCGAGCCTTCGAGGCCGGCGTTTTCAACAATCTGACGCAGCGGCTCTTCCAAGGCGCGCTTAATGATGGCGATACCCGTGGTCTCGTCCTCGTTTTCGCCCTTCATCTTCTCGATGGCCTTGATGGCGCGGATGAAACCGACACCGCCGCCAGGGATGATACCCTCTTCGATGGCAGCGCGAGTGGCGTTCAAAGCGTCCTCGACGCGGTCTTTCTTTTCCTTCATCTCGACCTCAGAGGCGGCACCCACGTAGATGACTGCCACGCCGCCGGCCAACTTGGCCAGACGTTCTTGCAGTTTCTCGCGGTCGTAGTCGCTCGTGGTGGTCTTGATTTGGGCCTTGATTTGGTTGGTGCGGCCTTCGATGTCCTTCTTGGCACCATGACCGTTCACGATGGTGGTGTTGTCCTTGTTGATGCTGACCTTGTCAGCCTGACCCAACATTTGCAGGGTGGCATCCTCAAGTTTGTAGCCCTTCTCTTCGCTGATGACAGTGCCACCAGTCAGGATGGCGATGTCTTCCAGCATCTCTTTACGACGATCACCGAAGCCAGGAGCCTTGACGGCTGCGACTTTCAGCGAGCCACGCAGACGGTTGACGACCAAGGTAGCCAAAGCTTCACCGTCGATGTCCTCAGCGATGATGATGAGGGCACGACCGGTTTGCAAGGTCTTTTCGAGCACGGGCAGCAAGTCCTTCATCACGGAGATCTTCTTGTCGTAGATCAAGATGTAAGGATTCTCATAGACGGCTTCCATCTTCTCGGTGTTGGTGACGAAGTAAGGCGAGATGTAGCCACGGTCGAACTGCATACCTTCGACGACGTCGACGTAGGTGTTGATACCCTTGGCGTCCTCAACGGTAATGACGCCTTCTTGTTTCACCTTGCTCATTGCCTCGGCGATAAGGCCGCCGATTTCGCTGTCGTTGTTGGCAGAGATGGTAGCCACTTGTTTGATCTTCTCGTTGTCGCCATCGACCTTCACCGACATCTTCTTCAACGAAGCGACCACAGCGGCAACAGCCTTGTCGATACCACGCTTCAGGTCAAGCGGGTTGGCACCGGCGGTGACGTTTTTCAGACCCGTGGCCACGATGGCTTGAGCCAACACGGTGGCAGTAGTAGTACCATCACCAGCGAGGTCGTTGGTCTTGGAAGCCACTTCCTTCACCAACTGAGCACCCATGTTCTCAACGGGGTCGATGAGTTCGATTTCCTTGGCGACCGTCACACCGTCCTTGGTGATTTGGGGAGCGCCATACGACTTTTCGATGACCACGTTACGACCTTTGGGGCCGAGGGTCACCTTCACTGCGTTTGACAATGCGTCGACACCTTTCTTCAGGCCGTCACGCGATTCGATATTGAAAAGAATGTCTTTTGCCATGATATTTGTTGTTTATTTGTTGACTGTTGAAGTGTTTAATTGTTGTTTGACACGGGACTGCGGGACTCGTGACGCGGGACGGTCTCGCGTCCAATAGTCTCGTGTCTCACGTCTATTTAGATGATTGCGATAACGTCGTTTTCACGCATAATCATGTAATCCTTGCCGTCGAGATGGAACTCGGTGCCAGCGTATTTGCCATAGATGACAGTGTCACCGACCTTCAGGGTCATTTGGTTGTCTTTCGTGCCAGGACCCACAGCTACGACGGTTCCTTGTTGGGGTTTCTCTTTGGCGGTGTCAGGGATGATGATACCGCTAGCGGTTTTCTGTTCGGCGGCTGCGGGCTCGATGACCACGCGGTCGGCCAGAGGTTTGATTGATAATTTTGCCATAATTATTCTGATTTAAAATTTAATGATTCAAAATTGACTTCGTCGAATGCTTTGCATTTCAAAGATTGAACGGCGGGGGTTAGTCACATTTCGTGCCAAAGTGGAAAATGGCAGGGTTTTGTCAGTCGGGGTGACAAAGTGACACAAAAAGGGTTTATCTTTGCACTCGAATTCGACGACCATGTCAAACATCAACGACGAGCGGAAAATCAACGAGCGGTACAAGATGATGACAGAACAGCCCGTCAGGCGGCTGATCCTCAAGCTGGCTGTACCCACCATCATTAGCATGCTCGTGACCACCATTTACAATATGGTGGACTCGTTTTATGTGGGTCATTTGAGCACCGAGGCCGTGGCAGGCGTAGGCGTTTCGTTTGCCTACATGGCCTTTATTAATGCCTGCGGATTCTTTTTCGGGCATGGCTCGGGCAACTACATCTCGCGGGCTTTGGGGGCAAAACAGGGACAGAATGCAGGTCGTATGGCGGCCACAGGCTTCTTCACACCATTAATTGTAGGTGCCCTTGTGGGTTGGAGTTGTCTGCTGTTCATCTCGCCTCTATCGCGGGCCATGGGCGCCACCGACACTATCCTCCCCTACGCCAACAACTACCTGCGGTTCATCCTCCTTGCCACGCCTTTCATGATGTCGTCGCTGACGCTCAACAACCAGCTGCGACTACAAGGCAACGCCCGCTTCGGCATGATTGGCATCGCCTCAGGCGCCATCCTCAACATCATCCTCGACCCCATTTTTATCTTTGTACTTGACTTGGGTGTCAGTGGAGCTTCGTTAGCTACAGCGGTGAGTCAGTGCTTCGGCTGGTGCATTTTGCTTTGGGGCACTTCGCGACCTGGCAATGTCCACATCAAATTCAAGAACTTCACCCCTACCCTATACTATTACAAGGAAATCACGCGGGGCGGTTTGCCCTCTTTGGCACGACAGGCTTTGTCGGTGGTGGCCACCATCAGCCTCAATCGTATGGCGGTGCATTATGCCTTGCCCGGCAACGAAGCCTCAACGGTGGCTGCCTTTACCATCGTGTCGCGCATCACCATGTTCTGTTTTGCCGTTGTCATTGGGTTCGGGCAAGGTTTCCAGCCCGTGTGTGGCTATAACTATGGCGCCAAACTCTATGCGCGTGTCAAGGAGAGTTATATGTTTTGCATCACACTTTCCACGGCATTTCTGATTGTCTTAGCATCGGTGGTCTACATTTTCGCTCCCGACATCATTTCATGGTTCCGTGGCGAGGACCCCGAGCTCATCCGCGTGGGCAGTCAAGCTTTGCGCTGGCAGTGCATCGCTTTCCCGCTGATGGGTATGTGCACTGCGACCAACATGCTGTTCCAAAACATCGGCTACACCTGGCAAGCCACCTTGCTCTCGATGTGCCGTCAGGGCTTGTATTTTCTGCCTGCGGTCTTCATCATGTCGTGGCTTTGGGGCATCACAGGCCTCGAAGCCGCCCAAGCCGTCGCCGATGTTTGCACCTTCTTGACCTCGCTGCCATTTGCTATTTGGATTAGCAGGGAACTTAGCGCGAAGTCACAAAAGTGTCCATAACTCGAAATTTTGTTGAGATATGGACACTTTTGGGTGTTATTGTCGAAATAATTTGGCCGTGACAACCATAAACAAACGGCTGCCACGGTGCTTCGACAGGCTCAGCAACCTTGTGACAGCCCTACACCACCCTGCCCAGGCTGTAAGGCTGTCGTACCACGGCAGCCGCATGATTCATTCGCGCATTGCAAATGTTGATATTCAGGACTTTTGAGTTGCAAAATTCGGAAAAACAAGGAGAACAGGATATCTCCCGAGAACCGCTTCTTCCGCCTTGATGCGGGATTCCGCCTGATGGATGGCCAAGTCCATACCTTCCTGGCTTTTCAGACCTATCGGTTTGTTTAGCGATTATTGTTAGACAATCCGTCGAGGACATCAATGCGACACCCTCGACGGATATGAAGTCAAATGTATAGGAAATCTATCAACCTTTGAAGGTCTGATTGACTTGATTGACGACATTCTTCACTTCCTTCTCGAAGCGGTTCACACCTGCCAAGGCGACGATATGAGCCAAACCGGAGACGATGATGGAGATGCCGATGAGGGTTGTGAGCGTCTTGGCAGTGACGTCAAGATTCTTGAGGCCGAAGAAGCCGAGGACGGCACCAACGATACCCAGCAACAGGATGGCCCACCATGAGGGGAAACCCACCTTCTTGTAATCAAAGCTCTGGACAGCCACACTAATACCCTCGATAATCACCCAAATGGCGAACATGACCGGGAGTGACACGGCGGCACCAAAAATGTTGAACAATATGAAGAAGCCGAAGAAGATTTCAAGCAAAGCCATCAAAATGCGGGAAGCACTGTTGGGCATGAATGCCTGCGTCCTGAAAGTGAACACCATTCTAAAGATACCCGAGAAGAGGGTCAACAAACCCAGAATCCATGCCGTGGAAAGAAGGGTAATGTCGGGTCTCATGATGCAGATGACGCCAAGGGCGATGAGAAGGATACCTGAAATGCAGAGCCAAATTTTTTTACTTGTCTTCATAATTTGAACAATTTAATTTGTTGATTAATTTGATATTAGATAATTTTCGTCTTCATTGTTTATTGAAATCGGCGATAAAAATACAAAAAAACCGCAGATACGGACACTTATAAATCACAAAAAGTGTCCATAACTCGATATTTTGTTGAGATATTGACACTTTTGAGTGTTATTATCGAAATAATTTTGCCGTGACGACCATAAACAAAACGGCTGCCACAGTGCTTCTACAGGCTCAGCAACCTTGTGACAGCCCTACACCACCCCGCCCTTGTAGGGCTGTCGTACCACGGCAGCCGCATGATTCATTCGCGCATTGCAAATGCTGGTAATTCAGGCTTTATGAATTACAGATTCGGAAGAACGGGTCTATGTTATCAAAGATATATTCGTTGCCTGTTACCATATAGTACTATAAATCTTTAATACTCGAATATCTCATCGCCTAATAAATCCTTTATAACCGGGTGTTTCCAGTAGATATGAGTTACTTCTTCTGTTTCGCAAGTACGAGGGTCTATTATTTCACTGTTAGTCTGTCCACAACCCACTATTTGTAGGTTTGTAGATTTAGATAGAAGTTTTGCAGCTTCAGCAAGATAAACATCGAGTTTATCCTTTTCATTTGTGTCATTGTCATCGCAATCTTGGTAAGCCTCACTAATCTCAGCCATCTTCGTTTGAATGTCTGGCAAGTACCAATCGGTCACTGACTGTTTTTCTTCTACAACAAGCCCCGATGAACTATTAATGCTGACTATTCTTTGGTATGGATTATAACGAGGGTCACCATGGCTATTATAATCCATTGGCATAAACAAGGCAATGTCGAAAACCTTTCCTCCTTGATTGTCCGATTTGAAATTCAAGTCGAAGACATCCTCCATCTTTCCTGTTTCCTTATTCATCACTACAATCTTGTAAGGAATTCCGCTGTTGTTTTGCAGTTCGTCATAATCCTTAAGATGTTTGAAATCAATGTTGGTCGTGACATCAATACGGCATGGTTTGTTGTCAAGGAAACCTGAGAAATCGCACTTTATCCCATAGTCAAGAGATGGTGTCAGACCAAACTCACGTTGGTAACCTGTGAAGAAATCGAGTTCTGCCTTTAGGCCATACCATGCTGGTTTTGGCAAAGTAGTATATTGTTTGTTGAGATAATGGTAAGCTTTCCTTTTCCCATCCCTATGAAGGATAGCAAAAGTCATATTTTTGATTCCGTTATATAAATGCGCTGGATGTGCCATCTATTTTCCTTGTAAACGATTCGAATTTTATTATTTCCAGTATATTTCGATGCTATGACTGAAATGTTCTGTAATTAGATGAAACAATACCTAACTTATTTGCCACATCTTCGATATGCTTTATCTCTTTATCGTTGTGATATGAGAACTCCCACTGGGTTGTCGCATTCACACATTTTTTCACTTCAATGAAATAGGGCATGTCTACATCTGCTATTGAGTGACCTATCACCACCACCTCATCTACATTTGCCAGCCCATCAAAAAAAACATGATTCTTTCCTATTATCTGTTTCGTCTTCTTCTCCAGCCTGTTTATTGTTTTCACGATAGCCCTGTAGTTGGCTTCGTGGTCATAGAAGTCCTCTTTTATATTTGGTGGCATGGAGGCTGGGGTGTTATGCCCAACTATCAGCTCATCACCTTTCGACGCTCTTCCATGAATATGCACTATTTTATCATCAACAATCCCATATATCATTTCCAAGGTATCAGAATAGTTGAATGTCAAAAACACGTCTGTTGGGTCAAAACTAAAACGCTTCAACGGCGCAACGCCAGTCAAGTTTATACTCTCGCACCATTCCGTAAAGGTCTTGCTGAACTTCTCACAAATCTCCACGAAGTGATACTGCACCTCCGCCTCTACCTCTTCAACAGAGCGTGTCACATGATCCATATCCAAGGTGTGCCCTTCCCGAAGGAAGTCGTATATCGCTTTCACATTGTATTTTCCCAACGCCCCTTCCAAATCCGACCACAAAAGATTCGATGGGTTTCCTGACACATTGCCGAAATAGTATTCCAACATCCTCATCATCCACGCTTCGCCTTTCAGCTTCAGGAACTCATGATAATCCCAATAGCGAGTTGACAATCCATGCGCCAAGTCAAAACCATTACCAATAATATAAAGTTTCATACTATATAATGCGTCTCGAAGTTTGAACCACTGATATGCGAGGTTAGGGTGGTTTTCGTTTGCTGGTTAGCGTTTTAAAATATTTTGAATTTGCAGATTCACTACATTAGGAACAAAGCGAAGAATGCGCTTTCTCTGGCCGTTCCGATTTCTCCCGGAATGGCAGGGGCAAAAATAGGGAAATTTTCTTTTGGGTGGAGAGAAAAGAAGCAAATCTTTCACAAATCTGCCGAAAATACCGTTTCCATTTGGAGAATATTGGTATTTTTGCGGCGATAAAACAATGTTAGGAACATGACAGCATTAGAATTAAATGCGGAATTGTACCGCGCAATGGGTGAGATTGCCGATGATGAGACTTTGTTGGTCAAGGTGCTGTATTTTGTGAAGGGACTTGCACCTGCAAAAAAGTCTAAGGACAAAAAGCATGGTATGGATGAAAATGAAAGATTGGATGCCGCATTGGCAAGGTTTCACAAGGATTGGGGCGGCGATGGCAGTGCTCAGGAGATTGCTGATGAATTAAGGCACAATGTGGTAAACAATAGAACCATAGAAGATTGGTGACCATGCAGACACACGAGACATATCTTTTGGACACTTGCATTTGCATAGCTCTAATCAAGGGAAATGCTACAGTTGTGGAGCATATCAGACAGGTAGGGTACACCAACTGTAAAATTTCCGAAATAACACTTGCTGAATTGTATTTTGGCGCAGTCAAGTCAGGGCACCAGAAACACTTTGAAGATGTCTATGAAATCAAGGATCTCTTTGAACAATACCCCATTTCTAATAGCCTGAAGGAATATGGTGAAATTCGTTGGCAATTGGAGCGCACGGGAATGAAAATCGACCATTTTGACACGCTCATCGCTGCAACAGCTCTTCAGGAAGATTTTATTCTTGTAACGGGCAACATAAAACATTTCAATCGTATCCCTGGGTTGCGAATTGAAAACTGGATGGAGTAAGTTTGGGATTCCCAAATACCTCACCGCGAAGTCACTTTAGAATGCGTGACTTTTCCATTCTTCCATTTACATTCCACCACCTTGCCACCACGAGCGCAAAGCCCCTTAAAATAGCCATCTTTCCATACCGATGGCAAGGCGGGCAGTAATTCTAGTTCGCCATCATGGCTTTGCAGCAGCATCTCGGCAATACCCGCCGTGCCGCCAAAGTTGCCGTCGATCTGGAGAGGTGGATGAGCGCAGAAGAGATTGGAATAGGTGCCTGCTGAATGGCTTCCGTCAAGATGGAGTGCCGGCTCGAGCAGGTTCCTCAATAGATGATAGGCATGGTCGCCGTCGTGAAGGCGTGCCCAGAAACAGATTTTCCATGCCCTCGACCAGCCCGTGCCTTCGTCGCCACGGCGACGTAAGGTCTCGCGACAGGCATCCATTAATTCTGGCGTCTTCGATTGAGTCAGCATCGTGCCAGGATACAAACCAAAGAGATGCGACACATGGCGGTGCTGCGGCTCCACTTCCTTATAATCCTTCAGCCACTCCTGCAGATAACCCTGCTCGCTGACCTGCATCGGCGGAAAATGTGATTTTGCAGTTGTTAGGCTATCAACGAAAGATGCGTCAACACCCAATATGCTCGCAGACTGACAAACAGCATCATACAGCTCGCTGACAATCTGCACGTCCATTGTGCTACCCATACATACACTGACGGCGGTGCTATCGTTGAGCCAGAAAGCGTTTTCGGGTGATGTAGTCGGGGCGGTGACAAGCCAGCCGTGCTCGGGCTCCACTATCATCGCGTCGAGGAAAAACTGTGCCGCCTCTTTCATTAATGGATAGGCTTCTCGCAAAAATGCCGTGTCCTGCGTGAACTCAAAATGCTGCCATGCATGGAGGGCTAGCCAAGCCCCGCCTGTATTGGTCGCGCCCCATGAAGGATGCTCACCTGGTGCTGTGAAGCCCCAAGGGTTGCAGACCACATGTGCGGTCCAGCCTCGGGCACCGTAGAAGTCACGAGCCGTCTTTCTTCCTGAAGGCATTAATCCCTCAGCAAAGTGAATTAATGGCAGATGCAGCTCCGAGAGGTTGCAGACCTCGCAGGGCCAGTGGTTCATCTCCACATTGATGTTCAGGTGGTAGTCACCGTTCCAAGGCGTTTGGATAGTGTTGGCCCACAGTCCTTGCAGGTTGGGTGGCAGCAGGTCCTCGCGGGTGGAGCTGATGAGGAGATAACGCCCATAGTGGAAATAACAGGTAGGCAGCCAAGGGTCGTCATTGACAAGGAAGTCTTTCCAATGGTCTTCCAAGGTCAGGTCTTGTTTCTCTTTAGGGTCGCCAATCATCAACTCCACGCGGTCGAACAGCTCGTGATGGGCTTTTAGGTGGTCATTCTTCACCGCTTCAAAGCCTTTTGCCATGGCATTTTGCAGGTGTTCGTTGACGTATGTTTCTGGGTTGTCACACATGAAATCTGTTGCAGCGCAGAAATAGATGACGGTTTCATTGTTTTCGACAACTGTTTGTGCCTTAGCATAATATCGCATTCCTTCCATGCCTTCAACGTTGCTGTCCAGCTGGCCAAACATAATGACGCTGTCAGCATAGGTGAAAACCTCTGCTTTTTCAGGACGGGAGAGATTTACTTTTAGGGTCGGCCCTTCGACGGGCTCAGGGACCTTAGATTCGCCAGGCTCAGGGACCTTAACTTTTATCACCGAAACATCATCCTTGCGGGAAATGAAAGCCTCGCGCTCGTAGTGTTGACTACCTTTATCAAAAGAAACCTTGTGGATGGCATCATTGAAGCAAAGCGTTCGCTTATAATTGATTACGGAATCCGAATTTGGATATTGATATTCGATGGTCATATTGCCCAAGGTCTGGTAACAACCAAAAGGTACCTTTGCGCCTTGACCGTGGCCCGAACCTTGACCCCCACAGACGAAAGTCTCATACATCAGGTTTTGGGCTTCGTCGTTCTTGCCATCCTTCAACAGGCGTTGAATATCCGGAAGCGATTGCAAGGCCAAAGGATTGCTGTCGTCACTCGGTGCGCCACTCCATAAAGTGATGTCATTCAACACAATGGTCTCCTTTTCCACCCTGCCATCGGGCATCATGCCGAGGTGGCCGTTGCCCAAAGGGAGACATTCCTCCCAGAGCTGGGCGGGGGCAGTGTGGGTGAGGTTCCACTGCAGTTGTGGGGATTGCTTTTGGCAACCGCAAAACATGAATAAGGGGATAATGAAAAGAAGATGCTTCATGGCAATAGACAACCTTTATTTCGGAATCGATCATGGCAAAAATACACAAAAAAACCGAAACGGCGAATGATCGTCTCGGTTGGAGTCCTCCCCCATGTCGGCCGAACCAGCCAAACAGGTCCGACTCACAGGAAAACTATTTTTTCTTTTGAAAAACTAATTCTACTCCATGTTGAAATAAAGTCATTGTGTTCTTTTCCGGATCAAATTCAAATGTTGCCCCTATCGGGTCATACTTAAATTTGTCCTTGTCAACTGCTTCAAACGCAAAAACATCATCGCCAATCTGCGCAATCAATGTGTTTCCTTCTTTTGTT
>JAEEGI010003985.1_pt1 | contig 34831 bp, 29 predicted proteins | sample 8958751 | NCBI WGS metagenome assembly JAEEGI01 (sample SAMN16246545, study PRJNA631951) | gut metagenome | biome: gut microbiome; feature: rumen; material: KS-attached | host: Bos | place: Iran: Karaj | collected 2018-10
GATAAGGTTCTCCATGTCGCTCACCAACTCGTGGATGCGGTTCTGGTCGCGCTCCACCTGCCGCCCGAAGTGCTCCATCTCCAACTTGTGGTCGCTGATTTTCTTCCTCACAATCAGGAGGATGACGAGCAAGGCAATGACAGCTAAGGCGATAATCAAGTAGAGTTTCAGGTCGCGGGTGCGGTGCAGGCTCTCCAACTCGCTCTGCTGGGCTTTCAACTCGTATTCCGCCTTGATTCTTTGCATGGTCTCGCTGGAGTGCTCCGCATCGGCTTGCACCAGGTTATCAGAAAAAAGCGTGTGGTATTTCACCGCCTGCTGATAGTCGCCTTCGCTGTATGCGATGGCATAAAGCGTTTGATAGACAGACATTTTCAGCCCGGCACGCTCGCTGCGGAGGGCTTGGTTCAAGTAGGACTTTGCCTTCTCGTTTTCGCGCGAGTAATAATATAGGATGCCCAAGGTCATGTGGGCGATGTCGGTGTCGTTGTCGTCGAGGCCGATTTCCAAGGCTTGGTTGACGCTCTCGATGCCTTTGGCGAAGTTGCCCGTCTCCATGTAGTAGTCGCGGCCCATCTCGAGATATAGGTCAGCAAGCATAGCTTGGTCGTTGATGAAAGTGGCAACGCGGAAAGCCGAGTCATAGTATTGCTTGGCTTGTGTGTATTGCTCTTGTGCCCGCATTGCCCGACCGCTGTTGCGGTAGGCGTTCATCATGCCAGTGGAGTCGGCGGTCTGTTTAAAACAATTCAGTGCCTGTTGGTGTTGCTTGAAGGCATCCTCGAAAAGGCCGTGTTTGAGGTACATGGCACCGAGGTTGTCATAAAGTTGGCCTTCCAATTGGACTGTTTCCGCTGTCTTGTCAGAACGCTGCACGAGCGCCAGCCCTTGCAGGAACTTCTCGGCGGCCTCTTCGGAGCGGCGTTGCTCGCGCAGTTGCACGCCTTCATTATTGAGGGTTTGGGCTTGCTCAAGGCGCTTGGTTGGGCTGTCGCAGGAAGCCAGCGCGAGGCAAGTGATGGCTGTTAAGATCAAAGAGTGTAAAAACGTCTTCATGACTTTTTCGTTTTTGTCATCGCAAAAATATAGCAAAAAAACGTTTGTCAAGAGGCATGAGGCTCCCCAGGGGGCTATGTCCCTACTTTTTTGGATTGTCCTTATCGGATTATACTGAAAATCAATAATATAATAGTCAACCTCAAAAACTAATGTCCTTACTTTTTTTGGCAATCATTGAGCGAAAATGAGGTCAAACAAAGAAAAAACCCCTGCCATAAGCAGAGGCTTTTTCACTATCTAATAATGTTAAATGGAGGGTTTAAGGGTCCTTGAGCTTGTCAAAAGGCCCTTCTTGTTTGAACCGGCCCTTCGACCCTTCGATTGGTCTCAGGGACCGCAGGCTCAGGGACCTTGCTTTTTAGAAATACAGGTCTCTCTCTCCCTTCTTGATGCGCTCGATGCGGCTCTTCAACTCGTCCAAGAACTTCGGATCGACGTTCTTGAAGTTGTTCTCGATGCACTTCCAGCCCTTGGCTGCGACTTCGGGCGTGGCGTAGTCCACCAAGTATTCGCTCAAAGTGAGGATAGCATTCGGCGTGCAGTAGCGCTTGATGAAGCCCGGCACGCTGAATTCCATGAAGTGTTCGCCCGTGCGACCCAGACGGTAGCAGGCCGTACAGAAGCTCGGGATGAAGTCGTGGTCGAGGAGCTTGTCGATGATGTCGCCCAAGGAGCGGTCGTCGCCGATCTTGAACTGTTCGCGGTGCAGGTTCTGGTCCTCCTGCTTGTCGCTGTTCTTCTCCTCTTCCTCATGGTGGTATTTGTAGTCGCCAATCTGCAGGTTGGTGCCGCCGTCGATTTGCGAGATGCCGTATTCGATGGCCTTGGCGCGGAAAGCGGCGTCCTCACGGGCGGTCAGGATCATGCCAGTGTAAGGCACAGCCAGACGGAAGATGGCGATGATCTTCTCGAAGGTGTCGTCGTCAACGAAATACTTCTTGTCGATGTTCAAGCCCGAAGCGTCTTTGATACGCGGGAACGAGATGGTGTGCGGACCCACGTTGAAGCAAGCCTCCAAGTGATTGGTATGACGGATCATGGCCAACACCTCATAACGCCAGTCATACAAACCGAAGAGGATGCCAAGGCCGTTATCGTCGATGCCGGCCTGCTGGGCGCGGTCCATCGAGGTGAGGCGGTAGTTGTAGTCGCCCTTCTTGGTATTAATGGGGTGATATTCGTTATAGATCTCGGGGCAGTAAGTCTCCTGGAAGATCTGGTAGGTGCCGATGCCCGCCTCTTTCACGATGCGGAAGCCTTCCACATCCAAAGGAGCGGCATTGATGTTGACACGACGGATGCTGCCCTTACCTTTCTTGGTGGCGTAGGTCACCTTCACGGTGTGGGCGATGTACTCAGGCGAGTATTTCGGCGACTCGCCATAGACGAGGATAAGACGCTTCTGGCCGTCGTCTTCCAGAGCTTCCACGTTGCGGATGAGCTCTTCATCGGTCAAAGTGGTGCGGACTTGTTCTTTGTTGGAGGAACGGAAACCGCAATACACGCAGTTGTTGACGCAGTAGTTGCCCACATACAAGGGGGCAAACAACACGATACGGTTGCCATAAATGCGGCGTTTCAGCTCGCGGGCGCCTTCCTTGATCTCTTCCACCAGCTCAGGGTCGGTGGTGTTGACGAGGACAGCAGTCTCCTCCATCGTCAGGCGGTTCTTATCCAACGACTTTTGGATGATTTCGCGCACACGCTCAGGGGTGCTCTTGGTGTTGTTGATGTAGTCCCAAATCTCTTCCGAGGAGATAAACGGGCGGTTGGGCTCGTCGGGGATACGACATTTTTCGGGATGGAATTGCATATCAGTTTTTAGTTTTAAGTTGTTCAGTTGTTCAGTTTTTGACTTCGGGACGTGGGACTTCGAGACTTCGAGACATTTTGTCGTCACGTAGTCTCGTGTCCTTTTAATAACGCCGACTTCACCTCGATGCCTTCGATACGGCCCAACTGGCCCGTGAGGGAACCAATCTCATCAGTGGTGCCTTCGAAAATGACGGAAATGATACTGTAAGTGCCTCTGGGAAAGCCTTGGCGGCAGATGATGATGCCTGCGTGACGGGATAGCACCGCGTTGACTTGTGGCGCGGCTTCACGGTTTCCCACATAAATAAGGACTGAGCCTATTCTCCTTTCCATTTGAATGTCCTCCGGATCAGATGATTATGATTCCCGCAGCGGCCTTGATGTCAACGCATTATCTTCATCTCAGCGTAGTGCGGCTTTGATTTTGCGGCTGCAAAGATAGTAATTAATTCAAAACAAATTGTATTAATCTATTTCGTTTTCCCAAGCCTCCCAATCAGTTTCAGCAAGGTATTGGGAAACATGACTTTGCAATTCAGGAATCTCATTGTGAATCACGCTGAAAACGACTTCACTATCCACTTGGAAATACTCATGAACAAGAAAATTCCGCATATCACTAATGCTACGCCATTCCACTTCTGGGTGAGTCGCCTTGAACTGCTCAGTAAGCATACGAGCTGCTTCACCTATGATTTCGATATTCTTCACAATGCCATAATAGCGCAAGACATCGGCTTCGAGTTCTTCTTCCGAAAGGTCACCCGCATAAGTCTGAAGGCGTTGAATAGCCTCAGCAATATGCTCTAACCGCATTTTATCTTTAATTCGCTCTCTCATAAAGCAATACTCTATCATTTTCTGCAGATTCTCGGGCAAAAGGTAAAAGCCCTTTTTCAGTTACCAAATCAACCTCTCGCGAAAGCAGGTCTTGCAAATCAAGTCGCATTCCACTTAATTTGAACAAACCAACATGAGCCTGACTATCAAGTACAACCATGATATCCACATCGCTGTCCTCACGCTGCTCACCACGGGCATACGAGCCGAACAACCATGCTTTCAACACAGGCTGTGTTGCAAAGTACGCTGCAATAATCTGTTGCAATTGTTGCTTATCCATTATAAAACCTTTTCTGTCCGCAAAAATAACAATTTTTCAATAATTCAATATTCTACCTTGTCCTGCTTCGCTTCCCAAGCGCGGAAAGTTTCAAGGGCCTCGTTGCGAAGTAGAGGAATGAACGGTACGGAGCGTTCTTCGATATGCTGCTCCAACTCCTTGTAGATGAAGTCATCGGCGAAATCGATGGCGGCGGCATCTTTTTTCGTGTTGCCGTAATAGATCCGCTTGATATGCGCCCAATAGATAGCACCGAGGCACATGGGGCAAGGCTCGCAGGATGTGTAGATGACGCAATCTGAGAGGTCGAAGGTGCCTAACTTGCGGCAAGCCTGACGGATGGTGTTCACTTCGGCATGGGCTGTGGGGTCATTATCACGGGTGACACTGTTTGAGCTGCCTGCAACGATTTCTCCGTCCTTCACAATGACGGCCCCAAAGGGACCGCCACCATTTTTCACGCTTTCGTCGGCGAGGCGGATGGCCTCGCGCATAAAGGTTTTATCTTGTTCGGTGATGTTCATTGATTATCTCGTCTATCCAACTGCAAAAATAACACATTTCTGCAAAATGACTTGGATATGACAAAAAAGTTATATATTTGCATTGATAAAACCAATACTAACTAAAAGTTGCGCCCGACACAAACTTAGGGATAACAAGATGAAAAAAGCACTAAAAGCTATGGTCATGCTGCTCTTCGTGTTTTCAATGACAGCATTAACTTCTTGCAACAAAGAAGCTGAAAACCTCATCGTTGGCAAATGGGAATGCACAACTGCTACCTATACTGATGAGGGCTCAACCTACTCTGTTCCTGAGCTTATTGGAATGATTTGGGAGTTTAAAGCTAATGGGGATCTTATCGGTACACTTCTGGATGTTGAAGATGATGATTATACTGCCGAAGCATCGTATGTCATTTTGGGCAACATTTTAACCATTACTTCTACTGATCTCGATGGTGATGTTGATACAGAATCGTATGTCATCAAAGAATTGACAAAGAGCAAACTAGTGCTTGAAGAGACTGACGAAGGGGATGAAACGGCCGTGTTAGAGTTCAAGAAAATATTATAACCTGAATCTACATCCTAAAACACAGAACCCGCAAGAGGCTATCTTGCGGGTTCTTTTTTTACTTCCTATACCTTGCTTCCAGTTCAGCCCGATATTTTTCAGCTATCTCTTTCGCCAAGGCTATGCCATCGCCTTTTGGTTCTGCACTAAAGTTGCCAAGACGCTCACGCCACCATTGGCCTTCATACTTGCAAATGCGCTCATGATAGGCCTTCTCATCAAAGGGTTGCCCCGCTTCGATGGCCGCATCCACGTCCTTGAAGAACTCCTTCCAGCGGTAAGCATAGTAGGTCGCAGTGAGGCCCGCCCAAGCGCGGCTGGCATATTCGTTGAGCAAGGCATCTTCCTCGCCCCAAGTAGTGATGATGTTGCGGGCATTGCTCTCGAAATAGTTCTTGTCTTCTTCCGTGGTGCCAATGGCACGTGCGTCACGAATCCAACGACCAACCAAGAAGGCACTTTCGGTGGCGAGAATCTTGTCCATGTCGTCAAGGATATTGGTCATGGTTTGCTCAATCTGATGCAACGTCTCGTAGTCGCCTTCGCGATAAGCCTTTACATAGTCGGCATAAAGGTCACTGAAATAGTTGCCCAACAACTGCCTCGTGATGTTGACCACATCGAAATGGCGTGTTCGGGTGTTGCAGTCGGAAGCAAGCAGCTCGTCCAAGGCATTCAACAGCGTGATGTTGTTATACAAATAGGTTGGAGCAATGTAATACTGGCGGTATTCGTCGATGTTGCCCATGGTTGGTCTTTGGTTGATACGGACGGTCTGACCCGGCGACGACACCTTATTATATACGCTGTCGGCCAGCAAGGTCCAGGCGGCCCTCATGTTCGAGTCTTCTTTGCCGCCACGTTGGTCGGCGAGGCACTGAACCCAAGCGTCCACATCCTTGGTGAGCGGGTTGTCCCAAGCCTTTTCAAAGACATATTCATACATGAAGGGGTTACAGTCGAAGCCTTCAAGCGTGGAGCCGATGCCAATGAAGTTGTCGCCTCCTTTTTCAAAGGCCCTTTCGATTCTCACATTCACCGTATCAAGGTTACCAGCCAGCATGGAGTTGCCGCCGAAGTTGCCAAGATAGCACCAAATGTAAGGCACGCCATAGTAGGCATTGGTGCGTTCCCACACAGGTTGCCGCTCGCAGTAGTAGTCGAGCATGATGTGCCTGTCTTTTGGCATGGAAGTGATGTAGGCCTCGATGCGGTTGTCGACTTCCCAATATTGGCGCTCATTCCAGAACAGCCATGCCATCTCAAGCCATTTGGCTTCGGGGTCAGCGGCTTCAAGAGATTCATACACCTGACGGCTCACGCGAGCCAGGTATTCAGGTTCCCAGCTCGGCGGGATGAGTTCGTTGAAGATGTCGATGCCATAAATATGGTCAGTGCCGTAGAACTCGGTCTGTTTGTCGATGAATTTCTTCTGAATTTCAGTATAAAGCGGGTCAAGCGGATCGAGGAACTTGCACCAGCAGATGCTGTCGAAGCCGGCCCAGTCGCCCAAAGAAGCCAATGGAGCATCAGGATAAAGTCTTGTTATACAAGGCGGAACATGACCAGCAAAACCTGGCAACACAGGCTTCATATTCAACTCACGCTCTCGAGCCACGATTTGCCTTTGCAAAGCCTTCTGATTCTCGATCCACGACATGGGCAGCGGTCCACCCCAACGGTCGATGTTCTGCATACGGTGCCAAGGCAGATGCGCCGGACCGGTAAAATAACTCCGAATTTCCTCGTCGGTGAGTCCCAAGTCACTCCACACTTCGTACCAAACGCTTTCTTGTCCCGTAATGGCCAAAGGCAAGTTGATACCGTTGAGTGCCATCCAGTCGATGAAGTGCTCCCACTGCGACCAGTCCCACCAAGGCAAGGTGTAACCGAAAGTGCAGTAGTTGAGGAAGAAACGGTCGGGCACGCGGGCACTCAGACTAACCTTTACGGGCACTGCTGGCATCGTGGCTGGAATCTGCAAAGGCTCTTCTTTGAACCAAGAATACTGCGCCAAGCAATAATACTTCAAATAATGGTTCAAGCCCACGGACATGCTGTTGGCGTTGTTGCCACGGATGACGAGGTTTTTGCCCTTTGTTTCGATTTCAAAGCGATCGACGGTGTCGTTTTCGAGCCGTTCGAGAACGATGTTTTCGGAAAACTCTGGCACAACGCGATTCACCAATCCACGCATGGCGATGACTTCGGGGTCGGTTTCAGCCTTCTTCGTGCAGGAAACACAAAGCACAAGACTAATCAAGGTAATGAGGTAGAATTTTTTCATTGTCAAGGTTTTAATTTGAGGCAAAAATATGGAATTTGTTGTTATCTTTGCCAAAAATTCAGCCCGATGAGAAAGAATTGGCTTTTGTTGGCTCTTCTGATGCTTACCTTTATTGCATGTACAAAAAATGAGGAGCCCTCGTCTGAGGGCGGCACTCCTCTGCCACATCATATCGACCCTGTTTATCAAGTCGGCGACTATTTCCACAACGACACCTTGGAAGGCATTGTTTTTCACACCATTGCAGGCGGTTTAAACGGTCTGATGGTTTCTTTGGATGAAATACAACTGCTTTGGTGCGAAACCAACTATGTCAACAGCCTGACAGGTGCCACCAACCCCTACGACGGCTGGCGCAACACCAACATCCTCATGTCGAACTACGACCTGAATCATTATCCCGCCATCCGATGGAGCCACCAGAAGAACACGTGGCATCTTGTGCATCAGAACCATCCCGTTACGAATAGGCAATGGTATGTACCTTCAAGCGACGAATTGCGCTACCTCTTGCTCAACCAAGAAGCCGTGAATGCCACTTTGTCCGCTATGGGCCGCCCAACGATGGAAGGCAAAACCTACTGGTCGAGCACGGAAATGGGCACAAGAAGTGCTGCCGCCCTGCACATGCAAGACAGCAGCATTGTCATCAGCGAATCTTTGAAAGACCAAGCCTTCTATGTGAGGGCCATCAGAAACTTTTGAATTATTTCTTCGCCACGGGGTCGCAAGTCAAGCCGATTTCTAATTTCTTGAAAATCTTATGGTCCACCTCACTGAGCATTACCGTGCTATGCACTTGACAGCCTTTGAGTTGGGGCAGACATTCCAAGGCTTTTTTGCAGTTTTCGTCCCAAAGGCTGAGCATTGAAAGGGCCACCAAAACCTCATCGGTGTGCAAGCGCGGGTTTTTACCATGCAGGTAGTTGACCTTGGTAGTTTGGATAGGCTCAATCATGGCCTGAGGGATGAGTTTCACTTCATGCGGTATCCCAGCAAGATGTTTGGTGGCATTCAAAATCAGTGCAGCACTGGGCCCCAACAAGGAACTGGTATGGGCGGTAATAATGGTGCCGTCCGGTAGTTCCATGGCAGCCGCGGCAGCACCTTCCTGCTCTTTACGCTCTTTCGCAGCAAGAGTGGTCTTGCGGTCGGCAGTGCTGATACGGGCCTGTTTCATCAACAAGGCAATCTTATTCACCTCGTTTTCAGATCCTTTACCTTTAGCAAGGTTGCACAAAGCCGTATAATACCTGCGGATAATCTCTTGTTTGGAGGCTTCGCAACATATTTCGTCATCGCTGAGGCAATAGCCCACCATGTTGACGCCCATGTCGGTCGGCGACTTGTAAGGATTCTCACCGTAAATGCTTTCGAAGATAGCATTCAACACGGGGAAAATCTCAATGTCGCGGTTGTAATTGACAGCAGTCTTACCGTATGCCTCTAAATGGAAGGGGTCAATCATATTGACGTCGCTGAGGTCGGCGGTGGCGGCTTCGTAGGCCACGTTGACGGGGTGTTTCAGCGGCAGGTTCCACACAGGGAAGGTCTCAAATTTGGCATAGCCAGCCTTGATACCTCGTTTGTTTTCGTGATAAAGCTGACTCAGGCAAACAGCCATCTTGCCGCTGCCCGGACCAGGAGCTGTGACTACCACCAAAGGACGAGTTGTCTCCACATAATCATTGCGGCCAAAGCCTTCCTCCGAGTCGATGAGGGCCACGTTGTTGGGATAGCCTTCGATGATACGATGGTAATACACCTTTATGCCCATGCGCTCCAGACGTTGGCGATAAGCATCGGTGCTGGCCTGACCATTATAATGGGTCACCACAACGGAGTTCACCATGAAACCACGACTCATAAACTCCTCGCGCAGACGGAGTACATCCACATCGTAGGTGATACCTAAGTCACCACGCACCTTGTTCTTTTCGATGTCGACGGCGCTGATGACGATGATAATCTCAGCTTCATCGATAAGTTGGGAGAGCATTTTCAGCTTGCTGTCGGGCTGGAAGCCTGGCAGCACACGGCTGGCGTGGAAGTCATCGAAGAGTTTTCCGCCAAATTCGAGATACAGCTTATCGCCGAATTTCGCGATGCGTTCCTTGATGTGTTCTGACTGGATTTTGAGGTATTTTTCGTTGTCGAACCCGTATTTTTTAGTGGTTTTCATAGTGCTTGGAATTAAAAATACGGGATGCAAAGTTACGCATTTTTCAAAAAAGCAAACTAAAAAAAGTGATTTTTACGAAAAAAAGTCGCCCCATTGGAGCGACTTTTTGACGTTTTTTGCCTTTGCAAAGTTTACCAAGCGAAGAGCGGATAGTCCTTCATCATCTTGTTGACCTCGGCGCGGACGGCGTTAATCTTGGCCTCCGAAGCGGTCTTGGTCTCAGGATTGATGTCGCTGATGACGTCGTCGATCAAGTCGACGATAACAGCCATCTTGTCTTGTTTCAGACCACGGGTGGTGATGGCAGGCGTGCCAACACGCAGACCAGAGGTCAAGAAAGGCGAACGGGTGTCGAAGGGCACCATGTTCTTGTTGACGGTGATGTCGGCAAGGACGAGGGTGTTCTCCACCATCTTACCGGTGATCTCCGGGAACTTGCCGCGGAGGTCGATGAGCATGGAGTGGTTGTCGGTGCCACCGCTGATGACATCGTAACCCTTATCCATGAAGGCTCTGGCCATGAAGGCGGCGTTCTTTCTCACCTGTTGGATGTACTCCATGTACTCGTCGCTGAGGGCTTCGCCGAAAGCAACGGCCTTGGAGGCGATGACATGCTCCAGAGGACCACCTTGGATGCCCGGGAACACGGCGCTATTGATCAAAGCTGACATCATCTTCGTTTCGCCCTTCGGGGTCTTGCGGCCGCGCGGGTCTTCGAAGTCATGACGGATGAGGATCATGCCGCCACGGGGACCGCGGAGGGTCTTGTGGGTCGTGGTAGTGATGATGTGGCAGTACTCAAGCGGGTCGTTGAGCAGGCCCTTGGCGATGAGGCCAGCGGGGTGACTGACGTCGGCCATGAGGACAGCGCCCACTTGGTCGGCGATGGCGCGCATGCGCTTGTAATCCCAGTCACGGCTGTAAGCCGAAGCACCAGCGATGATGAGTTTGGGCTTGCACTCGAGGGCAATCTTTTCCATCTCGTCGTAGTCGACGCGACCGGTTTCCTTGGCCACGTGGTAGGCGACGGGCTTGTAGAGCATACCCGAAGCGTTGACCGGGCTGCCGTGTGAGAGGTGGCCGCCGTGCGAGAGGTCGAGACCCATGAAGGTGTCGCCGGGTTCAAGCAAAGCTTGCATCACAGCCATGTTGGCCTGTGCGCCCGAGTGGGGCTGCACGTTGGCGAAGGTGGCGTTGAACAACTGGCAGGCGCGGTCGATGGCGATTTGCTCGCTTTGGTCGACGATTTGGCAGCCGCCGTAGTAACGCTTGCCAGGATAACCCTCGGCGTATTTGTTGGTCATGACAGAACCCATGGCTTCCAGCACTTGCTCGCTGACGAAGTTTTCAGAAGCGATGAGCTCGATTCCGTGCATCTGACGCTCTTTCTCTTGGCGAATCAGATCAAAGATTTTTTCGTCTCTTTTCATTATTCCGTATTTAAGATTTAAAATTCAAAGATTCAAAGATTCGATATTTCGCTGCAAAGTTGCGAAAATTTATTGAGGTAATGAAAAAAAAGGGGACTTATTTTTGCTGACCACTAATAATATCGCAAAAGTTACCGCCGAATCATCGCAAAAGTTACCGTTAAATTACCAAGAAAATATTGATAAAACACTGAAAAAGAAGCAAGTCCCTCTGCGTGAGCCTGATTTGCTCATGGTCATCACTGGAGGAGAAATGGCCTATACCCGTGAAGATGGAGTTAAGGTTATCCCTTTGGCTTGCCTCAAGTGGTGATATATGTCAATAATTGTATTACCTTTGTCACCTTAAAACACAAAAAAACCTCCTATGAAAAACACGTCTTTTTTCCTTATGACTTTAATTTTAGCCTTAGCCTCATTCTTATCATGCAACCGCACAATGCAAGAGGTCGAATCAAACATCAACTATTCCGACACCACCTTTTGGTACAGCTGCGGCGACACGACCAAGGCTGCCGATGTCTTCTATGTCTATCCTACCGTTTCGGCCATCTCTTTTGCCGATAACGACTCATCGTTGTTTGCCGACATCACCCTGCCCGAGGTGCGCGAGGAAGCCAACGGCAACCAACGGTTCAACAAGATGCTGTATGGCGAGTATAATTTCTATGCGCCCTATTACCGACAAATGATTTTTGAGGCTTATCAACAGCCTATTCCTGTGTTGGATTCATTAGCACAAATCGCGGCGAAGGATGTCAACGATGCCTTCCAATATTATATGGCGAACTACAACCATGGTCGTCCCTTCTTTTTGATGGGTCATAGCCAAGGCTCGCAGATGCTCATCGAGTTGCTGAAACACGGCATGACCGAGGAGCAACGAAAGTTGATGGTAGCCGCCTATTGCATTGGTTATCATGTCAGTGCAGAAGAACTGGCTTACTATCCCGAGGCTTTGAAACCTGCCACTGACAGCACGATGCAAGGCTTGGTCGTCTTCAATTCCGTGACCGATACGACGGCTATTGGCATGGTGTCGCGCGGCGATGTGGTGGGCATTAATCCTACGACTTGGACGATGGCAACCGATACCGTTCCTGCTGAATTCCATTTAGGTATGGCCAAATACAACGACACTCGCGACAGCGTCCTCATCGTGCCTTGCCCGACAAGGACCTATCTCTACAAGCACAACACGGTCTGTCCTGACCTCGACCCCGAAATGGTCTTCATCCCAGCATACGAAAAGATGTTTCCAAAGGGTAATCTCCACTTTGCCGACTCTTGGCTCTTTGGCGGTAATGTGGTGGAGAATATGAGATGCAGGTTGAGACATTTCGGCGAATAAGCCTATTATTCGCCGAAAATTATTCGGCGATTATGCCTATTATTCGCCGAAAAGCCCAAAATCTTTGTATTTTTGCGCCCAAAATAAACTAACTATCGATGAAGAATTTTGTTGAAGAACTCCGCTGGCGCGGAATGCTGGCACAGATTATGCCAGGAACGGAAGAACTCCTCCAGAAAGAAATGGTAACGGCTTACCTCGGCACCGACCCGACCGCCGACTCCTTACATATCGGTCACCTTTGCGGCATCATGATGCTGCGCCATCTACAACACTGCGGCCACAAGCCTATCATCTTGGTGGGTGGTGCCACAGGTATGATTGGCGACCCTTCGGGCAAGAGCCAAGAGCGCAACCTGCTTAACGAAGAGACCCTGCGTCACAACCAAGAGTGCATCAAAGCCCAGGTAGCCAAGTTCTTGGACTTCGACTCGAAGGAACCCAACGCCGCCGAGATGGTGAACAACTACGACTGGATGAAGGACTTCACCTTCCTCGACTTCGCCCGCGAGGTGGGCAAGCACATCACCGTGAACTATATGATGGCCAAGGACAGCGTGCAGCAACGCCTCAACGGCACCGCCCGCGATGGCCTCAGCTTCACCGAGTTCACCTACCAGCTCCTGCAAGGCTACGACTTTCTATGGCTCTACCAGCACAAGAACTGCAAGCTGCAGCTGGGCGGCAACGACCAGTGGGGCAACATCACCACAGGAACGGAGCTGATTCGTCGCACCTTGGGCTTCGAAAACGAGGCTTTTGCACTCACCTGTCCGCTCATCACCAAGGCTGACGGCAAGAAGTTCGGCAAGACCGAGAGCGGCAACATCTGGCTCGACCCGAAGCGCACCACACCCTACAAGTTCTACCAGTTCTGGCTCAACGTCAGCGACGAGGACGCAGAGAAATACATCAAGATCTTCACCTCGCTCGATAAAGAAACCATCGACGCCCTGATTGAAGAACACAAAAAAGACCCAGGCATGCGTGTGTTGCAAAAGCGTTTGGCCCAGGAAGTCACCGTATTGGTGCACTCGCAGGAAGCTTTGGATGCCGCCATCGAGGCCTCCAACATCCTCTTCGGCAAGTCGACCAAGGAAGGCTTGGAGAAACTCGACGAAGCTACCTTCTTGGACATCTTCGACGGCGTGCCGCAGGAACATATCGCCCGCACCGACCTCGAAGCTGGCATCCCGATCGTCGACTTCATGGCTGTCAACACGCAGATCTTCCCCTCGAAGGGCGAGGCCCGAAAGATGACCCAGGCCAACGGCGTGAGCGTCAACAAGGAAAAGGTCACTTTGGACAAGGTGATGACCCCCGCCGACCTCATCGACGGCAAATATATCCTTGTGCAGAAGGGCAAGAAGAACTATTACCTCGTGGTGGTGGAGTAATCATGGAAAACTCGGATAAGCTACACGGCCTTAGCCCTTATTTGTTTTGGGATTTCGATACGACCCAGTTCGACATCGACAAGAATGCCGCGTGGCTTATCCAAAGAGTGTTGGAATATGGTCAGATGAGCGATTGGAACATCATCGAAAAGCATTTTGGTGTTGATACAATTGTTTCATACGCTCTGAATTTCAGGACACTAAATCCAGTTGCACGTTCGTTTTTGAGCTTTATTTCAGGTGTTAAGAAGGAGGATTTCAGATGCTATCGTATCGCACAATCGAGCCCCACACTTTGGAACTCCTGAAATACTTGATGGCAGAACCATATTTAGACGATTGCCGCTTGGTGGGCGGCACAGCATTGGCTTTGCAATACGGACATCGCTCATCGGTGGATTTGGATGTTTTCGGCGTAGTTCCAGATAATGATGCAGCTTTGATAGACATATTGGAGGGTTTTGGACAAGTGCCTGGCAAAATGACCTCCAAATACATTAAATCGTTCATTGTTGATGGAATCAAGGTGGATTTTGTCAATTATGCTCGTTATCCTTGGCTTGATGAAGCGGTTATTGAGGATGGTTTGCGATTGGCATCGCCGAAAGACATTGCCGCCATGAAAACCTACGCCATACAAAATCGAGGTTCGCGAAAGGATTTCATTGACATGTTTTTCCTTTTGCAGCACTTCACCCTTGAGGAAATACTTGGTTTTTATGCTCAAAAGTATCCCAACTACTCCATGTTTAGGACACGGATGGCTTTGACTTATTTTGAAGACGCGGAAAACAAGGAATGTCCACCCATGTTCATCAAGGCTGATTGGAACGACATCAAAGAGTTTATCTCGCAAAAAGTCAGGGAAATTGATTGGGGAAAGTTTTGATAATCACCATCCTATTTCCTAAACAATTCGACCGAATAAAGCTACTGATTCAAGGAATAGATTAAGCCAAAGTAATCATCTCCTCCCCTTCGACTCCAAATACCGAATCAACAATTCCGGTCTGTCGGTTTGGATGATGGAAGTGCCGAGATTGAGTATGGTATCGTACACCGAAGCCGGATTGTCGCTATCGAAAGCGCGGTCATCGTCGTAGCCACCGCAGATCGAAGCCCAAATCGTATTGACCCACACCTTCGAGCCAGAAGCAAGGACGCGGCTGACCGTTTCCTCAACCTCGTCATCCAATTCATCAAAGCATATTTCATACGCCATCTGCGGTTCCTCGCTAATGATGTAACTTTCGAAAAGTGTGTGACTCCACTCAGAGCCGTTGAGCGTAACCACAGGCATATACATCAAGTTATGCGGATGCTCCACCAATTTCGCTTGAACCTCTGGCCAAAGGTGTCCACCCTTGATAAGCAACTGGTCGGTCACACCCAATTCCTCGGCAATTGCAAGCACCTGATCGTAGTACTCATAACCTTGGTCCACATTTACCGTGATGCGGTCCTTACACACCTCAAGTGCTTGTCTCAGTGTGGGAATTTTCAGTCCAGGAATAGCGATGCCATGGCCTCGTTTCAGGTCGAATTGCAGAAGTTCTTCATAGGTATAGTCGCTCACGGGGCCGTGTCCAGTGGTGGTACGGTCTAAAGTCCAGTCGTGACAGAGCACCAAAACACTATCTTTAGTCATCTTCAAATCCAATTCCATCATATCCACGCCCATGCGAATCACCGACTCAATGGCTGGAATGGAATTTTCGGGATAGTTGCGCCAGTCACCCCGATGGGAAACGACGACAACATACTGGGAATTAGGGTCATGCAAAGCCTCGACGACTTTTAGTACCTTGTTCTTTGGTTCCGCTTTCTCGGCAACCTGAGCATCCTTGGCTGCCGAACGGCAACCTGCCAAACCAAATCCTAACAGCAGAACGAGTGCGAAAAACCAATGAACTCTAGGCCTATTCATATCAAACTACTTCTTCAAAGCCTCTTCGGCCTGCTTAATGGTACCACGCTCACCATTGATGAAAGCAATGATAAAGGCATCCTTGAAACCCAAATTGCGCAGTTCATTCTGACGTGTCACAGCTTCAGCTTTGGTCAGGAAATGACCTGAAATATAACGATATGCACCGTTGTATTCATACACTGCCACCTCCTTAATGCCTTTAAACGCGGGGTCGGTGACGGGAACTTTCTTGTTCAGCGTTGAGAACTGGACAGCAAAATAAGTATCGCCCTTACCTGAAATGTTTTCATTAGCTTTCGGCTTGCCTGAAACATGGTTCTCGGCCTCAAACTCGCGCTTATATTCCTCAAAGGCACGGTATAACGACAAAGCCATCTGCGTCTGCCCCCGCTCGGAGTTGAGGAATTGTTCTTCTTTTGTGTTGTTGATAAAGCCCAACTCGACCAAGATACTCGGCATCGAGGTCTTCCAAAGTACCAAGAAACCAGCCTGTTGCACTCCACGGTCGTGGCGGCCCTTGCTGGCAAACTGCTTCTGCACTTTGTCAGCCAAGTCCAGACTCTGGTTCTGATAAAGGCTTTGCGAAAGCGAGAAAAGGATATAGGCTTCAGTGCTGTTGGGATCGAAGTTATCGTAAGCATCCGTATTGTCTTCCAATAAGATAGCAGCATTTTCTTTCTTAGCCACGGCCAAGTTTTGCTCGTTTTTCGATTCACCCATCACGAAGGTTTCAGCACCTATGGCCGAGTTGGCGACTTCGGTGGAATTGCAGTGGATGGAGATGAACACATCGGCATTATTGCGGTTGGCGATGGCAGCACGCTCACTCAACTCCACGAATTTATCGGTGCTGCGCGTGTAAATGACCTTCACATCAGGCAGGTTCTCCTTGATGTAGTTGCCAAACTTGAGCGCGACCGCCAAATTAAGTGCCTTTTCGGTGGTCACCTTACCCAATGCACCAGTGTCCTTACCACCATGTCCCGCATCGATGACAATAGTCTGTATCTTTTCGCCCTTCTGTGCCAAAGCGCACAAAGGCAGCATAAAAATCAAGAAAAAAACACCAAATCGGAAAATCTTTCGTTGTATCATATTGAGTTCGTTTATTAATGCGCGAAGAAAAACTATCTTTGCAGCGAATTTCAAGCGCACAAAAGTAATCGTTTTCACCTTGTCAGAACGCACGGCACATAAAAAATATTATACCAAAGCGGCCTTTTCTTTGTTTGCCGCCATGGTCGTTTTGTTTTGTGGGTGCAAACAACTATCTCATACTGAGAAAGATAAGCACGATTTCGAACCAACCAATGTTGATACCACCATTGCGGTTCAAGAGCGCATTATCGACACGATAACATTGGCAGCAGATACAACTGTCATGGCAGATACCATACCTGCTATGGATTCACTTGCATTTCGAGCACTTGATTCCATTAATCAAACGCAAGGCATTGCATCTCTACAAGATTCATTGCAGCACGACACATTGACGCAAAAAAAGCCCCGCCGCATCACGCCTAAACGCTCCGAGTCGGCCATCGAGACGAAGGTGATTTGCTCAGCCGTCGATTCGTCGTATCGCGACATGAACAAGAAAAAAATCTTCTACTATGGTCAGGCAGAAGCCAAATACGATGACATCACGCTTACAGCTGCCTGCTTGGAATTCGACCTTGAAACCAGCACCTGCCGCGCTTACGGTGTGCCCGACTCGTTAGGAAAGATACAAGGCCGACCCGTCTTCAAACAGGGCGAATCGACCTTTGAGGCAGCGGAAATGCTATACAATTTCAAGACTAAGAAAGGCATCATCACCAAGGTGTGGACCGAAGAACAAGGCGGTTATTTGCACGGAGAGCGCGTCAAGCGGATGGACGACAACACCATCAATATCCGCTCGGGCGGCTACACCACCTGCGAGCTCAAAGACCATCCGCATTACCAGTTCAAATTCACCAAAGCCAAGGTCATCCCCGACGACAAGATTGTCACAGGACCGATTTACATGACCGTTGCCGACATCCCGTTACCCTTAGCCCTGCCATTCGCTATGATTCCCAACACGAAAGGCAAGAAATCAGGTCTCATCATCCCCACCTACGGCGAATCGGCCAACCGAGGCTTTTACCTCGAAAACGGCGGTTATTATTGGGCTATCAACGACTATTACGACTTACAGGTGTTGGGCGACATCTATACCCGTGGCTCATGGGGCATCAAGCCGACCTTCCGCTACAACAAACGCTACAAATTCAACGGTTCGATGGCTTTGGGCTTCGCCGTCAACAAGATAGGCACGAAAGGTGCCGCCGACTATCAAGAAAGCACCGACTTCAAAATCCGTTGGACCCATACTCAAGACCCCAAAGCCCATCCTCGCCATAACTTCACGGCCAATGTCAACATCGTGAGTTCCAACTTCAACAAATACAACGCCCAAACCGTCAACGACCAGCTGAGCAACACCTTCCAGTCGAGTATCAGCTACCAAACTAACTTTGCTGGCAAGGTCTACCTCACCCTCAATGCCAGCCATAGCCAAAACACCTTGACACGACAGGTTACTGCTTCGCTGCCTGAGCTTACCCTTACGGTCAACCAGTTTTATCCTTTGAAGAATGTCGGCAAGGCAGGCAAGAAACGCTGGTACCAAAGCCTTGGCATGAGTTACACGATGAACGGAAAATTCTACATCAACGATGTGGACACGGTGCTGTTCCATGGCTTCTCCGAGGATTTCGCCAGTTGGGGCAGGGAGATGTTCCGCGACCATGCCCAAATAGGTATTTCACACCGTATTCCCATCAATGTCACCATCAAATTGTTCAAGCATATATCTTGGACTAACTCCTTCACACTGAACGACTACATGTACTTCAAGCACATTGAGCAACAATGGATTGATGACGATGAAACGGCAGGGCACCTGCAAACCGACACCATCCATCGTTTCAGCAACCTCGTGGACTTCATGGCCTCCACCAACCTGACCACAAAAATATACGGCATGGTCAACTTCGCCAATGGTCCCATCCGTGCCATCCGCCATGTCTTCACGCCAACCATCGGCTTCACTTACCGTCCCAACTTCGGCGACCCGAAATGGGGCGTTTATGGCTACTACACCGATGGCAATGGCAAAGAAAGGGTTTATAACAAGTTTGCCGGTTCACTCTATGGTACGCCATCGCAAAACCAACAAGGACTACTGACCTATAATTTCAACAACAACCTGGAAATCAAGGTGCCATCGAAAAGCGACACCATCACGGGTATGAAAAAAATCCCAATTTTGGAGTCGTTCAGTATCTCAGGTAACTACGACATCACGAAAGACTCCGTCAACCTCTCCCCCATCTCGGTCAGTGGGCGCACTACCTTGTTTAAGAAGTTGGGCATCAACTACAGCAGCTCGTGGGACCCCTACGCCGCCGACTCGATGGGGCATCGCATCAACCGCTTCGAAGTCATCGACAATGGACGACTGTTCCGCAAGACGGGTTCATCGTGGAGGTTCAGCTTGAGCTATTCCTTCAGCCAAAACGACCTCAAAAAACTACGAGGCGAGAAAGGCAGCCAAGACATTCGCAATGAAATCAATGAAAACGCCCGACAATCAGGCAACTACGACCCAGACGAACTCAATGAAATCTTAGGCAACCCCAACGCTTACATCGACTGGACCACACCTTGGTCAATTTCTCTCAGTTATAACCTGACTTACACTACCTCCTTAGCATACGCGGCCATCATGGGCATCGCCACCAACACATACGTGCATACCCTCGGCCTCAACGGCAACATCAACATCACGCCAAAGTGGAAAGTGACCTTCTCAACGGGTTGGGACTTCGTAAATAACAACATCACCTACACCAACATCAGTGTCTACCGTGACCTGCACTGTTGGGAGATGCGCTTCAACTGGATTCCCATTGGCAGCTACAAGAGCTGGAATTTCACTATCAACGTGAAGGCGCAGGCGTTGAAGGACTTGAAGTACGAGAAGAAGAAGGACTACAGGGATAACTAAACTATGGCCTTGACCATCGACAACAATTAAACAATTAAACAACCAACATTTCAACAAATTGTTTAATTTTGTAGCCGTAAACCTATTAAACAATTGTCTATGAAAAAAGTATTTACCCTCATCCTCGCGCTGGCCTTTGGTTTTGGCCTGAAAGCGCAATGCCCTCTCACGACAGCCGTCGACTTCACGGCTACCGACTGCCACGGCACCGAAATCCATTTGTTCGACATCCTCGACGGTGGCCAAGCCGTGCTCATCGACTTCTTCTACACCACCTGCGGCCCCTGCCAGCAGGCCACTCCGAAGATTGCCGAATCCTACACCATCATGGGCTGCAATATGCACGACGTGTACTACATGGAAATCACTCCTTACGATGCCAATGCGGCTTGCCAAAACTGGGTCAACAACTATGGCATTGAGTACCCAACTATTGGCACGACAGGTGGTGGCGCTGCCATTATCAACCAATACCAAATCGGTGCCTTCCCCACCGTCATCCTCATCATGCCCGACCGTTCCATCGTCATTCAAGACCTTTGGCCCATCAGCAATGCCCAGACCATCGTCAACGCATTGGGTCAGCATGGCGTCATGCCGCACGACTGCAACACGCCGAGTTACAACCCACAAGTGAGCATCACCATCGACCAAGTGCTGGAAACCGAGGTGACGGCTACATTTACGCCTAACGAGGATTGCGCCTCTTACGGCTATATGTTGGCCACCGAAGCCGAGATTCAGGAATCGATGGGCATCGCTGGCCTCGACTTGCCTGAATACCTTTGGACATACGGCATGCCCGGTTCGGGAGTCATCTCCAACACCTTTGGCGACTTGACACCCAACACGGAATACAACATCTATGCCGTGCCTGCCGACATTGACGGCAACCTTGGTGAAGTCGTTATCGAGCCTGTCACCACCACACCTGGCGGAGGCGACGACATCATGCCCGACTTCACTGCCACCGACATCGAGGGCAACGAAATCCACCTCTACGACATCCTTGACGCTGGTCAGGCCGTGCTGATTAACTTCTTCCTTACCGGCGACCCGTTCAGCGAGCAACCCATGCAGGATGTCGTCGAAGCCTACCGCCTTTATGGCTGCAACACTCACGATGTGTTCTTCATGGAAATCTCGCCCAATGGCCATGACGATGCTTGCCAAGCCTGGGCCGACCAGTTTGGTGTGCAGTATCCCACCATCAGCCGCGACGGTGGCGGCAATGACATCGCCCAAGCCATCCCCGTGGGCTACTATCCCACCATCATGCTCATCCGTCCCGACCACACTTTCGCCAATCGTGACATCTATCCGCCTTCGCTGGAACAAATTGTTAATGCCATGAACGCAGAAGGCTATGAACAGCATGAATGTCCAACAACTGGAGAATTGGTGATGAGCAACGATACGGTTTATATTGTTAATGAAGGTTGTTATATTGTACCTGGTGAAATTACCATAACTAACATGAATTTTGAAGCAATACAGATTTTGGAATACACTTCTGATGAATTCACAATTCAATGCCACGAAGGTGATGATCCTTATTATGGTAATGATATTGCTGGTTTGTTTATCGCCCCATCAGATAGTTTACATGTTTATGTGTCCGCCTATGGGATGGAAGAGAATGGCTTGTATTTAGGAACAATGCGTCTTATTACCTCTATCGGCAACTATGAAATAACCATTGTTTATGAACAGACTGTAGGTGTGGAAGAATCTCATCCAAATCATTGTTCTCTTTATCCCAATCCCGCCAACGATTTCGTGACCTTGAAGAGCGAAAACCTCGGCATGGTGCGCATCTTCAACGTCCTCGGCCAAAAGGTGGATGAATTCGAGGCCAACGGCAGCGAGTTCTGCATCAACACAACGAGCTACGAGAACGGCATCTATTTCGTCAAGACTGGCGAACAGACGCTGAGATTTGTGGTGAAACATTGATTTAATGTGGAATGCAGAATTATGAATGCGGAATATGGCAAAGCCTAACGTCGCTTTGCGCTATTCCGCATTCTGCATGCATAATTAATAATTAATAAAAATGAAAATCCTAATCCTTCGTTCCTCCTTCCAAACGGATGATTTCGTCCGCATCGAATATGCCGAACTGATTCAAAGGCTGAAACAAAAATGTCATGCCGAAATCAATATCATTGGTGACGAATCGGTAGAGAAGCGATTAATCGCGTCTCTACAAACGTTACCCGATGCCTTTATGATTGCCACCGGCGGCGTGGAAAACCTGTTCAAACGCATTTGGGAGGCTATCGATGTCGAAATGACATGCTCACCGCATCGCACAAAAATCGTGACGATGATTGCCGATGGGCGAAACAATTCATTGGCTGCCGCCTTGGAAATATTAACCTATTTGGGCAACAACGGCATGGAAGGACGCATTGTGCATGGGACGAATGATGAAATTGTTTCGACCTTGGTAGAGACGTACAGCCGTACGTCTCTACAAGGACGAATCGGATTATTTGGCCAACCTTCGGATTGGCTCATTGCCAGCGGCGTGGACCGTGATTTCTTACGTCAACGCTATGGCATCGAGACCATTGACATTGACCTGAAACGGGTTGAGGAAGGCATCAAAAACGCCTCGAAGGACGAGGCCGAGAAGATTGCACAAGCCATGCTGAAACGCGCCAAAGCCTTACGCGAGCCTTCGAGTGCTGACATGATAGAAGCCGCAAAAGCCTATCTCGCCATCAAGCGCATCTGCCAAGAGGAACGCTTGGATGCCATGACCATCCGCTGCTTCGACATCGTGAAAACCTGCGGCACAACGAGTTGTTTAGCCTTGGCCCTGCTCAACGACGAAGGCATCGTGGCTGGATGCGAAGGTGATATGCAAACGCTGCTTTCCATGTTTTTGGCTAAACGGCTTTGCGGCGAGGCCGCTTTCATGGCCAATCCTTCACAACTCACCGATGAGACCTCCATGCTGGCACATTGTACCATTCCCTTGACGATGTGCGATGAGACCGTAGTGCGCTCACATTTCGAGTCAGGCATCGGCGTGGCCATTCAAGGTTTGTTGCCTTTGACCGACTACACCTTATTTAAATGGGGTGGTCCGAAACTTGACCGCTACTTTGTCACAGAAGCAAAAGCCATCGAAACGCCTTACAGCAATCATTTCTGCCGCACGCAAATCACACTCAATGTGAATTTGAAGCCTTATCTGCTCCAACATTCCATCGGCAACCACCACGTCATCATCCGCGGGCGACATGCCGACGTAATTAAAGCCTTCATGCAGGCAAACGAGGTTTCAAAATGCTGAAAACAAAATGTTTAAACACAACAAAGGCTGCCCGAGCGAGCAGCCTTTGTTCTTATTTGCTATCCAATGGGCTAATTATTCCCAACGAAAGGCTGATATTGCCATAAATGGCATGTGAGGTGGCTATTGCACCAATTTCGACCCATCTAAAAGGACGCAACATCAATCCCACACCATAGTTGAAATGATGGTAAATGTGTTCGCGTTCATATTTGTGAACAATTCTACTCTGTTCTGCTGTGACATCATAGGCCTTTGTGATGCCCGTGGTTTCGTTGCTGTAGCCCACCACTGGGGTCACGAATAACCAGTGAAGTACAGGAATCTGATAGCCCGCATTGATAGTGAGAGCAGTGTGGTCGTTCCAATTGCCTTGACCAGGCGTCACCTTTGCATGACGATGTTCTGGGCTTTGGTAGATGAAATCCAAATATACACCTCCCACCGACAGGCATGCACCCATGCCAAAGTCGGCGAATCCAGGATGCACACCGTGAGAATCAAATTGATAGCCTACACTGCCAAAGTTAAGGCCTATTGATGCACGCACATTGTTCGTGAAGTCGAACCATTGTGCCTTTGCACTGAAAGTCATCAAAGCCAACAAGGCTATGAGAACAAAAGACTTTTTATTCATTTTATTGATTTTTAATTGGTTAAACTAAAGGGAGCCGTTTGAGGGCTCCCTTATGTGATGTTTTGATATGTTTGTGAATTACATCATCAAGAACGACATCATCACACCAGCTGCCACTGCCGAGCCGATAACGCCGGAGACGTTCGGGGCCATGGCGTGCATGAGCAGGTGGTTCGATGGGTCGTACTTCTGACCTTCCACTTCGACGACGCGGGCGCTATCCGGCACAGCCGAAACGCCAGCGGCACCAATCATCGGGTTGATCTTCTCCTTCAAGAAGAGGTTCATCAACTTGGCACCGAGCAGACCGCCAGCGGTGGCCACGCAGAATGAAGCAGCACCGAGGATGAAGATCTTGATGGAGCTCGAGGTCAAGAACACGGAGGCCTGCGTTGAGGCACCCACAGTCAGACCCAAGACGATGGTCACGATGTCAATCAACGGGTTGGAGGCGGTGTTCTGCAAACGCTTCACCACGCCCGACTCCTTGATGATATTACCGAAGAACAGCATACCCAACAGCGGCAGAGCCGTGGGGCTGATGAAGGTGGTCAGGATAAGGCCGACGATGGGGAACATGATCTTTTCGGTCTTGTTGACCATACGCGGGGCACCCATCTTGATGAGGCGTTCTTCCTTGGTGGTCAGCAAACGGATGATAGGCGGCTGAATCACGGGCACCAAAGCCATATAGGAATAGGCTGCAATGGCGATAGGTCCAATGAGGTTGCGCGTGCCATTCATACCATTGGCCAGACGTGAAGACAGGAAGATGGCGGTAGGACCGTCGGCACCACCGATGATACCGATAGCGCCAGCCTCACGCAGGTTGAAGCCGAGATACAAGGCACCGATGAAGGTGATGAACACACCCAACTGGGCGGCAGCACCGAGGATCATCAGTTTCGGGTTGGCGATGAGCGACGAGAAGTCGGTCATGGCGCCGATGCCCAAGAAAATCAAGGGCGGATACACACCAGAGGTCACACCGAAATACAAGTAGTTCAGCACACTGCCCTTCTGATAAAGACCCGTCTGAAGGTTCAGTTCTCCGCTCTGGAATACGCTCGTCATCAAGCCTTTCACGCTTTCGATGTCGTTGTTGACTAAGCCATAATCAGACATGTTCAGATGCTCAACCTGCTTTATGGCTTCGCTCAGCACCATGTGTTTGTCGCCTGGGTTATCACCAAAGACAGCCACCAACAGGGCTTTAGCCGTGTCCAAATCGAAATTGAGTGTCGCTGGATCTAATGCTTGTAGGTTGGCCATGGCATCGGCAAAGGTAACGCCGAAGCCTTGGAAGAACGGGATGTTACCCACGATGATACCCGTGCCAATCGGGATGAGCAACATAGGTTCAAACTCAAAGCGGATAGCCAAGAAGATGAAAAGGATACCCACCAAAATCATGATGATGTTGCCAATCTTGCAGTTGCGGAAGCCCGTAAGCAGCCAGAAGTTGTGCAGACCTTCACTCAGACGTTCTTTGGTAGTCATTTCCTTAACTTCCTCTTTCGCGGCATGGGCTTTGACGTTCTTGTTTTCCAAATTCGTCACGCGCTTGTCGAGGTTCTGGATTTGCTGACCCAATTCGGCTGACTTTTGCTGTTCCGCGACAATCGCGTCAGCCAACTCAGCCAGTTGGGCATTGCTTTCCTCTGGGGTCATCTCGCTCACTTGCTCGGTTTTGCCCAAGTCGGCAACCTTGGTGGCAAACATCGGGTTGTTGACCACCACAAGGTTGAGCAGCATCAGGAGCACCAAGGAGCCGAGAATGACCGCAGGTTTTCTGTAAATACTTTTCTTTCCTAACATGGTCTTATCCAATTACGATTAAAGTATCACCTTGCAGCACATTGTCGCCCTGGCGGCAGTTGATGGCGGTGATGGTACCGTCAGCTTCGGCCAGCAGGTTGTTTTCCATCTTCATGGCTTCGTACATGAGCAGCTTGTCACCCTTCTTCACGGTGTCGCCTTGCTTGACGAAGATCTGCATGATGGTTCCAGGAAGCGGAGCAGCCATCTTGTAGCCGGCGCCACCTGCGGCAGCGGCCGGTTTCGGAGCGGCACTCTGGGCAGGTGCGGCAGCGGCGGGCTTGGCGGCCGGACGGGCCACGGGAGCGATCACCGGAGCGGCTTGCTCTTCCATCTCCACTTGATATTCAGTGCCATTCACATTGACGGCAGCAATGTTGCCCTCAATGTTCTGGACTTCTACTTCGTATGGTTTCCCACTAATGGTGAATTTGAATTTTTTCATGATTGTTCGATTTAACGTTTCCAGTGTCTAACTCCGTAATTTTTGTCGTTCCAAGAAGTCACCCTTCTTTCGATGGTGATCACATTGCTTTCCTCGTCGTGAAGGTTGGTCGAGAGGTACAAGGCCATACCAATGGCGGCTTGCACCTCGGCAGGAATCTCGCCTTCAGCCAGTTTGGTTGCAGGCTTTTCCACAATCTTCTTCACCTCTTCCTTTGGAGCGGCTTTCTTGGCATCCTGCTTCTTGAAATAGGAAGCCACGCCACGGAAGATGCTCGAAAGGATGAAGAGGGCGATGACGACGATGAGAAATCCCGCGATGGTGACAATCCAGCCTTTGGTGTAGACCCAATCTTCGTGAGCCAACAGTAATGATATTTGTAACAGGTTCATCGTTTCAAGGATTTACGGTTACAGCGGGATGTTCGAATGTTTCTTCTCGGGGTTGGCGAGGCGCTTCGTCTCAAGCGTGCGCAAGGCACGGATGACACGGAAACGGGTGTTGCGCGGCTCGATCACATCGTCGATGTAACCGAACTTGGCAGCCTCGTATGGGTTGGCGAACTTCTTGGTGTATTCATCCACCTTCTGGGCGACGAACTCGGCACGCTCTTCAGGATTCTGAATCTCAGCAATCTTCTTGCCATCGAGCACCTCAACGGCACCGCTGGCACCCATGACCGCGATTTCAGCTGACGGCCAAGCGTAGTTGACATCGTTGCGCAGCTGCTTGCAGCCCATCACGAGGTGAGAACCACCGTAGGACTTACGCAGGGTGACAGTGACCTTCGGCACAGTGGATTCGCCGTAAGCATAGAGCAGCTTGGCGCCGTGGACGATGATACCGTTGTACTCTTGACCCGTGCCAGGTAGGAAGCCGGGGACGTCGACCAAGGTCACGATCGGGATATTAAAGGCGTCGCAGAAACGGACGAAACGGGCACCCTTACGCGAAGCGTCGCAGTCCAACACACCAGCAAAGAAGGCCGGGTTGTTGGCCACGATACCGACCGACATGCCATCGAAGCGGGCGAAGCCGACGATGATGTTCTTGGCGTAGTTCTTATGGATTTCGAGGAAGTCGCCGTTGTCGACGATGGCAGTGATGATGTCGCCAACGTTGTAAGGCTTGTTCGGGTTGTCGGGGATGATCTGGTTCAGGGCATCCTCCATACGGTCGATGGGGTCGTTGCACTCCACCAGCGGAGCATTCTCCATATTGTTCTGCGGGATGAACGACATCAAGCGACGGATGAGGCCGAGGCCTTCCTCTTCGCTCTCGACGGCGAAGTGGGCCACGCCCGACTTCTGGCTGTGGATGCGAGCACCGCCGAGGTCGTCGGTCGAAACGTCTTCACCGATAACGGTCTTCACGACTTTCGGGCCAGTGAGGAACATGTAGCTGCCAGCATTGGTCATGATGATGAAGTCGGTCAGGGCGGGAGAATACACGGCACCGCCGGCGCAGGGACCGAAGATGGCCGAAATCTGCGGGATGACACCCGAAGCATTGATGTTGCGCTGGAAGATCTCAGCGTAACCGGCGAGGGAACGTGAACCTTCCTGGATACGGGCACCGCCCGAGTCGCAGATACCGATGACGGGAGCGCCAACTTTCATGGCTTGGTCCATCACCTTGCAGATCTTGAGGGACATGGTCTCACTCAAGGCACCGCCAAACACGGTGAAGTCTTGAGCGTAGACGTAGACGACGCGGCCGTCGATGGTGCCGTGACCGGTGACGACGCCGTCGCCGAGGTACTGTTGCTTGTCGAGACCGAAATCGACGGTGCGATGGGTCACGAACATGTCAGTCTCTTCGAAGCTGCCTTCGTCGAGCAGGATGGCGATACGCTCGCGTGCCGTCATCTTACCTTTGGCATGTTGGGAGTCGATGCGCTTCTGGCCACCACCAAGACGGGCCTCGCCGCGCTTCTCCAACAATTCCTGGATTTTCTGTTCAATTAACATAGTATTGTGTGTTATGATTATTATATCTTTGTTGACCTTCAACACAGGTCTCATCAGACCTTTTTATCGTCATGGCGGAGGAACATCCGCCATCTCCTAAAGGAAGAGGGCACCCTTCTGTTGGGGAGATTGCGGGTCTTCGCCCGCAATGACGGCAAGGGGTGGTGTTAGTCCCGTGGTTTAGTGTCTTACTTATCCTTGTTCTCGCAAAGTTCGGTCAGCACGCCGAAGGTCGATTTCGGGTGCAGGAAGGCGATGCTCAGGCCTTCGGCACCGCCGCGCGGGGCTTGGTCGATGAGGCGGATGCCCAGCTCCTTGGCTTCTTCGAGGTGACCTTCGATGTTCTCCACAGCGAAAGCGATGTGGTGCATGCCACCACGACCGTTGTTGTTCTCGATGAACTTAGCGATGGTGCTTTCAGGGCTGGTGGGCTCCAAAAGCTCAATTTTGGTCTGGCCGCAGCGCAAGAAAGCGGTCTTCACTTTCTGGTCGGCGACTTCTTCGATGGCGTAGCACTTGGTGCCAAGCAATTTTTCAAAGAAAGGAATGGACTCGTCCAAACTTGTGACGGCGATTCCAATGTGTTCAATGTGAGAGGGTTGCATAATTATTCGAATAATTTATGGTTAAAAAAATACGTATTTATTAAATCGGTGCAAAGGTACGACAAATAATTGGGGTTTGCAAAGGAAATTCTTATAAAACAAAATCTGTGATATTATCTTGATTAATCACTATGAAATCGGCGTTGGGGTAGGCTTTTTTAAATGTCTCGGGCATTTTCGCTTTCGCTTTTGGGTTCCACTTAATTTCATAAGCATGGATTTTCCCGTCGGCTTCCTCCAAATAATCAATTTCCTGTTGTTGTTTGGTGCGCCAGAAGTATGTGTTTGCCCACATCTCATGATAGGCCAAGTGTTTCATCCGTTCAGAAATGACAAAGTTTTCCCATAATTGACCGATGTCCTGCCGCATCTCAGGAAGCGTGAAATCAGCAATTAGTGCATTCCGGATGCCGTTATCGTAAAAGAAGATTTTTCTACTGGTTTTTAATTCGTTACGAAGATTTCTGGCAAATGAGGGCAAGCGGAAAATGACAAAGCATTGTTCCAATAATATGATGTACTTTTCCACCGTTTTTGCGTCCATTGAGCAGATGTTACCCAACTCATTAAACGACACCTGCGACCCTACCTGATAGGCCAAAGCCCGAAGCAGGGTAAGCAGTTTGTCGGGATGCTTGATATGCTCCCAAGCAAGAATGTCCTTGTAGAGATAGGCATCTGTCAACTGCTTCAGCACCTGTTTTTCGTTGCCTTCAGAAGTTACCACTTCAGGGTAATAACCATAAATGAGGCGGTGGGGCAAAAGCCTTTTCTCCTTTATAAGTCCTTGATGTTGAACCATTTCCGAGAACGAAAGCGGAAACATTTGATATTGCCATTTCCGTCCTGTCAGCGGCTCGTTGACCTTGTTGGCCAGCTCAAATGCCGAACTGCCTGTGGCAATCAGTTGGATGTCCTTCATCTGGTCAGTGATCAGCTTCATTCGCAAACCGATGTCGCGAATACGCTGCGCCTCATCGATAACGACGATTTTGTAGTTGCCAAATTGTGTCCGAAGCCTGTCGGCAGAAGTGCTTTCAAACATTTTTTGCACATCCAGCTCGTCGCCATTCAGCCAAAGGCAGTCGTTCTGATCAGCAACCAAGTCATTCAATAACGTCGTCTTTCCCACCTGCCTTGCTCCAATCAATATCAGTGCCTTACCCGAAAACAATTTGTTTTTCAACACTTCTTCAAGTTTCCTTTGAATCATAGTTTACACATTTTTCGACTGCAAAGATATAACTTTTTCGGAATTAATTCCAAAAAAGTTATGACTTTTTCGGAATATAATCCAGATTTTTGTCAAAAAGACGTATGAAAAAAGAATGCGGAACACCCATTCAGCATTAAGCATTCCGAAATTTACTTATGTACCTTCCTGACAAACTCTTCCACCTCGGGCACGCCGCCTTGGTAGACAAGGGCATCCTTTGTTGCGCTGAAGAAGGTGGCGAAGCACCAACTATGAATTGGTTATAGAATAGATTCAGAAAGTCAATTGGACTAATGGTGCCTTGTTTCATTGTTTAAAATAAAGGCCAAATGATGAGTCCACCATTTGGCCTTTATTGATTATTACTTGTGCACCCTGCGGATGAAGTCTTCCACCTCAGGCACACCGCCTTGGTAGACCAAGTAGCCGTTGTAAGGCTCTCTCGGGGTGATTTCGCTGTTCACAGGCGTGAGCATGATGTTCTTCACCTCTTCGCGGTCGTGCGTTTGACCCAAGGCCCAACCCAACTTGATGTAGGCGGTCTCGGCGAGCATGTTGCCAGCGGGAATGATGCCTCTATCCATCAGGTCGCGACCGGTGTCGTAAACGAACATGTGGGCATAACCCCAGATGGTCTGCACGGTCATGTATTGGTGCACGCCCTTGTCGGTGGCGCGTTGGATGGCGTCGAACATGCCACGGTTGACGTGACCCAAGCCCGTGCCGTCCCAAACGATGCCCTGATAGCCGTTGTCGACCAAAGCGTCAAGCACGTCGGGTTTCATGCCGGGATAGTAGTAGAGGATGGCCACACGGTCATCGAAGGTCGGGATGATCTTCACGTCGCGGTCGTTGCGGCGGTGGTTGTAAACCTCCTTGATCGGCACCACGCCACGTTTTCTGTCCACGGTTGCTACTGGCGTGTCACCGATGGTGCGGAAGGTGGAACGATACGATGAGTGCATCTTACGCACACGCGTGCCACGGTGCAAGAAACCGTATTCATCGGAGGTGGGGCCAAACATGCAGACCATCACCTCGGCCACGTCGCCGTGACCGGCAGCAGTCATGGCGTGCATGAGGTTCAAGGCGGCATCCGATGAAGGACGGTCTGAAGAACGTTGCGAGCCGACCAAGACAATCGGCACAGGCAGATTCTGGCACATGAAAGTCAAAGCGGCGGCGGTGTGGGCCAAGGTGTCGGTGCCGTGACCGATGACGATGCCGTCGATGCCGTTCTGAATCTCCTCGCCAATCTTCTTGGCAAGGGCAATGTATTCCTTGGGCGACATGTTCTCGGAGAACACGGCAAACACCTTCTCGGTGTCGAGGTTGCAGATGTCGGCCAGTTCCGGCACGGCGCCATACAGCTCACCGGGCGAGAAAGCGGGAATCACGGCACCCGTGCGGTAGTCCAAACGCGAGGCGATGGTGCCACCCGTGCCGAGCAACTTCACATGCGGAAGTCCCTCGGTGTAAGGGAATTCCTTCTCGGGGATGTGGTAGTTGGCTTTCTTGTAGTCGGTCTCCACCATGCCCGTGATGGTGCTGATGTCGACACCAATGTTGTAGCCTGTGTTGACCTTCATGACGATATGCTGGTCGTCCTGGAAGGCGGCGCGAGGCAGGATCGTGCCTTTGAAGAGGCCTCCCGTGGTCTGGCATTCGGCCTGACTCCACACGCGGCAGTTGTATTTCTTGAGCACCTCAAGCGCGGCGCCCCAATATCCTTGGAAAAAATCTTCAGCCATAGTTTGCGGTTTAATTAAGTGATTTCATTTTAAATGAGGTGCAAATATAGGGTTATTTCCGATTGAAATCACAATGATGCGCAATTTTTTCGACCAATCCGATAAAGAAACGCCTCTCACTGGTACTGATGGCATGGTGAGAGGCATTTCCTTTGCGCAAATCTCATCTTCTAACTTACTCCAGCACGAGTTTCCTTGTGGCGACAGCCCCATTCTCGTCCGTAATGTGCAGCATATACACGCCTTGCGCCAGGCCTTTCAGGTTGATTTCGTTGGCGTTTCGGACGGTTTTAAGCAACTGGCCTATGGCGTTGTAAACCCTGACTTCAGCGGTGGTTGTGCCTCCGATGTGAACAATGCCGTTTGTTGGGTTAGGCAATACGGTGACACCGTCGTTTTCATGTTCTTCTACGACACCCGTTATGGTGGCCGTGGCGCAAACAGGTTCCGATTCTTCCTCGCCGTAAACTGCTGTGACACAATATTCAACATCGATGCCTTTCGAGAACTCTGTATCGGTGTAATAGGTTTGGAAAGTACGAGGAATCTCAGCAATCAGTTCATCGTCGCGATAGACGCGATAACCGGTTAGAATCTCGCCGCTACGGTTCCCTGATTTCGCCTCGCTTACTTTAGGACTGGCCAAAGTAGCGGAAACGCAGACATTGTTCCATAGTCCAAGTTCAGACAAGCTAAACCAACTCATATCGTTTGTTCTCCATAAATCGCTTTTCCATGGCACCACATTCCCATTATTCACACCCAATATCAGGGAGGATGTAATGGCGTAACCACCAATCCAATATTCGGTTCCCTCATTGATAACAATACTATCTTCAACGCTATATGTATTCCATTGTTCAGTAACATATTCATAAGTGGGCTGATCATATATCAAGACGAGATCGTCCATATTGCCCGTATATATTTTAATCCCATAATGCGTTGTTTGATTTGAGGGTGTCCAAGGCACGAAAGAAATGTCTTTAATAGTCCATCCAACAAAAGGCTCCAAATCAGATGGTTCAAAACGATTTGCCCCAACTTGTTCAACCACTCCGCCAGGAGAAAAAAGCACATCATCAATGTCCTCGTTGCTCCACGATAATCTGGCCTCAGTTATGCCCACGGGCACATTCCATGACAACAAAACCGAATCATTTTCGCCGACTTGTATATTTAACTCTGAAACGGGGAATAGACTTTGTTTATTACCAGAACTTTTTTCCGACGGTAATAAGGAAAGGGCGCGTTCTGTCTGCTTTCTGTGTATAGCGTCTGATTCGGGCTTGTATTGCAACAGTTTTCCTACCGCCTTTTCGCCTATAGTTCCTATTCTCATATACAAGTCCCCATGTTGCTTGCTTACTTGTGCAAAGCCCAAGAACGACAGGGAAAACATTCCCAAAAGGAGTAGTACTTTTTTCATAGGATATTTTTTTGTTTTCGCGGCAAAAATAATCATGTTTTTCAAAGAAAGCAAGAAAAGTGACTCTTTTTTGCCTATGTCTTTAAAGGAAAGTATTATAATGAAAACCGCCGCACAAGACCAAAAAGCCCTATGCGGCGATTCTAATAATTCGAATTAGAAAAACGCTATTTGATGTTGTTAGCCAATTCTTTCATTTCGATGTTGCCCATCGCTTCCCGCATTTGACCCATAATCCAGTTCATGCGGTCGAGGTCGGTGCAGGATTTCTTCTTCGGCGCAAAGCCAGCGCAAAGGTTGTCGAGCTTGGTCAAAAGGTCATCTTTAGCATAGCGCTTGAAGCCCATCTTGTTCAACACTTGCTCCATTGGCAGCGATGCGTCTTCGACCAATGAAGGAGCCATGTTCCAAGCCAGACGGGTGTCCAAACCTTGCTCTTTCAAGAAAGCGAAGAGTTTGTACAAAGTCTCGCCGTTGAACTTCGAAGCAGCGTTCTTGCCCAGCAGGTGCTTGAGTCTCATGCCAACAAAGCGACCCACGGTGCGGCCATCTACGCCGAGTTTCTCGACGGTCTCGGCCATGGCGGGGAACCAGTTCTTTGCGAAGATGTAACGGAAACAGTCCTCCGGCACGTTCCACTCCTTGAGTTTGTAGTAACGGTCGATGATCTCGGTAGGCATCTCGGCACGCAGGGCCTTGATGAAGGCGGGGTCGAGCGGGATGGGAGCCGAGTCGGTGTCGGGATACATACGGTCGGCACCAGGCAACACGCGCTCGAAGATGGTGATGCCGTTGCAGACGGCCTTACGGGTCTCCTTCGGCACGCCGTCCCAAGCCATGAGGCAACGCTCTTCGATGGTCTCGATGGCGGTGGGCATGTCGTTTTGCGGTCCCCACACGAGGATGAGGGCATCTTCGTCGGTGGCATGGACACGCTTGGCCAGCTTATGCCATTGCGAATGGGTCAGCACGGGTTCCAGCATCTCGTCATGGAGCATGTTGGGACGCTCGAGGCAGGCGATGACCTTCAGGCGGTCGGCGATTTCGTCGGCAAACATCTTGCCAGGTTGCGTGAAGTGCGACAACACACCACGGAACTTCGGCAACTTGACTAGTTTCAGTGCACCACCCTTGGCCTTGTTGTCGAGGATGGGCAGGTAGTCGGTCGGGAACGACACATCGGCCACTTCCACCTTCCAGCCTTCTTTGCCGACCTCGCGGTTGAGGCGCTCTTGCAGTTGCACCAGCGACCACTGTCGGAAGCACTCGTTGTGCGACAACTCGGGGATCCACTTGGCATGTTGCACACCCTTCAACTCGATACGGGTGCCACCCGTGCAGCTCACGTTGACGTCTTGGCGGCCAGCGCCCATACCCGTGCGGACCAAGCCCGTGCTGCGGCCGAGGAAGCGGATGTATTCGCAGGTCTCGCGCAGTTCGTCAGGGTTCTTGCAGTCGGGATAGGTGACGGTCTCAATCAACGGCACACCGAGGCGGTCGGTCTGATAGATACGGCGGTGGCCGATGTCGCTGATCTCGCGGCAGGCGTCTTCCTCGATGCTCAACTGAATCAGACGGATGTCCTTCTTCGGCAGCTTGAGCAGGCCTTCCACGCCCACGATGGCGGTACGTTGGAAGCCCGTCGGGATGGAGCCGTCGAGGTATTGTTTACGGGTGATATGCACCTCACCCACGATGTTCAGGTTGGAACGCAGGGCGATGATGATGGCGTTGTGCAAAGCCTCGCGGTTGATGGGGAACGGCGGGGTGTCGTCGATGTCGTAGGTGCAGGCGGTACCGTTCTTGATGCGGTAGACGATTTCCTTCTTCGTCTTGAACTCCATCAAGGCCGTGCCGTCGTATTCGCCTAACTCTGAAAGGGTGGGGCGCATGTGACGGATCAGCTCGGCATCGTAGTCCTCAAACTTGTTGAATTGTCTGGCGGGACAGTGGCAAAACAGCT
>JAEEGI010003987.1_pt1 | contig 34823 bp, 24 predicted proteins | sample 8958751 | NCBI WGS metagenome assembly JAEEGI01 (sample SAMN16246545, study PRJNA631951) | gut metagenome | biome: gut microbiome; feature: rumen; material: KS-attached | host: Bos | place: Iran: Karaj | collected 2018-10
CGACGAGGTCGAGGAGCGCTACGTCATCGACGAGGTCGGTCTTGTTCATGTAGACGACGATCGCGGGAACGCCGACCTGACGGGCGAGCAGAACATGCTCGCGGGTCTGCTGAAGAGGTCCGTCGGTTCCGGCGACGACGAGGATAGCACCGTCCATCTGAGCAGCGCCGGTGATCATGTTCTTAACATAGTCGGCGTGCCCGGGGCAGTCAACGTGAGCGTAGTGACGCTTTTCGGTCTCATACTCGACGTGACGGGTGTTGATTGTGATTCCTCTGGCTTTCTCTTCGGGAGCGTTGTCGATCTGGTCATAGGCCATGAACTCGATCTTGTCGTTTCCGAGAGAGAGGTACTTGGTGATAGCAGCGGTAAGAGTGGTCTTGCCGTGGTCAACGTGACCGATGGTACCGATGTTTACATGCGGTTTGGTACGTTCAAACGTTGCTTTTGCCATTTGAGTGATCTCCTTATAGTTTTTTTATTTATTGTTTATCAGATGTGATTGGATGCGATTTTGTCCATGATGGATTTCGGGACCTCGGCGAAGTGGCTGGGTTCCATGACGAACTGTCCTCTTCCCTGTGTGCGGGAACGGAGATCGGTCGAATAGCCGAACATGTTCGACAGCGGAACGTTGGCGATTATCTCCCAGACGCCGCCGTTTATCACGTCCTGCGACAGGATTACTCCGCGCCTGCCGACGAGGTCGCCGGTCACCGCGCCGAGATAGTCATCGGGCACGTTCACCACGACCTTCATGATCGGCTCGGTCAGGACGGGGTCGGCCTTTCTCATGGCGTCCTTGAAGGCCATCGATCCGGCGATCTTGAAGGCGAGCTCTGACGAGTCGACCTCATGGAAGGATCCGTCGTAAAGCGTGACCTTGACGTCGACCACGTTGTAGCCGGCGACGACGCCGCTCAGCATTGCCGATCTCACGCCCTCGTCGACCGCGGGGATGAACTCCTTCGGGATCACACCGCCGACGATCTCGTTGACGAACTGGTAGCCGGAGCCCGGCTCGACAGGTTCGATGCGGATCTTGACGTGACCGTACTGGCCGTGACCGCCCGACTGACGGACGTACCGGCATTCCTGCTCGGCGCTCTTCCGGATTGTCTCCTTGTAGGCGACGTGAGGCTTTCCGATATTCGCCTCGACCTTGAACTCGCGAAGCAGTCTGTCCACGATGATCTCAAGGTGAAGCTCGCCCATTCCGGCGATGATGGTCTGACCGGTCTCGGAATCGGTATAGGTCCTGAAGGTAGGGTCCTCTTCGGCGAGCTTCGCGAGCGCGTCGCTCATCTTCTCCTGTCCGGCGCGCGTCTTGGGTTCGATCGCGACGCTTATGACGGGTTCGGGGAACTCCATGTTTTCAAGCACGATCGGGGCCTTCTCATCGCAGAGAGTGTCTCCGGTGGTCGTGTTCTTTACCGCGACCACGGCGGCGATGTCGCCCGAATAGACGGTATCGAGGTCCTTTCTGGCGTTGGCGTGCATCTGAACGATGCGCCCCATCCTCTCGCGCTTGCCCTTGGTGGCGTTCCAGACGATGTCGCCCGAGTTGAGCGTTCCCGAATATACCCTGAAGAAGCAGAGCCTTCCGACGAAGGGATCGGTCATTATCTTGAAGGCGAGTGCCGAAAAAGGTTCGCTGTCGTCGGCCTTCCTGAACTCCTCGGCTCCGGAGACGGGATGAACACCCGGGACCGGAGGGACCTCGGTAGGCGCAGGCAGATAGTCGATTATGGCGTCGAGCAGTTTCTGCACTCCCTTGTTTTTGAAAGATGTGCCGCAGACGACCGGGACGAGGTGATTCGCGAGTGTTGCCTTGCGGATCGCCGTCTTAATCTCTTCGGAGGAGATATCCTCTCCCGAACAGTATTTCTCAAAAAGATCCTCATCGACCTCGGCGGCCGTTTCGATCATTTCCGAGCGGTAGCGTTCGGCGTCGGCGAGCATGTCTTCGGGGATGGGTTCGGTCCTCATGTCCTTGCCCAGATCGTCATAGTAGACGTCCGCGACCATGTCGATGAGATCGATGATCCCCCTGAAGCCGTCTTCTTTGCCTATCGGCAGCTGAATCGGGACGGGGTTGGCAGCGAGCCTGTCCTTCATCATCGCGATAACACGGTAAAAATCCGCACCGGTTATGTCCATTTTGTTGACATAGGCTATTCTCGGGACGTTATACTTGTTGGCCTGTCTCCAGACCGTCTCGGACTGGGGCTCGACCCCGCCCTTGGCGCAGAAAACGGCTACCGCGCCGTCCAGTACTCTGAGTGAGCGCTCGACTTCGACGGTAAAGTCAACGTGTCCGGGAGTATCGATGATGTTGATGCGGTGGTCCTTCCAGTGACAGGTAGTGGCGGCGGAGGTTATAGTTATTCCGCGCTCCTTCTCCTGCTCCATCCAGTCCATGACCGCGTCGCCGTCATGCGTTTCACCCATGCGGTGATTGATTCCCGTGTAGAACAGTATTCTTTCGGTCGTAGTCGTTTTTCCGGCATCGATGTGTGCCATGATGCCTATATTACGTGTACGCTCGAGCGAATATTCTCTTGGCATTAAAAGGTCTTCCTTTGATAATTGATGATGTGCGGTTTGTACGGGATGATTTCCCGATCAGTATCTGTAGTGAGCAAACGCCTTGTTTGCTTCAGCCATTCTGTGGGTCTCTTCCTTCTTCTTGAACGCACCGCCGGCATTGTTTGTCGCGTCGATAATCTCGGCGGCAAGCCTGTCAGCCATCGTACGTTCGCCGCGCTTTCTGGCAAATCCTACCATCCAGCGAAGTCCCAGAGTCTGGCGTCTGTCGGCTCTGACCTCGAGCGGAACCTGATAGGTCGAACCGCCTACACGGCGGGCCTTGACCTCAAGAACCGGGCTCACGTTCTCAAGAGCAGCGACAAAGACCTCGAGGGGATTCTTGCCCGTCTTTGCTTCAACCTGAGCAAAGGCGTCATAGACAATCGTCTGGGCAACTCCCTTCTTGCCGTCAAGCATTACATTGTTGACAAGCTTCGTAACGAGCTTGGACTTGTAAAGCGGATCCGGCAGAACATCTCTTTTGGATATACGGCCTCTTCTCGGCACTGTACTTCCCTCCTTCATTAGAATTGAATGAAATCATAGGTACTCAAAAGCATATTTTCTTCTGTGTTGCGCGAGCCGCGTATCCATAAGTGAATAAACACAAATAAATCCGTGACAAGCTGCGAATATGCTGGATACCCGGCACCGGCTTATTTCTTCGGTGTCTTTGTTCCGTATTTGGAACGTGCCTGTCTGCGCGCGGCGACGCCCTGGGCGTCAAGCGTGCCCCTGATGATGTGGTAACGAACACCGGGCAGGTCTCTTACTCTTCCGCCTCTGATGAGGACGACCGAGTGCTCCTGCAGGTTGTGACCTTCACCGGGGATATAGGTGGTTGCCTCGAGGCCGTTGGAAAGGCGGACTCTCGCGATCTTGCGGAGCGCTGAGTTCGGCTTCTTGGGGCTGGTCGTGGTGACCTTCGTGCAAACGCCGCGCTTCTGAGGCGAAGGAAGATCTATGGTCGCGTTCTTGATGGAGTTGAATCCGCTCTGGAGAACCGGCGCCTTGGATTTGTAGGTCTTATCCGATCTTCCCTGTCTGACAAGCTGGTTAAAGGTTGGCATCCCTTGCTGTTGCCTCCTTTCTTCATTATTTGTGTTATTCAGCGGGCGGATACTGCCCTCCGCCCGAATGACATCTTTACAAAAGACAAAATATTATATCATTAAACGGATTTTTTGTCAATACAAACGAAAACAATTAGAAAAATTTTCCCTTTTGCACAAAAAAACCGGGCTTTTCAAACGTTGATAAAGAACTGTTTACCGCTGCCGGAAGGCGCAGAGAGATGCGCTCCGGCAGCGGTATTGCTCAAAGAGGAAGGGGCGGTCATTCGCCCGCCGCGTTCTCCTCCCTGATCTCGGACGACGGGACGACGTCGATATTCCGGTAGCATGCCATTCCGGTCCCGGCCGGGATCAGCTTTCCGATGATGACGTTTTCCTTGAGTCCGAGCAGATTGTCGATCTTGCCCTTTATAGCGGCGTCGGTGAGGACCTTCGTAGTCTCCTGGAAGGAGGCGGCCGACATGAAGGATTCGGTGGCGAGAGCCGCCTTCGTGATCCCGAGGAGGAGATCCTTCTTCTCGGGTTTTTTGAGCTCCGCTCCGACCGAATTCCGCTCGCCGAGCGCGTTGCGGCGCTCGATGTCGGCTACGATGTCGTTGTATTCGTTGACCGATATCTCTGCGTCAAGCAGCAGCTGGGAATCTCCCGGGTCGGTGATCTTCACCTTTCTCGTCATCTGTCTCGCGATGACCTCTATATGTTTGTCGTTGATGTTGACCGACTGGGCACGGTAGACCTTCTGGACTTCGGTGATGATATAGGAGTAAACCGCGTCCTTGCTGCGGTATTCCATAATCTCTGACGGAGTCAGAGAGCCTTCGGTGAGCGGCTGTCCCTTCTTTACCAGCTGTCCGTCGGAAACTATCAGACGGCGTCCGAAGGGTATGGGATAATCCTTGCTTCCCCCGAGCTCATTCGATTCAAGTCTGACGATGTCGACCGGTCCGCTGTCGGTCGCGCGTGTTTCGACAGAGACCTTGCCGTCGGCCTTCGCGATGACCGCCGGCTTCTTCGGGGTCCTTGCCTCAAAGAGCTCTTCGACACGGGGCAGACCCTGTGTGATATCCGAACCCGCGACGCCTCCGGTGTGGAAGGTCCTCATCGTAAGCTGCGTGCCCGGCTCGCCTATCGACTGTGCGGCTATGATGCCGACGGCCTCTCCGATATTGATCTTTCTGCCGTTGGCAAGGTCGGCGCCGTAGCAGTGCGCGCAGACACCGTATCTGGCCTTGCAGTTGATGACCGTTCTGATCCTTACGGCGGGTATGCCGGCGTCTATGATCGCGGCGATCTGCTTTTCGTTCAGCATCTCGTCGTCGCCGGCGATGACGGTCCCGGTGGAGGGATCGACGACCTCTCCCATCGTGAATCTGCCGAGCAGTCTGTCTTCGAGGGACTCGAGCGACTTAGAGACGATCTTTATCTCGTCGTCGCTGCCGGCGTAGGCTTCCGCGAGCCTTGCGGCCGCCTTTTCGGTGATCTTCGCCTTCGCGGCGACTATTACGCTTCCGTCACGCGGATCGGTGATATCCTCGAAGGCGTAGCTTCCGGCAAGCTTGCCGCCCGCTTCGAATGAATAGAGGGTGAACTCCCTGTCGTTCTCGAAGATCGCGCTGATGAGAGCGCCTTCGGTCGTTCCGCACTTTTCCTCTCTGACGATGATCTCCTGCGAAACGTCGACGAGACGTCTGGTAAGATAGCCGGAGTCGGCGGTACGGAGAGCGGTGTCAGAAAGGGATTTTCTGGATGAACGGGCTCCCATGAAGTACTCGAATATCTTCATTCCCTCGCGGAAGTTCGATTTGATCGGGATCTCCATCGTCTTGCCGTTCGTAGCGAACATCGGTCCGCGCATTCCGGCCAGCTGACGCATCTGTGTCATCGATCCGCGGGCGCCCGAATCCGCCATGATCTTGATCGGGTTGTAGGTCGAGAATCCGACCTGGAGCGCCTTGGTGACGTCGTCGGTCGTCTTGTTCCAGACCTTGATGACGCTGTTGTATCTTTCTTCTTCGCCGAGTTTACCGCGGTTGAAGTCCTTCTGGAGCTTGGCGACCTTGCTTTCGGCCTCCTCGAGCAGCGCTTTCTTCTCCTTCGGGATAGTCATATCGTAAACCGATATCGAGAAGGAGGCTCTGGTCGAATACTTGTAGCCGGTCTCCTTGATCGCGTCGAGCATGTCGGCGGTCTTCGCGGAGGTGTGCTTTCTGATGCAGCTGTTGATGATCTGACCGAGTTCCTTCTTGGTCACGATCTGAGCGACCTCGAGCTCGTATTTCTTTTCGGGGACAGATCTGTCGACGAAGCCCAGATCCTGGGGAATGTTGCGGTTGAAGATCAGCCTTCCGAGGGTAACGGCGTCGCTGCCGGTGTTGACTCTGCGAATGCCGTCCTCGCCCCTGACCATTCCGATGACGCCGTGGCCGCCGTTTTCATCCGACATCCCGACGGCGATCGGAGCGTGCAGCCCGAGATAACCGTCGCTGTAGGCCATAACGGCCTCATCGTAGTCGCGGTATCTGTTTCCGCATCCTTTCTCATCGGCGCGAACGATGGTAAGGTAATATGATCCCAGGATCATGTCCTGAGTCGGCACGGTGACTGCGCGGCCGTCGACCGGCTTGAGCAGGTTGTTCGCCGAGAGCATAAGGAATCTCGCCTCAGCCTGAGCCTCGGCGGAAAGGGGCACGTGGACCGGCATCTGGTCGCCGTCGAAGTCGGCGTTGAAGGCGGTGCAGACCAGCGGATGAAGCTTGATCGCCCTTCCTTCGACCAGTACAGGCTCGAATGCCTGGATAGAAAGTCTGTGAAGTGTGGGAGCGCGGTTCAGGAGCACGGGATGCTCCTTGATAACTATCTCAAGAGCGTCCCAGACCTCGTCGTTGCTCGTCTGGGCGCGGTCGATCTTTCTCTGCGCATCCTTTACGCTGGTCGCGCAGTTCATCTCTACGAGCCTTTTGACAACGAAGGGCTTGAAGAGCTCGAGGGCCATCTCCTTGGGAAGGCCGCACTGATATATTCTCAGCGAGGGACCGACGACTATGACCGAACGTCCGGAATAGTCGACGCGCTTTCCGAGCAGGTTCTGACGGAATCTTCCCTGCTTTCCTCTGAGCATCTCGGACAGCGACTTCAGCGTGCGGTTGTTGGGGCCGGTGACCGGCTTGCCGCGCTTGCCGTTGTCGATGAGAGCGTCGACGGCTTCCTGGAGCATGCGCTTCTCGTTCCGGATGACGATCTCGGGGGTCTTGAGCTCGATCAGCTTCTTAAGTCTGTTGTTCCGGTTGATGACACGGCGGTAGAGCTCGTTGAGGTCGGAGGATGCGAATCTTCCTCCGTCGAGCTGCACCATCGGGCGCAGATCGGGCGGAAGAACCGGGATGGCATCGAGGATCATCCAGTCGAGGTGGTTGCCCGACTTTCTGAAGTTCTCGATGACCTCAAGGCGCTTTATCAGCTTTGTCCTGTCCGCCGCCGTCGCGGTCTCGTAATCCTCGCGGATCTTATTCGCGAGATTCTCGATCCCGAGCCGGCAGAGCTCCTCCAGTCTTGCCTTTTCCTCGTCGGTCCGCTCATCGGGAGTCTTTTTCTCGATATTGTCCCTCTCTTCGAATTCCTCGCGGGAGAGGCCCATGCGGCGCAGCAGTTCCTTTATCGCCTCGGCGCCCATACCGATCTTGATCTCGTTTTCATATGCCTGGAGCGCCTCTTCGCACTCCTGCTCGTTCAGGACGCGGCCGGGCTCGTAGGAGGAGTTGTCGGGGGCGTCTATGACGACGTTCTCGGCATAGTAGAGGACCTGCTCGAGATCCTTGACCTTTATCGCGAGGACCGTCGCGAGCTTGGAGGGCGCGCCTTTGAAATACCAGATATGCGACACAGGGCTGGCAAGATCGATATGTCCCATCCTTTCGCGGCGGACCTTCTTGGTGGTCACCTCGACGCCGCATTTCGGGCAGATTATCTTCTCCCCGCCCATGGCGTGGACCTTTTTATAGTTCCCGCAGGAGCAGGCCCCGTCCTTCGTGGGCCCGAAGATCCTCTCGCAGAAGAGGCCGCCGGGCATAGGCTTAAGGGTGCGGTAGTTGACGGTCTCGGGCGTTGTTACCTCGCCGTAGGACCAGTTTCTTATCATTTCTGACGATGCCAGACCGATTTTTATCGACGCAAATTCGTTTTTATCCATTTCTTTGCTCCTTCTTTTCAGTCGTCGGAACCGTCGGTGTCTTCATAACCGCCGTCCTCATCGTCGATGACCTCCTCGTCCTCTTCGTCCGAGAGGATCCTGCCGTTCTCGTCGACCTCGAGGAAACCGTCTCCGATATCCTCGTCGGAGGTCTCCTCCTCAGACTCGATCACCTTCTCGTCCGCGGAAAGATTCCTGTAGGGACGGCGGGCGTATCTGAAGTTGTCCTCGCTGTAGACAGTGGCGAGCGAGATCTCGTTGCCCTCGCTGTCGAGCACCTGGATGTTCAGTCCGAGAGACTGAAGCTCCTTGACGAGCACCTTGAAGGATTCGGGCACTCCCGGAGTCGGGATGCTCTGGCCCTCGATGATCGCCTGGTAGGCGCTGCGGCGGCCGTTTACGTCGTCGGATTTGACCGTAAGGATCTCCTGAAGAGTATAGGCGGCGCCGTAGGCCTCGAGAGCCCAGACCTCCATCTCTCCGAATCTCTGACCTCCGAACTGGGCCTTGCCTCCGAGAGGCTGCTGTGTGACCAGCGAGTAGGGACCGTTCGAGCGGGCGTGGATTTTGTCGTCGACAAGGTGGTGAAGCTTGAGGTAGTACATGATGCCGACGGTGACCGGGTTGTCGAAGGGCTCACCGGTACGGCCGTCGTAAAGCTTGGTCTTGCCGTCGATGACCTGACGGATCGTCTCACCCGTCTTTTCGTCGACTATCTCGCGGGTCTCCTTGCCTTCGACGTTTTCTCCGGGGAATACGTCTCTCCAGAGATCGGCCGCCTTCATGCACTCGAGGATGTCCCTCTCGTTCGCGCCGTCGAAGACCGGCGTCATGATCTTCCAGCCGAGCTTCTTTGCCGCGATGCCGAGGTGGACCTCAAGCACCTGACCGATGTTCATACGGGAAGGAACGCCGAGCGGGTTGAGAACGATGTCAAGGGGAGTTCCGTCGGGCAGGAAGGGCATGTCCTCGGGCGGGAGGATGCGGGATACGACGCCCTTGTTTCCGTGACGTCCGGCCATCTTGTCTCCGACAGAGATCTTTCTCTTCTGGGCGACATAGACGTGGACGATCTTGTTGACTCCGGTGGGGATCTGCGGATAATTCTCGCGGGTGAATACGCGGACCGCGACAACGACTCCCGATTCGCCGTGCGGAAGCACGAGAGAGGTGTTGCGCGTCTCCTTCGTCTTTTCGCCGAAGATCGCTCTGAGAAGGCGCTCTTCGGGGGTGAGGTCGGTCTCGCCCTTGGGGGTGACCTTGCCGACCAGGATGTCCCCGGCGTGGACCTCGGTACCGACTATGACGATGCCGTCCTCGTCCAGGTTCTTGAGGGCGTCCTCGCCGACCTGAGGCAGCTCGCGGGTGATCTCCTCATCTCCGAGCTTCGTGGATCTGGCCTCATGTGTATATACTTCTATATGAAGCGATGTGTAAACGTCGTTGCGGACGAGGTTTTCGTTCAGAAGAACGGCGTCCTCGTAGTTGTAGCCCTCCCAGGTCATAAAGCCGATAAGGGCGTTCTTTCCGAGGGCGAGCTCGCCGTTGGAGGTGGCGGGGCCGTCGGCGATTACCTGTCCGGCCTCGACTCTGTCGCCGAGCACGACGATGGGCCTCTGGTTGTGGCAGGTGCCCTGGTTCGTCCGCTTGAACTTGAGAAGCGGATAGGTCTCGGTGGTACCGTCGTCGCAGGCGACGACGATCTTCTGGCTCTCAACGTGGGTGACGGTGCCGGGCTTGCGGCAGGTCACCGTGACGCCCGAGTCGACCGCTACCTTGTACTCCATTCCGGTGCCGACTATGGGAGAATCGGTCACCATGAGCGGGACCGCCTGCTTCTGCATGTTCGATCCCATCAGAGCACGCGAGTTGTCGTCGTTCTCAAGGAAGGGGATCATGGCGGTGGCAGCCGAAACAACCATCTTCGGGGAAACGTCCATATAGTTGATCTCGGAGGGAAGGAATTCCTTGAATTCCCCTCTCTCGTGGGCGGTTACCTTCGAGTTGATGAAGTGCCCCTCGTCGTCTATCGGTTCGTTTGCCTGGGCGATGATGTAGTTGTCCTCGACGTCGGCGGTCATATACTCGATCTCGTCGGAAACGGTGGTGATGACACTGCCGTCCTCGGCGGTCGTATGGATCACCTTGCGGTAGGGAGCCTCTATGAAGCCGTAATCGCTTATGCGGGCATAGGTCGCGAGATATGAGATAAGACCGATGTTCGGACCTTCGGGGGTCTCGATCGGGCACATGCGGCCGTAATGGGTATAGTGAACGTCACGGACGTCGAAGGAGGCGCGGTCGCGGGAAAGTCCGCCCGGACCGAGCGCCGAGAGACGTCTCTTGTGAGTAAGCTCTGACAGCGGGTTCGCCTGATCCATGAACTGAGACAGCTGAGAGGAACCGAAGAACTCGCGGATAACGGTCGCGACCGGTCTGACGTTGATAAGGACCTGCGGGGTGAGCTTTTCGGCGTCGGAGGTCGTCATCCTCTCGCGGATGACCTTGTCCATCTTTGAAAAGCCGATTCTGATCTGATTCTGGAGCTGTTCTCCGACCGATCTGATGCGGCGGTTCCCGAGGTGGTCTATATCGTCAACCTTTCCTATATCATAAGCGAGTCCGAGCAGGTAGTTGATCGTGCCGAAGATGTCTTCCTTGGTGATATTCTTCGGGCAGAGCTCGGCGATGCGGGTCTTGACGGCGGCCTTGATCGCGTCGATATCCCCTTCGGCCTCGGCTATGATGCTCCGGAGGACGTCGGTGCGCACCTTTTCCCTGACGCCGCAGTCGCGGAGATCCTCTCCGATTATCGCCTCGGGCCAGCAGGTGCAGTTGGAAATGACCTTGAAGGGCCTTCCGTCGGCGACCTCGACCTCGACCTCGTTGATCGCGCGCATCTCGATCGCGCGGGCGTCCTCCTCGTTGATGTAGGAGCCGGCGTTGTAGAGGACCTCTCCGGTCTCGGTGTCGACGACGTCCTTCGCAAGAGTGCGTCCCGCGATCCTCGCGGCGATGCCCATCTTCTTGTCGAACTTGTATCTTCCGACGGGAGCGATGTCATAGCGCTTGGGATCGAAGAAAAGGTTCTTGATGAGGGTGACGGCAGCCTCGACCTGCGGCGGATCGCCGGGACGGAGCCTGCGGTAGATCTCGCGCAGCGATTCGACCGAAGCGGAGGTCCCGCGGTTGTCGGCGGAGAGCTTCGATTCGTCCTTTTCAAGCGTGACCTTGAACCTCGGGTCGTCCCCGAGGGCGTCGCATATCTCCTTCAGCGAGTCGAGCTCGGCCTTTTCGCCGTTCGAATCGATCATGCCGAGAGCCCTGATGAACATAGTGATCGGGAGCTTGCGGTTCTTGTCGATCTTTACCCAGACGATATCGTTGCAGTCGATCTCGTATTCTATCCAGGCGCCGCGATAGGGAATGACCTGTCCGGCGAAAATCCTTTTTCCGGATTTGTCTATATCCGAGGAATAATACATTCCGGGAGACCTGATGATCTGCGAAACGATTACCCTTTCCGCTCCGTTGATGACAAAGGTGCCGTTCTCTGTCATGAGCGGGAAATCGCCCATGACGATATTGGTCTCCTTGACCTCGCCGGTCGAATTGTTGTGAAGTCTGACCTTGACCTTCAGGGGAGCCGCGTAGTTGACGTCTCTCTCCTTGCATTCCTCGACCGGATACTTGATGAGGCTCCTGTCGATCGAGTGCGAAAGAAATTCGATCTCATAATTTCCCGAATGATCCCTGATCGGAGACACGTCTCTCAGGACTTCGTCGAAACCTTCGTTGAGGAACCATTCGAATGATTTGGTCTGGACCTCGATGAGATTCGGGATTTCGAGAGTAGCGCGGGTTTTCGAGAAGCTCTTTCTCGTGTTCTGACCGAGTTTCTGGTCTGTCACATTGAACATCTACCTTTTTACTCCATTCAATATAATATGCGCGCGGGCGGATTTCGCGGCCGGAAAGCTGAAAAACGCAGGGCTTTTTTGGTCCTTCGGAAGCGCCTTTCAATATTTTTCGGCATAGTAGTCGATTGTAATGCAATTTGTTATTATACTACTTTGCAATTCAATTGTCAATATTTTTTTTAATATTTTAAAAATTCATAAAAACCTCTTCAGGAAGCCAGTCGGAAGAAAGAAAAGGGGTTGTTAAATACTCGAGGCACGAGCATTTTAACAACCCCGCAATACCAATCAGGCAAAAATTTAGTTTTAGAATCCTGAAAAGGACAGGCAGTGTTCCCTTCCCCGGTCAGACGGTGCCGGCTCAGCCCCCGTACTTGCTCTCGATCGAGGATACTATAGACTTTATCGAAACGTCTATTGTCTTCAGATACTGAGCGTTGAGAGCGCTTCCGACATTCCCCGAAACGAAGGCGCTGTCGAGCGTGCCCAGGATGTTGAGCCCGTAGATGTCGCCTGCGTCATATACGAGCGAGCCTTTAACTATATCGATCATTTCCGAGGCCACCGGGTCGGAGAACCTGCGGGTCTTGATCGTGACTTCGTAATAAGCCGGCATAACGGTCTCGCTCGAGACATATGCCCAGTAGTCGAAGACCTTCTCAAGCCGGTCGAAATCGATCCTGTCGGGCGTGTTCGGGATGCCCCAGATCGCCGAGAACCTGTCCACCTTGTGATAATAGTTTTCCTGATCACTGTTGTATTTCGGGTTCGGGACGACTCCGTATCTGTCGGTCATGTCGGATATCTCGACAGATACGTCCATTCCGTTCTGAATAAAGAGGAAATGCCCGGCGGCAAACGCCCCGCGTCCGCGGTACCACTTGCTGGAATAGCTGCCCTCGGTAAAGCGCTCGTTAACCTCATCGTATGTCATGCAAAGAGAGGTATCGGTGAGCACCGGCCTGAGCTGATCGAAAATATCGGATATCTTTTCGGTCTTGTCGCCGATCGCCTGCCTGAGATTTCCGTCGGGATCGGTTTCGGTGGACTGCACGCCGCATCCGACAAGAAAATGCATGTGGTTTCCGTTGCTGCTCCCGGTCTCTCTGAGCAGACCGTAGATCCCGATACCTCCGCTGATGCTGTCAGAGTGAGCTCCCTTAACCAGCGTCAGGAATTTTTCAAGAGTCCATTCGTTGGCTTTGACGAGCTCATACGGATCTTCGAGATGGAAGGAGTCGATCAGTCCCCTGTTGAAGTAAAGGAAACGGGCTCCCGAGATCACACCGGTGTCGACGTCGTTCGCCATGAGGAAAAGACGTCCTTTGATGGCATACCCCTGCGCGTTGTTGTCCCACCAGGGACGGGTATAGTCGATATCGATGCTGTTGAAATCATAGAGCAGACCCGATACCGATGTTCCGGCGAGATCCGCCCTCCGGTCAAGAATGAGGTCATAGTCACAGACACCTCCAGCGATATCCTTGTCCAGCGTCTGATATGGCGAGGGAGCGGTCTTTGAATCGATGACGATCTTGTATTTCTCCTCGACGATCGAGTTCCTCCTGAAAACGGTGTCGTTCATAAGGTCGCCGTTTTCTGTTTCGGCGTCGATATAATCGCCCGAATAATAGGTGTTCTTTCGGATATAGACGTTGAATGACTGTCCGCCGAAGTCGGCGTCGGGAAATTCGATGCCGGTCGTCTCGTCGGCGACGGTGGTGATATCCGATCCCGATCCGGCCTCCGCGGTCGTGAGGTCGCCGGCGGTCGTGTCGGCCTGACCTCCGGTGTCTCCGCAGGACGCGAGTAGCGCAAGCGCGAGCAGAAGGCAGAGCGCAGCACAAAGATTCTTCAGTGATTTCATGAAATCGTCCTCCTGTTATGTCAGCCCGGGACTGTACTTTTGCCGGGCGGTCGTATATTTTCCGGAAATCTTCCGGGGAGTGCCGCAATTCTCCCGCCGTCAGCGGCTTTCGGGGATCCTCCAGTCCCAGATGCGTTCCGGCCGCGGGAAGGGGGTGCGGAAATACCTGTCTGAGAGAGGCTCGCCGTTCCTGAAATGGCAGATGACTTCTGCAAGCATCCCGACGTCATCCGGCATATGCCTGTGCTCTCCCCTTCTGAAATACCAGAGCAGCCTGTCTTCGCATCCCAGCCATCTGAAGACCTCGGCGGCAGCGGTAGTAGTCTGCCAGGTGCCTATCGGGTTGGTCCAGATGTCGGAAGCCGCCTCCCCGACGAGCAGCACTCTCGGGGCGACCATCGCCTTGAGGAAATGTGCGTCGAAGGGCAGCTCCTGCTCGCGGAGGGCGAATTTCTCCATCTCCGGACCGAGCCAGAAGCCGAAGTTCTTCCAGAGGTCGGCAAGTCTTTCAGACCTGAACTCGGTCCCGTTCTCCTTTATCGCGGTCATATGGATGCGGTAGCAGGAGCAGGAGCCGGCGTTCGTCTCGTTGGGGTTGACGATCTTCGCCCTCTCGTCGAGGACTCCGGCGAGCATCGCCGTCTTCGCGCCTCTCGAATGGCCGGTGAAGGCCAGCCAGGAGAGGTCGTAGTCGCCGATGATCTCGAGGGCGTCGACGCACCTTGAATATCCCCACGCCCAGGCGCCGAGCGCGCCGAAGGTGTATTCGGGATAAACGTCGTAGAGAGCTCCTTTCCGTCTGCCCTCGTGCTGGATGTCGTGTGCGAGCTCGGTCCGGTTGAAGAAGGCGAAAGCTATCCCGCGCTTTCTCAGGGCGTCGAGATAATCGACGTTGAAGGCGTAGAGCCAGCAGAGGTCTCCGTCGACGACGATCGGCGGATTCTTCACCTTCTCGGGCTGAATTATTGACATTACAAAGCTGACCTGCTTCTGTTTCGTCCCGGCGGTTATCTTGTAACTTCTGGCTCCCGAGGATGAATATGTCTTATCGACCGAGAAGACCTCCGGCTTCGGCGGCTGCGTTCCGTACTGGAGCTCGACTGCGGTCCTGAAGATCTCCTTCCTCCTTTCGGGCCATTCGCCGGGCGACGTCAGTCTCTTCCCCGAGTCGGACAGAAAGGGGTCGGGGAGCTTCCCGAGGACCTCATAGGAAGTCACCTTGATCAGATCTTCGCGGATATCGAACAATCCTTCTGCAGCAGGCGTCATGATCAAATAACAGGTAATCGGCAGTCCCCGTCCGGGGAGCGCGATCATCTTTTCCTTTCAAAGAATATCCCGCAGCGCGGCACGGGTCCGGCCGGGCTTGTCCCGCCCGCGCCGCCCCGGAGCGTCCCGGCTATACAGGCGCATTTCGTCTGCGACTTTTACCATAATTATACACTTTTTTATGAAAAAGTCAATGATTTCGGAAGGTTTGATGTTTTCCTTCCCGATTTCTGCCGAAGCTGAGGCCCCGGCGCACTCCGAAGACCGGCCTGCCTGAAAAAAACCGCTTGTTTAACTGCAACGCAACCGTCACTCCGGGAAGCCGTTACACTCTCTCATCTTTTCCGTATCACGCTTCCGGAGCCGGACGGGATGCCGGAATAAGGCGAAAATAAACCTGTCGCCCCGAAATGAATTGACAACAGGCCTTTCAAATGATATAATATTAAAAGAATAATTGTTTTTGGCATTGCCGCCCCGCGCGGCGCGCAAAAAAGCTGAATAAGGAGACCGTTTTACAAAAATGCTGAAAAAGAAGATCTCGCCGTCGATGATGTGCGCCGACTGGATGAATCTCGGACGCGTCATCGAAACGCTGAAGGAATGCGGGACTGAATACCTGCATATCGACATAATGGACGGAGTCTTCGTCCGGAACTATACGCTCGGGACCGACTATATCAAAGCCCTTCACCGGGCGACCGACATTCCCCTCGACATCCACCTCATGATCACCGAGCCCTCTGACAGGATCGGCTGGTTCGAGATAAGACAGGGCGACTATGTATCTGTCCACGTCGAGGCCGACCGCCACATTCAGCGGACGCTTGCCGCAATAAGGGCCGCAGGCGGACGGCCGATGGCGGCTCTCAATCCCGGTACCCCTCTCTGTTTCCTCGAGGAGATCCTCCCCGACATCGACGCCGTGCTGATCATGACGGTCAATCCCGGATTCGCCGGACAGAAGCTGGTGCCCGGCACGCTTGACAAGATCGCGAGACTTCGCCGGATGCTCGACGAAGCCGGACGCCCGGATATCGAGATCGAGGTCGACGGCAACGTGAGCTTTGAGAACGCCGTTAAGATGTCGGACGCCGGGGCGAACATCTTCGTCTGCGGCTCATCGAGCGTATTCTCAAAAGGCGGGGATATATCCGGGAACATCAAGAAGCTGAGAGAATCGCTCACGGCGGTCTGACAGCACCCCTTCACAACATATAAGGACGGTTATTACCGATGGCCAGACTACAGGAATACAAATGCCCCTGCTGCGGAGGCAGCATTGCCTTCAACAGCGGACTGCAGAAGCTCAAGTGCGACTACTGCGACACAGAGTTTGAGGTCGAGCAGCTCGAGGCATACGACCAGGCGCTCTCCGCCACCACCCCCGCCGACCAGTTCGACTGGCAGACCCAGTCCGCCGAGTGGTACGGCAGCGGCGAGGAGGGCATGCGGCTCTACGTATGCAACTCATGCGGCGGCGAGATCGTCGGCGACGAGAATATGGCGGCGACCGCCTGCCCCTTCTGCGGAAACCCCGTCGTGATCATGGGGCAGTACGCGGGAGATCTCAAGCCCGACTACGTCATCCCCTTCAAACTCGACAAGGCAGCCGCGATAAAGGCGATGGAAAACCATCTCTCGGGAAAGCGGCTGCTCCCCGCGCCCTTCAAGGACAAGTCACACCTCGAATCGATCACCGGCGTCTATGTTCCCTTCTGGCTCTTCGACGCGACGGTGACCGCCGACATAAACTACAAGGCGGAGAAGCTTAACTCCTGGTCGGACTCGAGCTACAGATACACTCAGACCCAGCACTTCAACGTCTCCCGCAGCGGAACTCTGAATTTCGAGAAGGTGCCGGTAGACGGCTCGAAAAAGGTCGACGACAAACTGATGGAATCGCTCGAACCATACGACTACTCCCAGCTTACAGATTTCCGCACCGCCTATCTCGCCGGCTATCTCGCCGACAGATACGACGTCGACGACACCTCTGCCTTCGAGCGGGCAAACGAGAGGATCAAGAAATCGACCGAGGACGCCTTCAGGGCGACGGTCGAGGGCTTCTCATCGGTCACCGTCGCCGACAGTACCGTCAGGGCGACGCAGGGCTCGCGCAAATACGCGCTGCTCCCGGTATGGTTCCTCAACACGATGTGGGAGGGACAGAACTACAATTTCGCGATGAACGGCCAGACCGGGAAATTCGTCGGTGACCTGCCGCTCGACAAAAAGGCTCTCAGGCGCTGGCGCTGGCTGCTCACGCTCGGCATCGCGGCCGCCGTCTTCCTCGTCTCGGTCCTGTTCTGGAAGATCTCTCACTGACCTTCCCCGGCAGAGCTGAAACGAAACAAGAAGAAAAACGGGCAACAGGAAAGGGACTTTCGAATGAAAACGAAATCCGGAAAGCATACAAATCTATTTAAACGCCTCTGTCTCTCCGCGGCGGTCGCGCTCCTCTGCGCGCTCTTTACGCTTGCGGCCGCGGCGACCGACGGCTCCTCTTCGGCATCGGGGAAGACCTACGTCCACGACCTCGCCGGCCTGCTCTCAGACAGCGAGCGCGCCTCCCTCGAGGCAAAGCTGAAGGATGTCTCCTCTCGGACGGGCATCGACGTCGGACTTCTCACCGACGACGATTACACGAGCGACTACGCTGCTCAGGACAGGGCCGACCTCTTCGCGGAGCAGAATTTCTCTGAGGACAACGTGCTCCTCTTCATCGATCTTTCCCCCGACCGCACCGACAGATACTGGCATATCTCGACGTCGGGCCTCGGGATAACAGTTCTCACCGACAGCGGGATCGATGAGATCTTCGACGAACTGGAGGCGAAGTCATACGGAGGCTACACATCGCAGATCTCGGCATTCGCCTCCAAGGTCTCTGAGTTCACCGACTACTACCGTGAGAACGGAGAGCCCTACGAACCGGGAGTGGACCGCGCGCTTCATCCTGTCAGAAAAGGGATTTTCTCCGCCGTCATCGGGTTCTTCTCCTCGCTGATCGCGACGGGAAACATGAAATCCAAGCTGAAATCGGTCAGTTCTGCGGTAAACGCCGAGCGCTACAAGGCTGTGAATTCTCTGAACGTCAGCGGAGCGAACGAGCTCTTCCTCTACTCTAACGTCACAAGAGCGCCGATCGTCGTCTCGACATCAACGGGAAGATCGGGAGGAGGCTCGTCGACGCACCACTCATCCTCCGGTCACACTCACGGAGGCGGCGGAAGACATTTCTGATCGCCGCCACGAAGAATCGAGGTCAAATAAATCATGCTTAAACTCTGTTTTTCGACTCTCGGATGCCCCGAGCTCGGTCTTGACGGCATCATCGCCCTCGCACAGAAGACCGGGACTTCTCTTCTTGAATTCAGAGGTATCTCGGGCGAGGTTAAAAACGACAGGATCGCCGATTTCACCGCCGAAAGGCTCGCGGCGACAAAAGAAAAGCTCGACGCCGCATCCCTGAAGACGCAGGTGATCGGGACCTCCTGCTCATTCCACGACAGGACTCCGGGAAAGCTTGACGCGTCGATAGAGGAAGGCATCCTCTCCGCGAGGATCGCCGCTGCCCTCGGCGCGAAATACATCAGGGTGTTCGGGAACAAGATGGTCGACGAAAACTCCCCGAAGGACGTGGCCGACGGGATTGCCGCCCTCTGCTCCTCGATCCCCGAAGATGTGACCGTCCTGCTTGAGGACCACGGCGACTTCAACAGCGAGCCGACACTCGGAAAGGTCTGCGACTTCCTCGCCGGAAGAAACAATTTCGGCCTTGTCTGGGACATCTGGCATTCCGACGTATCCTACGGCGACAGATGGCCGGAATTCTACGAACTCTTCAAACCGCTGATTCGTCACATCCACATGAAGGACGCGAAGGAGGGCTACAAGCTCTGCCTCCCCGGCGAGGGGACCTTCCCGATCGTCCCGATACTCAAAGCGCTCGACGCCGACCGGTTCGACGGAGCCGTCTCGCTCGAATGGGAGCGCAAATGGCATCCCGAGCTCGAGCCTCTCGAGCAGGCGATGGAGGCTTTCAAAAAGCTTGCCGCGCCCTTTACCGAGTGAATCCCGATACAAAGATCCGCGGGCCCTTTTCGGGTCCGCGGATCTTTGTATTCGGTTTGTTCAGACCTCGATGACGCCTTCTGTCTTCGGTCTGGCGTCGGAGGATATCCGAAAGATCGCGAAGCCGAACAGGGCGGTACAGCTGATCTTTCTTATCTGATCCCTTGTCTTGGTCGGTGAGAGCGAAAGCTTTCTGACGGCGGTACCGTCGGGCGTCGAAACGCCGATCCATACCGTCCCCACCGGCTTTTCGGGAGTTCCCCCTCCCGGTCCGGCGATGCCGGTCGCCGACAGTCCAACAGAAGCTCCGAGCCTTTCCCTGGCACCAATCGCCATGGCTGCGGCCGTCTCGGCGGAGACCGCCCCGAACTTTTCTATGGTTTCGGAAGGAACTCCGAGCAGGTCTGTCTTCGCCCCGTTCGCGTAGGTGACGCAGCCCCCGAGGAAGACGTCGGAACAGCCGGCCAGAGACGTGATCCTTTCAGAGAGCATTCCTCCGGTGCAGGATTCGGCGGTCGCGAGCGTCATTCCCTTCTCTCTCAGCCTGGCTATCAGCTCCGCCTCGGGAGAGCGGGCGTCGATGCCGTAGACGTATTCGCGGATCCCGGTCCCGAGGATCCTCCCGACCGCTGCGTCAGCCGCAGCAGCAGCCTTTTCGGCGTCCGCGGCTTTCGCTGCGACCCTGACTCTGACCTCACCGTCGCCGCAGTATGGGGCGACGGTCGGATTGTCCGACTCCATCATGCCGGCTATGATATCGCCGACCTCCGACTCTCCTATCCCGATAAGACAGATGTTCCTTGATACTATCGTTCCGCCCGATCTCTCCATAAGATAGGGCTCGACCTTTTCAAGAAAGAGCGGCTCGAGCTCGGAAGGCGGACCGGGGAGCAGGACGGCGGTCTTTTTTCGGCCGTCGATCTCTTCCTCGATGATGATCCCGGGAGCCGTGCCGTAGTCGTTGTCGAGGACGACCGAGCCTTCGGGGACATAGGCCTGCTTCTCATTGGAATGAGGAGCGCGTCTGTGCGAGCGGCAGAAGTAATCGCCGATCCTCGCGGCGGTCCTTTCGTCTCTCACGAGCTTTTTCCCGAACCATTCGGCCACCGTCTCCTTGGTGAGATCGTCGGCGGTGGGGCCGAGTCCTCCGCTGAAGATGAGGGTGTCTGTCCTCGAATATGCGGCGCCGATCATCTCCTTCAGCCGCCCGGGGTTGTCACCGACGACGTACTGCCTGAAGACTCCTATCCCGAGGGCCGCGAGACGGCGCGAAATGAAGGCTGCGTCGGTATTGACGATCTCACCGAGCAGAAGCTCGGTGCCGACGCAGATGATCCCGGCGTCGCGAATCACATTTCCTTTTACTGAATTGTCATTTGCCATTGCTGTATTTCTCCTGAACTCGTCGCAGCGAAAAATGGGATCAGAGCGTCGCTGCCATTACCGCCTTTATCGTGTGCATCCTGTTCTCCGCCTCGTCGAAGACGACCGAGTGCGGCCCCTCGAAGACCTCGTCGGTGACCTCCATGCAGCCGATCCCGAAGCGCTTCGCGATGTCGGCGCCGATCTCGGTGCGGGTATCGTGGAAGGATGGCAGGCAGTGCATGAAGATGCTGTCCTTTCCTGCGAGTTCCATCAGTTCGGCAGTCACTCTGTAGGGAGACAGCGCGGCGATCCTTTCCGCCCAGACCTCGTCGGGCTCGCCCATCGACACCCAGACGTCGGTGTAGACGACGTCTGCGCCGCGGGCGGCCTCCTTCGGATCGGTTGTGAGCGTCACCGTCGATCCCGACTCCGCCGCGAAGGAGCGGCAGAGCGACACGAGCTCACCTGACGGCTGATATTCGGGCGGCGCGCAGAGAGTTATGTCGATGCCCGTCTTCGAGCATCCCACCATGAGCGAATTGCCGGTGTTGTAGCGTGCGTCGCCGAAATAGGCGAGCTTTATCCCCTTCAGCCGCCCGAACTTCTCTTTGATCGTCAGAAGATCGGCAAGCATCTGGGTCGGATGGAATTCGTTCGTAAGTCCGTTCCAGACCGGAACGCCCGACAGCTCCGCCAGGGTCTCGACCGTCTTCTGGGCGTATCCCCGGTATTCTATTCCGTCGAACATCCGCCCGAGCACCCTCGCGGTGTCGGCGATGCTCTCCTTCTTACCTATCTGCGATCCCTTGGGATCGAGATAGACCGGATGGATACCGAGATCGTTAGCGGCGACCTCGAAGGCGCATCTCGTACGGGTGGAGGTCTTCTCGAAGATCAGCGCGATATTCTTTCCCTCGCAGTATCTGTGCGAGATACACGCCTTTTTTTTGCGTTTCAGATCGGCTGAGAGATCGATAAGCGCCTCGATCTCAGCCGGAGTGAAATCGATCAGCGTCAGGAAGCTCCTGCCTTTTAAAAAATCAGTCTTCATTTCTTTCTTCCCTTCTTCACAGGACCTTCGCGAGGAAGGAGCGCAGCCGCTCCGACTTCGGATTCCCGAAGACCTCGGCGGGGGTCCCGTCCTCGGCTATGACGCCCTCGTCAAGGAAGACTGCGCGGGTCGCGACCTCTCTCGCAAATCCCATTTCGTGTGTGACAACCGCCATCGTCATTCCCTTCTCCGCCAGGCGCTGCATGACGTCGAGCACCTCGCCGACCATCTCCGGGTCGAGCGCGGAGGTCGGCTCGTCGAAGAGCATGACCTCGGGATTCATGGCGAGCGCCCTCACTATCGCGATCCTCTGCTTTTGACCGCCCGAAAGCTGGCTCGGATAGGCGTCGGCCTTCTCCTCGAGTCCGATCCGGCGCAAAAGGCTCATCGCGTTCTCCTTCGCCTCCTCGGGAGTCTGGAGCTTGAGCTCGACCGGGGCGAAGGTGATGTTCTTCAGCACGTTGAAGTGGGGAAAGAGGTTGAAATGCTGAAAGACCATGCCGATGCGCTGCCTCGCGGTGTCGATCGACTGGCTGTTGTCGGCGGCGAATCTCTTCATCGCCGCGGCATATTCCTTCCCCTCTCTGCCGCCCTTTTCCTTCAGGAGGTCTCCCGCCTTTATCGCGGCGACCGCGTCGTCTTCAGACGCGTATTTTCCCGATTCCATGATCCGCGCGAAGGTCGCGGATGCCTTTATTATCTCGGGATGCAGATATGGATCGGGCGGGGTCAGGAGCTTCCCGTCGAACCAGATCTCGCCCCATGTCGGCGTCTCGAGCATGTTGAGACAGCGGAGGAAGGTGCTCTTGCCTCCGCCCGACGGCCCTACAATGACCACCTGCTCGCCCTTCGCGATATCGCAGTTGATCCCGCAAAGGACATTTTTCTGTCCGTCAAAACTCTTCCAGAGGCCTCTGACGCTTATGACCGGAGTTTTCTTCTCAGCTTCTGTCACTTTTCGCGAGCCTCCTTTCGAGCTTTTTGACGAAATAGTTGAGGACGAGGACCATCGCCAGGTACATTATCGCTATCGAAATGTACGGGAAGTATACGTTTGCGGTCCTGGAGATCGTACGCTCAGCAGCCTTTGTAATGTCGAGGACTCCGAGATATCCTATGATCGAGGTCTCCTTCAGCAGCGATATGAACTCGTTGCCGATGGCGGGGAGGACGTTCTTTACCGCCTGCGGGATAACGATCTTCCACATCGTGACCGACGACGAAAGCCCCAGCGATCTTCCCGCCTCGGTCTGCCCCGGATCGACGGCGTTGATCCCCGCCCTGATGATCTCTGACACGTATGCGCCGGAGTTGATCCCGAAGGCGGCGATACCCACGAGGACGGGATGCGTCGACCATCTGAAGATGATGTTGTATGTGATCAGCAGCTGGACGACGACAGGCGTTCCCCTAATCACCGTCGTATAGAGTTCCGCAAGCGAGTTGAGCAGTTTCAGTCTTTCCGGCCGCTGTTTGTGGACCGTCTTGACAACGGCTATCAGCGCGCCGATCACGATTCCGACCAGCGTAGCGCAGAGCGCGGTGAGCAGGGTGTTCCCAAGTCCCTTCAGGAACAACTGATATCTGTCCTCTGTTATGAAGGTGGATATGAATCCGTCCTTCAGATATGTGAAAATCTTCTCAAAAAAAGCCATTGTCTCCTCCGGAAACAGCCGCCGGCAGCCCTTCGGAGGGCAGAACGGCGGGTTTCTCAGGATTTCTTTTTAAACTGCCTCGGGGGCAGCCCCCGGTTTCCGCCGGGCGGAAAGCAGGCTGCCCCTTCGAGATATGTTTTTTTCCGGCGTCACCGCCGGCGGTATAACCGGCTCAGCCTTCTCCGGCCTTGGCGTTGAATTCCTCGGTCCAGGTGTTGATCGTGCCGTCATCAAGAAGCCTTTTGACGACCTTGTTGATGACTTCGAGAAGCTCGGCGTTGCCCTTGGCGACGCAGTAGCCGTATTCCTCGACCTCGGCGGCGTCGGATCCGTCGGCCTTGACGAGCTTAGCGGTCTGGAGAGATCCGTTCGATCCCGCGACGATGATCTGGGCGGTCAGCTTGTCGGTGACGACGGCGTCGATCTTGCCGATCGCTGCAGCAGCGAGCGCCGGGGTGGTGTAACCTGTAGAAGTCGCGCCGGCCATGATTCCGTCCTTGATCAGTCCGTCGATCATAAAGTCGGAGGTGGTTCCCTGCTGGACGCCGATCTGCTTGCCGGCGAGGGCCTCAACGGTCGGGATCTCGCCGTCAGCCTTGACGATCACGTACTGTTCGGTGGAAGAATAGGGCACCGAGAAATCGACGCTGCCCTTTCTCTCTTCGTTTATCGTGATGCCGGCGGCACCGATGTCGGCCTTGCCCGACTGGACGGCGCCGATGATGGTGTCGAAGTTGACGTCCTTGACCGTCAGCTTGACGCCGATCTCCTTTGCGACCTCGGCCATGACCGAGATGTCGACGCCGACGAGCTCGTTGTTGTAGACGAATTCATAGGGAGCGAATCCGCCTTCGGTGTAGACGATGAGTTCCCCGGCGGCCTTGATCTTGTCGAGCGTCCTGTATGATGCGCAGGAGCTGAGCATAGCGGCTGACGAGAGAACGAGCATGACCGCCGCAAGAAGGGCGGCGACTGTTTTGACTGTCTTTTTCATTGTTTTTTCCTTCTTTTTTATAAAATTATATTATCGTTATTTTTTCGGTCTCGGCTCTGACCGATCTTATCTGTTCGGCAACAGCGTCGGGAGAGGTCCCGCCGAAGCTTTTCCGCCTTGCCAGGCAGGCATCGAGATCGACCGCCTCATAGACGTCCTCCCGGATCAGATCGCAGACCGATCTGTATCTGTCAAGGGGCAGAGTCTCGAGTGTCTTTCCCTCGGCTGCGCAGATCGCGACGACCGAGCCTGCGATCTTGTAGGCGTCCCTGAAGGGGATGCCCTTTGCGGTGAGATAGTCGGCGAGGTCGGTGGCGTTTATAAAGCCCTCTCCGGCGGCCTTCCGCATGTTTTCCGCTTTTACCGTCAGAGTTTTTATCATCGGTATCATGACGCCGAGGCAGGCAGACACTGTGTCGCAGGCGTCAAATACGCTTTCCTTGTCCTCCTGCATGTCCTTGTTGTATGCCAGAGGAAGTCCTTTAAGCACTGTCAGAAGCCCGATCAGATCGCCGTAGACCCTCCCGGTCTTGCCTCTGATCAGTTCGGCCATGTCGGGGTTCTTCTTCTGCGGCATGATCGAGGAACCCGTCGTATAATCGTCCGACAGCTCGATGAACCTGAATTCCCATGAGCTCCAGAGGACGATCTCCTCAGAGAGCCTCGAGAGGTGCGTCATTATCAGAGAAAGATCGAAAAGCGCCTCGGCGGCGAAGTCTCTGTCGGATACGCCGTCGATGCTGTTGATCGAGACGGACGAAAAGCCGAGCAGTCCGGCTTCGGCGACCCTGTCGGTCGGATAACCAGTCCCGGCCAGCGCGCAGCTGCCGATCGGAGAGACGTCGGCGCGCTTTTCGCAGTCGGCCAGTCTCCCTGCGTCCCTGAGAAACATCGAGGCGTAAGCCAGCAGATGATGCGCGAAGCTCACCGGCTGGGCCCTCTGAAGATGTGTGTAACCCGGCATGATGGTGCCGGTGTTCTCCTCCGCCCTGTCGGTCAGAGCCTCGATCAGTTTCTTCAGAAGTCCGCCGATCCGCGCGGTCTCGTCCTTCAGCCAGAGCCTGAGATCGAGCGCGACCTGATCGTTCCTCGATCTCGCGGTGTGGAGCTTCTTGCCGGCGTCTCCGATCCTCGACGTGAGCTCCTCCTCGATGAACATGTGTATGTCTTCGGCGTTCGGATCGAAGGCGAGCCTGCCGGATACGAGGTCGGCGAGGATCTCTCCCAGCCCGAGCGTGATCGCCTCACGGTCGGCCCCGGTAATGATGCCGCAGTCGGCGAGCATCCTAGCGTGGGCTATCGACCCCCGAATATCCTGCGCGTACATCCGGCAGTCGAAGGAGATCGAGGAGTTGAAGCCGTCGGCCAGCGGGTCGGTGACACCGTCGGTGACGCCCTTCCAGAGCTTAGCCATTGCCCTGCCCCTTCGTCTTCTTTTCGAGCATCGCCTGCACCGTCGTGGGCAGTCCCCAGAGATTGATGAATCCCTCAGCCTGCTTCTGGTCGTATTCCGACTCTCCGAAGGTGACGAGCTCCTCGGAATAGAGCGAATATGGCGACGTCATACCGGCGGGAATTATGTTCCCCTTGTAGAGTTTCAGCTTCACGCTGCCGGTGACATGCTCGTTAGATTTGTTCGCGAAGGCGATGAGCGCCTCTGTCAGAGGGGTGTACCACTTTCCGTTGTAGATCTGGTCGGCGAAATCGACAGACAGCTTCTTCTTCAGATGCAGCGTGTCCTTGTCGACGGTAATCATCTCAAGCTGCTCGTGCGCAAAATAGAGTATCGTGCCGCCCGGCGTCTCGTATACGCCGCGGTCCTTCATGCCGACCAGCCTGTTCTCGACGATGTCGATGATCCCTATGCCGTTGGCGCCGCCGAGCTCGTTTAGCTTTTCGATTATCTTCGACGCCTTCATCCTCACGCCGTCGACGGCGACCGGAGCGCCGGCCTCGAAGTCAAGCGTCACGTATGTCGGGGTGTCGGGGGCCTTGTAGGGAGAAACCCCCATCTCAAGGAAGCCGGGCTTGTCTAGATCCGGCTCGTTCGCGGGATCCTCGAGATCGAGGCCCTCGTGGCTGAGGTGCCAGAGGTTCTTGTCCTTCGAGTAGTTGGTCTCCCTCGATATCTTCAGCGGCACGTTGTGCGCCTCGGCGTAATCGATCTCTTCGTCGCGGGACTTTATCGACCACTCCCTCCAGGGGGCGATGATCTTCATCCCGGGGGCGAAGCGCTTGATGGCGAGCTCGAAGCGGACCTGGTCGTTGCCCTTTCCCGTCGCACCGTGGCAGACGGCGTCTGCTCCCTCGGCAAGGGCGATCTCGGCGAGCTTCTTTCCGATCACCGGCCTCGCGAAGGCGGTGCCCAGGAGATAGGTCTCGTATTTAGCGTCCATCTTGAGGGAGGGGATTATCACGTCGTCGACCATCTCATCGACAAGGTCGGCGATTATGAGCTTTGAGGCTCCGGTCTTCAGCGCCTTTTCCTCGAGGCCGTCAAGCTCGTCTGCCTGACCGACGTTGCCGGATACGGCGATGATCTCGGGATCGTCATAGTTCTCCTTGAGCCAGGGAATTATGACCGAGGTGTCAAGTCCGCCCGAGTAGGCGAGCACGATCTTCTTTATTCCTTTTTTTGAGTCTTTCGTTTTCTTTTCCATTGCAGACATGGCTTCCTTTTTTGATAATAAGTCTTCCTTGTGCGGCATCACATTGACCCACAGGTCAGGCGAAAGAAAACCGCATTAAAAATAATATGAAAGGTATTATATCACTTTGAACCGGATTTGTCAACAGTATAGTGAATTTTTTTCGTGTTTTTTGCCTTTTATTCCCGGTTTTACAGAATAGATCATGAATATTCGCGCAAATATTCATGAAATGCAGATAATAAACGAGGGCCGCACGGGGCTTTGAACCCGGACGCGGCCGTTTCTGCCTGCGCAGCTAAACTTTTTTCATGCCGCGCCATTTAATTTTGGCTGCGCCAAAATTAGGGGTTCAAGCCATCAAGCATCTCGATAAATCAAAGCAGCGGCGGCTGTGCCGTCGCTGCTTTGATTTATGGGGTGAGTAGTGGGGCTTGAACCCATGACCTCCAGGGCCACAACCTGGCGCTCTAGCCAACTGAGCTATACCCACCGTATGGCGCGCATTAAGGGACTCGAACCCCCGGCCTACTGCTTAGAAGGCAGTTGCTCTATCCGGCTGAGCTAAATGCGCACGGAAAGTCTGAGAAACCGTTCATTTATTACGCGGCGAGCCCTGACGGGCCCGCCGCCTTTATGGAGCGGGTGATGGGAATCGAACCCACGCGGCCAGCTTGGAAGGCTGGAATTCTACCATTGAACTACACCCGCAATATGAGCGCCTCTCAAAACCGCAAGCAATATAATACCACAAAACAGAAGCGCTGTCAACAATTTTTTTTATATTTTTAGTTCCGGGGCAAAAAAAGTAAGATTTCAATCCTAATACCCTTTGAGCGTCCTGATTTTTTCTCGGATGAGTAAAGGAGCAATTATTTTAACTTATTATGTCTTGAAATTTAATAAAATTTAAACTTATTGTTGACTTTTTGACCAAAATGCCGTATAATTGTCTTGGCCATTGGCCCCGGGGGAACACCCAAACGGTATGCGGTTGAGGTTGGAAAATCGCTTTGCGATTTTTCCAACCCTCGACGTTTTTCTCGGCACGGGACCGCGCCGTTTTTGCCCTGAAATGCTCTTGAAAATGATGTTTTTCAGGCAAAAAACGAAAAAGTCGGCAACTGTCACGGTTTCCCGGCCGTGACAGTTGCGGGGCTGATAAAAAAGTAAGACTTTTTATCAGCCCCTGAAAAAAGTTTTCCTCCTTCCGTTTTCACGAAAGGAGGTGATGCCTGTGACATTGTTTTCGATGCCTTCAGGCATCCGGTTGCGCATATGAACAGCATCGAGCTGTACACATTCGCGATGGTCATCATCGCGGTGATAACGCTTGTTGTGACCATTAAGCGTAAATGAAAAAACTAACCGCCTGAAAACTCCAAACTCCGGCGGTTAGTTTTAACCACGTGGAAGGAGGTGACCGTCGCCGGTGTTCCCTTTGGTTATTATTATACTACATTAGCTCCCGGAAGTCAATAGATTTCCGGGCATTTTATCTGTCGCCGCGGATTTTCCGTCGAATAATCCCGAAAAAGAGTTCCCGTTTTTCGTTTGATTACTCTTATCGAAATACTGCCGGCAATCGTAGCGTTGTGAGCATCGGTGAAAAAGTACACTATTTCGCCGGAATGAGCCCGAATTGATCTTTGCAACCTTGACCGACGACCTCGCGGAAGTGTTGATATGACGACTGCTTTTTCCACACTCTTGCTTTTTCAAAAACCGTGGTTGACACAGGCGGCGCCGGCGGTGTATAATATGTGTGTCAAACGCGGGACCACGATCATCTTCGAAAGGAAGCGACAGATAAATGATATTGGAAACAGCTCTTGATAACAAGCCTCAGGATATCCATACCCGGGTATCCTCGCCCGATCTTTCCCCCCTGCTCCGCGCTTATGCCGGAAGGATGCCCTTCAGGGGTGATTTCCACTGCCACGGCGCGACGGGAGGGACCTCAGACGGAAAGACGACGCTCGCAGACTGGCGAGCAGCCGCCGTGCCGCTCGGACTTGATTTCGTCGGGATCCTCGACCACCGCCAGGTGCGTCACCTTTACCTTGAGGATTACGACAAGGATTTCTTCCTCTGCGGCACCGAGCCGGCGATCACATTCTGCGACATGAACATCCCGGGACCGTCGATCCACTATCTCATGTTCTTCCGCAAGCCTGAGGATCTGTCGGTCCTCCTCGACAGATATCCCGACGTATACGGCTTCACCGGCTGTGAGTTCGGCACAGAGGGGCACTTCGAGTACCGCTCGACGCCCCGCGAGCGCTTCATGGAAATTATCAGGGACATTTACGACATGGGCGGCTTCGTCGCGCATCCGCATCCCGTCGACGTCATGAAATCCGACGATCCCCTCGACTACTTCTTCGGCGACGGCGTCGGACTTGAAGTCATCTACCGCGAAAACAAGCGGATCACCGACGGCGACTACGATCTCTGGACAAAGCTGCTGGCGATGGGAAAAAAGCCGGTGATGACGTCGACCGACGACACCCACCGGGCTCCGGAGGGGATCTCTATAAACACAGTATATCTGACCGAAAAAACCAACGACGCTCTCATCGACGCCCTTCGCTGCGGCGACGTCAACGGAGGCAAATGCGGGATCAGGCTCTGCATCGGCGGCACGGTCCAGGGCGGCACCTGTGCCCCTGAGGATATCGGAAAGCCTCTTCTCTTCTCTGCCGGCGACCTGCACAGGTCTGTCCCTGCCGGGCATGAGTACCGCCTCGACATACTTACCGACCGCGGAGTCGCATATTCCGAGACCGGCTCCTTCCCCTTCTCGGGTGCGGTCCTGACCAGACCCGGAAGGCTTTTCTACCGCGTCGAGATTTACGATCTCACCGACGACCGCATCTTCGCTCTGTCGAATCCGGTATACTGCGTATGATGTTATATACCATATGAAAATCCGCGGCTCTGACGGGCCGCGGATTTTCATATGAGCTTCGATATCACCATCGCGATACCGGATGCGACCATCAGTCCGCCGGTGATCCGCTTCGAGACGCCCGGCTTCAGAAGATTTGCGAGCGGAGCCGCGCCCACCGCCCCCGCGAGAGTCGCGACGGCTGCGACGGCAAGCAGTTTCAGATCAGGCAGTCCGCGCATCGCGAAATGGCTTCCGGCGCCGATCAGCGCAGTGAGTGTCATTATGAAGACGCTGGTGCCGACCGATTTTTTGAAATCGAACCTCAATATTATGTTGAGCAGGAAGAGCAGCATCATCCCTCCCCCGGTGCCCTGAAAGCCGCAGACGAAGCCTATGTAGGCTCCTCCCGCGATCATCAACGCAGCGTCGGGAAGACGGGGCAGGATCCGCCTCGGCTTTCCGTCGCTCTTTGAGGGAAAGAAAAGAAGCTTAATTCCCAGCGCAAGTGACGCGAGCACCAGCCACCATCCCATGAAGTCCTCCCCGGCGCGAGCGCCGGTAAAGAAATGCGAAGCGACGGTGCCGATAACGGCAAAGGCGATCACGGTTAGACAGAGCGGGAGCGCGCGCTTCAGATCGGTGTTGCGGAACTTCCGGTATGTCGCGGCGGAGGCCGCCGACGCCAGTACGTCAGACGCGAGGGCTATCCCGATGGCTGAAAAGGAATCGACGCCGAGAAATGCTATCAGCATCGGAGCGATGAAGGCCGCCGCCGAAAGGCCGGCAAATCCTGTACCGACCCCGGCAAGCAGTCCGGCGATCGCCGGAACTATTATTTCTTCCATCTGGCTTCCTTCTCCTTCTGCTGTTCGGCGACCGCCTTTTTACCCAGCGGATAGACGAAGAGAAGGAGGACGAAGATAGCGAGGTAGAGCAGCGCGGGAACGAGGACCGACCATGTGTACATCTCGGTCAGGGTGGAATCGGTTATGTTCGAGGTCTTGAGCACGTTGCCCTCGTATCCGATCTTGAAGAGCGCGAGGTTTACGAAGACCGCGGCTACGCAGTGTCCGAGCTTTCTCATGAAGGAGAAGAATGAATATGCGTAGGGTTCCTCGACGCCTGACTTCAGAGCCGCGTGATCGATGGCGTCGGAAGCGATCGACCATGTCAGCAGATAGATGAAGGTAGTTCCTATTCCGGATATGAGCAGCACGGCAATATAGAGCCATACGCTCTTTGTGTGAAGCAGGTAGAGTATCAGGTTGCCGAGACCGGCGGCGAGCACGCCCCAGGCGCAGATCTCGCGGCGTCCGAACCGGTTGCCGAGCTTAGTCGCGAAGAACATCATCGCCGCCACCGGAAGATACTGGAAGACGGTAGGCAGAAGCGTCAGTCCCGGCGCGTTGAAATAATACTGGAAGAGATAGGTCGAGTAGCTCATCGAGAACTGCTGCGACGCCAGATAGAGCATTGCGACGATGGCGGCGGTTACAAAGGCTCTGTCGCAGAGCAGGGCCTTCATGCTTTTGAAGAAAACGCCCTTTTTGTCCTTCTTCCCCGGTTCGACTATCCTCTCCTTCGTTCCTCTGTAAAGGACGACGTAGCAAAGGAGGGATATGACGGCAATGGCGGCGACGCCTCCGATTATTATCGGATAGCTCATCCGTTTGACCCCGTTTTCGTCGGTAGTATAACAAAAACTGATGAGGAGAAGCGCAGGTATCGCGCCGAATACGCCTCCGACCGATCTCGCAACCGAGAGCGAGGCCCTCTCGCCGCTGTCGAGCGTCACCGCCTGGGCCAGCGACCCGTAGGGAACGTTGAGGCAGGTATAGACCATGCCGAAAATGATGTATGTGACACAGGCGTAGGCAAAATACCCGGCGGTCGACAGCCCGGGGATCTTTATGAACATGACCACCGTCGACGCTGCGAGCGGCAGCGCGAACCATTTGAACCACCTGCGGTAACGGCCGGTCCGGTCGGGCTCGAGACGCGCGATCACGTGCCCGCAGAGAGTATCGTTCGCGGCGTCCCAGAACCGCGCGAGGACAAAGAGCAGCATGATGCTTATCACACCGATCTGAAGAATGTCTGTGTAGTATTTCTGAAGGACCGACTGCACGAGACCGAAGGTCACTCCGCTGGCGACCTCTCCCATTCCGTAACAGAATTTTTCTCTTCCGCTGATTCCCGAGAGTTCCCTGCTTTCCATTTTAATCACATCTCCCTCGTCCTGTCGTTCGTGTCTCCCTTTTCAAGGTGCCAAAGGCGCCCGCATTTCCAGGCCTTGAAGCCGTCTCCGGTGATGCCCCAGTAGACCTTTTTATGGGTGAAGAAGAGTATGTTGCCGTAGAGGATCGACAGCGCCGTTATCTCCCGGAAGGGGAAAATAAATCCGCCGGCCTCGATCCGGTCCCTGAAGACCGTCGCCTCTCCCCTGCATACGTCCTCGTTCTCGTATCCGTCGAGCATTCTGTATAGAAGGACGTTCTCCTCTTTCGCGACGAGGCCGTCGCCGGGCAGGGACGCGACGCGTCTGTCGAACTCCGCTTCGGTGAACTTCATCCAGTCGCGGACATTGTCGTACACCGCGCCGTCTCCCTCTAGGAAACCGTAGTCGTTGTATACTCCACCCCTGCCGCAGGCGGAGCAGACGAAGCTGTCCCCCGAGGTCTCAAGGCTGTCCCAGGCTCCGCATGACGGACAGATGAAGAGCAGCAGTTCCATCCCCTTCGCCCTGTCGGTCCCGGTATATGTCCGCATCTCGGTCCGCTGAGTCTCGACTGCGTCCTCGAAGGTGTCGCGGTTGATGAGTTCGGTGATCTCGGCGGCACTCATCTCGGCAAGCTGACCGGATGAATAGACTCCGGCGACTCCGCCGTCTACCCTGCCTTTCCGGTGGTGGCCTCTCGCCCACCTCGGATATGTGAAATATCCGCCCCTGATCCTGTAGGTCACAAGAGCGCATCCCGCCTTTTTGACGAGCGTCCCCAGGGCCTCGGACGAGGGTATCGTCACCCCGTGGAAGGATCGCTTCCCTTCCGGAAACATGCAGACGTTAACTCCGGCTCTGAGGCGCTTCATGATCTCGATCGATGCCCTGACCGCAGTTCCGCCCTTCGGGACGGGTATCGGATCGGCGAGGGTGCGGAGCAGTCGGCCGTAGCCCTTGCGGAGCAGATGCTCTCCGCAGACGAAGCACATCGGCTGCCGGCTGGCGAGGCCGCAGAAGAACATGTCCTCCTCCGTCGTGTGATTCGAGACCATGAGATAGGGTTCGCTCATCTTCGGAACGAGATCTGTCGAGAAGCCGTATTTCTTCCTGACATAAGGCTTTATGAAAAGCCTGACGGCCCGGTATACAGCCCGGTAAAGACGGCCGCCCCGGAGCCAGGCCGATTCTTTTGAAGAACTCATCCGCGGTCCCCCCCTTCAAAGCAGATTGTTTATAATCGATTATTGCAAAAAACAGCTGCTCACATATTGATAGATCAGCTTTTTTCTCTTCCGCTTTCACGCAGTTCCTTCCCGAATGCTTCGGGATTCTTCAGGTCGTAGTCCTGGTGCTCCTCCCCTGCGGGCCAGAAGGCTCCGAAAGGCTCGACCGATATAAACGTCTTCCTGCCCGATGCGGCCTCGAGCGCGGCTATCTTCGCCTCGGCAGTCATCTTCTCCTCGTCGTCGGAGTAATATACGGCAAGGGTATACGAGAAACCCCGGTCGATGAACTGCCCTCCGCCGTCAAATGGATCGACGCTCTCGAGGAAGATATCGACCAGTCGTCCGTAGGGCACGGCAACGGGATCGTAATCTACCCGGACCGTCTCCCTGTGGCCTGTCAGCTGCGATTTGACCTCTTTGTAGGTCGGATCTGCCTCGGTGCCGCCCGAAAAGCCGCAGGTGACCTTTTTAGCGCCCGCTGCCCTGAAGACAGGCGTGACACACCAGAAACAGCCGCCTGCAAAATACGCGCTCGCCATCTTCCGGCCTCAGACCGCTCCGTCGGCGATCAGGATACGGAAGATGTTCGCGGCGTAGTGGGCAAATCCGAGATCGTTCGGGTGGACGCTGTCCGCCATATAAAGATCCTTGTGAGGATAGAGCGAATAACCGTCAATGACAGATATCCCTGCCTCCTCCGCGGCTCCGGAGACGATCCTCCGGCAGTCATCAAAACTGCCGAGCGCGCGGGGCTTCTCCCCGTCTGTCCGCCATGTCGGCGTGATCGCGTAGATCCGGGCGTCTTTGTAGATCGAAGCGACTCTCGCAAATGTCGCCGACGCCGTCTCGCGAAGCCGGTCGGCGGTCCTCCCCGATGCAAAGTCGTTAGTTCCGAATTCGACAAACACGGTGTCGGGACGGTAGCCGAAATCTGTAACCGTCTCGGGTATGAACACGCCACCGCCGACTCCCTGGTTGATGCTTTCGGCATCCGCCCAGAGCGAGAGTAGCCATGCGAAAGACTGGCTGTCGTAGGCCGCGTTCCATCCCTGAGTGATCGAATCGCCGAGGAACAGAAATCTCCTCCTGAAACTGACCGGTCGTACCGAGGCGCCGTCGGCGACCGAGACGCTGGCGATCCGCCCGGCCTCGCCGTGGCTGGGAAAAACAAGGGTCACGCGGTGTTCTCCGCCCTCGCCGATCTTCGATTCGAATGACGGGTCCCCGGGAGCCGGGTAGTATCTCTCCGACAGCAGTCCGTCGACAAGGACCTCGAACTTGCGTCCTCCGGCAGTCACGACACGAAGGAATGGCGAGTCAGTAATGAAATCGAGCCTGACACCCGTCGTCGCACGGACCCGCTCTTCAAGACGAGGGGCGTATGCGACCCACGCGTCGGTCTGCTCCGCGGTCGTCTTCGAGAAGTAGAGGCAGCCATGCTCCTCCCATATCTCCGCGGCTCCGACCGTCAGCCCGCGGATCGTTTCTTTAGAAAGTTCCATTTTTCACCCGTAAAAATAAATTTCACTTTAAGTATATCACTGCGATCTTTTCATTTCAAGTTTTTTCTTTGTTTCAATCCAAATGATCGTTTCTCACTTTTCTCCGCAATGAGAAATATGAGAATAACATTAACAGATTGTGTCTTGTTTTTTAACTATTCTTGAATAAATATATTGACTTTTCTGATGAAATGCGATATAATTGTCTCGGCCATTGGCCCCGGGGGAACACCCAAACGGTATGCGGTTATCTCCTTCCTCTATAGGAAGGGGTGAAAAAAGTTTTC
>JAEEGI010003989.1_pt1 | contig 34819 bp, 31 predicted proteins | sample 8958751 | NCBI WGS metagenome assembly JAEEGI01 (sample SAMN16246545, study PRJNA631951) | gut metagenome | biome: gut microbiome; feature: rumen; material: KS-attached | host: Bos | place: Iran: Karaj | collected 2018-10
TGGGAAATAAAGAACGTGGCGGTGCGCGGCGTGACCGGCACTGTTCCGAATCATGCGGTGAAGACTGCCGATTTCGACATCTTCACCAAGGAAGAGGCCGACATTTTTGACAATACGGTTGGCATCAAGAACCGTTACATCGGTACTGACGACATTTGTACTTCGGATCTCTGTTTTGACGCGGCGGAGCGGCTATTGGCCGCTTTGGGCTGGGAGAAGGAGAGTGTTGACGTGCTGGTGTTCGGCTCGGTGACGGGCGACTACAAAACGCCCCCGACAGCGGGCATTCTGCAACACCGTCTGGGTTTGCCGACAAGTACTTTCGTGCTGGATATCCCGATGGGTTGTTGCGGCAGCATGTACGCCATTAACGTGGCGGGCAACCTGCTCAGCGCAGGCAATGTAAAGCGTGCGCTGTTATTGGTGGGTGATACCGCTTTGCGCATGGGCTCGCTCAAGGACAAGAGCCGTGTGCCTCTGTTTGGCGACAGCGGCACGGCAATGGCTTTGGAATATGATCCGACGGCTAAAGACATCGTTATCGAATTCAACACCCTCGGCTCAGGTTATGAAGCGTTGATTACGCCGCATGGCGGATTCAGGCACCCCATCACAGAGGAGTCATTCGTTGAAGAGGATTTTGGAAATGGCATAATTCGAGCCCCGAAGGACACACTCATAAACGGTATGGATGTGTTCTCGTTCGCCATTTCAAGACCGCCCATCAGCATCAAGAAGATGATGGAGAAATACGAGTTGACAACGGAGAATGTGGACTATTTTCTCATCCATCAGGCCAATAAGCTGATTGTCGATCGTATCGTGAAAAAACTGAAACTCCCGTTGGAGAAAACCCCATACGATTTGCAGGAGTTCGGCAATTTAGGAGGAGCTTCCGTTCCTATGCTGATGACTTATAACCTGAAAGACGAGTTGCAAAACCGTCCGCTCACCCTTCTTTGTTCTTCTTTCGGTCTCGGACTCACTTGGGGTACGATGATTCTTCGGACACAGAAAATGATTGTGCTGGAAGTGGGGAAGATTTAAATAAAACCAAAACACAGTGGGATTAAGTGTTAGACAAAAAGTCGGTCGATGGTTTGAAAAATCAACGGTGTTTTTTTTAAAACTAAGAGGCTGCGACATAGGAGAAAACTGTAAGATTTCCAAAAGTGCCATCATTGATAGAGCTCATCCGAAAGGTGTACATATTGGTGACAATACGCGTGTTCTGATTGAAGCGATGATATTGGCACATGATTATTCAAGAAGTGCGCTGGATGGTTATGACATGTGGTGTGACACTTATATTGGGAAGAATTGTGTCATAGGAGGGCGTGCCATGATCATGCCTGGTGTCAAGATTGGCGACCATGTTTATGTGGGAGGCGGTGCGGTTGTGAGTCACGATGTTCCGGAACATTGCATCGTTGCTGGTAATCCAGCAAGAATTGTTAGAAAAGGAACAATAATCGGCAACAATGGTAAAATATTGGAAAAAGGCGAACGAGTCTAACATGTTTTTGTTATGATTTTAAGCATTTAAGAAAAATCCCATAGATATATTATCTAAATAGCCTTTTTGATTCAAAACATAATTTATCCAAAAAAATATGAAACAAAGCGTTTTAGGTCTTTATTATGAAGACTTTGTTGTTGGAGAAGAAATAAAACATGCGCTTTCAAAAACCATTTTTGAGAGTGATAACAATTTTTTTTCCCTTCTTACCATGAACCATCATCCTGTGCATACGAATGTTGACTACGCTTCCCATAACCAGCATGGTCAAATTCTCGTTGTTGGAACTCTGGTTTTTTCATTGGTGGCTGGTATGACCGTGCCGGATATTAGCGGCAAAGCAATTGCCAATCTGGGATATGAAAGTATCAAGCATTTGGCACCGACTTTTGTTGGGGACACGATTTATGCGCGTACAAAAATCTTGGACAAACGAGAATCCAAAACAAAAAAAGACAGGGGAATCGTTTATGTTGAAACCATTGGTTATAACCAGAAGGGAGAGGATGTAATATCTTTCCGTAGGAATGTGTTGGTAAAAAAACAAAACCCGCTATAATGAGGCGCAAGAATCCCGACATGTTGCAGGATATATAGGCCAGTATGAAGAATTGTTGTCTTGATATTATAATAAAGATATCGTATAATCAAAATAATCAATTATGAAAGTAGATTTCTTAACCCGTAGTTTATTATATCTTCCCGCCCATAAGGAACATTTGATTCACAATGCGTTAAAGAGCGGAGCTGATATGTTAGCACTCGATTTGGAAGACTCATGCCAACCTTATGAAAACAAACAATTAGGTCGTGACACCATAATAAAGTTTTTGAAGGATGGTCTTCTTGAGGGCAAAAAGGTTTTTCCGAGAGTGAACGACAGGGAAAGTGGAGAATTATTGAAAGATATTTATCAACTTACCCAAGAGGGTATTGCAGGGTTTATTTATCCGAAATGCACTAATGGTCAGGATATTTATTTTATTGGAAAGCTTTTGGAGACAATAGAATATGAAAAACATATTCCGGTCGGCTCTTTTAAGCTAATACCTCTTATCGAGACAACAGGTGCGGTGGCGAATATCAATGAAGTATGTGAATCCTGTCCGGAACGTATTATTGCTGTTGGTTTTGGTGCGGAAGATTACATGTCTGATTTGGGTGGTCGGCACGATGATCTAGGTAATAGTATTTTTTCGGCCAGAGCAATTATTGCAAATTCAGCAAAAGCACATGGTATCATTCCTTTGGATATTGTACACATGAAAGTTCATGACTTGGATGATTTAGAGCGTGAAATGAATGTCGCAAGAAATATAGGCTATGAAGGAAAGATGTTAGTTCATCCAAAAGAAATCCCAGTTTGTCATAAATGCTTTTCTCCATCCGAAGAACAAGTGAAATGGGCAGAAGAAATTGTTGCCCTTTGCGAAGAGGCGAAAAATGAAGGACGAGGGGTCGCATACAAAAACAACAAGTTTATAGGCCCTCCTATGTTAAAAATGGCAGAAGGTATTCTGAAAAAGCATAATATGATTAAAGAAATAGAGAAAAGTAATAATTGATAATTGATAATTAATAATTAATAATTAATAATTTGTGCTGTTATGGAAGAGACAAAAGGAGTTCGCCCCAAAAAATCCATAGTTCAAACAATTAAATTTTTTCTGTTTAAGGGGGTGGTTAATAATTTGAGCTTGTTTTATCATAGAAAAATAAGAGGGGTTGATGTAGGGAAATACTGTGTGATTCATAGAAAAGCTAAAATAGATGGCATCAATCCACACGGAGTTCATCTGGGAGATTATGTTCATATTGCCCAAAACGCATTGGTGTTAGCTCATGATCATTATAGAGATGAGGCCCATCAATATGTTGATACCTGGATTGGTGACCATGTAAACATAGGCTGGGGTGCAGTAATTAACCCTGGATTAAGAATAGGTAATCATGTTATCATAGGAGCCAATACGGTAGTTACTAAAAATGTTCCCGATGGATGTATTGTGGCTGGTAATCCTGCCAGAATAATTAAAGTGAACATAAAGCTGAATGATCACGGTGGAATGATTTGCAGGGGTGAACGTCCTGATCCAAGTCAGAAATTATAGGTTTATGTATAAAAATTTTTTCAAGCGATGCATCAGTGTTTTTGGTGCTATAATGGCGCTTCTTGTGGTCGGATGGCTAATTATTTTGGTGGCCATTATTCTCCATTTTGCCAATAAAGGGGCCGGCGTTTTTTTCACTCAGGAGCGTCCTGGTAAAGATGCCAAAATCTACAAGGTCATCAAGTTCAAGACCATGACGGACGAACGCGATGCGGAAGGCAATTTGCTGCCAGATGCCCAAAGACTTACCAAAGTGGGAAAAATAGTTCGCAGTCTCTCGGTTGATGAATTGCCGCAGCTGATTAACATCCTCAAAGGCGATATGTCGTTTATCGGGCCGCGGCCATGGAAAGTCGAGTATCTGCCATTGTATTCGCCGGAACAAATGCGTCGCCATGAGGTTCGCCCCGGCATCAGCGGCTGGGCGCAGGTGAACGGACGAAACGCCATCTCGTTCACCAAGCGTCTGGAATACGATGTCTATTATGTGGATCATCTTACTTTCGGGTTGGATGTGAAAATATTCTTCATGACCATTTTCAAGGTCTTCAAACGCGAGGGAATTTCAGAAGAAGGACAGGCGACTTCGGAAGCGTTCAATGGGCATAATTAACACCATTCTGTACAATTAGTCAATGAATACTATAAGGAAATTAGTTCTGTTTTGTGTGGCCGTTTGCATGTTTTTGATGGCTACGGAAGCTTCTGCGCAAGGCACAGCGCTGTTGACCCAAAAAATGTTGGATCAGGCGGGTGGAACTTTTGTTGTGAAAAAGAACTACACGGCAAAGGGAACCAAGCTGTTTTTGACCAATAAGCAAAAACTGGTGTTTGAGGGTGGTATGATTGATGATGCGGAATTGGTGGGTAACCACTCCACAGTGAAAGTGTCTGGGGGAAAACCCGTTTTTGGGAAAAAGGTCATTATATCAGGGGTGTGGGATGTTAAAGAGGCGCATGACGGCTGGTTCGCATACGAGGAAGGCAAAGGGTTCTTGTCAAACCAGCTTATTAAGAATATGCTCGCCTTCTCCAATGACGATACGTTTTGCCATCTCTTCTTTGAAGAAAACAGGGTCTATTATTTCGAGTTGCCCTACAAGGGCAATGCCAAACTTGGCGATACCTTTACCTATCACATGAAGGATGGGAAGAAAAAACGTCATTACGTGGAAGTTTATAATGATGAGTATGCATTTCTGAGGATATTCACAATACCTTCTAATACAAAGGTGACGATTCACAATACGTTGCAAATGCTTCCCACTAATGTGGGGGCCTATTTCATTTTTTGGGAACATGGGAAGAAAAATGTGACGATAGAAGGAAAAGGGACCATCGCAGGCGACAACAAAGAGCATGTCTTTGCTCCATTTGCAGGTACAAAGTTCTATGGACAATGGGGATTCATATTCCGTTGTTTCAAATGCAAGAATTTTGTTTTCCGGGGAATTACATTGAGAGATGCTTTCGGAGACTGCCTTATTTATCAAGGAACACACCTTGCAAACGATAAGGGACCCCGATATGCGGATGGCTTGTTGATGGAAAATGTCAAAATAATCGGGGCACGGCGCAACGGTATTGCTATTGGGGCACGTAATGTGGTTATCCGTAATTGCCATTTCGAAGATTGTGGAATAAAATCAGTGCATGGCTCACCGCCAAGATGTGCCATAGATTTTGAGCCGGATGGGGTAAAGAAATATCCTGAAATCGGCAACCAAAATGTTTTGATGGAGAAATGCACCTTTAAGAATAATTATTACGATGTGGGCTCTTATAGAAATAATCTGGAAAATTATGGGAAAATAGCCACTACGATAAAGAATTGTCGTTTCACTGCCCCTCTCAAGATTCAGGGAACCTACTGGATGCGTTTTGAGAATTGCTATATCCCATTTATCTGGAATAATAAGGATGACAGATCGGTGTTGCTCTACTCAAAGCACATGGAATTCATAAACTGTGAGTTTGGACAGTTGGACACAACGGTGTTAGGCCTGGCCACCCGATACTTTAACAAATATTCAAATTGTAAATATAACACAAAGAAGAATTGATATGCGCTAGCTTCACAAAAACTATTTTAGCCTTGTCTATCCACGCTTAGTCATTTTGTATGAAAGAGAGAAATATTAGTGTTGATTTCTTGAAATTTTTAGCAGCAATCCTCATTACAAATTCGCACATGGGCGCATTATATGGGAAATACGGCTTCCTTGCGACTGGTGGTTGTATAGGGGATGTGTTGTTCTTCTTCTGTTCCGGGTTTACGTTGTTTCTCAAACCAATGGAAGGCGTCAAACAATTCCCGGATTGGTATAAGAAACGCATTAACAGGATTTATCCGTCTGTATTTGCCGTGGCTATTCTAATCAGCATATTTTTCAATATTCGTTGGGATATGTTAGATCTTGTTTTAGCTCGAAGATACTGGTTCGTGCCCTGTATAATGATATATTATGCGGTTATTTATTTTGTTGGCTCATACATGAAAAGCAAGATAAACCTTATTGCTGTGTTCGTCGCAATAGGGACGGCAATTTGGTTTTACAGGATTTATCAGACACCAGGTTTTAGCATATATAGTCCGGACTATACTATCAGATGGCTTCTGTTTTTTGTTTTTATGCTTTTTGGAGCAAAAATAGGGGCGAATGCACAGAATATTGTCAGCAAGCCCATTGCAGATGTCTGCCTTCTTTTGTTGAGCGTGGCATGTTTCTATGCCATGTTTATTGCCGGTGTACGAGTAAAGAGCATGATTGTTCTTCAATATTTTAGTTTTATACCATTGCTTATTTCCGTGTTTTATTTTTACAAGGTTGGTGCGAGCCAATGGATGGAAAAAATATATAGGAGTAAAGTTGGAAACTTCCTTATCAGGTTTGTTGGAGGATTATGCCTTGAAATTTATATGGTTCAATTTTATTTGTTTACAGATAAGCTGAACAAAATATTCCCCCTGAATATCATAATCGTTTTCATCATTATTGTCATTGCAGCATATATAACCAGATGTTTTGCTAGATTTATCTCTCAGACATTCAAGGATTCTCCGTATGAATGGAAAAAGATAGTGAGTTTCTATTGAGTTTTTTAGATAATCTGATTGACGCAAAAAAAGGAAACGATAAAGCTACTGCGATTTGCAGTGAATACAGAGAGCAAATCCAATTATAAAGAATAGAATTATTTTTGATATGGATAAGAGAATTTATCTTTGCCTCGCTCACATGAGCGAAGCCGGAATCGAACAGAAATATATAAAAGAAGCCTTTGACACCAACTGGGTGGTGCCGTTGGGACCGAATGTGAACGGATTTGAGAAAGATCTTGAAGAATTTGTCAACGGTATTGTAGAGACGCGCCATGGCACGTCTCTACAACAGACCGAACCTTTGCAGAAACGTGTTGTTGCCCTCTGTTCCGGCACCGCCGCCGTACACCTTGCCTTGATTGCCTGTGGTGTCGGCCCTGGCGATGAGGTTTTAGTGCAGGATTTCACCTTCTGCGCCTCCTCTCACCCCATCACCTATCTTGGCGCGACACCGGTGTTCGTGGATTCCGAGAAGGATTCCTGGAACATGGACCCCGAGCTGTTAGAGGAAGCCATCAAGGACAGAATCAGCAAGACGGGGAAGAAACCGAAGGCCATTGTGCCAGTAGCGCTCTACGGGATGCCTTACGACATTGACAAAATCATGGAGATCGCAAACCGTTACGAAATACCCGTTGTTGAGGATGCCGCCGAAGGGTTCGGCAGTCGTTGGAAAGGGCAGGTCTTGGGTACCTTCGGCGTATATGGCGTGCAGAGCTTCAACGGGAACAAGATGATCACCACCTCTGGTGGAGGCGCTTTGGTCTGTCCCGATGAACAGGCATGGAAGAAAATCATGTGGTTGGCTACCCAGGCACGTGAGGCGTATCCTTATTACCAGCATGAGGCCATTGGTTACAACTACCGCATGAGCAACATCTGTGCGGGTATCGGTCGTGGACAGATGACGGTGTTGAATGATCATATTGCCCACCACAAACATGTGCAGAAGTTTTATGAAGAGGCTTTTGCGGATGTGCCGGGCATTACCGTACACGGCAATCCAGACGACCGCTACGATTCTAATTTCTGGCTTTGCACCATCTTGTTGGATGAACAGCTGCAGGTGCATGGTCAGGAGCAGGCTTACGCTGCTGCCGTACATGGCGCTGTGGGTGGTGCGGCCGGTGTGGTACATGGCGGCGGCACCCTGCACACGGATTGCGAGCCTAACGCTAACGTAGAGGCTATGCGGGTGTGGCTCGACCAAAAGGGCATCGAGGCCCGTCCGTTGTGGAAACCGATGCACAAACAGCCCGTTTACAAGAACGCGCCTGCTTACGTGAACGGCGTGGCCGAAAATCTCTTCAAAGTGGGCATGTGCCTGCCCAGCGGGCCTATGGTTACAGACGAGGATTTGGCCTACATCGCGGGAAGCATCAAAGAAGCGATTATACGATGAGACGATGAGACGATGAGACGATGAGATGATGAGGCAATGATAAAAAGAGTTCGTAAATTATACAAAAATGGATAAAAATACCATTACCGTCACTTCCCCTTTGTTGCCTGACAGGGCGGAGTTCGAGCTGATGCTCAAAGAAATTTGGGACAGCAAGTGGATTACCAACAACGGGCAGTTCCACAAACAGTTGGAAAAAGCACTGTGCGAGTATCTCAAGGTCCCGTACATCAGTCTTTTTACCAACGGGACCCTGCCGTTGCTTACTGCTTTGCAGGCGTTGCGCATCACGGGTGAAGTCATCACCACGCCTTACAGTTTTGTGGCCACTACTCACAGTATTTGGTGGAATGGTTGCAGACCTGTATTTGTGGACATAGAAGAGTCCACTTGTGGACTTGACCCCGAGAAGATTGAAGCGGCTATCACTCCTAAAACCACGGCTATCATGCCGGTAAGTTGTTACGGAAAACCTTGCAAAATGGATGAGATTCAGGCAATAGCTGACAAGTACGGGTTAAAGGTGATACACGATGCCGCACATGCTTTTGCTGTGGAGGTAAATGGCGAGAGTTGGCTCAACAAGGGAGACATGGCTTCTTTGTCGTTTCATGCCACCAAGGTTTATAATACCCTTGAGGGCGGTGCTTTGGTGATGCATGACGAACAGACTAAAAAGCGCATCGATTTTCTGAAGAATTTCGGTTTCGCGGGCGAAACGGAGGTGGTAGCACCCGGTATCAACAGCAAAATGGACGAGGTGCGCGCAGCCTACGGTCTGTTGAATCTCAGACAAGTTGACGAGGCGATAGAGAAACGGCATCAGGTGGCGGTCAAGTACCGTGCGGCATTGCGGAACGTGAAAGGTGTCCGTTTCTTCGACGATATGCCCGGTGTGCGGCATAACTACAGCTATTTCCCCATCTTCATCAAGGCGGAGGAATATGGCATGACCCGCGATGAACTCTATTTCAAGATGAAAGAGCAGGGTGTGCTGGGCAGACGCTATTTCTATCCGCTTATCAGTACTTTCAGTACCTATCGCGGTTTGCCGAGCGCGGCGCAAGAAAATCTGCCCGTAGCCACCAGAATCGCCAATGAGGTGATTTGTCTGCCGATGCATCATGTGTTGAGTGATGAGGACATCAATAGAATACTTGAACTAATAGTGAGATAATCATGCAAAAGAAACTCATGCTTCTTGGCGGTATCCGCTATCTGCTTCCCGTCATCAAGGCGGCGCACGAACAGGGGTATTATGTCATCACGGCCGACTATCTGCCCGATAACATTGCCCACAAGTACAGCGATGAATATGTTAATGTGAGTATCATTGACCAGGAAGCAGTGCTGAAGGTGGCGCAGGAGAAACAAGTTGACGGCATCATGTCGTTCGGGGTGGACCCGGGCGTGGTGAGCGCGGCGTATGTGCAGGAAAAGATGGGACTTCCCTCGTTCGGACCATACGAATCCGTCTGTGTCTTGCAGAACAAAGACCGCTTCCGCGCTTTTCTTGCGGAGCATGGCTTCAATGTGCCGAAAGCGAAAGGATATTCACACGTTGAAGATGCGTTGGCGGATTGCGGCAGTTTCGATTTTCCGGTGATTGTGAAACCCACGGATTCGGCAGGATCCAAAGGGGTGACCCGCGTGGATGACAAGAGTCAATGGAAGGCTGCCGTGGAACATGCGTTCGACAAGTCTTTTTCGGGACATATCATCATTGAGGATTTCATTGAGAAAAAGGGTTGTTCTTCCGACACCGACAGCTTTTCGGTGGATGGTAAGTTGAGATTCGTGAGTTTCAATGCCCAGCGTTTTGACTTGAACGCCACGAATCCTTATACGCCGGCGGCTTACAGTTGGCCTTCTACCTTTACCAAAGAAGAAGAAAAATACCTGACCGATGAGATTCAGCGTCTTATCACGCTTCTCGGAATGAAGACCAACGTTTACAACATTGAAACACGTATTGGGACGAACGGGAAACCATACATCATGGAGCTGACTCCTCGTGGAGGAGGCAATCGTTTGTGCGAGATGCTGCACTATGCCACCGGCGTGGATATGATTACCGCCATGACTCGCTATGTTGTCGGTGATTCGGTGCCTGAAATAGAGCAGAAACCCTATAACGGTCATTGGGCGGAGGTGATTCTCCATGCCGACAAAGCCGGTTGTTTCGAACGCCTTGAGATTTCCAAGGATTTGCCTGCCGAAGTGGTGGAAGAAGATTTGTGGGTGTCGAAAGGCGATCACGTGAACTCTTTTGAAGGCGCCAATGATGCCATCGGCACGTTAGTCTTGCGGTTTGATGAGGATAAGGCGATGGTGGATGCCATCAGCAATATATCTTCCTGGTTGAAAGTAATCGTTCGGTAAATGAACGCTGTAGGAGGCTATTTTGAATTGGAGTTGCGCCAAGGTGGGCATTATCACCAGAAGGCTATTCGGCTCAACACCGCCCGCAACTGCTTTGAATATGTGTTGCGGGTCCGGCAATATACGAAGGTCTATATCCCTTATTACACCTGCGAAGTGATGCTGGAACCGATTGATAAATTAGGAATTGAAGTTGAATTTTATCATATTAACGAATCATTAGAGCCGATTTCAACCCCGTTGTTGAAAAAGAACGAGGCTTTCCTTTACACCAATTATTTCGGTTTGAAGCAACAATGTGTGAAGCATCTTGCCGAGGTTTTAGGCGATCATTTGATAGTGGATAACGCCCAGGCGTTTTATGCGGAACCAATGCAGGGAATTGACACGTTTTATTCTGCGCGAAAGTTTTTTGGAGTCCCGGACGGAGCCTATCTCTATACAGACAAAGAATTAGCGAAAGAGTTGGAACAAGATGTTTCATCCGAAAGGATGTCGCATCTCTTGAAACGCATTGATTTAGGAGCGGAGGCTGGGTATCAGGATTTTCGTCGGAATGACGATTCTCTTTGCCACCAACCCATAAAGCGGATGTCAAAATTGACGGACTCTATTTTGTGTGGGATAGATTATGATTCGGCGAAACAGAGGCGAAGGTTGAACTACGCTATATTGGATAAAGCACTGAAAGATTCAAACCGAATTCGTTTGGAACTGGATGACGAAGCAGCCCCAATGGTTTATCCGTACTGGACGAAAGACGCTTCGTTAAGGCGGAAACTGATTGAGAATAAAGTTTTTGTGGCGACATACTGGCCGAATGTCAAAGAATGGACAAAGGAAGGAATGTTGGAAAGAAAACTGGCAGAAGATATGATTCCTGTTCCTTGCGACCAAAGATACGATAGCAATAGTATTAATCAAATATTATTTTATACAAATGAACATCAAAGGTAAAAAACTGTTGATTCTTGGTGCGAACGCAATCACTTGTGAAATAGTGAATGCAGCAAAGGCACTGGGAGTTTATACCATAGTGACAGATTATAATCCTATTGAGAAGGCCCCAGCCAAGTTGATAGCTGACGAGTATTGGAACGATAGCATTATGGATTATGATGTTTTATTGCCCAAGATAAAGGAACATCATGTGGATGGACTTTTGACGGGCTTTATAGATATTGTCCTGCTGCCATATCAACATTTGTGCGAGCTTTCAGGTCTTCCGTGCTATGCCACGAAAGAAGTCTTCGAGACCACCATGGACAAGGCAAAATTCAAACAACTTTGTCGAGATAATGACGTACCCGTCATTCCGGAATATGATTTGGCTACATTTGACCCCAGTATAATAAGTGAAAAAAACAAGGTGATTGTCAAGCCTGTTGACAACAGCGGCTCTCGTGGAGTGGTGATTTGTAGCAGACCCGAGGATTTCAAAAATTGTCTGGATTTCGCTTTGTCGTTTTCGCAGAAGAAACAAGTGGTGATTGAGAAATATATGGAAATGGATAGTATATCCATATCCTATACTATTCAGGATGGTGTCGTTTCGTTATCTACGACCGACGACCGTTATGTCTATAAGTCATCGAACGGCAGTTCTGTGACGCATTGTGGTATTTATCCTTCCAAATACACGGATGCATATATCGACAAAATAGACCAGAAAGTTAGGAAAATGTATGAGAATGCGGGTTTGAGAAACGGGGTTCTTACGGTTCAGTTTTTTACAGATGGGGAGGAATTTTATGTGATGGAAATGGGTCACCGACTTTCAGGTGGCCAGCACTATACTTACACGATGGCAGAAAATGGTATCAGTGCTCTTGACCAACTGATTCATTTTGCCGTCACAGGAAAAATGGCAGACTTTTCAATAGCCGAAAAAGACAATGCTCGTTTCAATCATGTCTATTGTCATTTGTTCATTCTTGGCAAAGAGGCTAAAATAGCCCGTTTTGAAGGATTGGATTATATAACTCAATTGCCCGAAGTGATGGATCTCACACAAATGAAAAATGTGGGTGACGAGATTGGTGCCGACGGAACATCCGCCCAAAAAGTGGTGGGGTTGCACATGAGAGTCAATGATATAGATCATCTCAAGAAAGTGATGGAAGATGTTGAGAAACATTTCCATTTCTATGATGCGGCAGGTAATGATTTGACGATTAATTTTAACAGAGAAATCTTATGAAATATTACACAATGAACGAAACTCGCGAGTTTCTTGAAAGTATTGGAATGCCTGGCGGCGACCTTTACGATTTACCGACATCTGAAAAACGTTTCCCCGACGGTGGCCAGTACCGTTTTGAGGTTCCGGGCATCCAAGGCCCCGGCCCGATGAAAGCCTTGTTGGAGGCTCTTGACGAATATGGGATACAGATCCATCGCGTCACCCAGACCAAGGGTATCATGTTCCTCACAGACGAGGAGATTTCCAAAATGGTCGAATACGCGAAGAAGTGGAAGGTGCAGCTTGTTTTAGCCTGCGGACCGCGTGCCACGACCGACACGTCCGCTTCGGTGAAGACGGAGGAGGGTCAGCGTATGGGCTATCGCCTGCGTGGACAAGAGCAGATTGCCCGAGGCATTGAGGAAATCCGTCGCGGCGCCCGCTTGGGTGTGCGCGGATTCCTGATTTATGACGAGGGTCTGCTGTGGGCTCTCAGCGAAGCCCGTAAGAAAGGCTACATTCCCGCCGACTGCCACTTTAAGGTGAGTGCCCACTCGGGTCATGGCAACCCGTGCTCTGCTCATGTGTTGGAGACTTTGGGCGCCGATTCCATCAACCCGATTCGCGATATTCAGATACAGATGCTGGCCGCCATGCGCGCTGCCATCGATGTGCCGATTGATTTGCACACGGAGAACCCCAAATCCAGCGGTGGCTTTATCCGTCACTACGAGGTGCCGGACTTCATCCGCGTGGCCGCTCCCGTTTACCTCAAGACCGGCGGCTCAGTGGCTGCAAACCACAGCTATGACACCACTGAGAAAGAGGCCAGACAACGCGCCAAGCAGATTGCTTTGGTAAAACGGGTGATTGACACCTATTATCCGGAGGCGGTGGTTTCGCCGAAGTAAGTGTAATGGATAATTGATAATTGATAATTGATAATAGGTTAATGCGACATCATCAATATAATCCGTCATATAAGTTTGTTAAGGAACCAATTGACTTTAACAAATACACAGACCGCAGTCTGTTGCAGTATTGTCTGGGTGCCACGATGTATATGCCGGGCACCAAGGATTTTGCGCAGGCTATCATTGACAAGAAATATCCTGGCCTCACCTCCATGGTGATGTGCTTTGAGGATGCTTGCAAGGAAGAAGATGTGCCTGCTGCCGAGCAAAACTGCATCCGCGTGTTGGAAACATTGCGCGAAAAAGTAGAAAAAAAGGAGTTGGCCTACGAGGATATCCCGCTCATCTTTTTCCGAGTACGCAATGTGGAACAGTTCAAGCACTTTGTGAAACTGCTGCCCATTGAAACGGTTCCGTATATCACAGGCTTCAATTTCCCGAAGTTTAACAGCTTGAACGCGGCAGCCTATATGGACCACTTGGTTGATATCAACGAGCGGGCCGGAGAGGTGCTGTATGGCATGCCTATCATTGAGGATGCCCGTGTGGCCTTCAAGGAGAGCCGTTTGGACGAACTGATTGCCATAAAACGGGTGCTTGACCAGAACAAGGAATTGGTACTGAACGTCCGCGTGGGCGGAACAGACTTCTCCAGCTGCTTCGGCGTGCGGCGCGGCATCAACTACACCATTTATGAAATCATGACCGTGTCGAACTGCCTGATGGACATTCTGAATGTCTTCACCCGCAACAATGACTATACGGTGAGCGGTCCTGTTTGGGAGTACTTCCGTGTGAACAAGCGGATGAAAGGCATGGCGGAGTTGCCGAAGGTTGACCTCCAGCAGACCTTGATGAAACGCAAGGCTATCGTAAACGATGCCGTTGACGGGCTGATGCGCGAGTTGGTGCTCGATCAGGCCAACGGCTTCATGGGGAAGACCTGCATTCACCCTTCGCACTTGAACTACATCAACGGCATGTTGGCTGTGACCAAAGACGAGTACGATGACGCTTATCAGATTATGCACACCTCAGGCGGTGTCATCAAAGGCACCAAAGGCATGAACGAGATCGGGCCGCACAAAAACTGGGCGGAGAAGATCATGATGCGCGCTCAGGCATACGGTGTGATTGAGAATGATGCAAGCTACATTGAATTATTTGGAGAATCATGATAGAACTTACCACACCATTAAGCGATGATGCCATCCGCCAGCTGAAAGTCGGCGACGTGGTGTCTATAACAGGCTATATTTTCTGTGGCCGCGACGCTGTGCTGCCCCGAATCTGTAAGGAACTCGAGAACGGTGAGTGGGGTAGGAGAGGAGTTGACTTGAAAGGCGGGGTGATTTTCCACACTGCGGTAAGTCCTGCCGGCGTTGGTCCCACTTCGAGCAATAAATTGGAGATTGAGGGCAGCTTTGAAACGCTGTCGAAACATGGCGTGAAGATGCACTTGGGCAAGGGAGCCATCAAGCCCGAAACGGTGAAGGCGTTGGAGGATAACAACGCCGTTTTCGCCATCATCCCGCCGGTGACGGCACTGTTGGAGAGCCAAACGCTGGAAAGGGAGTGCGTGGCATGGCCGGAACTCGGTATGGAAGCGCTCTACAGAATCAAAGTTGAGAATTACCAGGCGATTATTGCCGCCGCGAAAGGAGAATCCATCTATGAATAGTATCGTTGACAAAGTCGCGGATTGCCTTGTGCGGGCCGGCTCCACCTTCCGCGAAGACCAGAAGGAGGCCTATCGCCGCGCTATTGCGGATGAGAATAACGAACAGTCCTGTTGGGTGATGCGGCAGGTGTTGGACAACGCCTTTGTTGCAGAAGACCGGAAAAGCCCCTTGTGTGACGACACGGGCATCCCGCATCTGTTTCTTGAAGTAGGACCGAAACGCACCGTTTCGGGAGAACTGCTGGAACAGATTAAAGAAGGCGTTGCGATGGGGTTGCGCAAACTTCCCGGCCGTCCTATGGCTATCAAGGGCGATGATGATGCCCGCATAGACCAGAGCGGCGGTCTGGAGGAGGACAGCGGCGCTCTGGCCCCGTCCCCGATACTGATAAAACCTGTCAAGGAAGATGTGCTGCGCCTCACCGTGCTAATGCTGGGCGGCGGTCCCGCCATCCGTGGCATCACACAGCGTGTGTTCCACAAACACAGCGTGGATGTGGTGATTGACGAAATCGTCAACCGCGCCACAGAGGGCGTTTCCAAACTCGGATGTAGCCCGTGTGTGCTGGCCGTCGGTATCGGCCGTTCACAATTCGAGGCCACCAGCTTGATGATGGAGGCGATGGTGTATGGCGACTTCGGCAAACAGACCGAATTCGAGAAAAAAATCACCGAAAAGGTGAACGAAGCCAATATCGGCCCGCTTGGGTTGGGTGGCAAACACAGCGTGTTGGCGACCTTCGCCAAGGTAGGACCCCAGCGGGCAAGCGGAGTCCGTATCGTGGCGTTGAGGCCTTGCTGCTGTTTTGAACCGAGACGTGCATCTGTAGAATTGTAAACTATGCCAAAGATATTACACACGGCCAGATATACAGGACTGCCTTTGGAAATCCTTCAAAGCGCTTGTCCTGAAGGATTTACCGTCAAGACGTTGGACGAGGCCTCACACGAGCAACTCGTGAAGGAAGTCGTTGATGCTGACTATTTTCTGGTCAGCGGCCGTCTGCCGATAGACCAGGCGGTGCTGGACAATGCCTCGCATCTGAAAATGATCCAGCGGACGGGCGTGGGCACTGAAATGCTCGATACGGATGAAATCAAGAAACGTGGCATTCCCGTCTATGTCAACGCCGGCGTGAATGCCAGAAGCGTGGCTGAACATACGTTGACGCTCGTTTTAGCCTGCCTGAAACGGCTGCCGCAAGTCAACAAGCAAACCCACGAAGGGGTTTGGAAAAAACAGCAGACCGGCGTGACCACCCACGAATTGTGTGGCAAGACAGTTGGGCTGGTTGGTATCGGGCATATCGGTCGTTTGGTCGCTTCCATGCTTCAACCTTTCGGGGCGAAAGTGATTTACACGGATGTGATAAGACAAACTGATGAGGTTGAAAAGAACCTGTCGTTGACCTATTGCAGCTCGTTCCAAGAGCTGCTCCCGCAAGTGGATATTTTAAGTTTCCATTGTCCGCTGACAAAGGAAAACACCAACATGCTGAACCAAAAGACCTTTGCTTTGATGAAAAAGGGCTCGATGGTTGTCAACACGGCTCGTGGCAAACTCATCAACCCGGATGATTTGTGCGAAGCGGTGAAGTCCGGGCAAATCCGGGCGGCGGCCTTGGATACGCACTACGAAGAACCGATAAAAGAGGGCTATAAGTTGGCCGAATTGGAAAATGTGATTCTTACGCCTCATATCGGCGGTCTGTCATTCGAGGCTTTTGAGTCCATGATGGTGGGTGCCATGGAGAATATCGTGGCATTTGAACAAGGAAAATTATCGGAGCTTGAAGGAAAAAGATTGTTGTAATGAACCAAAATCTGACAGACATCTTTGTTGACGGGCTTTTTGCCAAATCGCAATCTATTCCCGACCGGGTGATTCATCAGGCGAAGAAGTGCCTGCTGGACTATTTGGGCGTTGTGGTTGGCGGTGCCAAGTATCTGCAACGGCAACATCCCGATTTTTTCGAAACGTTGGTGAAAGATGGTGGTGAATGCTCCGTGTTCGGGACGGATTGCAAGACCACGGCTTTCCATGCAGCGTGGCTGAACGGTTTCAGCGCGCATGTGTTAGAGTTGGACGATGGTCACCGCAAGGGCATGATCCATCTTGGCGCGTCCATCGTTTCTGCTGTTTTGGCCGTTGCGGAAAACGAGAAATTGGCGTTTGATGAGGTTTTGCGGGGTGTGGTGATGGGTTACGAGGCCGCTGTGCGCTGCGCCTGCGCGTTGCAGCCAGGGCACAAAGTGCGCGGTTATCATGTGTCGGGAACGTGCGGCACCATCGGTTCTGCGGTGGGTGTTGCGTTTGCATGTGGTTACACGAAAAAACAGTTGAAATCCACCTTGGCGTGTGCGGTCACCAGTGCGGCCGGAGTGTTGGAGATACAGGAAGAAGCTTCCGAGTTGAAACCCTATAATTTGGGCCGCGCCGCCATCGACGGGCTTGCAGCTGCACGGATGGGACGTTTGGCGTTGCCGGGTCCCGATGACATCTTGGGCGGCAAACGCGGGCTGCTCGCCGTGTTGACGGACACCCCGGTTCAATCCCAGCTGACCGATTTCAGCAACGAGGATTATAGCATCGAAGGCATCTATCAAAAAATGTATGCCGCCTGCCGACACTGCCATCCTGCAATTGAGGCGGCCGTTGCCATACGGAACGACATCAACCTGCAACCTGAACAGGTGGATAGGGTAGAAGTTCACACCTACAAATTGGCGGTCGGCGGGCACGACCATCGAGACATCAAGGGCATCAGTTCCGCCAAGTTGAGCACTCCCTACAGTGTGGCTTTGGCCATAGTGAAGGGGAACGCGGGATTTGAAGACTTCAACGAGACTAATCTCCAAGATTCCGACATTATCTCGTTGACACAAAAAGTCTGTGTCGTGGAAGACGAACATCTCACCGCACAGTCTCCCTCTGTTCGGGGAGCGCGTGTGGTTATCCAGTTGAAAAACGGCGAGCAGTATGATAAGGAGATACTCTATCCCAAAGGGGAACCGGAGAATCCAATTTCGTTAGAGGAAATCAAGAAAAAAGTCCTTTCATTATTGCAAGATTATCATAAACCTTTTATAGATGGGATATTTTCAAAATTATGAGTGTTAAGAAAAAGATATACAATTGCTTACCTGAAAGTGTCAAGATAGCTTTGTTTAAGAAGATGGATTTCGACAAACCTTTTGGTTATGGGGAAATCTACAGTGTGACTTTGAATAATGCTCTTGAAACCTTCTTGACTCCCGAGGAGAAAGCGGACAAAAAATTAGTCCGTAAACTGACGGATGATATTGTCAAGAGTTGGATTCGTTACAAAGCACTGCCGTATGAGTATTTCCTTTTTGATTTCAGAAACAGATCGGATGCTGAGCGTGGTGAGTTTGAAACGGATATGGATAGATTATGGACACTAAACAGAGTGTCAAGCCTTCAATTATTCCAAGAAGAAATCAACAATAAATATAACTTCTATAAGTTAGCAAAACTTTTTTTTAAGCGTGAAGCCATAAATGTCACCAAAGATTCAAAAGCGGACGATTTTATACATTTCTGCAAAACATACAAGGAAGTTTTCATCAAACCTATGGAAGGTTCGAAAGGGAGAGGAGCCCATGTCTATTCCTATTCCGATGACGAAAGTGCCATTCAATATCTGAAGCAATTATTGGAGGAAAGTTCGTCTTGGATGGTGGAGGAGCGAATCAAGCAAAGCGCAGAGATGGGACAATGGAATGTGACCTCTGTCAACACCATCAGGATTCCTACTTTCTTGCGTGACGGCAAATTCACGGTTATATGGACTCGTATGCGTGCGGGCAAGAAGGGCGCGATTGTAGATAATGCTGGTGCTGGTGGCATTGTGGTGAATGTGGATCCGGAGACGGGAGTTGTCACAAGCGACGGCATTGACGAGTCGTATAATCATTTTGACAAGCATCCGGATTCCGGATTTGTGTTCAAGGGATGGCAGGTGCCAAGATGGAAGGAATTGCTGGAAACGGTTGAAAAACTGCATAGGGAAGTTTTTGGCAAACACATTTACGTGGCCTGGGATTTCGCGCTTACCGATGACGGATGGGTGGTGATTGAAGGGAACTGGGGACAGTTGCTCGGCCAGCAGACGGCAAGTCAGGTGGGCGTGAGGAAAAAATTCCATGAATTGGTGGGGGATATATAATGGTTGGGAATAGATGTTTTATAACGTGATGATCGTCAAATAGCTTATAATTATGAAAATTGCTTTAATAAAAGAAACCAAGACACCAGTTGATAACCGTGTGGCCTTGTCGCCCAAGCAAGTGGCGGATTTGAACAAGAGATTTCCACAACACGAGATCGTGGTGCAAACCAGCGACATTCGCGCTTTTTCGGATGATGAATATCGCGCCGAAGGTGTGCACATTGTGGAAAATGTTGATGATTGCGACGTTTTGTTTGGCATCAAGGAAGCCAAAATAGAAAGCCTGCTTCCGAACAAACATTACTTCTTTTTCGGCCATATCGCCAAGATGCAGGAATACAACCGTCCATTGTTGCAGGCCTTCATGCAGAAGCACATTACTTTCTGCGACTATGAATACCTCGTTGACGACAACAACATTCGTGTTTGTGCCTTCGGTTGGTGGGCCGGAGTGGTGGGCGTGTATTACACCTTGCGTGGCTATGGCTTGAAACACAAACTCTATGAGTTGCCAAAACCCGACCGCCGTTTCACCCTTGACCAGTTGTTGAACGCGCTGAAAAGTGTTGAACTTCCCAAGGTGAATCTGTTGGTGACGGGTGCAGGCCGTGTCTCTCAAGGCGCACAATATGTATTGGATAACATCGGCGCAGAGAAGGTGGCCGAAGAAGAATATTTTGCCAAAGACCAAGTTGATCGGTTGACTTATTGTTATGCCGATGTGGATCGTTTGGTGAAACGCAAGGACGGAGGTGCGTTCTCTTGGAATGATTTTACTCACAACGCCAAAGAATATGAAAGCGATTTCTTGCGTTGGGCAAAGAAAACCGATGTGTTGGTATGCGCCCATTTCTGGGGACCGGAGGCGCCGGTCTATCTGAGCGAAGAGGATTTGCGTAACAAGGACATGCGCATCCGTATGATTGGCGATGTGACATGCGACATCAAGGGTAGCATCAAATCAACGGTTCGTCCTGCTACACACGATGCTCCCTATTATGATTATAACCCAATGACAGAACAGGACGAGCCTGCTTTCTCATCGCCTAATAGCATCTCCGTAATGGCAGTGGACACTTGCCCGAATGCTTTGGCGATGGATACCAGTGCTTATTTCGGTGAAATGTTGACAAAGCATGTGTTTGAACCTTTGCTGAAGGGCGAACATTCCGAGGTGATTGGTCGTTCAATGATTCTGAAAGACGGTATGTTGACACCGAGATTTGATTATTTGACGGATTTTGCTGAAGGCAAATAAAATGGCTGCAAAAAACTTAAAACAAAAAGCTGCATCTGGAATGGTGTGGACCGCCTTTCAGAAGTATTCCAAGATGATTATCCAATTCATCTCGGGTATCATTTTGGCGCGTCTGCTTACACCGTTCGATTATGGTTGCATTGGTATGCTGTCCATCTTTATGGTTTTGGCAGAAAACTTTATTGATGCAGGATTTGGTTCTGCATTGATACAAAAAAAAAGGCCTACTCAAGAGGATTATTCTACAGTTTTCTGGTGGAATTTAGGGGTAGCTTTTGTAATGTATTCAGTTTTGTATTTCTGCGCACCTGCTATTTCGCGATTTTATGAGATTCCCTTGTTGTGTGATGTCTTGAGGGTAGAAGGTATAGTCTTGTTTATCTATTCGCTTAATATCATCCAACGTAATCAACTTAAGAAAAAACTGAATTTTAAGCTGTTGTCGATTATTTCTGTTACTACATCCATTATTGCATTGTGTGTTACTATATTCATGGCTTATAAAGGTCTTGGTGTGTGGGCGTTGGTGGCGCAGAATTTGATTATTGCGGCTATACCATCCTTAGTTTTTTGGTTCTATGTGAAATGGCGTCCTAAAATGGTTTTCTCATGGCGGTCGTTCAAAGAATTGTTTAGTTTTGGGTTTTATATGTTTCTTTCACATCTTGTTAATAGTTTTTCGACCCAATTGACAGGTTTGATTATTGGTAAAGTTTACAACGCTTCTACATTGGGTTATTATTCTAAAGCGCTTGGAACAGAGAAACTTGCTTCCCATTCCGTTTCTTCAATAATGACCCAAGTGACTTATCCTTTATACGCAGAAGTTCAAGATGATAGATCAGCGCTAATTAACATGATTAAGCGATTAACCATGACAATATCATACCTCACTTTTCCTATGATGTTTATTTTAATTTTAATTTCTAAGCCGTTGTTCATATTGCTTTATTCAGAAAAATGGATTCAAAGCATCCCATATTTTCAAGTGTTATGTATTGCTGGGTTGGCGGCTTGTTTGCAATCGGTAAATGCGCAGACTATTTCGGCTATTGGTAAGAGTCGTACAATGTTTATTTGGACCTTTATCAAACGTATTATAGGCTTTACAGCTATGGTTGGTGGATTGATGTTGTTTGGGATGAAAGGCTTGTTGGTAGGTGTGATTATCAATGCATGGTTCGCGTATTTTGTCAATACCTCATTAGTGTCTAAACATATAGGCTATAAACAATTACAACAATATTTAGACATTGCACCGGTTGCGGCGGCTTCTGTAATAATTGCAGGAATAACATATTTCGGCGTTGGTTTATTGAATTTCAACCTTTATGTGGATGGAATCGTAAAACTAATTGTTTTTATTGCGCTTTATTTAGGTTGGTCATTTGTTTTCAAACCTGACGCATACACCTATTTTCTCACGATTATTCCAGCCCGTTTACGTTTTTGGGAACGAATTCATAAAAAACAATAATTTATTAAACAATGGGTAAGTTCAAAGATGTTATAAAATCAAATATTATAAAAACCATCTATTTCAATTTTAAGATGCTTCCGTTAAAACAAGCAATTCGTTTGCCTGTAGTGTTTTATGGAAGAGTCAGTTTTCGTTCATTGAAAGGGAAGGTCTCTTTAAAAGGTGGGGTATCAACAGGAATGATTAAAATTGGAGTGAATCAATATGTTGATACAGGAGTTCCAGAGAGCATTTGGATTATTGATGGCATAATGAAGTTTAATGGACCAATGAAAATGGCAAGAGGTTCCTATATTCATGTAGCAAAAAACGCTACATTGTCTATAGGTTCTGTTGGTACGTTCTTTGGATCTAATCTGCGAATCTTATGTTGGGATAAGATTACTTTTGGGAATAGTGTCAGAATTACATGGGATTGCCAGTTTTATGATACGAGTTTTCATTATATAGAATCGTTGGACCCCACCAAAGATATTAAATCTTTGACAAAACCCGTTTCAATAGGCGATAGAGTTTGGATAGGTAATCGAACAACAATTTCTAAAGGAGCAATGATTCCAGACGATACCATTGTGGCATCGAATAGTTTGGTAAATAAGGATTTTTCTGATATAGGTCCATATTGTATGCTGGCAGGAATGCCAGCAGTGGTTAAAACTAAAGAGATTAGGAGGATCTTTGATGTCAAGAAACAAACTCAACTTGACAAACAATTTGGATACCAAAGGCATAAATTATAAAAAACATATATATATGAATTTATTCTTTTGTGGTGATATTATGCCAGGAGGTGTTTTGCCCTATCAAAGCAAATATATTACTCCAGAACTGCAGGACTATATGCGAAGCTTTGATTTCCGTATCGGAACATTGGAAGCTGCTATTGGAACAAACATGCCGTATGATCCCGTTAAAATGGCAGGGAGGCAAAATATCATCTATGCCCGAAATGAAGATTTTTCGAGGATCAAGGAGATGGGGTTTGATGTCGTTTCTTTAGCTAATAACCATGTATGGGATTTGGGCGAAGAAGGGTTGAAGAATACAATTGACATCATAAACCAAGCAAATATCAAATATTTAGGAGCGGGAATGAATGGGGATGCTGCTTCCAAACCTGTCATTTTGAATAAAGGTGGGGTGAGTGTTGCTATTTTTGCTTATTGTCTTGGGCCTAAATATTTAGGATATGTCGAGTTTGCAGGACAAAACAAGGCTGGAACCAATCCGTTTGATATTGAAAAAGTGAAAGAAGAGATAAAGAATGCTAAAAAGGAGTATGAATATGTCATAGTAATGCCACATTGGGGGTTGGAGTATCACATGGAGCCACGTCGAGAATGCATGTTTTTTGCTAAACAAATGATTATGGCCGGTGCAGATGCAGTGTTGGGTAGCCATCCCCATGTGGCTCAGCCATGTGTCAAATACAAACATGGTTTCATCTGCTATAGCATGGGTAACTTTTTGTTCCCCGATTTTTATATGTATCCTCCTCGACCTATTTGGTATCCCGATTCATCAGTTGATCTGTCTCAAATCGAAGACATTTTCACTTATCCATATCCCATAGAAAAACCCAAAAGAAGAGTTTGGGAAAAAACTTCCCGATATGGATGCGTTGCACATGTGACAATTGAAAAAGAATGCTTTGATGTAACTTACAAATATGTCAAATTATCTCAAGATAATGTTGTGGGACTAACCGCTTTAGATAATGATGTAAGGAAATCATTATCTAAAGCGACGTTGTTGGCCAAAAATAGATTTATTCGGCGTCTTGTCTTCTTGAAAAGAAGAATGATAAATAAACATTAGATTATGAAAAACAATAGATTTCTTTTATTCATGGGGAGGATGTTCAAGAAGATAAGCTCAAAAGCTTTCTTTCTAAAGAATGTCTGTTTCCGCAAAGCATACGATTTAAAGGAATTGAAAACGAAGGACAAGCTATCCAAAGGCAAACCCGTTGACAAAGCTGCGATTAAGCAAATATGGAATGGTATTCATGTTAATGATATATGGAGCAGATATTATAACGGAATAGAACGAGAAACAAATGGTGCGTTTGACGCCAGATATATTCCGTTGGATATGGAAGCGTGTTTTATTGACGATTGGTTTAATAACACAAATGCAGCCCTTGCAATTGATGACAAGAACATGTATGACATGTATTTTCACGATGTGAATATGCCTAAAACAGTTGGCCGTATTATTAATCGCACGTTTTTTGACGATAATTATCATCTGATTTCTATTGACTCCCTGATAGATCGTTGTTCGTTGGCAAAACATGTGATTATGAAACCTTCCATTGGTACAATGGCGGGGCACGGCATCGTTTTTTGGAATGAGGAAGAAGGTTTGGACGTGTTGAGGAAGTTTTTGTTGGAACATGACAATTATATTATTCAAGAGCTTATTCATCAACATGAAGAAATCAACAAAATTTATTCACAAAGTGTAAATTCAATTCGTATTGTCACCTGTAACTTCAAAGGGAAAACAGAAGTGTTGTCAGCGGTCATTCGTTTGGGACAAGGAGGAAACAAATTGGATAATGCCAGCCAAGGAGGTCTGTTCTGTGGAATCAATGAAGATGGTACATTAAAGAAATTTGGATATTCAAAATATGGTGAAACATGCACGGTTCATCCGCAAGGAGCTGTGTTCGCCGATTGCCGCATCCCCAATTTTGATAAGTGTAAAGAACTGGTCATTGATTTGTCCAATCGTTTTTTGAGGATTTCAAAACTGATTTCTTGGGATTTGGCTGTGGATGAGAACGGTGAACCGACAATCATTGAAGTTAATCTTTGCTATGGAGGTACGGACATTCACCAGATTGCCAACGGGCCGCTGTTTGGCGACAAAACTGAAGAAGTGCTGGATAGTGTTTTCAGAAAACAGAGGAAATACAGAGTTGCTAATAGAATATTAAGTATTTACGGATGATACGTATTATTGGAGTCGGTGATATTATGCCTGGAGGCCTTCTCCATGGTTCAGATCAACAATTTGTTTCAGATCAAGTGCTGTCTTTGTTGAATCAAGGGGATCTTCGAGTAGGTACCTTGGAATGTGCAATAGGGAACACACCTGATTTCATTGAAGAAAAAATGTCTCGCTATGGAGATGTCGTCTATGCTCCAGATGCGGATTTGAAACGTCTCAAAGAAATGAATATTAATATTGTCAGTTTGGCAAATAATCATTTTTTTGACCTGAAAGAATCTGGTGCCAAACACACAATTCAGTTGTTGAATGAGCATGGTATTCAGCATTGTGGGGCTGGAATGAATTTGGAGGAAGCAAGGAAACCTGCTGTATTTGAGAAGGATGGAAAATCTATTGCATTTTTGGCTTTTTGCGATACTCATAGATATATGGGATATATCCCTTTTGCCACCGAAACTACAGCGGGAGTAAATCCGTTATATGATGATTATGCATTGAGTGAAATCCGAAAAGCAAAGAAACAATTTGATTATGTAGTGGTGATGCCGCATTGGGGAAGAGAGCATACCTTTGAGACCACCGTTTGGTGTTATCAGATGGCTAATAAGATGCTAAATGCTGGAGCGGATTTGATTTTGGGAGGCCATACGCATCGAGTGCAGGCTGTGGTAAACAAACATGGTAAGTCTATAGCTTTTAGTATGGGTAACTTTTGTTTTCCTGACAGGTTGATAGCTCCTCCGTTAAGATCTACTTATTATTCTGAAGAAAAGATCGAACTTGAAAAACTTCCTGTGACATATAAATACCCTGCGGTTGAGGAAATTACTTATAAAATATGGATTCCGCTGGCTCGATACGGCATGATAGTTTCAGCTACTATCAACAACCACAGGGTTGATTCATTGTATCGTCTTACGCATATAGATAAAAACAATTTCATAGATTTCGCTGAACGTAATGCTGAAATTGAAAGAGAATTATCAAGATATCGATTTCTTTTGAGTCACTCACCCTATCATATTGTTTTACCTCTCCAAAAAAAAGTGAGGTCTATCGCAAGCCGTTTTCGTTCAGACAAGAAAAAAGATAAACAATAAAATAATTGAGACTAAAATGAAAACACCACGTTCAATCATAAGAACAATAAAATCTTCAAAAAAGGATTTCATGTTCCTTTACAAAACAGGGAGACATCATGTTTTTTCCCGTTTCCGCAAATATAGAAAACTGCGCTCTTCGAAAAAAATGAAGATAGAAGAGTTTATAAACTATGAAGAAGCGTTGAAAGATAAAGAATTTTGTGAAACATTTTTGACTTTTAGAGAAGCATGGGGCTATTGGAAGGTCTTAAACCCTTCTGGATATTATGCATTGGCGAAGGATAAATATATCTCCCATTTGTTACTTGAAAAGGAAGGTGTTCCGACCCCTGTATTATACGCTTATTATCATCCGGAAAAGGGAGAATCCAGTTTCGAGGCGTTAAGAAAGGAATTGGAGTTAAAAAATGTGCAATCATGCGTGGTCAAGCCTGCGGTTGACGGTGCCCATGGCGCTGGGGTTTTTGTGTGTAAAGAGCTGGATTATATGCAGGATGATATTATAATCACAAAATCCAATGGGGAACAGTTATCATTACGCGATTTCTTCAAGAAAAACAAGTCAACATCGTGGCTGTTTGAAGAAATTGTGGTTCAAAGTGATCAAATAGGAAAGATTAACCGAAGTTCGGTGAATACGGTAAGGTTTATGACAGCACTATATCCTGATGGGAGTGCAAAAGTGTTTGCTACATTTATGAAGATTGGACGCGCTGGCTCTGATGTTGATAATGCTGGTGGTGGAGGTAATGTGGATTGTGCAATTAATATTGAAACAGGGGAATGCTATAATGCGCTTCAGTTCAATTCATATACCGATGTGAAAAAAGTTGATAACCATCCGGATTCTGGAGAAAAGATTAATGGAGTACGCATTGAGAATTGGGAAGAAATCAAAAAATGTCTTTGCGATTACCAAGCTCATATTCCACAATTAAAAGTTATTGGATGGGATGTGGCTTTGACCGACAAAGGTCCAGTTATTATAGAAATAAACAATTACTGGGATACTACTGGTCAATTGTTCTTGGGTAGAGGCTGGAGAGAAGAGGTGAGGGATTGCTATTTTGCCTGGAAAGAATATTATAAAAGTATTAAATAAAGTAATATGATAATAAATAAAGAGCACATAGGGGATACCCGTTATACGGATTGTGTCCGTATGCAAAATAGTTATAGATTAAAAGCAAAGAAGGTGCTTTCTATCATAAGAAACAGATCCAAATATGTCAATGGAGTTTCTTATTATCCAGAATGCGAGCATAAAACAAAATCCCAAATTCTGAAAGACCAACTGAATTTTGTGTGGAAATACGGGTATGTTGAGGATTTTTATTTTACATACGGTTTTGATCGTGTTGAAATGACACGCGAGAAAATGGATACTTATATTACTCCTTATTATCCATTTTTGCGTCGTCTTGATCATTTGAATTTCCAAAATCCCTATTATGATGATTATATCGGCAAAATGACAGGCCGGGTCATCAACCAGGATAAGTTTTATTTTTATTTGTTCTTAAACCGATTGGGATTTCGCACCCCAAAAGTATATTGTTTTATTAAGAACAATAGTCTTTTGTATGTTGACCAATCGTATATCATAGATAAAACAAAATCTATCAGAGATCAATTGAAAACCGTTTTTGCAAAAGACATTGATGCTTTTGCAAAACCATCTGATGGAATGTTGGGTAGAGGTGTCTTTAAATTGCAGATCAAAGATGGCATTATATATATCGACGGCGAGCAAAAAGGTGTCGAGGAGTTGATAGATATTGTTTTATCAGCCAACTATATTGTTCAAGAACGTGTAGTTCAACATGAAAAGATGAGCGCATTATGCCCGTCTTCAGTAAATACCATACGGTTACAAACGGTAATGGATAAGGATGGGAATGTGATTCCTTTTGGCCCAGGTGTGCGAATTGGGCGTATGGGTAGCCTTGTTGACAATTGGGCCTTGGGCGGAGTGTTTGTTGGAATTGATTCGGAAACAGAAAAACTAAAAGGCATCGGCATACTAAAACCTAAATATGGAACGAAAGTAACGGAGCATCCAGATACTCATGTCTCTTTTGAAGGATATCAAATACCTTTTTATAAAGAAGCCGAAAACATGGTTGTTGAATTGCATAAACTTATGTATCGAAACCATTCAATAGGTTGGGACATTGCCATTACTGAAAATGGCCCCATTATTATTGAGGGAAATGACCGATGGGAGATTTCGTTAATACAGGCCGTTCATGGTGGTATGCGATATTTGTTGAAGTATTTCTAATTGGATCTCAATTAATATTTTACCTTGAATATGATGCGTGTTATAATAAATGCTGATGATTTCGGAAAGAGTCCTCAACGAAACAAGGCCATTGATGATGCGTTTAAACAAGGGATGGTCTCTTCTGTTGGTACTATTGTGACAGGTAAATATCTTCAAGATGCTATAAATAAAGCAGATAAAGGGGGGTATTTAGATAAGTTGCATTTGCATTTCAATTTTGCAGCCAATTCGTTGCGAGAAAATTCTGAAGATACCCCTTTGACGGAAACAATGGGAAAAGATCCCTTTTTCTGTAAAGAAGGGAAGTTTAAAGAATTCAAAGGATTGTCGAAAAGATTGTCTGACATCAGAAAATGGAGAGTCGTGTATAATGAAATGGTTGCTCAATATAACTTTTTCAAAGAAGCGACCAAGGGAAAGGCGGATTACAAACACATCGATTTCCATTTATGGTATAACCTGACAGGAGCAGCCTCGATTGCATTGAATCTTTTCACAAGGAAATATAAAATAGATTCAGTTCGATATTGGCCTGTCTCTTATTGGAAGAAAAGAAGGTATAGATTGTTTCGTGTTTTAGGTTGGAATCCTCGTGTGAAAAGTATTCCGGCTTGTAGTATCTTTTTTTTTCTGACCAAAAGACAATCGCTTTCCAATTATAAAGTTGTTGAATTGTTTTGTCACCCAAATTATAAAGATGGGATGTTTGTTGATGACACACCATCGTATTTATACAAAGATAGACGGCCAATGCAGACACAGATTACGGAGTTGAGAAGTTTGGAATGCATCGAGTTTGTTTCATGGGAAGAAGTTTACTGTCGTGTGACTGATCCTCAACAATAATAAAACGAATAAGTAATGGGAAAAAAAATCAGTGTTTTCTTTGCTGGCGATTTCTGTTCAAAACCATCCACTTCGAAAATTTTCGTTTCCGACGAATTGAAGGATTTGATACAGTCCTGCGATTTGAAAGTAGTGAATTTTGAGGTGCCTTTGAGGCCTGATATTACTTTACCGCCACAGAAATACGAACGGTTTTGGCAAAATGATGATGCGCCGGGTTTCCTTCAAAACCTTGGCTTCAATTTGTTTTCCATAGCCAACAATCACGCTTTTGACTGGGGTGAGGAAGGATTTAAGAAAACCAAAGCAGCCTTGGGCGATGCCGCATTTGGAGCCGGCACATACGAGGAAGCCTATAAGGTAAAGATCGTAGAGGTCAATGGGAAAAAAATTGGATTCATGGCGTTGTCGTTTGCGGCATATACGGGTGTGTTTGATGATGTTATGAATCGTGAAGGGTTGGGGTGTGCCTACATCAATGACCTGAAGGTTAATCACGACATCATGGAGGCGAAGAAAAATGTTGACTATCTGTTTATATTGCCACACGATGGAATAGAATACATCGATGTGCCACTACCCGAAACAATGGCCCGCTATCGTGATTTCATAGATTATGGGGCAGACGGTGTAATAGGATCCCATCCACATTGCCCGCAAGGTTGGGAAGAATATAAAGGAAAGCCGATTTTTTATTCTTTAGGGAATTTCCTGTTTAACAGTAAAGATGGGTATGACTATCGCGCATGGAACCGTCCGCATTGGTATGAAGGTTTGTGTGTGGTAATGAGTATTTCTGATGGAGAATTGTCCTGGGAACCTTTGAATACAAGAAACGTGGACAATGTCGGTATCGAAATTGACCAAGCCGAGGAGCGTGAACGCCACAATGAATATCTGAGAGAGCTTCTTGGCAACAGAGAAAAGTATGAGTCTGTTTTGAAAAAAGAATGTGAGCGCTTGGTTAAAGAGAAAGAAATGCCGATTGTTGACATGACCTTTCATAAAGAAACCATTAAAGCATGTACTAAATTATTGTTGAAAAACTGGATCAAGCTAATAAGGAAGCAACAAATATCCAATGATTTTTCGTTGAGAACATTAATGAGAAACGATACAAGACGAAGTGTTCTTCTTCGACTCTTGAAAGGATAATAGTGTCTAAAAATAATAACTCCGACTCTTGCGATAAAAAGAAAGAGTAATTTTTTGAGCAATAGATGGCTTGCACAGAGAAGCAAAAGAAAAGCATACTGTCGTTGAATTGTATTGTCACTCAAACTATAAAGACGGTGTCTTTATAGATGGCACACCATCGTATTTATATAAAGGCAGACGACCTATGCAGATACAAATCACAGAATTGAAGAGTTTGGAAAGCATTGAGTTTATGTCATGGGGGGAATGTTAGGGCGCTATTTGTTTTTTTGTCGTAATAATTTAATTAGCAAGGGATAAATAATCCTGATTTTTTTCACAGGCGATTTTTGTTCAAAATCACCCACTTCAAAGATTTCAGTTTCAGACGAATTGAAGGTTTGAGAAAACGAAATCATCCTTGGGCGATGCTGCATTTGGAGCCGGCACATACGGGGATGCCTATAAGGTGAAGATTGTCGAGGTCGATGGAAAGGAAATAGGATTCATGGCAATGTAGGCAATATTGGTGTTGAGATTGACCAAGACGAGGCGTGTGACCTCCACAATGAATATTTGAGAGAGCATAGGGACAGAATGAGCAATAATCGTATTGTGTATCGTGTTTTTGAAAAGGTTCGGTTATCATTGGAGTTCAATAGAATATGAAATATATTAAGAATTAAAATCAATTCAATATGAAAAATTTTTTATCCCGTGGTATGCAGCTTGCAATAATTCGTTTTTTTCAGTTGATGAAAAAACTTGAGCGCAAATACGCTTATTCTCTGTATATGAAAAAGAAAGAAAAGCAGGTGCGGGAGAGCCTTTCTAAAGTAAAAATAAAAAGGCCTTTGACTGAGGAACAGAAAAAAGAAATCATTAGCTATTATAAGCGTTTGACAGGAAAGACCATCTCGACACTCGACCATGAGTATTTTTATTCCCGTACAGGAATATACACCAAAGATTATATTCCTATGTCGTTCTTTCAGGCAGAGTTGATAGGTCGGTTGAATAGGATGGATTGTTATAATTCATATTCTGATAAGAATTTGGATGATATTTTGTTGCCAAATGTTAAGCATCCACATTATTATTTGAAAAACATCAATGGTTATTATTATTTTGAAGGAAAACCTGTGGATAAGCAAGAGGCTGCGGAACTGTGCAAAAATCTTGGCGATGTGATCATTAAGCCTTCATTGGAATTCAAAGGAACTGGTGTGAAAGCCATTCATATTAAGGATGGTTCGACCAGTATGGATGGAAAAACAGTTGTTGAAGTGTTTGACAAGTACAAGAAAGATTTCCTGATACAGAAAGTTGTTCGTCAACATGCGCTAATCGGTGCGTTGAACCCCACTTCGGTGAATACAATGCGAATGGCTACATATCGCTCTGGCATGGAAGTTCTGCTTGTTTATGCTGTAATTAGAATAGGACGAAGCGGACAGGTGATTGACAACCAAAGTGCAGGAGGCATTAGTGCAAGGATAAATCCAGATGGCACATTGGGGAAATACGCTTTCGGAAAAGCAGGTGACGACCTGATTGAGAAGACAGATACAGGAATCGTGTTGGAAGGGTATCAATTGCCTTCATACGACAAGGCCGTGGCAAAGGTGAGAGAACTTCATTATTCACTTCCTTTGTTTGATTTGATAGGTTGGGATGTTTCCATAGATGAAGAAGGGGAACCTGTTCTGATAGAATGGAACGGGAGGCCAGGGCCCAGTCAGACTGCAAGTGGAACTGGGTATGGTGACTTGACTGAGAGGATTATCAGCGAAGTGTGGAATAGAAAGAACACAGTGTCATATCATATTTGATTTGTGAAGAAATGAGAAAACTACTGCATTTAATACGAGTTTTTGTGTATCGAGTATTAGCCATTTATAAGAGAATTCGATTGGTGTGGATTTTTATAAGGCATAAATCACGATACATAGATGAAGAGAGCTTTTATCCTGAGAAAGAACATAAAACCAGACGTGAAATAACGAAGGACTTTTTGTCACATATAATCAAATATGGTGAAATTGATGATTCGTATTTTGCATTGGGTATAGATGTGAAAGGGGTTGATTACGATGATTATATTTCCTATGGTCAATACATGGCTCGTCGTGATAAATTAAACCTTACTCAACCTGTTAATTATGTCTGTCTGTTGCGGAACAAATCGTTGTTTTCAGACCTTGGGAGTTTTTGGGGATTTCCTGTTGTGAAAGATCTTGCCAAATACACTAAAGGTGCTTTGATGGACACCTCATACGTTTCGTTAGAAGAACTGCTTGGAGACCGGAAACATGTGTTTGTTAAGCCGATAGATGCCAAAAAAGGGAAAGGGATTTTTTCTATAGACGAAGAAGGGTCTGGTTTTGTTGTTAATGGCAACCCTAAAACACAAACGGAATTAATAGGCTTGATGAGGGATTTGTCAAATGAACAGGAATTGATTATTCAAGATAAAGTAGTGCAACATCCTTCTTTATCCATTCTTCACAAGGAGTCTGTCAATACGCTTAGAGTGGTTACTATTAATCACCTTCATTCTTCCTCTGCAAATGATATCGTATATGTTGGGGCGGAACTGCGTGTCGGGTGTGGAGAGAGTCAAACGGACAATATTTCAGCAGGTGGGATAAAAATTGGAGTGAATGAGGACGGAAAACTGCATAAATTCGGATTTTATCGGAAACCCTATGGCACCAAAACTACCACTCATCCAGATTCAAAAATAGTATTTGAGAATTATCAGATTCCTTATTTTGAGGAAGCTGTGAATAGGTGCAAGGCATTCCATGCAAAACTCAAAGAAATCCATCTTGTTGGTTGGGATGTGGCCATTACAGAGAATGGTCCTGTGTTTATTGAGGGCAATGATTCGTGCGGAACTGATTTTCAGGTGATTAATGGTCCGATGAAGGAATTCTATTCGAAATACCTTTCAGCGTCAAAATAATGAATCATACAAAAGTTAGTGCTTTGAAGCGTCAATTAGGCATGAGAACGAATCATCCGTGAACTATGGCCGAGGCGAAACACAATGTTCGAAGGGTATAGCTAAAGTTGTTTGTAACTTGTTAACAACTTTTTGTTGAATACCTGACCCCGCGAATGTGTGAGTTTTGTATTTTCGCGGCTTGGATTATAAAAAATGGATAAAACCCATTATATTAACTAACTTAATTATTCACTAAAAAAAAACATTATGAAAAAATTCTTATTGTTTTTGATGTTTGCGCTGTTCTGCATCCCATGGGCGGCGAACGCGCAATCGGAGTTGACCATCTACGAAGACGGGACAGCGACAAGCTCCAACGTCCCTATTCATGGTCTGTGGGCTGATGCCTTCCTGAAATGCGAGTTTGTTGTCCCCGCTGACCAACTGGAAGACATGACCGGCGGCACCATCTCGCAAATGGACTTCTATCTGACCACTCCCGCAACTGCAGCTTGGACAGGCACTTTCCAAGTGTTCCTTAGGGAAGTGGATGATGCCACGATCAGCAGCTACTACGGCCCGGGCGATGCCACCGTCGTTTACGAAGGTACGCTTGACGGCACCCAAAGCACCATGACGGTAGCTTTCTCCGACAACTACACCTACGGCGGAGGCAACCTCCTCGTTGGCGTGTATCAAATCGTTAAAGGCAACTATAAGTCTGCCACCTTCGCTGGCGCAGCCGTCACTGGAGCCAGCGGACAAGGTTATAACAGCAGCAGCCTTGATGGTGTTTCTTTCTCACAAAAGAATTTCATCCCCAAGACCACCTTCACCTACACTCCTGGTAGCGGTCCAGTTTGCGAGAGGCCAGAAACCCTTGAGGCCACCAACGAGACCGAAAATGCAGCCACCCTCACCTGGACCGGCGGCAGCGGCAACTACAACGTGGAATACAAGTTGGCTTCCGAAACTGAATGGACCAGCTTCTTGGCCAACACTACTGCCACTACCTGCAATCTGACAGGCCTTACTCCCGGCTCGGCTTACCAAGCCCGTGTCCAGAGCGTGTGCGGCGAGGATGTGAGCGGCTGGAAGAGCGTGAACTTCACCACCGCCTGCGGTACCATCACCACCTTCCCCTGGACGGAGACTTTCGAAAGCTATGCTTCCGGTAACTTCGAAGATCCCTGCTGGGTGAACGAACATATCGAAGGCGATGGAACCAATGTCTTCAAAGTGTACACCTCTGCCTATAACGGCAACACCACCCACATGTTGCAACTGCGCGACATGACTGCAGGCACGCT
>JAEEGI010003992.1_pt1 | contig 34804 bp, 36 predicted proteins | sample 8958751 | NCBI WGS metagenome assembly JAEEGI01 (sample SAMN16246545, study PRJNA631951) | gut metagenome | biome: gut microbiome; feature: rumen; material: KS-attached | host: Bos | place: Iran: Karaj | collected 2018-10
CTTGAAAAAGCGTTTTTTTCATGTAGTCGTTTCGTGTCAGGGATAGCGGATCGTGACCATCCGCTATGAGGGTTTCGGGGGAAGGATAGTCGTTTTATGGTGTTTTTTCGATTGCCTCTGCAGGAATGACATGGGGAGGCTAACGGAATGACATGCGCGGCTGGTTTTACTCAATCGCTTCCTTGATGCAATCCACGATATAGCGTACATCCTCGTCTGAGACATAGGGCCCGCTTGGCAGGCACATGCCTACCTTGAAGAGTGCTTCAGAAACGCCATTAACATAAGCGGGCGCATCTTTATAAACGGGCTGTTTGTGCATGGGCTTCCAGAGCGGACGGGCTTCGATGGCTCTTTGGTCAAGCCAAACGCGCAAGGCTTCCACATTGTCGTTGGGCTCGCAGTCGGTATGGGCGCTCTCCGAGGCATGCACCACACCTGCCGCACCACCCACGGCACCTTGAATGACAGTCTTGTATGCGTTCTCTTGTCCCTTGATACGGACACTCGGGTCAATGGTAATGGTGTTCAACCAGAAGTTGGCATCATAGCGTTCATCAGGATTACCATGTACTTCGATGCCTTTCACATCTTTCAGCAATTCCTTGTACAACTCAAAGACATGTTTGTGGTGGTTGATATGGTCGTTGACGACGGTCATCTGTCCGCGACCGATGCCTGCGCAGATGTTGGACATACGGTAGTTGTAGCCGATAGCTTCATGCTGGTAATACGGATAAGCCTCACGGGCCTGGGTGGCCAGCCACATGATTTTCTGCCAAGCCTCTTGGTCGGGGCAGATGAGAGCGCCACCACCAGAAGTGGTAATCATCTTATTGCCATTGAAGGAGAGTACACCATATTCACCGAAGGTGCCCAACACCTGTCCTTTCCAACGGCTGCCAAAGCCTTCAGCAGCATCTTCCACGACAGGAATATCGTATTTGTTGGCAATTTCCATGATACGGTCGATGTCATAAGGCATGCCATAGAGTGCCACGGGCACGATGGCTTTAGGTTTCTTGCCTGTCTTGGCAATGCGGTCTTTGATAGCCTCTTCCATTAGCTCGGGGTCGATGTTCCAAGAATCTTTCTCGGAATCGATGAAGATCGGTTTTGCACCAAGGTAGGTGATAGGGTGCGATGAGGCACAGAAAGTGAAACTCTGCACGATGACCTCATCGCCAGGTCCCACGCCACAGGAAATCAGTCCGAGATGAACAGCAGCGGTTCCCGCCGATAAGGCAACAACACGCTTGTTCAAGCAGGTCGTTGAGCCTGTCGAAACGCCGTCATTATCGGTCGGCCCTTCGACGGGCTCAGGGACCTTAACTTCATTCACAAATTCTTCAAGGTCTTTCTCAAATCCATTCACATTAGGTCCCAACGGCACCACCCAATTGGTGTCGAAGGCTTCCTGGATATACTTTTGTTCAAGTCCTGCTTCGCTCATGTGGGCAAGGCAGAGGTAAATACGTTTGCGTTCCATAGGGTTATATTATTATTTTACGTGGCAAAAATAGGGAAAATGTTGATATAAGTAACTGTTCAAAATTAAAATACAGTTTTTTGGCCGTCAGCTATCAGCCGTCAGCTATCAGCTTGGTAGCATCATGGCTGACTGCTGATGGCTGACTGCTGATTGCCAAATTCTCTTGTCTTTTATGTAGACTAAATTTACTCATCTACTTATAAGAATAAAACATTGCCTATCTATTTCCCGTATTTTGCCGACAATTCATGCAATTCTTCAAATCGGTGGTCGACTTCTACTTGTTTCAAAAAGGTGAGATTCCTGATTTGGCTTTGACTGATGCCGTCAAACTTTTCACCATACATCTGCTTGATGATTTTTCCTGTGTGGTCACTATTGAGAAATGCGTGTTTGATGGCATGAGGCGAAAGAGGTGCTTCCTTTTCCGTTTCAATGGATATGGGCTTGCTCCTCTTGATTTTCTCCATGGTTATTTTCCACGAGTCATTACGGGGCAAATCCAACTTCAGCGCATTTTCTCCCGTCTTGGTCTCTTCCGTGTATTCAACAAACTCAACCCCATCCCATTTGCGACTATAGATTTCCACTTTAAGGCTGGGTGTCCCACCTTCTTCTACCACGTCCATCTCTATCACATTGTAGACGGGAAAATACTCTATGTTCTCCTCGGCTTCATTAGGTATCAAAGCACCAGAATAGATTTTAACTGCTCCGTCGGCCGACGACGATTGCTTGTGGATATGCCCATAGAACTGCAACTTGAATCTGCTGTCTATATCCTTCCCGATTCTATTCCCATCTTGTATTTCACTCATGGGGTGATGCAGCATCAAGATGTGTATTTCATTGTTTCCGGCCGTAACATTATAAGCTTGCAACGGTAATATCTGTAGATGCTTGCCTTCCTTCATATTCCAGCTCTCCCCGTCGTCCTTGTCGGAAAGCAGCGATGTATTGCTTCCATGTATAGCAACGTGGAAACCTTTCATCTCTCCCAGCTGTTCCGTCCAGTACATCGCATCGCTTGGCTCAAACTTGGGTATCCCGCCTTTTTCTTGATCCGACTCAGGAAAAGCGGCAGCTTTCAAAGCAATATCGCTGATGTTTAAGTGTTCTGCCGCCAACTTATAGTATTGCTTGAAGGGCGCATAGAGTATGCCCACCGCCATCGGCTCCTTCACTTTTGATTCCAAAAGCGTTTTGGTGTTTTTCCCTTTCAGCAACTGCTCCTTCATCATTGACCTTGTCCGGCCATATACATCCCTTTTTTTGTCGTGATTTCCGGGAACCATAAACACATTATCCTTGTCACAAGCTGCGTTCTCGCAAATCTCCTTGATGAATTTACGGGCTTCTTTGTACTGGCTATCCATTCCGGAGAAAGCGATATCTCCACAGATAAGCACATAGTCTATTTTTTTCATGGCCTCATGACAGGCCTTAATGTCCTCAAGGAATTTGCATTTCATTTGTGCATACTCGTCATCACCCCCCGACTGGTCGGAGAAGTGTATGTCTGAAATCTGAAGAAATCTGATCATAATACTTCAAGTTAACTATACAGGAAACAATTTAACGGGAGCAAAGATAATGAAAAAAATGGATGACAAACAAAAAGCGGCCGTCCGACAAAGACAGGCCGCCGAAAACTTGTTCAACAGAACGCTCCGTCGCAATCGAAGATAAGGCGAAGCAAAGATTAATGATAGATTTGTGTAAGATTTGCTTCCCATACACCTCAGATTTGCTTCCAAAACACCACGTCCGAAAAGTACAGTCTTCATTTATCTCACACAGAAAGCACAGAAAGCACGGAATTTGTTTGCCTGGCGGCAAACGGTTCTCACCCCTACATATCCCACATTCAATTCTCAAATGTTCCCAACCGCAAAAAGCATTTGTTTTTTACTTTAATCTCCTGTTCTTGCTTTTGAGATACATAATATTTATAGTTGATGCGGTTGACTACTGACGTGAAGATAACAAATCTTCGATTTTGGAGTCATCTTGGCGGTTATTCCAGAAAGACAGAATAATAAGCATTTCATTATCATAACAATAAATGATAGATGACTTTCTCATGTGCAGAATTCGAACTTCGTTTCCTTGATAGAAAAGGTTTTTGTAGCGCATGCCCATATCAGGGAATGTCGTCAATCTATAAACACAAGCCTTAACTTCCGAATATACATTTTCAGCAACTCGCTCACCAAACTCATGAAACACATACATAAGGGTTTCGTTAAGTTCTGTTTGCGCATCTTCAAGCCATTTATGCCTTAAAGCCATAGCGTGATTGGATTTGAGCGAACACTTCATCACCGTCCACGAGTTTGGCACTGCCTTCTTCAAGGCTTTGCAGTCGTTGCTTGACGATGGAATACATCTCCTCATCGGAATAGGAACAAGGTGGAGCTGGTCGTTTTTGTGAAGCGAACCTAATAAGAGCAGACTCTAACTGTTCCTCTAACCATGTTTGTAACGCCTGGTCATTAGGAAAAATAGGCTTCACACGTTCCATCAAAGTGTCGTTGATCCTGATCGTTCTTGTGCACATAGTGGGTGTTTATTTTGTTGCAAAATTATACAAAAAACAAAAACACTGCCAGAAACATCAATATTTTCCTCAAAACAATCTCAAATTCCCCTTAACTACATCAGAATTTTTTTTGCAGAAGTTGATGTGTTTGCTTTGTAAGCGGCCTGTCCTTATCGGACGGCCGCTTAAAGTTTTGTTCCATATAATGCTCCGTCGCAATTAAAGATAAGGCAAAGCAAAGATTTATGATAGATTTACGTAAGATTTGCTTCCCTTCCCATCTTTACAGCTCAACCTCGTCAGTCACAAACCGTGTTGACAAAGGGCTGGTTTTCATATTTTTACAAGCAAACTGAATTGCATATTATATGTATCAATTCGCTTGATGTGAATTCAGGGTACAAAAATAAAAGTTTTTCTTATTAAAAACATCATTATTTATGATATTGTCGTATCCTATCGGATTCCTTAGAAAAGGGACAAAAAACAAGCGGACTTAGTTGGGCCACATCGGGTAATAAAAAAGCGGCCAGCCCTTAAGGCCGGCCGAAACACTTTTTATACACTATTGCTCCAGCAATGAAAATAAGACCCAGTATCAGCAGCATCCATCGCCACCTCTGCCGACCCGTCCGCACTTGTTGCGATGGTTCGTTGACTACCCTGCTCTGCCTGTCGACTCTCATCGAGTCTTCCTTCCTCTCCATGACCTGCATTTCGGATTGGGATTGCTGCCTAAAATTAGCCTCTGCCTTGTCAGCCTTGAGACGGAAAAAGGTCTGTGGCTTTCCAACCACACTGTCTGTCGGCCATTCCCAAGTGAGGTTTTCCAGATAAAGGCTGAACTGACTCCAAAGGGTGTCGCGATAAAGAAGTTGTTGCTCTTGCCGCTGCTTCATGGCAAAGGTCTCAACATGCTGGCGATGGCTCCGGCAAGCGGTGAAGATAAGGAGCATCAGGAGCATTGCCACTAAATGCATAGATCCCATGCCCCTCACATGCCCTCGCTGGGATGACCTGCCTTCAGCGGCAACGCCTTCAAGGTTCGGCATACTCCTTCTCCGCGTCAAAACAAGGACAGGCTTTGTTGGCAAAACGACGGTGACTATAGACCTTAGCATCGGGATAGCGTATTTTGAGCACGGTGAGCAACTTGTGGAGGGCTTCCTTCTGCTCAGGCGTGCGCGTGTCAGCGGGATGGCCTTGGGCATCGAGGCCACCGACGTAACACACACCGATGCTGTGGACGTTATGCCCACGACAATGCGCGCCCACGCAGTCGTCAAGTCTGCCTCGATAGACCGTCCCGTCCAGGTCAACCACATAATGATAGCCTATGCCCTTCCATCCTCGCACCTTGTGCCAACGGTCGATGTCGTCGACGGTTACTTTCATTCCGGGTGGTGTGGCGGTGCAATGGACGATGATGGCGTCGATGCGCCGCCTTTCATCGGGCAGAATTGCTTCCAGGACACCCATATCTCAGAGCGGTGAAACCCATATCTGCCGCACGTCAACCATAGGGGTCTATGGAAGGCTAACATATATAAAAAAAGCGACCGTCCTTAAGGACAGATCGCCGACACTCCCGAATACTGTCCCCAAAAGTGTGTCTGAGCGTTGATCTCCTTTTTGAAAAACCATTTGCAAAATTATTAATGTATTTCACCTTATCAAGTGCCATTGAATTTTCTTTTGTATTTTTGCACCATTAATATGCCACTGCCATGCAAGAGAGAAAATATCCCGTTGGTATTCAGACCTTTGAGAAAATAAGGGAAGAGAATTATCTTTATATCGACAAGACGGACTTGGTTTGGAAGATGACCAAGGAAAGCCCATATGTTTTCCTCAGCCGCCCACGCAGGTTCGGCAAGTCGCTGCTTTGCAGCACCTTGGAATGTTACTTTGAAGGTCGGAAAGACCTCTTCGAGGGTTTGGCCATCGCCGAATTGGAAAAGGATTGGAAACAATATCCCGTGCTGCGTTTCGACTTGAGCGCGTGCAAGAACCAGCCCAATATGCAGGAGGTAGTCAGGACTTTGGAGGACGAACTGAAGGATTACGAGCGCATCTATGGTCGGGACGAAACGGAAACCACACCGGGAAAACGCTTCAAAGGACTTATCCAACGTGCCCACGAACAAACCGGACTGAAGACTGTAGTCATCTTGGACGAATACGACGCCCCCATACTGGATTACTTGCACAAACCCGATGAATTGGAACAAGTGCGCCGCATCATGCAGGAGTTTTATCAATATGTGAAGATTTGCGACAAGGACGAGCAGTTCGTTTTCATCACCGGCATCAGCAAGTTCAGCCAGCTAAGCATCTTCTCCACCATCAACAACTTGACCAACATTTCAATGCAGCCCAAATACGCAGCTATTTGTGGCATTACCGAGAAGGAGTTTGCCACCGACATGGCACCAGACATTGCGATGCTGGCCAAAGAGTATGAATGTACTCCAGAGCAGATGCATGACAAACTGAAGCAGCAATACGACGGCTATCGCTTTGCAAAAGAGTCGCCCGATGTGTACAATCCTTTCAGCTTATTGAAATGCTTCAACCAGAGAAACATAGCCAACTATTGGTTTGAGAGTGGCACTCCCACTTTCCTTATCCGTCAGATGCAGCATTTCCGCACCGACATTACCACATTGGAAGAGCTGAATGTTCAGGATTTTGACTTCGACCAGCCGACAGAGGCGATAAACAATGCCTTGCCGTTACTATACCAGAGCGGCTACCTGACCATCAAAGGCTATGACAGGGAAAGTGAAATGTACACGCTCTCCATTCCCAATCAGGAAGTGCGCATTGGATTCACGCGTGGCCTGCTTCCAGCCTATATCGGTTTGGAAAATCACCAAGTAGTTTCAGGCTTTGCTTTGAAATTTTGGCAAGCACTGAAGAAAGATGACCTCCATCTTGCCTTGCGCGAGATGCAAGCCTACTTTGCTGGATTGCCCTACGTGGACGGCTTCAAGAAGAAATTGGAGGATGTTTCCAATTTGGAAGGCTTCTACGAGTGGTCAATGATGCTGATTTTCAATATGCTGAATGTTTATGTCCAAACTCAGGTGCGTTGTGCTGGAGGCCGTGCTGATATGGTGGTTAAGATGCCAAACACCATCTATGTCATCGAACTGAAAGTGAATGGCACGGCACAGGAAGCCATGGATCAGATAGAGAAGAAAGGATATGCCACTCCATACTTAACGGATGGCCGCAAAGTGGTCAAGGCTGGAGTGAACTTCTCGACGAAGACCAAAACTATTGAGGATTGGATTATCAAATAGAGTAATTCATTTCTTACTATCAACTTCTATTACTTGGGGTGGAAAGGTAGGGAAGCGTTATACTTCCCAAAAACAACAGCGGCTATAACTTGAAGTGAAGTTATAGCCGCTGTCGGTGTAATGTGTTGGTTCAACTACATGTGGTTTACTAGATGCCTACATTTATCTTCATAATCTTATCTAAACAAAGAATGGTTAAGATCCAACAAGTTTGTTTACGCCCTATATAATGGGAAATAACCTGAATCACCTGTAAAAGAGGGATCCTCCTTTTTCCGTGCTTCAACAGCCTTATCGTAAACGTCCTGATCAAAAATATACTTTCCAATATAGAAATACACATCGGGATCAGGGGTAAAACAACGCTTATAATGATAGATTCCGTCATCCTTATGGTATCCCCCACCCAGAATGAACTTTTCACGACCTGTTTGGTTACACCATTTCAGAATCTCATTTTTCAAGAAATCATTCGGACGAAATTCATAATATTCTTCAAGAGTGCCTCCCAAAAAAGAATAAGCATATTTCTCAGAACACAACACTAATTCGGTTGAAATAATCTTACCATCTTTGACGACATGAAAATACATGAAGTTATCGGGAAGCAGTTTTTCAATACGCTCAAAATAATCCCTACCGAAATAATAATAAGATTCGGCATGATTGCGATCCATTGTTTTGTCATAAATATTCAGGAAATCATCCAAATGGGCAGTGTTATTCTCCATAATAATCTCCAACCCATTTGTTTCTGCTTTTCTTACATTTTTTCGCACTTTTCTGTCATAACGGCTCCAAATGTCGGCTTCAAATTCACCACTCGTATTGACAACCACATTAGCCGAGAGTTCTATGGTTTCTCCAAAGTAATGCTCTCTAAAATCGACATTGTCGAATAGGTGGAACCTATGAAACTCACAAATGATATTATGGTCCTTACAGTATTCAGAAAAAGCTGTTTTGTACGCCACCATCAATTTATCCATATCGGTCACATTTTCACAATAAGGACCACCATAACCGTATGGCGTTACAATATCGTAGTAAATTTGACCATCAATAGGCCATTTGATTTTTCTAAGGATGAAAGTATATGTAATTCGTCCGTATGGTGATTCAAAAACATAAGTGTCACTATCTCCGTCAATATCCTTATACACTTTGGCATAATTCGGATTGAAATATAAATCCAGCATAGTCTGTGTTATTTGTCGTTCAATATTAAAAAAGAGCCGGCAGAAGGATTTGAACCCCCATCTGCTGAAAACTACTCAGCCGTTCTGCTATTGAACTATACCGGCAAAATATTACAACTTTAAAACTTAATTCTCTTTGATAATAGAATTGTATAACATTCTGATAATTTCGTTATTTAACCCACTATCAGCGTATGTCTTAGAGTTACAGCCATTGCAGATGACTACAAATCCATATTTTTTTTCAGGATGGAAATACATGGAACTATGAATGCCATGATTGGCTCCATTCATTCCAATTAATTCTTCTCCTGGTATTACATTGTTAAAGTACACAAAAGATAAACCATGTGACGTATTGGCTTGTCTTTCCCACATTCTCTCCTCACTCTCTTCTGACAACGCCCTTTTTCTCCATCTGTATCTACCTTTATTTATATGCATCATCATGTATTTCGCCAAATCCGTTGCAGAAATTTTGAGTCCCCCTGCCGGATTAAGCATTGGTGTACTGTATCCAAGAATATAATCACATGCTTTTTTATTTACATTTGCGTATGCTTTCTTTTGTACTACAAAATGGTCATCTCTATACCGACAAGGATAAACAAGCTTGGATCTTTCTAACCTGGAGACATCATAACCTCCATGAAGTCGCAAAGGTTTTAAAATATGCTTTTGCACATAATCGTCAAATCGCATTCCCGACACACTCTCAACGACAGCACCAAGTATGACAAAACCTAAATTGCTGTAATCTGTCTTTTTTCCTGGCGGATAGTCATTAAAAAAAGCATACAAATCGTCTGCTTTTTCAGGATTGATTTTGTCAAAGTCATCATAGTCGGCACCCTTTTTCAGACTGGAGCGATGCGACAAAAGCATCCTGATAGTAATGGGGGTATCTGGAAAATTTGGGTTTCTGAGACTGAAACCAAGATAACGGTTTACATCATCCTCTATTGACAATTTCCCTTCTTCCACCAACTGCATGATGGCGGTTCCTACAAAGGTTTTGGAAATAGAGGCAATGTAAAAAAGGTCGTTTTTTCGAATCGGGACGCCTTTTATCGGATCATTAGCGTCAGGATTATATCCGAAAACCTCAGAATAGACTACTCTATTGTCCTTAACAACGACGACAGAAAGACCGATGTTCTTATACTTTTTTCTGATGGACTCAATTTCATCATTGATGATATTGTGCTGTTTTAGTGATAAACAGCTTACCAGAGTCATACTGATTCCAAACAGAAACAGCGATAAAAACAATCGCTTTTTCACTGAAACTAAATTAAGATTATTTCTCTCTTGAAATTCGCGTCAAACGTTTCAATACAGACATGACCTCATATTCTCCAGCATCCTTATGCTCAAAGTATTCATCTCTCAAGATGGAACTCATCGAGACATCATAATACTTCCCGTTTTTGAACGCAGCCTGACGCATTACTCCTTCTCTAGTATTGAACATGGCTTTTCTCATGGCCATTGTTGTCTTATGGTTGTCAATAGCCGATCCATATAATCTATTTAGGTTCAAACGTTCAAATGCATACTCGTACACGAAGAGATAGGTTTCTATCCATGCCATGCCGTCTTGATATTTCTTGTCGCCAATAATTACGCCACTGAAATTAGCAGAACTGTTGATATAATGTATATCCGTCAGACACGCATAACCAATCATCTTATCGGTGTCCTTTGCACAAATGGCCCAAAACACCTGATAATTATTATGACGCATTCTCGCCTTTACCCATTCCAAAGCCTCATCTCGGCACATTCGACGATTTAATCCCGTACTAAGCTTTTTAAGCTCGTCATCATTCATCCATTGATAGATAAGATCTGCATCGTTTTCTTCAAAAGTTCTGAAATAAACCGTTTTTTCCATATTATAATTCTATTTTGTGATCAGATTGATAAATAAAATACCCTCCACGATCGCTGTTGCACTGTACTTTCTGTATCTTTCCCCAAATGTCAGCATCGAAAACAAACGGATACTTGTCTCTGTTCTCAATGATGGGAAGCACCTTGTCCTTGGTTTCCTCACATAGGAAATACACACCGGCATTTTTCCTGCAAGTGAATTTGGGCTCCGTGAAGGTGCCCGTGGCAACTTCAAGAACTCCTTTTACGAAGTCGTAACCCGTTGAAAGTCTCACCATATCGGAATTGATGTATCCGCCTCCCATGCGGGCTCCCATCTCGATGACATAAGGTACACCATCTTCATCCATCTTTATTTCGGTATGCGAAGCTCCATATTCAACCTTAAGTGCTTTGAGCAATTTCAATGTCTGATTAGCAATGTCGTCCCATTGTTTCTGGTTTAGGTTAGCTGGCTGATGATGTCCTAATTCCACGAAATAAGGTGCTCCCGTCGTGTCCTTGTCCGTAATTTGAAGGATATAATGCTTCCCTTTATATGTGATAGCTTCAATGCTGAATTCTCTTCCCTCAATAAACTGTTCCACCAAGGCAGTACGCGAAGGCGACCACTCAAAGGCTCTTTCCACAGCAGCAGCCAAGTCTTTCTCATCACGCACCAATGTAATCCCTCGACTACCTCCACTATCTGAAGGTTTCACAATAACAGGGAATGGAATACCATGGGCTTCTTCGATGGATTTGATGAATTTGTAAGCAGGAATACTTACGCCTTCCTTGCGCATCTGTTCGCGCATGGTGTACTTATTCTCGGTAAGGGCTTCACATTCTGGAGAATTACAAGGAACGCCAAGACCTCTTGAGATATAATAGACATACGGCAAAGCCGATTCAATAATGAACGAGGTGACGCCTTGCACACCCTCTTGCTTGCATATCTCAAGGATTCTCTCCTTCTCCTTGAAAGAGATGTCATAGAAATGGTCGGCATATTTCTCGGCGGCAATATGGTCATCACTTTCCCTACCGAAGGAATAGATCTCATACCCCAAAGCCTTGGTTTGTCTATAGAAGGAAAGGTATTGATAATTGGCACCTAAAATGGCAATCTTTTTGTTCATATTTTATTGTAATTGTTTATGGTTTCTACAACACGGTTCATATCATCTGCATCATAACGTTGGTCAATTGGGATGCAGAGCAAGTGCTGGTACAAATATTCAACTTCTTCGCAGACTTCGCCCAAACAATCCGCTTTGGGCCATACGACAGGAGCATAAATGTCATACTGCCTTAAATGCGCCTGCAACGAAGCTCTGTCTTTCGTAAGCATAGGAAAATAAAGCGGAACAATGGCCTCTCCAAGATGATCAAACATAGGACTAACATCCTTTGAATTTGCCAATCCCGATAGCAAGGTCTGAAAGTTCTTTCTTCTCCGATTCTGAAGAAAGCTTACATCTAAATTGCTTTGCATTTTTTGGGATGTAGCACTAATAGCACGAAAATCTTCTTGTGCAATCAGAATATCCTCTGCCTCACGATACAACTGAAGGAAGGTGGGCTTATCGCCTTCATGGTCAAACAAGAACTTGTATTTGGCAAATGAGGCCTTGATTTTCGCTTGCTCCAAGGGAACATCTGTCTGTTCCGGCTTGTTATGGAACACGCCATCGCGGCATACGGCAAAACCGCCATCAGGCGTGCCTTGCCATTTTCGGATACTGCCTACATGATAATCAGCTTCTGATTTGCTTGCACCATCATAAAGACATTGTGTGCAGTCTTCGATGGTATATTTGTTTTGTCTGCGAAGTTCTTGGCATAATGGGTCGGAATCTTTTACCGTATTAAAGCCGAAATATCTGTGGAACAACACAATTGAAGCATCGTTGTCTTTCACACATTGAAGAATAAGGTCCGCTGAAGTTTCCAACTTCTCGTTGATGGGATAATGATGCACCTCATAACCCGCATTCAAAAACGGTTCTATCACAGTATGACAAGTAAAGGGAGGCAGAATTGCCGATTTCTTCAATTGGGGATTTCTTTCCTCGATGGCCTTGATGGCAAAGCTAATGGCCGAACGGCCTGTCGACAGCCATACATAATCGTTCCCCTTGCAGCCAAACTGTTCGGGGGTTCCTAATGGTAAATCTTTCAGTTCCTCATTAGGATTAATCCAAAAATTACTTCCTATTTCACTTAACATCTTGTTGTTGTTGCTGTTGTCGTTGTTTTGCATAATACTCTAACACTTTGGGCAAAAACCCGAGGTCGTCCACCTCTTTCATGTCGGCATTGCCCGTGCCCACATCTTCCCGTTTGATGACATTCACGACTGTCATCCACAGGATTTTAATATCGATCCAAAGGGTAAGATGGTCCACATACCAAACGTCCATTTCAAATTTCTTGCTGAGTTTGCAGTGGTTGCGGCCATTCACTTGAGCCCAACCCGTGATGCCGGGTCGCACTTCCATACGACGAGCTTGTTCCTCATTATAGAGTTCCACATAGACAGGGGTTAGTGGTCGGGGACCGATAAGCGCCATATCGCCTTTGAGCACATTGAAGAGCTGCGGCAACTCGTCCAACGAAAGTGCACGAAGGAAACGGCCTACTTTGGTCAATCGCTGGGCATCGGGCAACTTACGTCCATCGGGATACCGTTCGTCGGTCATCGTTTTAAACTTGATGCACTTGAAAAACTTGGCATCCTTGCCGGCACGGTCTTGAGTGAAAAACACCCCTGCGCCCTTGTTGGCGAAATGCAACCAAATGATTAGAATCAACAACAAAGGGGAAATACATATCAAACCAATGAGCGATATGCAGAAATCGAAGAAACGTTTGAAAAAATTCTTATACATAATCTATTCTTTTCACTTCGAAACTTTATGTCCACTATCCAAAATACGGCCTTTTTCTACCACCACACCTTCTTTTATCAATTTGGCAGGATTGCCTGCCACCATACAATTGGCAGGAACATCTTTAACAACAATACTGCCTGCTGCAACAATTGCTGAGTCTCCTATCTTCACACCAGGCATAACAATTGCTCTTGTTCCAATAATACAATTTTTACCAATAACTGTATCCACTTTTAAGCCTCGACTATGATCGTGGGCTAAAATAATCGAATCCAATAGTACCACAGAACCATCTCCAATATGTATTCCTTTCGGATTGATATTCTTATCAAGATGAGCTGTACGGTTTATTCTCACATCATTGCCGATGTCCATTCCAAACACTTTTTTCAATTTCCAATTTGTAAACCTCATGGTTACAAACCAAAGTCTTCGTCTTAACTCACTAATAAAACCTCTATTATTACTCATTATCTTTTATTTTTAAACTTGATTTGTAGAAAGAATTAATTCATATCAATGCCACAATATTCCTTTATTAAAGCAAATATTTTCTTTTTTGCACCTTTATTATAGCGAGTTTGCATCATATCCATGTCGGGACCATAGTTCCCTTCGATAAACTCAACTTCTCCTTTACTATTAACAACCACATCCCAGCCAGTAATTGGATTCTCTGTCATTTTGGCTGCCTCACAACAAGTTTTCACAATAGTATCCCATTTAGGGATTCTGAATCCTTTTATCAGGATGCCACTATCAGGATGCCATTCAAACCTTTGGCCACTAGTATTGGCACCGTCAGTTTCAACAATTCCATTTTCAACATTGATTTGTGCCGAAACGCCTCCTTTATGTGAATTGTCAACCACGCTTTCACCCACACCAGTTCTAAATACTCCAGAAAACACACAAGCTTTTTCCTTGTTCGAAATAGTAACTACCCTAATCGTATTCAAACTCTGTGGATGAAATGCCTTCAGTTCTTCACAAGCTTCAATGCATTGTTCAACCAACATTCTATCCTTCACACATGACTCGTATAATTTTCTATGTTCTTCCCGATTGGCATCCTTATAGGTCTTAAAAATGCCTTTACCCAATTTTCCGTCACATGGCTTGATAATGCAATCGTATTTGGAAACCATTTGCACAAAATCCTCAAAAGATGATTCTGGAGCATATATCCATTGTCTATGGATAAATTTTTTAAATGTTGTTAAGAACTTCGTTTTGTTACGGAATACTGATTTTGCCGTTCCGGGGGTATATCTCCAGTAGAAATAAGCCATTTTCAACCTAGAGATATATTCTTCTCTTTCTGGTTCATTTTTTTTATAAAAATCATATTGATGAGCGTACTCTTGGTACGAAACCCAATGCTTCTCCAATGCCTGCTTATAATCATCAAAGGTCCCCAAAGTAGATCCTTTTTCATATTCTTTTCTCGCTTCAGATAGATAATTCTTTTTTATGGATTTGGCATGTATTTCAGCATATAGTTTCTGCCCATTCACAAGAGAAATTAGCTTATTACCTAATGGTGAATAGACAATATTACAAATAAAAGTTTCTAGCGATCTTTTCATTATTTATACTTTTTGTTTTGTTATTTCAGTTTAACATCACAATATTCTTTTATCAAAGCAAAAATCTTCTTTTTAGACCTACTTTATAACGCGACTGCATAATATCAAAATCAGGACTATGGTTCCCTTCGATAAACTCCACTTCTCCATGGTTGTTAACGACCACATCCCAACCTGTTTTAGGATTCCCAATTTATTTGGCCACTTCACAACAAGTTTCCAATTTAGTATCCCATTTTGGTATTTTAAACCCTCGAATACTGATTCCATTATCAGGATGACATTCAATACTTTGTCCACAAGTATTGGAACCGACGGTTTCATCGATTCCTTTTTCAAAATTGCTTTGATCCGAAACCTATGAATATATTTACTAAATGCCTTGTCTAATACTTATTTTGGACATTTATACAATTATCTAATCATCAAAAATTTACTATTCTTTTTTTATTACATTGAGTACTTTGTATTCTTTCTCGGCCACAATTCCTTTAGAATTCTTTCCGTATATTTTCCATAACCAGGTCCGAATGCTGATTGGCTTAAACCAGGGCAAGCATTCCATTCAATTATTACTGGATCCCCCACTTCATCAATGGCCACATCCCATCCAATGAAATTGAAATAAGGAAGTTGGTAATGAAGACGTTTCACTGTCTCTATTGCTTTGTGATAGGAAGGAATCTCGAAACCCTCCAAAACAACACCAGAGTCAGTTTTGGCAACACCATCAGCAACAAAACCTCCAAAAGCAGTATTCCCCAATTTACCATCCTCACCAATAATCGTACTGATTCCTCCTGCACTTTGATTGTCAATTACCTGTCCTTTTCTGCCAATACGCACCACAGAATAAATAACCAAAACTTCCATATCCGAACGATAGGTAAGTATTCTAAGGGTATTAACCGACGTATCATTCAATTGGTTCATTTTCTCATGTTGTTTGAGTCTCTCCTGAATTTGGAAATTATCCCCATACTTGTCGAAAAGTTGTTCTATGGTCAATCCATTAATATTTGTCATCCCATTTTCCACTTCCAAACCTTTAACTCCTGCCCCACTGTGACTCAATACGGGTTTGATAATGGCATTATGCATGTTTTGACACATCCTTATGGCTTCTTGCTTTGAAACAGGTTGGTTTTCAAAATAGAAATAACCATTTATTCTTTTTAGGATGGTATGCGGATGCTTAACATTGGGTAGCAACACATCAACCATATTCTTGTCGGCATACGCATCACGATAAGGCATCATGTTTGCTTTGGGTATCATTTCTACTTCATGAAGACTTTTTGGCACATACTCTTTTGAATAAACACCTGTACGAGAATAAAAGTATTCATGCGAATAAAGCGTTATCTTCTTACCGATAATACTTTTATAGAAACCTTGAATCTCATCTTTTTGTGCTTTAGTAAGCTTTTTTTTGTTTGACAATTTCTTATATTGGCTATTAATAAAGAAATCATCATACAAATATGTAACTTTTTTCCTTAAATTGCCAGATAATCTATAATAGGCTATGTAAGCTTTTTTACAATGGAGAAAAAAATTACCTGATATTTTGCTGATTGCTTTTTTTATACCCATAACTTAATGAATTTAGTTTCTATTTAATTCTATCTATTATTTTTATCAATAGTTCGTTAAATAATTTGTAAACAAGTGATTTTCAATAATAATGTATTAATATCATGGTGACAAATATCAATTTAGGATAAAAACTCCATTAAATTATTTCTATTAAGGATTATCGTTTAATTTTTGAAGTTTTCAAGTCAAACTGATTACTACGAATCATGGAATTAGATATTTCCAAATGCATAATCACCACGTTTCTGGTATGGCGTCTTTTTCATTTTTCGTATCCATTGCAACACTTCAGCGGTACGATCTCCAAAGGCAGGTATCCCCAAGGCCATCTGACAAAACCAATACCCAACCATTCCTATATTAGCTTCTATTAGTAACGGCTGTCCGTTTTCATCGATAGTAAAGTCCCAGCCAACTATCCCTATTTGAGGCAAAGAGGTATGCATTTTCAATGCTGCTTCCCTCACCTTATCGAAATTGTTAATATGATGTCCCTCAAAGACGAGATGTGTATCAGGATGCTCCGAAAACTTTTTGTTGTCAAAAGTTACAGCATTGCCCTGCAAAAACCCTTCATCACTTATTGAGACAAACATTCCGCCAGAACTGGCATTATCAACCACGGCACCTCCAAGTCCTAAACGCATAACAGCGGGGATAAAGTAGAAGCCATCTTTCCAACGATAGGTTATTATTCTGAAAGTATTAACTGAATTAGGATACACAGCCTTGATGGACGGATCGCAACTAACAGTTTCTTGTATTACGAACTCCTTTCCAAGATTCTTTAAAGAGGCATCTATATTTCCCCCTTGACTGAAATCAGCACAGAAACAACCGCATCCACCATGAGAGCCCTTAGATGGTTTACAAAATAGTTTTCCATTGTCATGAAGCATGTCAACGACTTTCTGATAACTCAACACATTGCCTTCTCCATCTCTATAAATGCCTTGCGAAAATGAAACAACTGTCTTCGGCATCGACACTCCTACCGATTTTGCTATATACGGCAAGATATTCTTATCATTAATGACAAAATTATATGACAAATTCGGATTCATATATCGTTCAAAATATGGAAAAAACAATATATCAGGAAAATACTGCTCATTAAAAATACCTGAATGAGCCGCATAGTACCGATGCCAATCATAAGGAATCTTTTGGCCATAATTTGACCCAAAGAAATCATCTATTTCCTGTTTTTGTTTCTGTGTTAATGGGTATTGTTTCACTATCGATTGTATCTCGGAACTTTTGTTCTTTTTTAGACGTTGAAAATACCTTTTTTTAATCCACAGCCAATCATTAGCAACAGCTGTAATATGTAAAACATTATCAATCATGGAGTTAATTACTATTAGGATTTTTTTTCCACATAAGGTTTTCAAATGCCAAATTCACAAAAAAAATAACATTGAATTAACCGATAATCAATTGGTTAAAAGAAACGAGAATTGATACTATCAAGCTCAGGAAAGTATTTTTCAATTTGCTTTAATCTTCCTATGGAATAGAAATACTGATACCAACAAGCAGGAATATTCTGTTTTTCAACCTTTACAGTTCAGCGGAACGATCGCTCCACGTCAGCATATCGAATCGAGTATTTCTTTCAACACGGGCTTTTGACAAAATCTCCTCGGTATATTCACCAAAAGCAGGTCCGTGAGCCACCTGACTTAATTCAGCCTGTCTGTTCCATTCAATCATAACAGGATTCCCGTTTTTATCAACTGAAATATCCCATCCAACTATCTTGAAATAAGGAAGTCTATAATGCAAATCCTTAACAAAATCCAACACCAGTGAAAATGATGGGATCAAATAACCATCCAACACTACTCCAGAATCAGTTTGAGGCATGTTTTTTTCAGTTGGATTTCCAAACGCTGGACCTTTGATTCGACCTGTCTGCAAATCTATGTCTGCTTTAATGCCTCCGGCTGTTTCATTATCAACAACCTGTCCCTTTCTGCCAATTCGAATAACTGCATAAAGGATGATAACCTCGTTCCCTTTCAGGTATGACATGACTCTGATAGTATTGACAGAAGTAGGATTTAGCCGAGCAATATCAGGATGCTGTTCCAATTTGCTTTGAATAATAAAGCTGTTATTATAATGCGTGAATAATTCGTTTACAGTCATGTTCATTTCTGGAATAAAGCCATTTTCTGTATGAAACAGTTTCACTCCTTTACCCCAAGTTCCAAATAAAGTTGGTTTTATAATTGCTCCATTTAAACCAGAACACCTATCAACGGCTTCCTCTCGGCTTATTTGCTTTTTATCATCATAGAACAAACCATTTACATTCTTCACGATAGTTTGCGGCCTATTAACCTCCGGAAACAAAGTATCATAAAACCCTTTGTCTGCATATGCCAAACAAAATTGGTAATTATTGAAGATCCAAATAATGTTTGAATTATAAACGCTGGCTGGGATATATTTTTCTGAATACAAGCCATTTCTGGAATATAGGTATTGATGCCAATAAGTAGGAACCTCTCTACCTAAATGCTTCTTAAAATAAGCTTGAATATCCGCTTCCTGCCCTTTAGTAAGAGGTTTCATCGGACATAATTTCATAGATTTCTTTATTTTATTCTCATGAAATTTCTCAATGAATTGAATCTCTATCTTCGTTTTAGAAGAATGTAAGAATTTGTTTAATGATGCATTCATAATATTCTAATTTGTCATTTATTAAATCTTATTACTTTTCATTATAATGATTATTCCTTAAAAGTAAAAGCAATATGTAATCATCGCGTGTTTTAGTAGTGGTTTCTTTTTTAAATATTTCCTTACTTCTTCCACCCTATCACCAAAAACAGGACCTTTAAAATCAGATGTACTTCTATTTCAGCACTATCCAGAATACAAACTCGCAAAAACTCAGGAGCATCGTCATTTTGAAAAATCGTTCTCTCCTTTGTGGAGGCAGCTTCACTTCGGGTTTCAAAGGCACTTCAAAATTCACCACTTTCAAATCACTTGATTGTATCAGACTTTTCAATTTGTACGACACAACGATCGTCGAAGTGGACGACTTGGAGCAGAAGTCACCTGCAAAAAAATGGTATTTTTTCCCATTGCAAGTCTTCCCATTGCAAGTCAGGTTAAAAACAGCATTTTCTATGTATCATAATTATAACATGCTCTCATATTACTAAAAATACCTTTCCAAATAACCCATGCCACCATGAACCGCTTGTATTAAAGTGATTTCCCACCGATCATTTCCTTCGATGATTATAGGTCCCTTTTCCGTAATAGCAATATCCCACCCAATAGAATGGCTTCGATACATCAGTTTGTGTAATTCAACCACCATATGTTCTGCTTCTTGGTAAAAAGGAATCCGATAACCTTTAAACGTGATATGTGTATCAGGATGCTCTGTGACTTTTGTTCCGTACTTGGGTTTTAATATGCCTATATCTTTTAACTTTTCAGTTTTGGCATCAATTCCGACAAAAACACCGCCTTTTGCCCAATTATCTACAATATTTCCCGCACGTCCAATTCTAACCCCGGGGCCAAAAGGTATTACGTTTCCTTCTTTATCCATCACCGTCTGAAGCCGAATTGTATTCACCGAAGTAGGACACAACGCTGACATCTTTTCGTGTTGAACTATTCGTTCCTGCACTATGTAATCCGCCGAAAGAACCAATTCAATCAATTCATCCATAGAATGTTGAACACCATCTATATAAATAATCCCATCCGTAATGCGCAATGTGAAAATTCCTTTACCCAGCATTCCATCAGACGGTTTCGCAAATGCATCCATATCATTAGCAAATATGGATTTCAATTGTTTTCTGGTAGGCAATGATTTGTCTATTTTATAAGAATCGTCAGCATATAAAACAGCCTTGTTTTTGGTAAAGCAAAAAACTTTGGGTGTAGGTACGCCTAATCGACTTAGAAACAAATAAAAATAGAATTTGTCTTGATTGATTACCCGACAAGTCATTTTTCCATTGAAATCATCATAATAGGGGTTATGAAAGTTCAAATAGTCGATGCGATGAAGAAAAGCCCTATAAGGCACAATATATTCCTTCATTTTTTCAATAGTCATTTCCACCCTATCAAACCCATAAGTATAATAATACTCTTCCACATAGCCATAATTCCACGCAAAATAAAGCTGGTCTTTTAATATTTGCTTTTCCGACTTTCGATTACATTCCGGATAATATGTCGGGCCGCTTGTATAATTGGCCTTATGCTTAATAATAGAAAGCGACTTCCTAACTTTTGAAAAAAAAGAAACTTTCATGATTGTTATTTGATTAAATCTTTTGCAATTGTTTAATTGCAATAAATAGGATTAATAACTATTGTACTTCTTCCCACGATACAAACTCAACACCTTTTATTTTTCGCATGTCTTGCATCAGTTTTGATAACGATTTACTCTCGTACTTGACAAACGAAGATGTCACGTCAATCAATTCACCGTCTTTATATTGTGGATGACAAAATATTTCAATTTTTTTCCTCCCCGATAACGATTGTCTTTTTGTAATAAAATAAAAGAAACTACAAGAAGGTATGCTTTTTACAAACGGGTTCCAGCTGAGAATACGAAACAGTTTGTTTTTCAGTTTCTTCTTTCCAACTATTGTCCAATATCGAACTGTTTTTACATGAAATCTCAAAGAAAAGAAATTTAATGCCAAACAAACCGGCCATGACAGATTGGACCACACATGAAAATCAACATGTTTGTAATCAGCTTCACCATTTGTAACCTCAATAAAAAAATTGTATTGGGCAACAAGTTCTCTATAAATTGATTTAAATGCATGACACTTTTTAAGATTAAAGTGCAAGTGTAGGTTTTTTATATACCCCCCCTTACGTGCTTTAACAATAGCATCTTGCATATATTGTTCAGTGACAATCAGACCTATAGAGCGCACAAAACCACGTTTATAAGCTTCATCGATGGCTTCGTTTTGCTCTAAACTTTTCCCGAAATCATCTGCATTTAATATTACATACAACATACCCATTGACCATAGAATTTTCACAAACCATTTTAATCATCAACGAAAAACTTTTTTGAATAAAAGGCTCAACTTTTTTTTGAATGAAAGCGTGTATAGATAAGGCGTCCATATTAAGATTTTATGATAATAAGCTAAGTTCTTATCAATCTCAGGGGTTTCACCAGCAAAATCCAAGAAATTATTACTGTCAATGTGGGTAATTTGATAAGAAGACCTCACCTTCCCCTCATCCAACTGTGAAGAAACTATCATGCCATATCTTGCAAGAGGCTTCCAAATCTTGTATGTAACTTCCTTCACCTCAGGATAACCATCGGTTGTGGGCAGGGATTTTATATCCAAGCTATTCTGCGGATAATAAGTCACTCTCAATGGAGGTGCTATCAACCTATCAGGAAAATAAAAGTTCCCCATACTATATGCCACAGATTTACCGCGTTTGTTCACAACAGTTTGTACACGATGAGGATGACTACCTAAAATCAAATCCGCACCTGCTTTAAACATTTTCTTTGCCATTTGATAACACCAAAAGGGGGGCTCAAAGGTATGTTCTCTACCCCAATGCGGCATCACAACTACATAATCATATTGCTTTTTTGCATTCTTAATTTCACCAAGTGCATAAGCTTCATCCAAGGGATTAACGCCTGCACTATTCTCTTTTGCGATTGGGATATACCCCATATACTTGTGAACATCACAAAATGCTAAAATAGCGATGGCTTTTCCTCTTATATTGAAAACAGCAGGCTTACGGGCTTCTTCCAAATTCATTCCAGCACCGATATGTTTAATACCATACTCATCCAACAACTGAATAGTATGGTTAGCCCCAGACACCTTCAGGTCAAAAAAATGATTGTTTGCCAAACTAACCATATTCAAATTCAGTGCCTTAATCCGTTTCAAATCTTCGTCAGGAACATACACTACATCTCCATATCTTGACATCTTTTCTTCAATAAAATCGGGAGTATTACCGACGGCACATTCCAAGGTGCCAATTCTAATGTCTCCTTGATTCAATAAAGACTGCACTTGTTCTGACACAAATTGCTGATCTGAGCCATGAAGAAGTCCTCCTGGCATGATATCACCGACTCCAATAATACGTATCATCCGTAAATACTTAATATTCTATTAGCAATTCTGTATTTTCTCCGTTTTCTGAAAACACAATCCAATACTTCCTCTGTTTTGTCACCAAACAGCGGTCCATTCGCAATTTGGTGAATATCCGTTCCTCCGTAACAAAGATTCACTTCTATCACCACTGGTTCACCATTCTCATCCACGGCCAAATCCCATGAAATCAGTTTTGAAATCCTCAAAAAACGATTAGCCAAATTTATTACCAGTTCTTTGCACTTATCAAAATTAGGGATGCGGCACTCAGCAAACACTGCACCTTGAGGATGAACCGTACAGGTTTCACCATATTTTGAGTATCCATATTTCTTTAATGTTCCGTCTTCGTTGATTCCACAGAACAAACCACCTTGACTGGCATTATCCAATTTGTTACCCCCTTGACCTATACGAATGACCGCTGAAAGCACTTCTGTTTTCCCTTTAAAGTTACAGGTGACAATACGGATTGAATTAACACTTTGCGCATAAATCTTGTTGATTTCTTCATGCTGGTGAATAAGTTCTTGGATGATATAATTGTCATGTTCCTGCAAAAACTTCCTCAACACCTCCGAGCCATCCACTTCATTCCAAAAAACAATTCCATGACCAGCCATCGTACCAATAGAAGGTTTCATAATCACATGCTTTACCAGCAAACAACGTTCCACAAGAGTGTCAACAGAAATGGCATGATAATTTTCATCAAAAAAAGAATGGTTGATGATTCGTCCCACTGTTTTGGGCATATTTACGTCATGAAAATACATGTCGTACATATTCTTGTCGTCAATCGCCTGAGCTGCGTTCGTGTTATTAAACCAATCATCGATAAAACAGGCTTCCATATCTAATGGAATATACCTTGCATCAAACTCTCCTTTTGTTTCTCGTTCTATCCCATTGTAATACCTACTCCAAATACTATTAACGTATACTCCCTTCCAAACTTTCTTAATTACATCCTTATTAACGGCTTTGTCTTTAGAAAGCTTATCTTTTATTTTCAATTCCTTTAAATCGTAAGCTTTTCGCAAACATACATTTTTTAGGAAATACGTTTTTGTGCTTATTTTTCCAAGCATCTTACCTATGAATAGAAGGCTTTTGTTTGTTTTCACGATTTATAACAGTTTGTTTTTCATCATTTTCAAATAGCAATCTGAAAAAAGATATAAAATTGACCTTATTATTAATCAATACGCTTTCTTTTTTCCAACTTATTAATTATATTAAATTTATCTGGTATAATGCCTATAAAATATTTGTACGCTTCTGGTTTGAAAATGAAAGACCATCCCAAATAAACAATAGCATATACAACAAATTTGACTATTCCATCTACATACATCGATGAATTTAATAGCCACCCTGCACCATAAGCGGCAACTGCCGAAACAACGGATGCAATAGTCACAGGCAATATGCTAAGTAACTGATCCGTCCATTTATAACCAATATACTTTGACACAAGACTGATATTCACCAAATAGGAAAACCAAGAGTTAAGCACCACACCAACCAACAAACCTTTCATACCAAACAAAACCAATCCACCAATAATAAAGCCTATCCCCACTGTTCGTTTTATTACAGTCCAAATAAACATTGCACGACTCTCTCCAACCGCAGCGACAGATTGATTGTTAACCGATTGAAGACAATATGCCAGACCCGCTATGCACAATACTTGAAAATAGGGTACACTCTGGAGCCATCTGTCTGAATACAACAACACAAACAAAGGCTTGGCACAAAGCAAAAGAACAAACATCAGCGGGAAAGTAATGTAGGAAAGTGTCATGGTAATACGACGAATCATATTTGCCAACTGTACTTTATTATCTTGCGCTTCGGCATAAAGTGGATAAGTCACTTGACTCATAACACTGGAAATGGATGTAGATGCCAATCTCTCCAAAGCATGGGCTTTGGAATAATAACCCATTGTTGAAGCATTGTAAAATTTGCCAATCAATAATCCTTGAATTTGCTGGCCAAAACTATTAAATATATGTGTTAAAAACATATAGAAGCCAAAGCTGAACAATTCCTTAAATGAAGTCCATGAGAATGTCCATATTGGCCGCCATTTGATATAGAACCAAAAGACAAGTGCCGGTATGGCTGAAGTGATAATGTATTGTGTCACTAAAGACCACACTCCATATCCCTTGTGAGCCATATAGATGGTAACCCCTAAAGCAATAAGAGATGTGGCAATTGAAACAATTGAAAGTATTTTAAAATTTAACTTCTTTTGTAATTGGTTTCTCTGTATAATATTGAAAGCATAGATAAAGAGAATCACACCCTGCACGCGCAACACATCACACAACAACGGAATACCATAAAAACGTGAAATAGCGGGAGCACTGAAAAAGAGTATGGCATACATCACCCCCGCCATACCAATATTCCACCAAAAAATAGTGGAATAATCCTCTTGTGTAGGTCTCTTTTTCTGAATCAAAGCAGAGCCAAAACCACCATCGATAAAAGCCTCAGCCAAAGTCATAAAAATGGCCAACATGCCAACGCAACCATAATCGAATGGTGTAAGCAATCGGGCAAGAATAATACCCGAGATGAAATGGATGAACATAAATGAGTACTTCTGCAAAGCTGTCCATACCATGCCGGAGGCGGCTTTTTGTTTTAGGTTTTTTTGTGCCATTATTTAGTTAGGGTGTTTGTATATTAGCTATAAGCTGTAAGCCGTAAGCAATAAGCTTGGTGGCAACGGTGCTAAAAGCTTATGGCTTGAAGCTTAAAGCTAAATAAAGCTCTCGTGTATTTTATGTAATTGGATTTGTTCGTCTCTATTATTTCTCATTCTCATGCATGTTTTGGGCATGACAGGCGTCAACAATGGTTATAGTGTCACCATCGATAGTATATGCAAAATACCATTTGTCTGTATTCGCCATAAAGTAACCCTCCCATCGGGAAATTGTAGGCTTTCGACGTAAGAGTGTATGCTCTATTTGATAAATGGAATCTGCGGCTTCGTCAATGTTCTTGTGCATCAGCTCTTCGGAGTATGTATGCTTATATTTTTTTGCAACATTATGATAAAAAGAGTTGATCTTTCTGGCACACTGCTTTTTGACACGATACTTCATGGCAAAGCGTATTCTTTTCTGACCGTCTCGTGCAACATCAAACGCAGTTCTTCAACATCCATCGTATCGGCGTTCTGTGATACTATTTCCTCCATCATCAAGTCCACCCTATGCTGAAGCCATTTGCCTATACTTTCACGGCTTGTAAGGCTGGGATTGATCTGTCGCATCGTTGCTTCATCTATATTTATCGTTACCGTACACATTGTTTTATTGTTTTCTTATTCTGCAAAAATAGAAATTTTTTACCAAATAACCGTTTTTATAGATACTTCTGCAACGCTGTCCACACCATGCCGGAGGCGGCTTTTTGTTTTAGGGTTTTTGTGACATTGTTTTTTAGGGGTTCAAAATTGGATGATATATTGTGGTGATATGGGAGTTTTTTGACTATGACTAGTGACTATGACTATGACCACTTTTATTTAGTGTATAGGCTTCTTGACTTCGTTTATGCGGTCTTTGGCATGAGTCATTGTATTATTGTCACGTGTATTTATTTAAAGTTTAAAGTTTAAAGTTTAAAGTTTAGAGTTTAGGGTTTAGAGTTTAGAGTTAGTTGAAAGTTTAGAGTTTAGAGTTTAGAGTTTAGGGGTTAGAGTCAGTTGAAAGATTAGTGTTGATAGTTGATAGATTTATTTGCAAGATGTTTGTGAGATATTTTGCTCAAAAGTTTATCAAAAATCATTTCTTTCCAAAAAAGGTGTTCATCTCTTCGACAGTCAAGTTACCACTGGCGATGATACGCTGAGGTGAGACCATGAGGGCAGAGCTTGTTGTTCATTTCTCTTTACCACACAGAATCAACGAATTGCACGGATAGCAACTCCTCAATCGTGCATATTTTGGGCGTGGCAAGCATCCACAACAGTGACGGTTTCGCCATCGAAGGTGTAAGCAAAGTACCATTTGTCGGTATTGGCCATGTGATATTTTGCCCAATGTTTCAAATTAGGTTCGCGACGCAAGAGCGTTCCCTCAATATTGTAAATAGACATTAGCGCTTCATGGACGTTACGTTTGTAGTCAGCTTTATCGTAAGTGTGGCGATACTTCTTGGCAACATTGCCATAAAACGTATAAATCTTTCTTGCAGCACGAGGCTTTATGACGTATTTCATATCAGTCTTGTGCGTAGATGTAATCTATCTCCTTCTCAATGGCGTCGTACAGCTCTTCGGGTGTCATATCGCACTCCGGTAAAGGATGCATGGTGCTATAATCCCGAAGACAGGCCACCTCCACTTCGTCCAGTCCGGCCTCGCGGGCGATATTGTCCCAGCTGATTGAGAAATCGCGAGCGGTGGAACGCCATGCCACATCGTGTGACTTTTCCTTAATTTCATCGTATGATAGAGCAGCATATTTTTCGATGGCCTCTGACATGGCCTCCTGCTCATTGGCAGAGAGTTTGTTAAGGTCTGCATCTTGCAATGGGCGCACGTACATCCAGTTCTCTACCTGGAAATACTTACTTAAACCCTCCATGTCAGGCAGATAAGAATCGCCGCGAACAATCTTCAGCATGTCGTAAAGCCGAGAAGGCACAGGGCCTGCCTCCATGGCGATATAGGTGTCACCCGTGATGGGACGCCCCCAATCGGCCAGATGCTGACGATCGGCGAAATATATAATCTTGAATATCTTATGGAAATCCTTGCGTTGCACACGGTTGGCCACATAAAGCAATGCATTAAGTGACTTTTCCTTATCAAACTGAACTTGCATACTTCTTTTCGGTTTAATCTGTTTGCAAAATTACATATAATTACCGCTTCCCGCAATGGATACGGCCACGACGTTCGTTCAAAATTGGATGATATATTGTGTTGATATGGGAGTTTTTTCGACTATGACTAGTGACTATGACCATGACCGCTTTTATTTGGTGTAGAAGCTTATTGGGTTTGTTTATGCGGTCGTTGGCATTGTCCTATGGTTTTGTGTCTTTAATTATAAGTTTAGAGTTTAGAGTTTAGGGGTTAGAGTTTAGAGTTTAGAGTCAGTTGAAAGAGTTTTAAGTTTGGTTTATTGTTACAATGTAATCGAGCTTAAATAATTCAAAAATTCTTTCACGTTCTTGAAGGATATTTCCTGCGTTTGCGAGGGGATCACTTTGGCGCGAACTTGAGTACGGCTTACGGCATCGAGAATGGTCTTGATGTCTTCGGGTACGTTGGTAAGTTCAACCTGAAAGGCATTGGTCGTAGGACTCTTCAAGAAGAGGTTGTAAAACTCATCGATGAAACTGCGAGTTGCAAACTTCACGCCTTGGAAATCCAACACAACCTCTTTCTCTTCGCTATTTTCAATCAAAAGCTTTAAATCTTGTGCCCTCATCCTTGATTTTAAATCAGGAGATAGAATCTGGGCAATATCTATTGTTTTCATACTATTCTATATAATTGATGTAATTAAAAACTGAAGAATTTATTGGTATACGCAACGCAACAACCGTTCCATTCCAACGCAAACCATCAGGCACGCTGTACACGTTATCATGTCCTGGGCTCTTCACATAGATACAACTTCCCGATATCATCAGATACTGTCCATCAAGACCTTCCACTAACATTCGTTTTGAGGTTTGGATGCCATATCCGCGATTCTCGGCTTCAGGCAAATTCTTACTTGAGATTCCCCTGTTGGCTGCTTTAATAGCCTCCAGGTCAGAAACAATTTCGTTGTCGGCAAGTTTCATGTAACTTCCCAACAAAGTAACACCATTATCAGCCATGCAAATGTCAAGATAGCCTTTTCTTGGATAAGCCTGAGCGATGATATATCCTCGTTCGGATTCAGAGTGTTCTGTAATATTATCAAGGGTCTCCTCCACCATATACTTCAAACCCATAGCCACATTCGGACGAATATTCAACTGTCGTATAAGGATGTTCTCTACAACGGATGAAATAGCCTCTTTATCATCCATGTTCTTGCCTGCCGCAAAACTAATGATGGGTATATATGTCTTCGTTGAATACCTTTCCATTGTTGCCAAGAACTCTGTCTGACGCATTTGGTCAGGCTTGATACCACCATTGCTAATCCCTATCGTATTGAGATAATCTGGCACATTCCTTAGCATGACCCTTCTTCCGCATCCAGCAAGGTAAACTATCAACGATAAAGCACATACTGGTGTAATAAAAAATGTGTCACCAAAGTCTATGATTGCCTCTTCCTCCTCTGATAACATCTCTACTTGAGACATTATACGAACTACAGGAACTAATCCGTCCAGTAACCGGTTATCACTCACATTGATAAGTTCTTTAACAACCATAATACTTTACAACCTGCTTCTCAAAAACAAACCGCTCTTTGGCTTCATTTTTTTAATTCATTTCCCAATGCCACAACCCTCGCAGAAAAACCTTCAGCCGCAATGGCATCGAATATTTCTTGAAGGGGATTCATGTTTTTGCAGCTAATAGTTAGTGCATTTATTTCTTAATGTGCAAAAGTTTTATGATTTTTATTAGTCAGCATACAAGCGTGCCTTTTGCAACTGTGCCTGTTTGTAACATCTCGTCTCTGTAATGCTCTTATTTGCCTTTTGCAAAATCGGTCAAATAATCGAATCTTGGCGTCAAAACACCGTCTTTCAGAATCATCGAACGATCAATCACATCGGAATGCTCGCCCTTCAGCAATGGCTCAAACACGTGTTTGGTCAACATCTCTCCGAAATAGGCACTGGTATCCATGGCCAAGGCATTGGGACAGGTGTCCACCGCCATCACGGAGATGTTGTTGGGTGACGAGAAAGCAGGTTCGTCTTGCTCGGTCATAGGATTGTAGTCATAGTAAGGATCATCATGCGTGGCAGGACGGACTGTCGACTTAATGCTACCCTTGATGTCGCAAGTCACATCGCCAATCATGCGGATGCGCATATCCTTGTTGCGCAAATCTTCCTCGCTCAGATACACCGGTGCCTCAGGTCCCCAGAAGTGGGCGCACACCAGCACATCGGTTTTCTTGGCCCAACGCATGAAATTGCTTTCGTATGCCTTGGCATTGTGCGTGAAATCGTTCCACGAGAAGGCGGCACCATCCTTGCGCTTTACCAAACGGTCTACATCGGCGAAACAATAGGACAAGCGGTCCACCGAATCACAGGAAAGATACTCCTCTTCCGTCAGCTTTTGGGCACCGATGTTATCCAACACATATTGTGCACCTTGCGACACACGGCCTGCGCCAGTCACAAACAGCTTTATTTTCGGCAATTCAATACCTTTCAATGATTCCAACAACTGGGTGAGCGTGAAACGACGGTCAGGTTTGGGCAATTCATACAATTTGTGCTTCAAGCCATAGCCACGCAGGGTATAATAGGCACCCACCACGCCAGCCCACCAGCCGAAGGCACAAACGCGGATGCCCTTGTCGTCGACCAGATACTCATAGTCGCAGAAGGTGATATGCTTCTGCATGAAGGCCTGCAACAGCGGACGGTTGTATTCCTGCATCTTGGCGATGTGGCCGAAAAAGAAGTAGTGCTTGTTCGGAATCAAGCTTTCGATCTTGGCCTCCTTGATGCCGAAAAGGATGTCGCAGTCCTGCAGATTGTCAACCACTTTCACACCTTCGGCGCGATATTCGTCATCCGAAAAGGCACGGATGTCGCTGGCTTGCACCACGATTTCGTGTTGGGGGAATTGTCTATTCAATTCTGCCACCTGCTTAGGGGCGAGGGCCACGCGGTTATCCACCGGGGTCTTGGTTTCTTTGATGATACCTATTTTCATGATTTTTTAATTATGCAGTTTGTAATTGATATTCATTCGAATAATAATCTCTCTGTTTGTCTCCACCCAATATATACATACCAATGATGGCAATAGTTAGCCATAAAGGAGTAGTTAACAAGTCTCTGACCAAAAAAGCTACAACCACTATTGTGAAAAAGACAAATGATGCTACAGATATATTGTTCAAAAACAATATGACCATAAATAATAGTACAATAGAAAGCCCCACTATACCATGATTAACGATGAATTTTTTATATCCAGAAGCTTGAATGGTCCAGTTATTCCCTTCAGTTAATTGGTCACGAGCACCAAAATACTTATCAGACGATTGCATCAGATTGGCATAATGAATCTCAAAATTATCGCCCGTCCTATTGTAACCCGAAATGGTATTGCTCTCTTCATTATATTCAAGACGGGAAATAATACGTACATAAATTGCAGTGTCTTCATTGGTGGAGAAATACCAATACAATCCACCTAAAAGTGATAAAGTCATCACCATAATGGGAACCTTATATCTACTATTGCTACGAGTCAATTGATTGGCCACTATCGAAAAAAGTAACAAACCATAAGCAATCAAAGAAAAAGACATAATGATTGCCACCAACATAATAATGTTTCTAAAGCGGAAAATCCTATCGTTTCGAGTGTTAAGATGAAAAAGAAATACACAAGGGGTTGCCATCTGACCTGGTTCCAAAAAAACACTCGAAAAACGTTCAAAATCACCTCCCATATTAGCTTGGGTGGTAAAGAAATAATAATCGTAATAAATATGATAACCATTAGAATGGTAAATCGGTCCTGTGTATGACAAAGGGAATCCAATCCTATACAATATCCAACCAAAAATAGAAACGACAAGAATAAAGACAAAACAATTTGTGATGGCTTTCAAAAGGTATTCCATCTCATCGACAGAAAGTAGTACCACCATGCTCATAGAAAAAAACAAAAGGATATTATAAAAAGTCGAAAACAAGTTGGTTTGTAAAACAACAATAGTCATAAATATGTAAACAAACCATACGAATATCCAACCGATTTTTCCTTTAGAGAAACACACTCCTTTTTGTGTCATCTTAATAAAGGCAAATCCGCAAACCAAAACATACAATAATGGTCGGGGAACGCTCATCAACCATGACACCTCTGCTGTTGCATATACCAAAAGGCACATGCTAAACACATACAATTTAGTTAACAGGTCAGGTTTCCAAACTTGTTCCATACTATTAGTCTTACTAGTATTACTTCTAGTCGTAAAAAATTTAGTGTGAATAATGTACCAAGTCCACAATCTTCATCTCCTTGCTCGGCTCGAAATACATTGCACCCCAAGCCAATCCTGTGCCAAAGCCACAGGCAACCACTTTTTTGCCACCAATATCATTCTTCAATTTATTGACAATCATCAAAGGAATTGTGGTTGAAGAAGAGTTGCCAAAGTCGGCAATGTTATACGGACAATGCTCATCGTCAACCTTCAGACGCTTTTGGATAAGCTTGTTGATCATCTTGTTGGCTTGATGGATAAGGAAATAGTCTATGTTTTCCTTCGGAATTTCATAATGTTCCAACAAGTTTTTGATGCACTTGGGAGCGGTGTGCATAGCGAAAGAGAGAATGTCGTCGCCTTGCATGTCGGCGTTCAGATTGTTACGCATGATCTCATCCTTACACATGTGATATTCAAAGGAAGCTGGGGTTACGGGATTGCGATAACCACCATCAGGGATGATAAGCGACTTGAAATTGCTGCCATCAGAATGCATACTGAATAACAATGGCTTGGCGTTTTCCTTAAACTCCAACAAGGTAGCTGTGCCAGCATCGCCTGCCAGCAGGTTCACGCGGTCGTATGGCGATTTGGCTTTTGTAGAAGTTTCGCCCACTAGCAATAAGCCTTTCTTCAATTTACCTGCACTCATCATAGATGACATCACCGAAAGACCGTAAATCCATCCTGGACAACTCATAGTGATGTCGAAACTCAGGCAATTCTGAGAAAGACCCAAACGATGTTGGAGAATGCAAGCCGTTGCGGGGAAAATATAGTCAGGAGTTTGGGTAACCATAATGAGGCACTCTATCTCCTCTTTGTTCCACCCTGCTTCAGCGATAAGCTTTTCCGCTGCGCATAGGCACAAATCCGATGAACAGATACCGTCTTCGGCAATGTAGCGGCGCTCCACTCCTGTCGTCTCAATATATCTTTTGAGTTCTTCCTTGTCCTCAATCAAGTCGGAATCCTTGTTTTCCACCATCTTTGGAGGCACGCAGGCAGCGATGCCCGCAATGTTCACGTTCTCAATCTTTAAAAATGCCATGTCGTTTTAATTCAATTGCTTATAATTAATTTTTCCCGACTCAAAGCGCGGGATGGCTTCAAGGCAGTTGACCTCAAATAACGTAGAAATCAGTCCCGTCTTTTCAGAGATCAACTTCTTTACCTCATCTTTAAGATCTGCTTTGGTAATATATATTTTCATCTTGGTATCGTCGCCCGTGCAGGCACATTCGATGCCAAAATGCTCTGAAATAATTCTCTCGCATTGATCGAGGCTGACACGTAAGCCGAACAATTTTAAGAAACGTTTCATGCGACCCACGATGTAGAAACAGCCGTCCTTATCCATCTTGGCAATGTCGCCTGTGTGATATACGCCACAGAACTCGTCACCTGCGGTCAAGTCTTCAATGCCCGTAGCATAGCCCATAGTGACATTCGATCCTTCATAGATAAGCTCCCCCTCGATATTGGGTTCGAGTATTTGTTGGCCATTTTCGTCAACCAAATACAGATTTCCTTCAGGAATAGCTTTCCCGATACTTCCTGTTTTCTGAACCGCCCGTTCAGGAGAAAGGAAGGCCAAACGGGCAGTGGTCTCGGTTGTCCCGAATGTAGCGAAGAAGCGTTTGCCCTTTTCCTCCGCATAGTTAGCGAAAGCAGCAAATAATGTATCGGACAGTTTGCCTCCACCTTCTGCCATAGTGGTGAGATAAGGCAAATCCATCTTCTGAAAACGCAAGCGATTCAGAATCTCATAGCTGAAAGGCACACCTGTAAAGTTGGTGCCTTTCTGTTCTTTGATGAACTGCCAATATTTGGGATTCATCAAGTTGGCTGCCACCAAAAGCACCGTTGCACCCGCATGAAGGTGGCTGCAAATCACATTGAGACCCATGGTATACTGCATGGGCAAGTCGATAATGCCACGCTCATCAGCAGTCCAGCCGAAGGCTTGGGCCACATTTTTGGCGTTGTTCTCTACATTGCCATACTTGTGACGCACTAATTTGGGGCTTCCTGTAGTTCCAGAGGTCGTCATCAGCAGCGACAATTCGGGGTGCATCTCAGGGGCTTTTTCCCCTGTCTTGCATAGGACATACTCCTTGTAATTCAAGATGACCTCGAAGCCGAAATCAGCGATTTTGCTCTCAGGCATCCAATAATAGGACGGATGATAGGTCTCGCGCAGATTATCAAGTAGCTCACGGTCAATGGCGGCGTTGATCAAAAGACAAACGTCTTTGTTTTCGTACAATGCCACAAAGCCGGCCAAAGAACCCACTTTGTTCTCACAAAGACAAAACACCAACTCGCGTTTTGGCAAGGTCGTGGACAATTTCTGGCCCAACTCCACCAGTTCACCGTAGGTCAATTGACCTCCTGAGTCGTCAATGGCTGCAAAAGCCGAGACGGGTTTTTTATCGATGTCGAAAAGCATCAAAGTTCGATATTGTGGTTCTTCAGAATGTCAAGACCCGCTGCGTAGGAATTGAAAGCCATCACCTCGTCAGGTTCGAACTCGAATCCGAAGGCATCCTCGATAACGGCAATCAGACTCATCTGACCGATGCTATCCCATTTGTCGACGCTGTCCATAGTTGCATTTTCAACTTCCTCCATCGGGATTTCGAGGCCTTCCACAAAGGCATTCTTGTATTTTTCAATGTTTGTCATATCTGTATTTTATTTGTTGATTTCTTTTTTGATTCTATCGGCTATTTTGGGCGCTGTCAGTCCGTGCTGTTCCCAGCAGTACCGCAATTCACCTAACTTGCAGAAGAAGTCGTTCACACCGATTCTGACCAAGCGAGGTGTGCCTGCCTTGTCAGACAAATACTCGGCAATAGCACCACCCAAACCACCTATAATACTATGCTCTTCCACCGAGACTATCAGCTTGGAAGACTTTATCGCCTTATCGATACAATCTGTATCCAAAGGCT
>JAEEGI010003993.1_pt1 | contig 34800 bp, 32 predicted proteins | sample 8958751 | NCBI WGS metagenome assembly JAEEGI01 (sample SAMN16246545, study PRJNA631951) | gut metagenome | biome: gut microbiome; feature: rumen; material: KS-attached | host: Bos | place: Iran: Karaj | collected 2018-10
CCGATCCTGACAGAAGCCATTGAGCGTATATTAAAAGCATGCAAAAACAAAGGAAAAGAATCGATCATTTTCTGCAGCAGCGTGGAAAACGCGAAAATCTGGCTGGAAAAAGGGTTTGACAGTATTGCCTACAGCCTGGACGCGTCTATCCTGATCCAGGCGTTCAAAAACGAAGTGGAGGCTATCAAAGCCTGATACAAACAGGAACCAAAAAGTAAAAGCCATGCCTGTTATTTTGCAGGCATGGTTTTTTGTTGCTTTGTTTTGCCAACTAAAAATGGGAACCAGCGATTGATGATCAAGACAACAGGAACCAGCAAAACGGAAATGACCAGTGCTTCCAGAACAGCTGCCAGGGCAGCCCATTCAGTGCCGCCCCATTGTAGCCAGCTGAAGAAATCCGCATTGATCTTCCACAGCATATGCTGCAGAACACTCTCCGCTTTCCCGTGCAAGCCATAGTAGATCAATGTATTCCGCCCGACAGTATCCATATAGCGGTTAAATGGAATGAGCTTACTCAGTGAGACAAATGCACTGATTCCGCATAAGGCTTTCAGATAATAATAGAACAGGGAGACGGATCTGCTGAGACCCCCGACCCACGCAGGAAAAACGAAATCAATAAAAAGATACAAGATCCAGAGAAGAACACAAAAGCCTTTTCCGTTCAGATGATCATAGAAACCCTCCCATCGAATACGGAAGAGATAGCCCAAAACCATATGGAACATGGCCTGGAACATGTATTCCAAATGCCAGGGTAGTGTGACGGGAAGGCCATCATGAGACCAGAAGAACAAATCGCGCGGCGCATAAAGAGAAAAAACTGTGCTGGCCAAAGAGAGCAGAAAAGTAAGAACAATGAGGAAAGTGGTTTTTCTGCCGGGATCAGATACAGCATGTTCATAACGGGAAATAAAGAAATAGAAGGGGAGAAACGCCACGAACAGGGCGGAAATGTACCACATTTCTCCGCCATAGTACCGAATCTGAAGAAAGTTTCTGATCAGCTCCTCTTTCAGACTCGCATGTTCTCCGAAGCTGAGAATATGAGATGAAAGAATCACAATCATACTGAAGAAGAACCAGGGGACCAGCAGCTGGCGCACTTTTTTCCTGCCGAACTGAAGAAAGCTGTCTTTATGAATGTACACATATCCAGCACAGAACGAGAAAAGATTCAGGTAAAACGGCTCAAAGAAAGCGTCCAGTTTATCGGTCAGAAAAGCAGTATGCTCTGCCATGACGGCGATCATGCAGAAATACTTTGCAATGTCGACCCAGACAACACGTTGTTTAGTCATAATATAAAACCCTGTTACAGATTGATAAAGGATACGTCGATTCCGCCGTTATCAAAGATCTCCAGCAAGGCACAGGTAAGGTTCCTGCCTTTTCCTGCTGTGCCGGGATTGACTGTTTTTACACCGCCAATATCTTCGTGAAAGGGAATATGTGTGTGCCCGAAAAGAGCAAGACCGGCTCCGGCTTCCTGCGCCGCGTATACGAGCCGGTCTACATGATTGTATTCAACGCCATACATATGTCCGTGTGTTAAAAGAGCTTTAACAGGTCCGAGATCAACTACAAGAGTATTCATAGTGTTCGGATTGAAATCACAGTTCCCGGCGACCTGATACAGAGGGATCTCAGGGTATTTCTTCAAAAGAACAGTGGCATCCCGTTCATGATCACCCAGGTGGATCAGCAAATCCGGATGAAATTGCTCAACAGCGCGTACCATGGGGCCTGTTACGGAGTGTGTGTCTGAAAAGACAGCAACTCTCATTGAGGATCCTCCTGCTTAAGATGTTTAGCATTCTGTTGCGCAGGAGTAGAACCGCCTTTCCAGAAAACAAAGAGCCAGACCGCGAGAGAGATCAAAAAAGCGGCAACCAGACACACGATCCTGACGCCGGTTCCGGGACCGGCAATCAGGACGGCAATGATCCCAAAGATGGCAGAAACACCATAAAGAATTGCAACAGCCTGTTTCTGATCCATTCCAAGAGCCAGAAGCTTATGATGGATATGCCCGCGATCTGCCTGAAATGGACTCTGGCCGTGGAGGATTCGTCGGAAAAAAGCAAAAACGGTATCGGCAAGCGGCAGCGCCAGAGAAAGAATGGGAATAAGAAATGTGATGATGGCATGGAATTTGAACAGGCCCATCAGAGATACGACGGAAAGAACAAATCCGAGAAACTGAGAGCCGACATCGCCCATAAAGATCTTAGCCGGGTTCAGGTTATAGGGCATGAAACCGATGCAAGCGCCTGTAAGACAGGCCAGAATAACAGAGATATAGGGTTCGGAAACAAGAAGAGAAACCAGCAGCATCGAAAGTGAGCTGATACCGGATACACCAACGGCCAGGCCGTCCAATCCGTCGATCAAATTGACCGCGTTGGTGCAGGCCACGATCCACAGGATCGTAAGCGGGATTGAAAGCCAGCCGGTGGAAACCGTATGGATCTCGCTGCTGGAGTTAAGGGTCGAAATGGCGTCGAAAACTATGCCGCATCGAATGACGACAATCGCGGCAGCGACCTGACCGAGGAGCTTGATCCACGGATTGAGAGAAACGATATCGTCGATCGCGCCCATGATCACAATAATGAACGCGCCGAGCAGCATGCCCATCACCGGTGTGGTCATGTCCACAAAGAAGAACACAGATACGATAAATCCGACAAAAATAGCCATGCCGCCCATCCGGGGGATGGGATGATCGTGAACCCGCCGGTCGTCTTTCGGGACATCGATCGCACCTACTATCTCAGCAAAACGCTTGACAGGCGGCGTCATCAAATAGCTGACGAAGCAGGAAGCGAGAATGCCGAAGAATATTTTCAGCCAGAAGGGGAAACCAGAACTCATCTCAATTAACTCCGATAATTCAGAATAATCGAATAGGATCAGAAAGGCTTTTCAACGAAGCCGACACGTTTATACACTTTCCGCAGTGTCCTGCGGGCAACGGCAGTAGCGCGCTGAGCACCATCCGTATAAACGGACTTCAGATACTCTTTGTCCGAAAGGATCCGGTTGCTTTCCTCCCGAATCGGACGAAGGACCTCGATAACAGCATCACCGACAGCAGGCTTAAAGGCACCGTATCCCTTGCCGGCGAAATCGTGCTCAATCTCCTCAAAAGAAAGACCGGTGACGGAAGAATAGATATTCATCAGATTGGAAACGCCGGGCTTTTGCTCGGGATCAAACCGCACACAGTTTTCGGTATCCGAATCGGTAACCGCCCGTTTGAACTTCCGCGAGATCTCCTCCGGAGGATCCATGATGAAAACACAGCCCTGTGGATCAGATTTCGACATTTTGCTCGTAGGTACCGAGAGACTCATGATACGGGCGCCGACTTCGGGAATATACGGCTCAGGAACAGTGAAAGTGGGCCCATAAATGTTGTTGAAGCGAACGGCGATATCGCGGGTCAACTCACAGTGCTGCTTCTGATCCTGCCCGACGGGTACAAAGTCTGCCTGATACAGCAGAATATCGGCAGCCATAAGGGCAGGGTATGTGAACAGACCGCCGTTGATGTTTTCCGCGTTTTTCGCGCTTTTATCCTTAAACTGCGTCATACGGCTGAGTTCGCCGAACATGGTGTAGCAGTTTAGAATCCATCCGAGCTCGGCATGTTCATGCACATGGCTCTGGAGGAAAAGTGTGTTCTTTTCCGGATCAAGGCCACAGGCAATATACTGCGCCAGCTGAGAAACGGAACGCCTCCGGAGCTCGGCGGGATTCTGCCTGACCGTAATGCTGTGCAGATCCGCCATAAAATAAAAACAATCATATGCCTCGGCCAGATTCGACCAGTTTTTCACAGCACCGAGATAATTGCCGAGATGAAGATCACCGGAAGGCTGGATGCCGGAGAGCATTACTTTCTTTTTTTCAGTTGCTGTAGTATCCATAGAATGATTCCTCTTTTCAGTTTAACCAATTTATTGTACCAGAATAAGTAAAACTTGACAACGGTATAAATGTAAAATAATATAACATAGCGAATGAAAGTTGGCGATAACGCTGATCCCTATAGAAAACGGAGGATGAAATATGGAAACAGCTTTGGACTATGCGTGGTTTGAGGAGATGGAAGCACGCATTCCGAAAGGAAAAGTACGTACGCGATTTGCCCCGTCTCCGACCGGTTACATGCATGTCGGAAATCTGAGAACGGCGCTGTATACCTATCTGATCGCACGGCACGCGGACGGAACATTTATCTTGCGTATCGAAGATACTGATCAAGGGCGGCTTGTAGAAGGCGCTGTTGATGTCATATACAAAACAATGAAGGAATGCGGCCTCGAGCACGATGAAGGCCCTGATGTTGGGGGGCCTGTCGGGCCTTATGTACAGACGGAGCGCCGTCCATTATATGGAAAATATGCCGAACTTCTGATCGAACGCGGTCATGCGTACCGCTGCTTTTGTGAGAAGGCAGAGAGTGAGGAAGACAGCGGCGATTTTCAGCGCGGAGCTGACCCCTGCCGCAGTCTGAGCAGGGAAGAGGCAGACAAACGCGCCAGAGCCGGCGAACCCTATGTGATCCGCCAGAGGATTCCGGAAGAAGGAACAACCACATTCCATGACGAGATCTTCGGGGATATTCAGGTGGAAAACAGCACGCTGGACGACCAGGTCCTGATGAAGAGAGACGGACTGCCGACCTATAATTTTGCCAATGTAGTTGACGATCATATCATGGGAATCACGCATGTGGTGAGAGGCAGCGAATATCTGTCTTCTGCGCCGAAATACAATCTGCTGTATGAGGGGTTCGGCTGGGAGATTCCCAGATATGTGCACTGTTCTCCCGTTATGCGGGACCAGCATAATAAGATGTCCAAGCGCCATGGAGATCCATCTTACGAAGATCTGATCGCGCAGGGTTTCCTGACGGACGCGGTCATCAATTATGTAGCTCTTCTCGGCTGGAGCCCCGGCGGTGAGAGGGAGATCTTCAGCCTGGACGAGCTGAAGGAAATATTCCGGATCTCCGGTATCTCCAGATCACCGGCGATTTTTGACATGGAGAAATTAAGATATTTCAATGCAGCCTATATCAGGGCTATGAGCCCGGAAGAGTTTGCGGCTGTTGCAGAGCCATATATACGGCAGAGCGTCACCAATCCCGCTTATGACGCAGCTTCGATCGCGGCATTGCTGCAGCAGCGCACGGAAGTATTGACCGAGATCCCGGAGAAAGTTGATTTCTTCGATGTTCTGCCGGACTATGACGCAGAGCTGTTTGTTCATAAAAAATCTAAATCCGACAGGGAAAGCGCGAAAGCTGTCCTTCAGGCCATACTGCCGGTTTTTGAAGCACTTCCGAATTGGACGGACGAAACGATTCTGAGTGCGATGACCGGGCTTGCCGAGGAGATGGAGGCAAAAAACGCAAAAGTGATGTGGCCAGTCAGAATTGCAGCGGCAGGAAAAGCAGTTACACCGGGAGGAGCTGTGGAGATCTGCAGGATCCTGGGAAGAGAAGAGACTGTAAGGAGACTGCGGATCGCACTGGAAAAGCTTGGCTGAGGAGGAAGTATGCCGGATCGGTTTTCCAGAACAGAGATGCTTTTCGGCCCGGAGGCAATGAAAAAACTATATAGGGCGCGAGTCGCCGTTTTCGGTATTGGCGGGGTCGGCAGCTATGTGGTAGAAGCACTGGCGCGCTCAGGAGTCGGAGCACTGGATCTTTTTGATCACGACAGGGTATGCCTGAGCAATCTGAACAGGCAGATCATCGCTACGCAGAAAACGATGGGCATGTACAAGGTTGAAGCAGCAAAAGACAGGATCCTGGACATTAATCCGGATTGTCTGGTGCATACTCACTGCGTTTTCTTCCTGCCGGAAACAACAGAAGCATTTGATTTTCGCGCCTATGATTATATTGTGGATGCGGTTGATACCGTTACGGCAAAATTGAAGCTGATCGAAGCGGCAAACACAGCCGGTACTCCGATTATATCTGCCATGGGTACCGGGAACAAAAAAGATCCGGGAATGCTGAAAGTGGCCGATCTGTACGATACTTCTGTCTGCCCGCTTGCCAGAGTTATGAGAAAAGAATGCCGAAAGCGCGGAATCAAAAAATTAAAAGTGGTTTACTCTGAAGAGAAACCGATAGCTCCGGCTGAGTCTGACGAAGCAGAGCTTTCGTCTCGCCGCGCGATACCCGGTTCCACAGCCTTCGTTCCAGCAACGGCAGGCTTGTTGATCGCCGGGGAAGTTGTAAATGATATCATAAGAAGCAAAGAAGTCACTGCCTGATTCTGAAGGCAGTGACTTCTTTGCTTCAGGATTCACCCTGATAATAGGAATTTGTATGTATATCGATGTATCTTGCCTTGATCTTATCATACAGGATCCGCTGGCTGGAATACAGGCCGCTGTATCCGGACAGAACATAACTGAGGGCACATGCGACGGTAAAATAGATCAGGGCCTCCGATCCAAACAGCTCAATAGAAAGAAAAACGGAAGCAATAGGACAGTTGACCGCACCGCAAAACACACAGATCAGGCCGACAGCCGCAGCAAATCCCGCGGGGATCCCTAAAAGAGGACCGATGATACATCCGAACACCGCCCCAATGAAAAAAGAGGGAACGACTTCACCGCCTTTAAAACCCGCAGCGAGAGTAACGGATGTAAAAAGAATTTTCAGGAGAAATGCCCACGGCGCTGCCCGTTCCTGCTCTATGGCACGAACGATCACATGAGATCCGGCACCGTTATAGTCGGTCGTTCCGCATAAAAAAGTGAGAAGAATAATAACAACGGCTCCGCAGAGAATACGAAGATAAGGGTTGGGAAGATTACGTTGCATCCAGTGCTCTGCAAAATGCAGAACAGAGCAGAAAAAAGCAGAAAGAAACGCACAGAGTGCCGCCAGCACGGAAACACGAAGCAACATAGCGGCAGAGAGTGAAGGGGTGAGTACGGAGAAGCGTGTCGGTTCGATCCCGACCAAAAGCGAAACACGATAGGCGACAAGAGATGCAAGAAGACAGGGGATCAGGGCGTTGTAATACAGGATGCCGACGCTGATCACCGCCATGGCAAAAATCGTTGCAGCGATTGGAGTTCCGAAAAGGGCAGAGAAAAACGCTGCCATACCTACAATAGTGGCTGTGCGCAGATCTTTATCATCCAGATGAAGTAGTTTTCCAAGTTCAAACCCGATCGTGCCGCCCATCTGAAGAGCAGCGCCTTCACGACCGGAGGATCCGCCGCACAGATGCGTCAGGATCGTGGAGAAAAAAACGGCAGGTATCAGTCCCCATCGCAATCCTTTTCCGGTCTGGACCTCACTGATCACGTTATTTGTGCTGTGCCCTTCAACAGAGCAGAGACGGTAGAGGGCGACGATCACAATACCGGCAGCGGGCAGAAGATAGAGAAGCCACGGAGATGATGCACGCATTGCTGTCACATAAGACACGCCAAGATGAAAGGCGGAACCGATGAAACCGCACAGAATTCCTGCCAGACTGGAAACCAGAACCCACTTTGCCAGAGCTTTGATATACAGGAACATGCCGGAAATATGTTCTTTTATAATATCTTTTTCAATCTTCATAGCATCCTTACTAAGACCTGTATCGCATCTTCTATGGGGAAGACGGGATACAGGTCTTTGGTCTTTCTATTTGGTTGCGATCGGGCTCAATTGAGAAAATCGCGTAGTTTTTTCGAGCGGGAAGGATGGCGCAGCTTTCGAAGCGCCTTTGCTTCAATCTGACGGATCCGTTCACGGGTCACGTTAAATTCCTTGCCGACTTCCTCCAGAGTGCGTGTACGTCCGTCCACAATGCCGAATCGAAGTTCAAGCACTTTTTTCTCACGCGGTGCAAGCGTATCGAGAACTTCTTCAAGCTGCTCGCGCAGCAGAGAGAAGGAGGCGGCTTCGGAAGGTTCAGAGGCATCTTCGTCAGGAATGAAATCACCGAGATGCGAGTCTTCTTCTTCGCCGATCGGTGTTTCCAGCGAGACCGGCTCCTGGGCGATCTTCAGGATATCGCGAACTTTCTCCACTGGCATATCCATCTCTTCTGCAATCTCTTCAGCAGATGGATCGTGTCCAAGCTCCTGAAGAAGCTGTCGGGAAACACGGATAGTTTTGTTGATAGTCTCCACCATATGGACCGGAATACGGATCGTTCTGGCCTGATCAGCAATGGCACGGGTGATAGCCTGGCGGATCCACCAGGTGGCATAGGTAGAAAACTTATAGCCTTTTGTATAGTCAAATTTCTCGACAGCCTTGATCAGGCCGAGATTACCCTCCTGAATCAGATCTAGAAACAGCATCCCGCGGCCGACATAGCGTTTTGCGATGGAGACAACAAGACGAAGATTTGCTTCCGTCATTCGGCGCTTGGCTTCTTCATCGCCTTCTGACATCCGTTTGGCGAGATCGACTTCCTCCTCAGGCGTAAGCAGAGGAACTTTGCCGATCTCTTTCAGATACATGCGGACCGGATCGTCTGTAGCAAACGTGTCGATCAAAGCATCGGTATCAGTGATCTCTTCTTCGGGAACCTCCTCAACAGTCACCAGATCTTCGACAGCGGGCAGAAGATCATCTTCCAGAGGAAGGTCATTGATCCCCAGATCGATATCGATATTGTTCTGTTCCAGCGACTCATAAAACTTCTCTACAGATTCCGGATCCAAATTCAGCTCGTCAAGAAGCTCGAGATCTTTCGGGGTCAGCTTGCCGGCTTTTTTGCCTTTTTCCATCAGCTCATTCAGGCGTTCCTGCGGAGAACGATTGTCGGCAGGAGCGTCTTCTTTCTTTTTGCCGGATTTCCGTTTCGGTTTCGGGATCTCGGTGACAGCCTGATCGGCAAGATCTACGAGAGATGATTCCTCCAATAATTTGTCAGCCATGCTTTCCAGCTCCTCGTCGGTAAAGTGCATTTCATCATTCATTGTTTGTTATACCCCTTTCGTTCTCTGAGCTTATCGGCAAGCGCACGAAGATCGGTGTTTTTGTCGGAAAGCTCCCTCTGCTCATAGATCTTTTGAATATAGTCATTCAAAGACTGCTCACCGGAAGACAGCTGTTCCGGCTTCTGCAAGATGTTTACCAGCAACGACATTTCCGCAGAACTCAATTCAGCGGATAGCGTTGTTGGACTGATAGTGTCCCCGGAAGCAATTTTTTCTTTCAGAATGCGATAGATCTTGCCCAACACCTCGGAAGAGAAATCTTCAGGGGCTGGAAGTGCTGCTATCCGGGTCAGAGACGGATCCAGATACAGCAATCGAATCACGCCTTCTTCCGCGGCAGCAGAAACAGGATCGCGATAATGCAGGTCTCGATCAGAAGGCTGGGCCTGTCGTTCCGGACGGGTAAGGGCGCGGTCACTGTCTTTTTTTGCTTTGCTTATCAGACGTTTTCGAAGTCTCTCCACCTCGGAAATGACAGCATCCTGGCCAACGCCCGCAATAGTGGCAATTCGGATCGCATATACCTGCCTCGTCACCTCACCCGGAAGAGCGGCAACAAGAGCAGAAGCCTCTTTCAGATAGGTAACTTTCTGTTCATCAACCGACAGATCGTATTTGGCAGAGATGGTGTTCAGCCGATAATCGACCTGATCTTCCGAGCCTTCCAACAAATTGCGAAAAGCGTCTGCGCCGCGCTTTTTGATAAATTCATCTGGATCTTTTGCGCCGGAAAGACGCAGTACCTTAACTTTGATATCCAGCTTCTCCAGGATACCAATGGCACGTTCGGAAGCTTTGATGCCGGCGCTGTCGTTGTCATAGGCAATGACTACCTGACTGGTATACCGTGAGATCAGCCTGGCCTGCTCGGGAGTCAGAGATGTTCCCAGAGAGGCGACGGCAGAATCAAAACCGGCTTGATGCAGAGAAACGACGTCGATGTTTCCTTCGGAAAGTATAATATACCCGCTTTTGGATTTCTTTGCAAGATTTAAAGCAAAAAGATTTCGGCTCTTGTTGAAGACGATCGATTCGGGACTGTTCATGTATTTCGGCTCACCTTCGCCAAGAATGCGGCCGGAAAAACCGATTACACTGCCGCGCACATCGATCACGGGAAACATCAGGCGATTGCGAAAAGTATCATACCATCCTGATGATTTGCCTTTGCGGACCAGTCCGGCATCAAACAGCTCATAATCCGTATATCCTTTGGCCAACATCGCTTTTTCCAGACTGTCCCAGGAATTAGGCGCATATCCGATTCCGAAACGTTTTGCGATTCCCGGAGAGATCTGGCGTTCTTGCATGTATCTTACAGCAGACTGACCGGCATCGGTTGAAAGCTGCTCATAAAAGAACCGTGCTGCGTCCTTATTCAGCGCCAGCAGGCGGGAACGCTTTCGGTTGTCACGGCTGTCGGTCTGTTCCGGAAGGGGCATGCCGGCACGGTTGGCCAGAAAAGCAATGGCGTCGGGATAGGACAGGTTCTCGATCTCCATGATGAAATTGACAACACCGCCGCCTTTGCCGCATCCGAAACAGTGATAGATCTGTTTGTCAGGACTTACGGAGAAAGACGGGGTCCGTTCACTGTGAAAAGGACACAGTCCGAACAGATTGGAACCGCTGCGCTTTGTCAGGCTGACATAGGAGGAGACGACATCCACAATATCGCTGCGATCCATCAGATCGTTTATAAAGTTTTCAGGAAATGCCATCGTTATCCCAGCTCTCTAAACCGAAAAATGCCGTGGGCCTTTATTTTACTGTCCACGCAAAGGGAATAAACAGTTCGCTGTATTTCTCCATGGCATAACTGTCGGTCATACCGGAAATATAATCACAGGCGGCGCGTTCCCGCCCTTCCTGCTCGATTACAGAAGCAAAATCTGCCGGAAGTGAATCAGGATGGGCGGTATAGTAATCGAACAGAGAAGAAAGAATCCCGTCAACTTTGCTTTCTTCGCTTTTAGCGACAGGATTGGTGTAGATCTCCGAGTACATAAACCCGTGGAAAAACTGAAACAGTTCATCCATATGCTCCGACATCCGAAGATCACCGTCTGTGCTGTTATAGATCAGATCACTGATAAATGTGTTGATCCGTTCGCTGTTCCTTCCTCCGCATCCGTTACGGATAACAGCCGGAACCTCTTCGTCGGTCAGCAGTCCGGCACGAATCGCATCATCGAGATCATGATTGATATAGGCGATCCGATCACAAAGGCGTACTGTTGTGGCTTCCCGGGTGTCCTCCGGAGACCCGTGCGTATGATTTAGGATCCCCATTCTTGTTTCATAACAGAGATTTAGTCCCTTCCCGTCACGTTCCAGAATATCCACAACGCGAAGGCTTTGCTCGTAGTGTCGGAATCCTCCCGGAAAGATCTTGTTCAATGCTCTTTCTCCGGCATGCCCAAACGGAGTATGACCGAGATCGTGGCCTAGCGCGATCGCTTCGGTTAAATCTTCGTTCAGTAAAAGAGCACGCGCAACTGTGCGTGAAAGCCTGCTGACCTCCAGCGTATGGGTCAGCCGTGTACGGTAATGGTCACCCTCAGGTTGAAGAAAGACCTGTGTTTTGTGTTTGAGCCTGCGAAAGGATTTGCAGTGCGTGATGCGGTCGATATCACGCTGGAAACAGGTTCGAATATCGCATTCCGGTTCCGGCTGAAGTCTTCCGCGTGAGGATGTCGCGGGCACTCCATATGGCCCGACGAGGATGCATTCGGCCTGTTCACGTTTTTCTCTGGGACAGATCATGCAAAATCTCCTCTCAATGCAGAATCATGTTGCGCAGCACAGGACCGGAAACAGCAGGCGTAACATTGCCGGCACTTATTTCTGTTATCAGCGAGCAGAACGCTTCCGCTTCTGTCCAGGGAAGGACGGCGGAAATACAGATATCAGTGCCATATTCGGCGTTTTCAAGAAAACCACCCGCTTCAAAAATCGCCTTCTTTATGCGCTCGAAAGAAGCATAGGAACAGGAAAAAGACAGTTCTGCCCATTCACCGATCACGGCAATGCCGGCAGAAAGAAGAGCCTCTTTTGCGGAAGCAGAATAAGCGCGGGAGAGGCCTCCGGTTCCGAGCAGAACACCTCCAAAATAGCGGGTGATCACACAGACCACATTTACGATCTGCTCGCGGCGAAGTACTTCCAGCATGGGCATTCCGGCGGAACCCTGAGGCTCCCCATCATCGGAAAAACGCTCCGGCCCGTTATATATGCGATAGCACCAGCAGTTATGGCGCGCGTCATGATACTGTCTTTTGCACTCCTGTATAAAAGCTTTGGCTTCTTCTTCCGAATGGACATTGCGAAGATGACCCAGAAAACGGGAACGCTTTTCCACGATCTCCGATTCACCGCAGGAAGCGGGGACAAAAAAACCGTTCACGATTCCCAGTCCTCCTTCGGGTCTACATAGCCGGGGATATACAGTTTGTATCGTCCGAGATAATCTTTTGAAAGAGAAGCTCTAACTGCAATACCGGTTTCTTCATAGCTCAGGGAAACGATCGTTCCGTCTTGCTTTAAACTCTCTGCCAGACCGACAGCAGTATAGGGGAAAAGGAAAAAATACTCTTCCGTATCGCGGATCAGAAGGGAAGCGATCTTCTGCAGCAGACGATCGGTGCCTTCCCTGCTTTTAGCTGAAATACAGACGATATCATCCCCATGAGGCAGAATGCCGAAATAACAGTCGCATTTATTGAATACGCGGATGCAAGGGGTTTGCCCAGCCCCTAACTGTTCGACCAACCCATCAACGATACGGGCCTGTTCTTCCCATTCAGGATTGGAAATATCAATAACGTGGAGGAGTATATCCGCAAAAGATAGCTCTTCCAGCGTCGCCTTGAAGGATTCAATAAGATGTGTGGGTAGCTTTCGGATAAAACCTACGGTATCAGAAAGCAGGATCTCCTGCCTGTCATTTAAACAGAACCGTCGGGTAGTTGTGTCAAGGGTATCAAAAAGGCGGTCGTTCGCGGGAATATCAGCCCCGGTCAGAGTATTTAACAGCGTGGATTTACCGGCATTTGTGTATCCGATCATTGCGACTACAGGAACAGCGTTTTTCTCCCGCTGCTTCCGCTGCGTACCGCGGATCTTCCGCACAGCGGCCAGCTCTTCTTCCAGTTTCTGAATCCTGCGCCGAATATGCCGTCGGTCTGTTTCCAGCTGGGTTTCACCGGGGCCGCGTGTCCCGATCGGTGAAGAACCGCCGGATGCCGTTTGCCGGACCAAGTGTGTCCACATACCGGTCAGACGGGGGAGAAGATACTTGTACTGTGCGAGTTCTACCTGCAGTTTCCCTTCTCTGGTCTGAGCTCGCTGCGCAAAGATATCAAGAATCAGGCCAGAACGATCCAGCACACGTACACCGAGATCTTCGGAAAGAACACGCATCTGTGACGGGGTCAGTTCATTATCAAAAACTGCCAGATCACAATCGTTTTGCGCAATCAGATCCTTCATCTCCTGCACTTTCCCGTCGCCGAGAAAACTATGAGGATCCGGAGCAGGACGGTTTTGGATAAGCGTTACGACAACTTCACCGCCTGCTGTTTCCACAAGGGCGGTAAGCTCTTCCATAGTAATATCGCTGGAACGCTCACCTGGATCCATACTCATAGCGCTGAGTCCCGCAAGGAGCGCACGTTCTTTCCGTTTATCGGTGCTTTCAGTCAAGGGAGATTCCTTTCTGTAAAAAATGGCAATAGCATAAGCAATTTATCATACTACAATACTTTTGCCTTGTCAATTGTTTTAAGCTGAGCAGGATTGATTCCAAAACTGTCTCGGAACGCGCGATGGAAGGAAGAATAGTCCTTAAATCCACAGGACAAGGCTGCTTCTCCAGCCATACATCCTTCGCGAATCATGCGAGCAGCGCAAAGCAGCCGTTTTTCACGAATATAGGCATGAACGCTTTGCCCCGTCTGAGCCTTGAATAAACGCATAAAATGATAACGGCTGAGGAATACCTGAGCTGACAGGGAATCAACCGTCAGTTCGGCGTTCAGGTTTTTCTGTATATAAGTGAGAACCTGATGAATCTTAGGGTCTGTTTTGTCATCTGATGACCCTGCTCCCTGTGGATGCATCCTTCCAACGAGAATCAGCATCTGCATCATCAGTGTGTCCCGCATTGCCTGCGCGGCAAAAACGTCACTGTTTTCATCTTCATAGGAGCGAAACAATTCCGACAGCGTCTGCCACTGCTTTACGTCCGGGAGCAGGAGCAGCTGACCGGGAGCGCTCTTCTGTTCAAAATATGACATCAGCGGGGCAGAAGGAAGCACATGATCGAAAAAAGAACGGTCAAGATAAACGATAATACGGTCATAAGGAACCGAGCGATCGATAACCGCCTTGTGAATTGCATGACGCTTTACAAGAAGAAGGCTTTTGGGAGGAAGCTCATATTCTTCATTTTCCACCAGATAGTGAACATTTCCCTCCAGAAGAATAACGATTTTATCAAAATCATGAAAATGAAAATCTCGCTCCTGTCCCGCCGTATCGCACAGATGAAAATAGTGATAGTTTTCGAGAAGGTATCCTTCCCGCAGATATTGTTGATCATTTTTCATCGGAAGAAGCTCCTTTCCCGGAATTGGAAACTTACCGGTAACTGATCCGGGGAATCGAATCTTTCTGTCATAATATAGCACGCATTGCCAATTAGCAAGAAAAAGAACGCATAAATCTGGAGTTTATTCGGCAATCCGAGATAAAAAAAGCGGGCCTGATGGCCCGCAGGTAGAAAGCAAAGATAGAAGATCACACGATGCCCTGTGCCAGCATGGCTTCTGCAACCTTCAGGAAGCCGGCAACATTGGCACCAACCATCAGATCGCCCGGTTTGCCGCACTCAACAGAAGCATCATAGCATGCTTTGTAGATATTCTTCATGATGCCCTGGAGTTTTTCATCCACTTCTTCAAAGCTCCAGCTCATCCGGATCGAGTTCTGGCTCATCTCCAGTCCGGAAGTAGCGACGCCGCCGGCATTGGAAGCTTTGCCGGGACTGTAGAGAAGTCCGCTGCTCTGAACCAGAGCAATAGCCTCGGGCGTCAGAGGCATATTCGCACCTTCAAAAACAGCCATGCAGCCATTATCGATCAGAGCCTGTGCGCCTTTTTCATCCATCTCATTCTGACTTGCGCAAGGATGGGCAATATCACACTTCACATTCCAGATGTTTTTGCAGCCTTCCACGTATTGGGCCGTTTCCACCTCCTGTGCGTAAACACTTATGCGGGCACGGCGCCTCTGCTTGATATCGAAGAGCTTCGGAAGATCAATGCCGTTCGGATCATAAACATAACCCTGAGAGTCACTCATGGCAACGACTTTGCCGCCAAGCTTGGTAACCTTCTCAGCACAATACTGCGCCACGTTGCCAGAACCGGAGACGACAACAGTTTTGCCTTCATAGCTGTCGTTCCGCAGATGCTTGAGGGCTTCCGCAGAGAAATAGCAGAGGCCATAGCCTGTTGCCTGCGTGCGGGCAAGAGAACCACCGAAAGTGAGACCTTTTCCGGTCAGAACGCCGCCTTCAAAGCGATCAACAATACGTTTGTACTGGCCGTACATATACGCGATCTCACGTGCGCCGACTCCGATATCTCCCGCGGGAGTGTCCGTAAACTGGCCGATGTGCCGGTAGAGTTCCGTCATAAAACTCTGACAGAAACGCATGACCTCAGCATCGGATTTACCCTTCGGATCAAAGTCGGAACCGCCCTTACCGCCGCCCATGGGAAGAGTGGTAAGCGAGTTCTTCAGGATCTGCTCAAAACCGAGGAACTTCATGATCGAAAGATTCACACTGGGGTGAAAACGCAGACCGCCCTTATAAGGACCGATTGCGGAATTGTACTGCACACGATAACCACGGTTTACATGAACGTCGCCGTTGTCATCGACCCAGGGAACACGGAATTCGATAACGCGCTCCGGTTCGACAAAGCGCTCCAGCAGGGCAGCGCGCTCCCATTCGGGATGCTTATCGATAACGAGTTCCAGCGACTCAAAAACTTCTCTGACTGCCTGCAGAAATTCGGGTTCATGAGAATCACGCTTTTCTACTTCAGCATACACTCTCTTTAAATACTCATTGGTAAGCATATAGAACAGCCTCCTTGTGAAAAATAAATAGATTCTTCGAAGAGCCTAACGGCCCACTTTATGCAAGTATAACATGTTTGGGGCACTGTATCAACAATATTTCCTCATGAAATATATGAGGATGTTTCATGGGTTGTTTTTCAATAAAAAAAGGAAACCGCGATTGCGATTTCCTTTTATGCTGTGTTTAGAGTTCGTTCAGAGATTCTAAATCCTGCAAGAACATGGCGTTTTCCGCATCGGAGGGGATCAGGAACCCGACACGGGGAGAAACCGTGAATGCTTCAACAGCAGGGCCATCCATCAGACAACTGCGCTTGAACTGCTGGCTGAAAAGTCTTTTACAATAGCTGGTGAGCCAGCGGATCAGCTCTTCATCCGTGAATTCATTCCGGTAAGCGATCTTGGCCAGACGGAAAGTCTTTGACGGAGTGAATCCGCAGATCAGCATTTTATGGGTGAAGAAATCCTGCAGGCTGTAAGACCCGACAGCTTCCTCACTCTTTTGCTCGATCTGATCGTCATGAATGGGAAGAAGCTCCGGTGTAACCGGACATTCCAGAACATCATACAGGGCGGCTTTGAGTACGCGGTCCTCTGTGGTATCAGCAATGTAGCGGACATTGGCACGGACCTGTGTTTTCGTGAGACCCATATTAACATCATACATGGAAGTATGGTCGCCGTTATAAGTGCACCAGCCGTCAATAAACTCACTGAGATCTTCCGTCCCCACATCCAGTCCATTGACTTTATTGGCAATGTCCATCAGCACCTGTGTACGCTCACGGGCCTGCGCGTTTTCAAAAGCGATGCTATAATCATCGTGTGCATGGCCGATATCATCAAAATGCTGATATACGGATTTCCCGATGTCGATCACGCGAACCTCAGCCCCTATCTGTTCAGCTACGATGATCGCATTCGATTTCGTACGTGAGGAGGTTCCAAAGCATGGAAGCGTACAGGCAACAACATTTTCAGAGGGGAGCCCCATCTTTTTCACTGCCATTGCGCTGACCATAACGGCAAGGGTGGAATCAACACCGCCGGAAATGCCAACAACGCAGTGATCAAGGTGCGCATATTCCATTCTCTTCACCAAACCGGAGACCTGAATATCGAGCATACGCTCACAGTAGGCAGGGAGTTCCTCCGATGTTTTCGGAAGGTGAGGATGCATAAGATATGTACGGGAAATTGCAGTTTCCGAGATCTCTCCGCCAAAGAAAAACTCCTCGTAATCTTCCGCGGCAAGATCAAATCCACCGGCTGCGCGACGTAGATTCAGCATATGATCAACATCAATCTCACTGCAGGCAAAGCTGTTCTCCTGCTCAGAAGAGGCAAGAATCTCTCCATTTTCAGCGACCAGGCAGAGACCGGAATAGACCCGATCGGTAGTGCTTTCGCCTTTACCGGGAGCTGCCAGCAGCATGCCGCATTTCAAATGACGGGATGTAAAACGTACGTCCAGCTCAGCTTCCGCTGTGGATGTGACTGTTTCGGCAAAACCGGCCATACGTACAACAAGGGTCGCGCCTGCTTCCGCGTGAAAGTAGGAGGGAGGAACGATCAGATCGCTGTCATTGCCGAGCTCCACTGCCAGCTTCAGACCAGATACGGATGTGCTGGTGAAAAGGGCATCAGATACGAGTGGGGCAGAAAACTCACCAACAAATACTGTGAGGGCAGTGTTTCCGGCTTGTGAGAAAACAGTTCCGGAGACATCTTCTTTCGGAATAAAAGCGAGAATAGAGCCGTTATAGATAGCGGCTGCACAGTTGAATACGCGTGCTCCGACAGAAACAGGGACACCGACAAATATAAGCATGTCGATACCAGAAGTACCTTTTACCAGCTTTGCGAGCGCGGATTTGGCTCCTTCCAGGATCACGGAGTGTCCGATAAGTTTATACAGGCAGTTTCCGGTCAGACTTAGTTCTGGAAAGGCAAGGATTTTGACGCCTTCTTTTTCCGCATCGTGGATACAGGAGAGCAGAATCTCTGCATTGGCGGAAACGTCGGCAACCTTAAGAACGGGCGATGCGGCAGCGACTTTAATAAAACCGTCTTTCATCGGAATTCTCCTCCTTACAGTTTAATACGTTCGGAAATATATGCCTTGACTTCGGAGATCGGTATACGAACCTGCTGCATACTGTCACGTTCGCGGATCGTTACACAGTGATCTGCTTCATCGGTTTCGGTACCGACGGTGTTGAAATCAAAGGTTACGCAGAAAGGTGTGCCGATCTCATCCTCACGCCGATAGCGTTTGCCGATGGAACCCGTCTCATCGTAATCGCACATAAACTCTTTGGAAAGCTCCTGATACAACTCCATAGCAGGACCTGTCAGGATCTCTTTTTTGCTGAGAGGAAGAACAGCGCATTTAAACGGAGCAAGAGCGGGATGGAGATGAAGAACGGTACGGACATCATCATTGCCTTTCTTGTCCTGGCCGACAACTTCTTCATCATAGGCATCGACCAGAACGGAAAGAACTGTGCGTTCCACACCGAGCGAAGGCTCAATGACATAGGGAATATAGTGGGAATTCTTTTCCTGATCATAATAGGTCAGATCCTGACCGGAGGTCTCCTGATGACGGGAAAGATCGTAATTGGTGCGGTCGGCAACGCCCCACAGCTCACCCCATCCAAAGGGGAAGAGAAATTCAAAGTCCGTAGTGGCCTTGGAATAGAAGGACAATTCTTCCGGGTCGTGGTCACGAAGACGAAGGTTTTCTTCTTTCAAACCGATGGTGAGAAGGAATTCACGGCAGAAAGAACGCCAGTAATCGAACCATTCCAGATCAGTATCTGGCTCACAGAAAAACTCCAGTTCCATCTGCTCAAATTCACGGACACGGAAGATGAAGTTGCCCGGCGTGATCTCGTTTCGGAAACTCTTTCCAATCTGTGCGATGCCAAAAGGAAGTTTGCGGCGTGTAGTACGCTGGACATTGACAAAGTTGGTAAAGATACCCTGAGCGGTTTCAGGCCGAAGATACACCGTGTTCTTGGCATCTTCCGTCACACCCTGAAAGGTTTTGAACATCAGATTGAACTGGCGAATGTCCGTGAAGTTATGCTTACCGCAGCTCGGGCACGGAATATTATGGTCTTCGACAAAGGCTTTCATCTCAGCCTGAGAAAAAGCATCGATCGGTCTGGGAAGCTCAAAGCCGGATTCCATACACCAGTCTTCGATGACTTTGTCAGCACGAAAGCGCTCATGGCATTCGCGGCAATCCATCAGCGGATCTGAAAAGCCGCCAAGGTGACCGGAAGCGACCCAAGTTTGCGGATTCATGAGGATGGCTGCGTCAAGGCCGACATTGTAACGATTTTCCTGAACAAACTTCTGCCACCATGCTCTCTTTACATTGTTTTTCAGCTCCACACCGAGAGGACCATAATCCCAGGTGTTGGCAAGACCGCCGTAGATCTCACTGCCGGCAAAAATAAAGCCGCGGTTTTTGCAGAGAGCAACGATCTTATCCATTGTTTTTTCGGTATTCTTCATTCTTTTTCCTTTCCCGCGGCTGGCTGCCGCAGAGTAAAATTATGAGGATCTTTCAGTATCTCTCAACTTAAAAAATATAGCACATCCCGTGCCCTATCGCAACATCTGACAGAAAGATGACAGAAAAAACGGCATAATGTCTTAATATTACTGAAAACAGGAAAGAAAAGCTTTTTAATACGAGAAAAAAGAGTATAATAAAAACGGATAAGTATGAAATACCGGCGAGGATCGTATGAACAGTAAAAAGGACACGGAAGAAAGAGTAGAACAGGAAAATAACTGGCAGGAATTCTCACCGTCTTTTTCTCCCGAACAGGAGGAAGAAACCGGTGAACAGATCTTTGAAGAGGATGAAGAGGGAAAAGCCGTCTCGAAGGCAGTAAAGATCCTGCGTGTTGCTGCCATTGTACTGGGATGTTATCTCCTTTTCGCAGCAACCGTTGTTGCGATCGTGGACGGCCGACACCCTGTTTTTTATACAAGGCAGGAAATGGAACTCGAAACGGCATATGGCCAGCCTTATGAGGATCCTGATGTATATGCGGTTTTAACCGGCCGGATATTCCCGGAAGGTAAGAAACATATGAAAGTAACAGTTGAAGGGGAAGTCGATACAAACCGGATTGGGGATTATACGATAGGTTATTACACCAGATTTCTCTTTCGGGAATACTGCGTGGAACGGATCGTGCATGTACGTGATATGACCGCGCCGGTGATCACGCTGAAACACAAGGATGGCTATCAGCCGAGCTGGATCGATGGGTACGAAGAAGAAGGATACACGGCGATCGACAATCTGGATGGAGATATAACAAATCGTGTGAAGCGAACAGCGGAAGGAGACGGTTTCCGCTATACGGTAAAAGACAAAGCGGGAAACGAGACGAGTGTGATACGCAGCCCGGATTATGCAGTTTCCAGACCGGAGATCACGCTGATCGGTGAGGAGCAATTGACGATCTACGCGGATCTTGCCTTTACCGACCCCGGCTTTACCGCCGTCGATTCTCTGGGGAATGATCTTTCAGATTATGTGGAAATTGAAGGCGAAGTGATCCCCTATCAGGTTGGGACCTATCAGAGAACTTACTTCATAACGAATAAGGAAGGAGAAACAGTCAGCAAATCAAGGACTGTTTCGGTCAAGCCACTGCAGAATCCGGAGACAATATCACCAAACGGCATGGTACTCTATCTGACGTTTGACGACGGACCGGGGCCCTATACTGACGTGCTTCTGGATGTTCTGGCTGCTTATAACGTGAAAGCAACGTTCTTTGTAACGGCATCATATCCTGAATATTTTTACTGCATTGGGAGAGCATACCGGGAGGGACACTCGATCGGAATCCATTCGGCGTCCCACGATTACTATCAGATCTATGCCAGTGAAGACGCATTTTTTGCGGATTTCAACACCATGCAGGGCATCATCTACAATCAGACCGGTTCTTATTCCAATATCTGCAGGTTCCCCGGGGGCAGTTCCAACACTGTCAGCAGCTTCAATCCGGGTATCATGTCGCGTCTTGCGGAGGATCTTCTGAACCTGGGCTATCAGTACTTCGACTGGAATATCGCCTCAGGCGACGCGGGAGAGACCGAAGAGACGGAACAGGTGATCGAAAATGTGATCGAGGGAGTGAGCGGACGCAGTACAGCCATTATCCTGCAGCACGACATCAAGTATTTCAGCGTGGCAGCCGTTGAAAAAATCATCATCTGGGGACTTCGCAATGGGTACACATTCTCTGCACTGAATGTTTCCAGCCCACCTGCACACCACAAGATCGCCAATTAAGAGAATAAAACTGCAAGAAAAACAAGCCGGCGGTAAGCCGGCTTGTCTTATATTGAGCAAATGTCAGGCGTTCCAGGTGGTGATGTTCTCACGCAGCCACTGCGCAAAAACATCGATCCCTTCCCCCGTACGGGCACAGATCGGAATGATCTTCATGTTCGGGTTCAGGCGGAGAACATACTTCCTGCACGCCTCCATGTCAAAATCAAAATACGGAAGCACATCGATCTTGTTGATCAGAAGGACATCGCAGACGGAGAACATCAGCGGATATTTGAGAGGCTTGTCATCACCTTCAGGAACAGACAGGATCATGGCATTCTTAACGGCGCCGGTGTCAAACTCTGCCGGACAGACAAGATTGCCGATGTTTTCCAGAATGGCAAAATCAATATCTTCCGTGCCGAGACCCTTAAGACCCTGACGGGTCATGCCTGCATCCAGATGGCACATACCGCCTGTGTGGATCTGAATGACTTTGGCGCCGGTCTTCTCAATCGTGGCGGCGTCGACATCACTGTCAATGTCCGCTTCCATAACACCGATGCGGAACTCATCTTTCAAAGCGGCAATCGTGGCTTTCAAGGTGGTGGTTTTGCCGGATCCAGGTGAACTCATCAGATTCAGAAGAAACGTTTTGCTCTGCTTCAGTTCTTCTCTGAGTTTGTCAGCATCGCGATCATTGCTTTCAAATACACTCTGCTTAACTTCAAGAATACGATAACCTTCCATATTGATTACTCCTAAGAAAAAGATGTAAAAACAAATCTGGATTCATGATACTACTATTTCGGAAAAAAGCAATGCTTAATTCCAGATGCGTTTAGTACAAATACGAAACAATACTGCGAAAATAGCGTTCAAAAGAAGAGCTGTTTTTGTGATAGTCAGAGGACAGAGCCGGGAAAAAACCGGAGGAACTGCTTTCAAGAGAAACCAGAAGCTGCTCCAGAGAACTGTTCCCGGAATATGCTCCGGTTACCGCAGGGATGAGTCCTGCCCGTAAAGCAACAAGGACTGACCGGTCGGCATCGAACAGCCAATGCAGAAATGCACCGGCGGAGCGCGTCCGTGAAGCATGACAGATAGAAACGATGCCAAAGCAGTCACTGACGTGAGCGTTTTCGGTGCCAGGAAATACAGAGATGCTGCCTGAAGTCATTCCGGCTGCCGTTTCTGAGGAAATAACCGAACAGGGAAGAACACCGGCGCGCACCAGCGAGGCACCGTTCGCGGAAGCCGAGATAAGGGCGCCGTCATAAGCCAGAGCGGCAACATCATTCCAGAGTGATGAAAAGACTGGCGTACGGAGATCCACAGAAAGCGAAGCATGGAATTCCTGCTTTTCAGAAAGAAGCAGCTGACAAAAAAGCGCGGAAAAAGAATCGGCAGTAAAATACGGACGGCCGGATTCAGAGGAATACTTCTGAGCGGCAGAAAAGAGGGCGGAAACGGAAGAATCAGAATCGGAAGCATATACCGAATCGGAGAACAGAAGAAGCAGGATATTCGAGCCAATAGGGAAAAAACTGTGTCCGCACGCGGAAAAACGCGCAGTAATATCCTCTGTAAAACCCACGTGCTGCATATCTGCCGCAGGCGCGATATCAACAAGGAGATCCATCTGTTCCAAAGCGTCCTGACGATAATGGGAACAGAGGAGGAGGTCCGGGGAACCCGAGGAAAACGCCGCAATCATTGTTTCCTCATCTGTAAAGGAACGAAGGGAAACAGACAGCAGGTCACCGGAACGAATCTGACGATTGTATTCTCCCACAGCCGCAGTAAGCGATGAATACAGAGGGTTGTCTTCCGAAGCCCAGAGCTGTACTGTCGCTTCCGGGTTGCTTTTTCTGCAGGAAGTCATTCCCAGACAAAAGAATAGCAACAGCAGGAAAGAAAAAAGAACAGAAAGGATACGACGCTGAAAAGGACAGGTTTGGAGATTCAGCATAACAGAACCCCAAGCTCTTCGGGAGTATCAGCTATTATCGAGGCTCCCGCTTTCAGCAGTTCCTTCCGGGAACGGAAGCCCCAGGAAACAGTTATGCAGTCCATACCGGCGTTTTTGGCTGTTTGAATATCGACTTCGGTATCTCCAATATACACGCATTGCCCGACAGACACTTCCATAGCACCGGCGGCTGTCAGCACCGAATCGGGACTGGGTTTCCTTCTGACGGCAGCGCTTTCACCGACGACAACATCCATCAATCCGGGGAAAAACTGAGCAGCCAGTTCCTGAACAGCGGGATCCGGTTTGTTGGAGATAATGGCAAGTTTGATTCTCTGCCTGTGCAAGGCTTGCATCAGTTCCGGAATACCGGGATATGGTGATGTTTTGATTCTGCAGTGGGCATCGTAATAGTCTTTGTACCAGGATAGAACTGCATCTGATTCCTCATCGGAAACTGTTTCCGGAAGACAATGCCGGATCAGATAGGCAGCTCCGTTTCCCAGAGAAGAACTTACCAAATCGCGTTCAACAACAGGAAGATCAAAATGCCGAAAACTGGCGTTGACAGCGTCGGTCAGATCGTCCAGCGTATCGAGAACGGTTCCGTCCATATCAAATAATACGGCTTTGTATTTCATAAGAACTGCTCCTCAAAGAGGTTGTTTTTTTATCTGCGCATAGCGGCGTGGATAAGAAGGAGGCGTGCGACCCTCCTTTTTTGCAAGGACAGCGGTGTGATGAATGGAAGAGTCGGGAAGTGTATAGGAGAGGAGATGAGGTTTCCCGCAGCCAAGGCGTTGAAATGCGGACGAAGCTTCCCTCATTTCCTCAGCGGCACCGGGCCCTTTCATCGCCAAAAAAGACCCATCAATACAGAGAAAAGGAACACAGAGCTCCGCAAGGATATTTAGTCGGGCCACCGCACGGGAAACAACAATGTCATAACTTTCCCGATAAGAGAGAGGAGCCTCTTCAGCCCGCATATGGACACATTGAACATCTGAAAAATCCAGAAGAGCAGACAATTCTTCAAGAAAATCGACACGTTTCCGCGTGCTGTCGAGAAGCGTGAGTGAAAGGTCCGGCTGAAGGATCTTCAGAACAACACCGGGAAAACCGGCTCCGCTTCCAATGTCGATCACCTGTTTACCACGAAAATCCAGAAGATTCAGCAAAGCGGCGCAGTCAAGAAAGTGCAGTATGGCCACATCATTTTCTGAAGAAAGAGAAGTCAGATTCATGACGGTGTTTTTTTCTGACAGAAAATCATAATAACTGCGAAATCTGCGAATGATCCTGTCATCGGCCGGAAGTTCCAGAGCCTGAAGACCGGAGATGAGGATTTCTTCCAACATATCAGGGTATAACCTCCCCGTAGAACTCATGATTTCCTATGACGCAAACGAGACGCAGATTGCTGCGAAACCAGTCAGTATTACCAACAGAAGGGTTAACATAATAGATACTATCGTCAACAGTGTTATAACCTTCCATGCAGAGATACGCGGCAATGACGGAATGGTCGGATGGATTGAAGGTGATCTTTCCTTCGGCAGCGGAATCAAATTGGATGGTGTTGTCGTGTTCCAGAATAACATCCAGAATCGTATGAGGGAATCTTGGATCTGCCACACGATTCAGAACGACATTTGCCACACCGATCTGCCCGGCCAGAGGTTCCGTTTCCGCTTCAGCACGAATGATCCGGGAGAGCCAGTAAATATCATCGGTTGAGAACACATGCTCATAATAATCAGGCGAAGAGTCGGACATGAGATGAAAGCCTGCTGTGTCAATCAAGACGCGGTCTTCGGATTCAGAAAGAATGATGGAGACAGAGAAGAGATGGGACAGTGTTTCCAAAGGCAAATAAAGCTGTTCCTCTATTAGCTGACACCCGCCCGGCGCGTACAGATAGCGCGAACCGGCCAGTAGTATTTCTGTGCCCTTTTCCCACATGACCGTAAGCGCAGAGAACTGAAGCAGAACGCTGTCTTTCAGCACGATAGTTTCGCAGCTGCTGTCAGCCAGAGAAGACAGAAGCAGGGGAGAGAGATACACTTCCTCGTTGATGCGATACGCGCGGTCGGAGAGAAGCCCGTCCACATAAACAGGTGCAGAGTCGAGGTCTCTCCGGGATGGTTCTGGAAGCATCAGCGATTCCATGGAAAGCACAGAGGGGACCGGCACGGCCGTTTCCGCGGGTGACCGGGAGCATCCCATCAGAAAAAGGCTCCCAAAGAGAAGGACGAATAATATAAACAAATGACGGTTAAACAGAGTCATTCTTCAGCAGATTTCAGTTCTTTCAGGGCTTTTGCCAGCTGATCCGGACAGGAAGTTGGTTTGCGTCCGCATTGAATGCCTTCCAGGCGGCTGATAACATCATCGATCTCCATACCTTTGATCAGTCTGGAGATACCCTGCAGATTCCCGTCGCATCCGCCATACACTTTGAACCCTGTGATTTTACTGCCTTCAGTATCGATCTCCATCAGCTGGGAGCATACTCCCCTTGGCCGAAATGTATAAGTCATAAGAAAAACCTCACCGTTATGATTTTGCTTGAACCATTCTATCATACTCGAAAGCGGATGAAAAGCTTTGTGATTGATGTTTTTCTCATGTTGTGGTATTCTCGAGAGCGGAGAGTGATCATCATTGAGAATGAGAAAAAGACATAATCTGGCTCCGAGAATGGAGAGATGCCGGGAGTACCTGGTGAATGACCCGGCTTCTTTTCGCGGGCGCTGGATGAACGTATTTCAGGGAAAAGCGAAACTGTATGTCGAATTGGGCTGCGGAAAAGGATCGTTTACTGTTAAGCTTGCTGCTTCCGAACCAGACGCTGCTGTAATCGCAATCGAAAGGGTTCCGGACGCTATGATCCTGGCCATGGAAAGGGCAAAGAGAGAAGATGTTCAAAACGTGCTGTTTCTGGATGCAGATGCTGCGAAATTAAATGAATTGTTTGCCCCGGGGGAGATCGACAGGATCTTTATCAACTTCTGTGATCCGTGGCCAAAGAGCCGTGACGCCAAATTCCGGCTGACAGCGCCAGGCTTTCTTCGGGTATACTGTGACTGTCTGAAAACAGACGGAGACATCCTGTTCAAAACGGATAATCTTCCTTTGTTCGACTGGTCGGAAGAGCAGTTTCGGAAAGAAGGCTGGGAGATCCTTTCAGTAACGCGTGACCTCCACGCCAATGGTGTGCATGAGATCATGACGGACTATGAAAGCAAATTCAACAGCGAAGGGATCCCAATCAAAAAACTGAGAGCAGGGAAAACAAAGCAGACACTATCAACGTCAGCCGGCCCGGTCGCAAGGCTGCGGAATGCCTCGCTGTCCGACGCGAGAGGTATGGCGGAATGACCATCGGGACGGTCGAACTCACAGGGCGTCTGACGTTGGCACCGATGGCGGGGGTTACGGATTTTGCCTTTCGTTCTCTTTGCCGGTCCTGTGGAGCCGCGCTGACAACAACAGAGATGGTGAGCGCACGTGCCCTGGCGTATCAGGATGGCAGGAGCCGGGAGCTTCTCTATATTCCTGTGGATGAGCATCCGTCAGCAGTTCAGATATTCGGACATGAACCGGAAATCATGGCTGAGGCGGCTGAAATTGCGCTGACTCTATCGGGGGCGGATATCCTGGATATCAACATGGGATGCCCTGTCGGGAAAGTGGTGAAAGCAGGAGATGGTTCCGCACTGATGAAAGATCCGGATCTTGCCGGACGCATCTTGGAAGCTGTTTGCGCTGCCGTTTCCGTACCTGTAACCGTGAAGATCCGAAAAGGCTGGGACAACGGTAATATAAATGCCGTTTCATTTGCGCAGATGTGTGAACAGACCGGAGCGTCAGCAATTGCCATACATGGCAGAACACGTGCACAGATGTATAGCGGCAGAGCGGACTGGGATTGTATACGTGAGGTAAAAAAAGCGGTGAATATCCCTGTTATTGCAAATGGCGATGTTTTCACACCTGCGGATGCGGTACGTATTTTTCTCTATACCGGATGTGATTTTGCAATGATTGGAAGGGGCAGTTTCGGGAATCCGTGGCTGTTTACACAGGCAAATGCGGCGCTGGCAGGAGAACCGATTCCGGAACTGCCGCCTCTTTCAGAGCGGATGGATGCTGCTCTGCGCGAGATTGAACTGTTGGCGGAGAACAGAGGAGAACGCGCGGCATGTCTGGAAGCACGCCACCAGTTCCCGTGGTACCTTCACGGAGTGCCATATTCCGGTATTTACCGTCAGGCACTTGTTCATGTGGATACGCTGAACGATATACGAAAGATCGTAAAGGAAATCAAAAGGGATCTTTCCTGATACCAGCAGGATGTGGAAAGAAAGGAGGCTGAAATGACAGACGAACAGGTTCGGGCTTTGATCAATAAGATTCAGGCCGGAGATACGGATGCTTTTGAGCCTTTGGTCACAGCGTATGAGCAGACCCTTTATAATCTTTGCTATAAAATACTGGGCAATCGTGAAGATGCAGAGGATGCGGTACAGGAAGCATTTATCAAAATCTTCCGTGCGTTGAACGATTATCGTGGTGACAGCCGGTTTTCTACGTGGATCTATCGTATTGCTGTGAATACCTGCAATGATATGCTTCGCAGGAAAAACAGAGTACTGGTCATAAGTCTGTACGAACAGCAGGAGGATGGAGAAGAGACAGAACTGCAGATTCCGGAAGAAGGAAACACACCGGAGGAACTGCTGGAGAGAAAGCTTACAAGAGAATCAGTTAATCAGGGACTACAGGCACTCCCGGAAGAGCAGAGAACGATTCTTCTGCTCCGAGAGATCCAGGGGTTGAGTTACGAAGAGATCGCGGAGATCCAGCACCTTGATGGGGGAACGGTGCGATCGCGTATCCATAGGGCGCGAAAAAAACTCTGCAGATGGCTGCAGGAAAACGGGAACATTCCGGATCTCTTTTCGTCTAAAAACCAGAGGGGAGGTGCGGAAACATGATCCTATGTGAAGAAGCCATGGACCTTATCTGTCTTTCACAGGATGAAGAACTGACTGAAGAAGAAAAGAGTGCTTTGCGGGAGCATCTGGAAATATGCCCGGTATGCCGGGATTTTCGGAATACGATGCATCAGATGTCTGAGATGCTGAAAGATCCAGAGCCGATTCCCAAAGGGCTGCATGCAAGGATCATGGATTCCATCGTCGAGGAGGCAGAAAAGAAGAAGAGCGTTTCCTTCGCCGAAGAAAAACGGAAACGGAGATGGCAATGGAAGAGGATCTCTGTCCTTGCAGCTTGCCTGATCTTTGCCTTGCTGGTCGGTTTTCGGTCAGCTTCCATGATTCGTCGCAACAACAGCGTACAGTATGCCAAAAGTGTTGCCGCCGAACCGGCTGCTGGGAAAGAGCCGGAAGAGAAAGAAACAACGGAAGAAAAGTTCATGGCAGCTCCAGCGGCAGCGCCGGAAGCAATGCCAACTCCATGCCCGACGATCGTCGCGGAAGAGAGCAGCTCGACATCGAATGTCATGCTTTTTATGAGCAATGATGAGGCATTGGCTGCGGGATCCGAGTCTCCTGCGGAAGAGGAAGCAGATCAGAAAAGGATCCTGCTGGATGAGATACTGGCTTTCCTGAACGGGAAGCCTGTGATTTCGCTCGCCACGGCAGAGATCACAGAGCCGGACTATACGATACCGGTAATCTATGATGGGAAAGAAACAGAGCTGTTTCTATGGAACGAAGAGACCGGCCTTTCCTATACGTGGGATATGGCGGACGGGTGGCTGTATCAGAGTGAACATACGGTCGACGAACTCTATAGCTTTATGGACAGCCTTTACGGCTGAAAAGGCTGGAATTCTTGATTATATGCGCCTTCTTCCCCAAACCGGAGATAAGATTTCGCTTGACGGCTTCAGGGATATGGTATAATATAACTCTATAAAATAAAAACAAAATGGGAATAGAAGAATCTGTTCCCCATGTATAGGAGAAAAAAGCAGTGAAGAGAGTAAAAGTTTCGAATAACGTTATTCGCCGTCTGCCCCGCTATCTTCGGAAACTGGATGACCTGGAGGCCAGTGGTGTTTCCCGTATTTCCTCTTTTGAACTTGGCCAGCAGCTCGGACTGACTCCTTCTCAGATTCGGCAGGATTTCAGCTGCTTCGGAGAATTCGGGCAGCAGGGTTATGGCTATAACGTGGCAGCGCTTCGTTCTCAAATCGCTACGATCCTTGGTATGGACAGAGGCTATCGAGCGATTCTGATCGGTGTTGGTAACATCGGCAATGCCATGATCTGTAATTTCAGCTTTTCGGAATGCGGTGTGGATCTGATAGCTGCGTTTGATATCAAACCATCCCTGATCGGGACAGAGATCCAGGGGGTCCCTATTCTTTCTGATGATGCGCTTGTTCCATTTATCACGGAGAATCATGTGGATATTGCGGTCCTCGCTGTACCCAAAGCGGTTGCCCCTTCTGTTACACAAAAACTGATCGATAACGGCATTGAAGCAATCTGGAATTTCACAAATATTGAGCTGACAGAGCCGAACAGCGAGACGATCGTTGAAAATGTTCATTTTTCAGACAGCCTGCTTTCTCTCAGTTATTATATTTCGGAGCGCCTGGATGAGAAAGCTGCCCGCGTAGCGCGTGCGGAACGGCATTCATGAGAAACAGATCAAAATAGAACCAAAAAAGCTTCCGAAAGGAAGCTTTTTTTGACAAAGGAGGAGATACAATGGCAGATACGATCGCGGCCATCGCAACAGGAGCACAGGTCTCAGCGATCGGGATCGTCAGAATGTCAGGACCTGACGCGATCCGGATTGCAGATCAGCTGTTTCGTCCTTTTGCGGGAGGGGAACTCGCAGCGCAGAAAGACCGGAAACTTGTCTTTGGAGAACTCTATACGGCAAAGGGTGAGTTGCTGGATATCTGCCTTTGTACGATCAGCCGCGGACCGGGAAGCTATACGGGAGAAAACACGGCAGAGTTCCAGTGCCACGGATCGCCGACGGTTCTGCGCACCCTGCTCCAGGAGATCTTTGCTCTGGGCGGGAGACAGGCAGGACCGGGCGAGTTTACCAAACGTGCTTTTCTTAATGGAAGAATGGACCTCAGCGCGGCAGAAGCAGTGATCGACCTGATCGAGGCAGAGAGCGAAGAAGCTGCGAAAAATGCAGCCGGCCAGTTGTCCGGTGCAATCCACCGGAAAACAGAGAGGATATACTCTCTGCTTGCGGATATCAGCGCACATTTTCATGCGGTTCTGGATTATCCGGATGAAGAAATCGAAGAGTTTCGCCTGGAGAATTACAGGCTGAGCATGATGACAGCGGAAGAAGAACTCCGGAATCTGCTGAAGACATTCGAACGGGGAAAAGTGCTGAACACCGGTATTCCGACTGCCTTGATCGGGCTTCCCAATGCGGGAAAGAGCTCTTTGCTGAATATGCTGCTTGGATATGAAAGAGCGATCGTTACGGATGTTCCGGGTACAACAAGGGACACGATCGAAGAACGTGTCCGGCTGGGCGGCGTAACACTTCGTCTGATCGATACGGCTGGGATCCGGGAAACAGAGGATCGTGTTGAAAAACTGGGTGTTGAAAGAAGCCTGGCGGCATCGCGGGGTGCGGATCTGGTTCTTGCTGTAGTGGACGGGAGTGTATCAGCGGAAGAGGAAACTGAGCGTATCGTAAAGGAAGCGGAAGCGGCGCCAAATGGGATCGTGATCCTGTCAAAAAGCGATTTGCCGACAGCAGAGGTAAAACTGGATACAAGTCTTCCGGTCGTTCCGGTCAGCGTAATATCGGGAGAAGGTCTTTCAGAGCTGGAAAAACAGATCCAATCCTGTTTTCCGGTGTCTCAGGTTCCTGCAGGAGAGATCCTGACAAATGCCCGGCAGGCAGATGCTGTTAAAAGAGCGCTTGAGTCCATGCAGGCTGCAGAAACGGCTTTGGCTGAAGGAAGGACGCCTGATATCGTTCTCACAGAGACAGAAACAGCCATGCAGGCGCTTGGCGAGATAACGGGAACCAGTATCCGTGAGGATATCACAAACCGGATCTTCTCAAGATTCTGCGTCGGAAAATGATCTGTATCCCAAAATCGACTCAGGACCAGAGCTGAAAAATCTGTGGACGAATTCAATTACTTGTGCTATTATAAATAAACTTTATGTTAATATCCCAAAAGGAGTTGTTGATCCGTAATGGATGATGGCAGTCGATTGCCAATGATATTTGCGCTGGTTCTGCTTTTGTTTGCCTTTTATTTTGCTTTTGCGGAAACAGCGTTTGCCTCTGCATCCCGTGCAAAAATCAAGGCGGCTTCCGAGCGCGGAGAGCCGGCTGCGAAGCATGCTTTATTTATTATCGACCACTTTGATCGTGCAATCAGCACCATACTGATCGGCACCAATCTGGCGCATCTCTCGATCTCGGCACTTGTTACCGTCGCTGTTGTAAGGCGATGGGGCATTTCCGCGGTTTCCCTCAGCACAATCGTTACGACGCTGATTGTTTTCTTTGCAGGGGAGATGTTGCCGAAAACAGTGGCAAAAAAATACCCGGAACGTGCCGCAAAGGCGTGTTCCGGGTCTCTGCGTGCTTTTATGACACTGTTTACACCGCTTTCTGCGCTGCTCGCATGGATCGGTGAAGCGGCATCCCGCCTGACAAAGAGCGAAGCAGAGATCTCAGTCACAGAGGATGAACTCTATGATATTATTGAAGATATGACAGAGGAAGGGAGCCTGGATGAGGAACAGGGAGAACTGATCTCCTCAGCGCTGCAGTTCAACGATATCACCGTCGAAAGTGTGCTGACGCCGCGTATGGATCTCGTGGCGCTGGATCGTTCACTTTCCGGTGAGGAGATCCTGTCTGTGATCCGGACGACGAACCACAGCCGTCTCCCGGTTTATGACGGGAGTATCGATCATATTATAGGTATCTTGCAGATCCGCAAATACATCAAAGCGTATCTTCGCCTTGGCGCAGCGCCTGATTTGGCGGAACTGCTGGACGAGCCCCTGTTTGTTCATCAGAGCACGAGCCTTGCGGAGCTTCTCCCTATGCTGACCGGCCATCGTATGAACATGGCGGTCGTTACCGATAATTTTGGCGGTACCCTCGGCATCGTTACGGTTGAGGATATCGTAGAGGAGATCGTAGGAGAGATCTGGGACGAGGACGATGTGATCGAAGAGACGGTTACAGATGTGGATGAGGGCGTCTGGATCGCAGATGCGGATGAAAGCGTCAGTGACCTGTTTGAACACATGGAATACGAAGATCCAGAGGATAATGATGAACTTGTGGACACCCGCCTCGGAGAATGGGCTTATCAGCAGTTTGAAACCATTCCGATGACGGGTGACAGTTTCCGCTATCATGATCTGCTGATCGCGGTGGCTGAGATGGAACATAACAGGATTCTGAAACTGAAGATCACCTTCAGACCGGAAGAGAAGGAAGAGGGTGAAGAATCGTGACAATTGTTCTTCTTTTGGTTGCCATTCTTCTGTGCATCCTTCTTTCAGCCTTCTTTTCCGCGTCCGAAATGGCCTTCTCTTCCAGCAATACGATCCGTCTGGAAAACGCGGCAGAAGATGGCTCTCGCAGGGCGGCTGCGGCTCTGAAAGTAACAGAGAACTTTGAAGACGCACTAGGCGCGATCCTCATCGGAAATAACCTGGTAAATATTGCAAGCTCTTCCCTTGGCTCGATCTTCGTGATCCTGCTGACAGGAAAGGATGAAAAAACCTGGATCTCAACGCTGATCCTAACGGCTTTGATCATCGTTTTTGGAGAGACGATACCAAAGATCACGGCAAAAAAGAATGCGAACGCTGTTTCTGAACGCTTTGCTTTCGGCATTCGAATCCTTATGATTGTTCTGAAACCTCTGATCTGGCTGTTTGTCGGGTTGACAAAACTGCTGACGTTCTGGATGAAGGGCGAGCAGGAAGAGGAAGAAGACGAGGCGGTTGAAGAACTGCAGAGTATCATTGAAACGGCTGAGGATGAGGAAGTTCTGGATGAAGAACGCTCGGAGCTGGTACAGGCTGCAATCGATTTTCCGGAGATCTCCGCCTATGAAGTAATGACAGCGCGCGTGGATGTGGAAGCGATCGACATTGAAGACGATTGGGAAGACATCCTTGCTCAGATCGAAAACTCTTCCTTCTCGAGGCTTCCGGTATACGAGGAGAGTATCGACCATATTATCGGCGTATTGTACCTGAATCATTTTTTGAAAAGTGCGATCGATGAGGGCGACACAGATATCCGCTCTTTGCTGATGCCTCCATGCTATGTCTACAAAACCATGAAGCTTCCCGCAGTTATGAATCAACTGAAACGGGCAAAGCAGCATCTGGCGATCGTGTGTGATGAATATGGCGGAACATTGGGTGTCCTTACCATGGAAGATATCATCGAGCAGATCGTCGGTGAGATCTGGGATGAAACCGACACCGTGGAAAACGAGATCATCCGCCGGTCCGAGGACGAACTCGAGTTGGATGGTGACATGGTCATTACCGATTTCCTGGAGCTGTTTGAAATCCCCGAAGACGAGTTTGAAGCAGAAAGTGAAACGGTTGGCGGATGGACCATAGAATCCTTTGACGGAAAGTATCCGCAGGTCAGCGACAGTTTTGCCTATAAGGATCTGACAATCACTGTTCTCAGCATGGACGGCCGCAGGGTTGAGCGCGTACTGGTAAAGCGGGAACAGAAAGAAGAAAAAGTAGAGTAATGGCAATATCAGTATCCCTGCAGGAAGATAAAACAACCTGCAGGGATAAAAGATTTTCTTGCATCGGTATAGTCTTTGCGCTATAATAACGAAGCGATTTCCGGGTGTGGCGCAGTTGGTAGCGCGCGTGATTTGGGATCACGAGGCCGCGAGTTCAAGTCTCGCCACTCGGACCATGAAAAGCAGCTGCCGTCTTTCTTTTACAGAAGGGCGGCAGCTGCTTTTCTGCGAATGCAGCACTTATTTTTTCTTGGGCAGCAGGCGCTTGCAAAGCCGACGAGCACCTTTCGAAAAGCATTTCACGCTGAAGCGAAAAACGGCTCTGATCAATTTCCGATTCGTGTAAACAAAATAACCAAGACAGGTGAGAATGGCAGCAGCCAAAAGGGAAAGCACCAGTTTTTTGATTTTTATCCACAGAGCCTTTACTTTTTCTTTGATTTTCTGCAGTTTTTCTTTCATAGGAAACACTCCTTTGTATTTATCTTTGATACCTTGATGCTAGTATAACAGAGAATCCCGGAAAGTGGAGCAGAAAGTTGAGAATTGAGATAACTGAAAAATTGACAAAGCCGACACGTATGATACAGT